>ENA-OFCE01000260-OFCE01000260.1-metagenomes-genome-assembly--contig:-NODE-260-length-36334-cov-3.290251_pt1 | contig 36334 bp, 31 predicted proteins | sample MGYA00153388_OFCE01 | MGnify analysis MGYA00153388 | reverse complement strand
TTCAGAGCACAGCGAAGAATCTCACAACGGTCATTCTGAGCGCAGCGAAGAATCTAGAACCTGTCATTCAGAGCGTACCTGTCATTCAGAGCACAGCGAAGAATCTCACAACGGTCATTCTGAGCGCAGCGAAGAATCTAGAACCTGTCATTCAGAGCGTACCTGTCATTCAGAGCACAGCGAAGAATCTCACAACGGTCATTCTGAGCGCAGCGAAGAATCTAGAACCTGTCATTCAGAGCGTACCTGTCATTCAGAGCACAGCGAAGAATCTCACAACGGTCATTCTGAGCGCAGCGAAGAATCTCAAAACCCGAAAAATAATCCCCTCTGATATTGTTGTTTTGGTAAGAGCAAGATCAGACGCCCATAAAATTCAGACCCAACTTTCAAAACTAAACATACCATCAGTTATAGATAAGGAAGATAAAGTTTTACAATCCGCAGAAGCAAAATTCATCCTCTATTTTTTGGAAGCTTTAGTAGATATCAACCGAAAAAATATCAATAAAGCGTTATTAACACCTTTTACAGGATACAAGCAAAAAGATATTATAAATTTAGATCTCCAATACGCAACAGAATTATTCAAGAACTACCATACGCTTTTTGTAAACGACGGCGTTTTTACCGCCATAAAATCCTTTACCTCACACTACCAAACCAACACCCTCTTAATTTCATCGCATACTGAAAACGGCGAAAAAATACTTTCCAACTTATATCAAATAACAGAATTATTGCACAAAACAGAAACCAATAAAAATTTGAATGCGGTAGATTTGATACATTGGTTAAAGAGAGGGATAGATGGTTGCGATAACCCAGGAGATGAATACATACAGCGTATGGAAAGTGATGAAGAAGCCGTTAAAATAGTAACCATACATTCAAGTAAAGGGTTAGAGTTTAATATTGTTTTCGCACCATTTTTGGATTTTATCCCTAACAGTAATCACCCACAAAAAGCTACAAGGCTGTGCGATTTCCGCAATCCCGAGTCTGGACAATATCAATCTTTTACAAATTACGCAGCAATGAATGATGCTGAAAAAGCATTGCATGATCAGCAAGAAAAACAAGAAAACAGCAGATTGATTTATGTAACCCTAACCCGGGCAGTTTACAAATGTTTTATTTACAAAAGTAAATCCTCCAACTCTCCGATGGTTTATTTTGTTGATGCATTAAAAAATGCTGACGCAAACCTGATTGCTCAAACAAATGATTTTCCAAACGAAATAAAATTAAACCTTAACAAACCTGTTCTTCACAATAAAATAAGTAAACCCGTTATTTTTGAATTAAAACAAAACTATTGGCGCAAAATGAGCTACTCTTATTTAAAAGCTCCGTACCAATACTTTCCGAAATCGAAAAGCAATTTAAAATTAGGCGAATACGATAATTTCATTTTTACTGGGCTGGCTCGAGGTGCAAAAGCAGGTAATTTATTGCACTATATTTTTGAGAACATTCAGCTTAATAATGAAAGCAGTTGGGAAAAAGCTATACAAAATGCCATTACGCTTTATTCTATTAAAGATGTGGTAACTTATAAATCTATGCTGCCGAAAATGTTGCATCATATTTTAAATACCACCATTTCCTTTACGGGAATAAATTTCAAATTATCTTCCGTTGAGGCTAAGAAATGCATCAACGAATTTGAGTTCGATTTTTCTGTTTCACCATTTAAAGTTCCGCAACCCAAAAATTTAGAAGAAGAAAATCTTGAAATCTATCTCGGTTCTATATATGATTTAGAAGGTGTGATGAACGGTAAGATTGATTTGTTTTTTGAGCATCAAGGAAAATATTTTGTTCTGGATTGGAAATCCAACTACCTCGGCGACAGCCTAGAAAATTATGGTCCAGCGGCATTAAACCAAGCTATGAACGAAAGCAATTATCATTTGCAATACTTGATTTACTGTTTGGCCAGCAAAAAATATTTACAAAGCAGATTGCCCCATTTCAATTATGAAACCGATTTTGGAGGCGTAATCTATTTATATGTAAGAGGTGTTAGAGAAGATTCGAGTACCGGGATTTTTGTAACCAAACCATCCTTGCAAAAAATGGATATGTTGGAAAGAATTTTGGACGGAGACAAGATTTTGGTATAACTTCCTCACATATTGACTGCAAGTTTTAAAATATAAAATTTAAGGTTTAACATCACCAACCTTCCGCCATTTCGGCAAAAACATATAACGCAAAGCTGGTAGTAATTGAGTTAATTGCTTCTACATTTTGTTGCTCTAAAAAAAATCATATCACTGTAACCTATGAAGGATAATGCGTGTCTAAACTATGTAAATGCAGCACAAACTTAACGACATAGAAATTATAGATGCTGTATTAGCTGGCGATGTAAATGCTTTTGCCGAGTTGGTAAAACGCCACCAAAACTATGTTTTTACGCTGGCTTTGCGTTTTACGAAAAACCGAGAAGAAGCCGAAGAAGTTGCTCAAGATACATTTATCAAGGCATTTAGATGCCTAAAAGATTTTAAACGAACGGCTAAATTTACCACTTGGTTATATGCTATTGTTTACACAACCGCAATGACGTATTTGCGAAAAAAACGATTGTTGACTTTGTCTATCAACGATGAAGAAAATCCGATTGAATTGGAAAGCAGAGCGTTTGTATTAGAGAATAACTCTGCCGAATTAAAATCTAGGTCGTTTTATTTAAACCAAGCCATAGAAAATTTGCTGCCGGCGGATGCAACCATCATTACCCTGTTTTACAAGGGCGAACAATCTTTAGAAGAGATTGCACAAATCATGCAGATGGATGCCAATACCATTAAAGTTAAATTGCACCGAGCAAGGTTGAGATTAAAAGAAAAACTTAGCCTAATTTTGAAAGATGAAATAAAGGATTTGATATGAACGAGATCGAAGAAAAAATTTGGGATTTTATAGATGGTAACCTTACCACAGCGGAACGCCAAGAAATTAAGGTATTGATTGATTCTAACGAGATTTATCAACAAAAATATCAGGATTTTTTAGCTTTTTCACAGACTTTGGAAACTATGTCTTTAGACGAACCACCTATGGCTTTCAGCAACAATGTGATGCGGAAAGTCCAATTGATTCAAGTTCCCTTGTCAGAGAAAGCACGTGTAAACGTTCTCATAATTCAATTTATCGGAGGCTTTTTTGTTTTATCGCTTGCGCTGATACTGGTGTTTACATTTTCGCAAATCAATTGGTCCGAAAAATCAGGTTTCGTAAATCCCATAAATTTAAACTTCGTCAATTCACTTTTATCATCTACTTCGAAATCAAACTTCATACAATTTTTCTTGGTAATTGATTTATTGATAGCCTTGTTGTTTTTTGATAAGCTTTTAAGATTAAAAAGAGAGACGATTCGATTTTTTTAGATAATACACCTAAAAAAGCATAAAACCGCTTCAATTAATTAAGTATTTTAAAAGAAAACTACCAAACCTTAAATTTTCATTAATTAATTCCCATATTTTTTAATATTTGCAGATAAATATTTGCTTTATTGTGTAATTTATACATATCTTTTCAAAATATTATAAATATTGCAAACAATTAGGCTTTAAAGTATGCATTCTGATAAATTATACAGTGATTATCCGATAGATAGCAATGTTTGGGATGAAATGTTTTCTAAAACGAAGGTTAGAGAACCCTACAAACGGATATTACAATTCCTAAAGCAATTATCCCCAGAAGAATTGTCGCAAAAGGAAGAAATGGCTCGCAGACTTTTTATGAGTCAAGGTGTAACCTTTACGGTTTATTCTAGTGGCGAGGGCATCGAAAAGATTTTTCCGTTTGATGTTATTCCACGAATTATTACCGCTTCGGAATGGTCATATATTGAAAAAGGAATTAAACAAAGATTAAAGGCTTTAAATCTTTATTTAATTGATATTTATTCGAATCAGTTTATACTGAAAGATAAAATCATACCCATAGATATGATTTATTCATGCGAACATTATTTGCGTGAAATGCATAACCTGAAAGTGCCACACAACATATTCGTACATATTTCGGGCATAGATATCATTCGCGACTCTGATGGCACATTTTACGTTTTGGAAGATAATTTAAGAACACCTTCTGGCGTATCTTACATGTTGGAGAACAGAGAAATTACCAAAAGGATTTTCCCTGATGTGCTGCCTCAAAATTCCGTGAAGCCGGTAACTAACTATCCGCAGATTTTATATAAAAACTTGGCTGCACTATCGCCAAGGCACAACTCCAACCCTAACATCGTTATGCTAACGCCCGGGATTTATAACTCCGCATACTTTGAGCATTCTACCTTAGCTCGTTTAATGGGGATAGAATTGGTTGAAGGAAGAGATTTAGTGGTTGATAATCATCGCGTTTTCATGAAGACCACCAATGGTTTGCAACGGGTTGATGTTATTTACAGACGTGTGGATGACGAGTTTTTGGATCCCTTGGTATTTAATGCAGATAGTATGTTGGGTGTTGCTGGCTTAATGTCGGCTTACAGAAACGGACACGTGGCCATCGTAAATGCACCCGGAAATGGCGTTGCCGATGATAAGGCCATATATATTTACGTGCCAGATATGATAAAATATTACCTTAACGAAGAACCCATCCTAAAAAATGTGCCTACCTACAGAATGGAAAATCCTGATGAAAGGGAGCTTGTTTTCAAGAACATAGAAAATATGGTTATCAAAAAAACCAACGCCTCTGGCGGTTACGGGATGATTATTGGCAATGATGCTTCGGAAAAAGAAATTGATGAATACAAAAAACTTGTGTTGGAAGATCCCAGAAATTTTATAGCCCAACCTATTATCAGTTTATCATCGGCACCATGTTATATCAATGGCAAATTACAACCAAGAAGAATTGACCTTAGGCCATTTGCCTTATATGGAACCAATGAAATAGAAATAGTGCCCGGTGGTTTAACCAGAGTAGCTTTGAAGGAAGGTTCATTGGTAGTTAACTCTTCGCAAGGTGGCGGAAGTAAGGACACTTGGGTTTTAAACGATAAAATTTAGATGTTATGTTAAGTAGAGTAGCCTATTCGTTGTATTGGATGTCGAGGTATATGGAACGTTCCGATGGTATTTTGAGATTGTTGCGGGTAAATTACGCTTATTCTCAAGATAATTTCAACAAACTGAGTTGGAAACCTGTATTGGGCATTTTTAGTGATATGAAACTTAGGGAAAAAATTAAACTCCAATACGAAAGCAGAAAAGTATTGCGGTTTATGATTTCAGATAAGGATAATGATAACTCTGTATCCAACTTGGTTTGTACGTCTCGGGAAAATGCCCGGTCTGTGCAAGATAACGTTACGAAAGAACTATGGCAGTGTTTAAACGAATATTACCATACCATTAGAGATGATCAAATTGCTATTTCTCTTGATAAAGACGACCCGATTTCTGTAATAGATAGATTGGTAACTCAGGGAATGCACTATTATGGAACTTTTGAAATTACGATGGCCCGTAACGAAGGTTATTATTTCATGAACATTGGCAAATACCTGGAAAGAGCAGTGCAATCCATTGATATATTGGATGTTAAATTTAGCGAGTTAAAATATTCTTTAGATGAACCTACAGACCCCACTTATTGGAAATTTTTCTTGCTTTCTATATCCGGTTACGAACTTTTTTTAAAAAGCTATCGCTCTGCATTAGATTCTAGCAATATACTGCACCAAATTATTTGGAATGAGGATTTCCCCCGTTCTCTTGTGTATTCTGTCAACAGATTGAAAAAATCTTTCGAGACTTTAAAAACCGATAAAAACAGTGAAAGCTATAAAGCCTTAAGTTTTATGATAGGGAAGCTAGAAAGCAACATCCGATATTCTGATTTAAAAGATTTACAGGAACAAGGATTAAAAGAGTACCTTCAAAAAATTAAAAAAGAGTTATTTGCCATTGCCGATGCTTTAAATCACTACTACTTTGCGTTTAATTAATTTATTGATAATAAGAGATTTTACAAAGACTTGCAGCCGTTAAATTGATTATGCCAAAATTCACGATTATACATACTACCACTTATAATTACGACCATCAGGTTTATGATAGTGCCAACCAGATTATGCTTTATCCTGTGGAAGACGATTGGCAAGAAGTATTAACCCATCAGTTAAAAATCACGGGAGAACCTTCCGTGAAAATTTTCAATGATTATTATGGTAACAGCGTGGGTTCTTTTACCCATCCAGAATCACATTCGGAATTACAAATAGAATCAACCCTTATCATCAATACCAAAAAGAAAATATTGCCCAATACCAGTATCTTTTTGAATGATCAATGGGTGGCATTGAAGAATTTGGCCACACAAATTCCGTTCATCAATTTTCTTAAACAAGAACATTTTAATGCGAGTGATGAAATAATAAAAGTTGCAGATCTAGAATCACATAAAAACGAATCGCCTTTACAAGTGGCAGAATATTTTTGTGATTATGTTTTCAAAAACTTCCAGTACGAAAAAGGAGTAACAACCGTAGAAACTACCATTGATGAGATTTGGAAACTGAAATCTGGCGTTTGTCAAGATTTTGCGCATATTTTGTTGGTGATGCTACGCTACCTGAGCATTCCGGCCAGGTATGTAAGCGGATATATATGCCCCAACCGTAACGGTATGCGTGGCGAAGGTGCCACACATGCTTGGGTAGAAGCTTACATACCAGAATATGGATGGCTGGGACTAGATCCAACCAATAATTGTATGGTTGATGATATGCATGTGAGGTTAGCGGTGGGCAGAAATTTTGTAGATTGTAGCCCAGTTAAAGGTACCTATAAAGGCTCTTCATCCCACACGCTGAATGTTAAAGTCATAGTTTCTTATGAGAACGACCCTCAGCCAAAGCTTGACGAAATCATTGAAGAAACAATCAATGATAAACCACAAAATTCGTATCGCAGGTTTATGGAAATACAACAACAGCAATAAGCATATTTTAAATCCCTATTTGCCTGTAATTACAAACTCTGTCCTTCTATTACTGGCTTTCCCGTTTTCAGTTGTATTGTCTGCAATTGGTTTTTTCTCGCCGAAGCCGGTATATTGTAAACGATTTGATTTTATGGCATTGTCAATCAGGTATTTGTGGACCGTCTTGGCTCTGTTTTCAGATAAGGATTGATTAATTTTTTCGTCTCCCACGTTATCCGTAAACCCTTGAATATTAATGGATACCTTGGGATTTGCCGTTAAAAATCCGATCAGGTTTTTTAGTTCTGCTTTGGATTCAGGCTTTAAATTAAATTGGTTGTTCTCAAAATATATGTTTTTGAGGATAACGTTTTTGCCTACCTCTATCTTATTCAGTGCTATATTTAAAATAACCGGTTCATTTATCTGATGGAAAGTGGCATCAAAACTTTCTGAATAATACAAATACCCACTAGCACTTGCATTCAATGCGAATGACGTTCCTTGTGGCAAAACTGTCAAAAAGCTACCGTCGGCAGTGTTTGAATAAGCATTAAGCAGAGATTTTCCAGTCTTTAAATCCAGTATTTGAACATCAGCTTCCATTGGCTTTTTTGTTTGGGCATCATATACTTTTCCCTTTACATAGTTGGTGTAAATAGGTTTTATTTTTAGGGGGATAATTTCGAAAGAGTATAAATCTAATCCACCAAAGCCATTAAAATTATTGGATGAAAAATAAGCTTTACTACCGCTGGCATTTATGGTTAGGCCACCTTCATCATTAAAAGTATTGATTGGGAAACCCAAATTTTGCGGTTCGGCCCACTGATTATTAGAACCTAAACGAGAGATAAAAATATCTTTATTGCCCAATCCTACCCAACCATCAGATGAAAAATACAGGGTTTTATTGTCAGGATGAATAAATGGCGACATATCGTCATAAATGGTGTTTATGCTGGGTCCCAAATTTATAGGCTCGCCCCATTTGCCTGTTTCGTCCAAATTACTTTTCCAAATATCATATCCGCCCAAACCGCCTTTTCTATCGCTAACAAAATAAAGCGTTTTCCCATCAGATGAAACTGAGGGTTGAGATTCCCAACCTTTGGTGTTTATAGGAAACCCCAAATCCACTGGCTTGCTCCATTCCACACCTTCTTTTTTTGCGATATAAATATCGCACCTGCCCAAGCCACCGGGGCGGTTACAGCCAGTAAAAAAAAGATATTGCCCATCGGGCGAAATGCATTGAGCGCCTTCATTAAAATCGTTGGTATTGATATTCCTGCTCAAATACTGGGCTTTAGACCAAGCTGTATCTACTTTAAAGGTTTGGTAAAAATCTTCCTTATAATTTATTTGACGAGTAAAAATCAGATTGCTTTCATCTGTTGTGATGGCCGCCATATATTCATCGTCGGCTGAATTTATGGATGAACCTAAATTTACTGCTTTAAACGGAACTGGATTTTTTATGGCGTTTAAGCTAAAATCACAATCCTTAATGTGCTTTTGTGCTTTTGCAATGTTTCTATCGCCTGCATCGGCACCCGCCAAAAATTTCTGAAAATGCTTTTTTGCCAAAAGGTATTCTCCAGTTTTAAGTTCCGTCTCCGCGAAATAAAAATACCTTTCTGGGGCATAATTTGGATTGATTTGATAAGCTTTTTGGTAAGCTAACTTAGAGTCGAAATAATCAAAATCAGAACGGTAAACATCAGCCATCAACATGTAAGCTTCAATAAATTTATCGTCGTTAATGGTAGCTTCGTTGAGTTCTACTATAGCTTTTTTAAGGTTATGCTGATCAATGTAAGCACTCGCAGTTTTGTAGTTTTTAATTGCCGCCCTGCTGGAGGTGCTTAATTTTTCTTGTGCAAAAAGTAGGTTCTGAATAAGGGCTACAACAAAAGATAAAAGAACAATTTTCATAGGCCATTAAACGAAAAAAATCGCTCTAAAGTTTCAATTATGGTATGTTCAAATATTTATGTGTTTGTAAAGATATTTCCCATTTGGGATTGTTCATTACATAATCTATAATCAATGGTGTCATTTCTGCCGATTTAGACCATTCCGGCTGTAGATATAATTTACAATTCTCGCCCACCAACAGCGCATGCTCCTCCGCCCAAGCAAAATCGCTTTTGTTAAAAACTATCACCTTAAGTTCGTTGGCAAACGGCAATACATCTGGCCTTGGGGCTTTAAATTTTTTGGGAGATAAACATATCCAATCCCAATGACCCGATAAAGGATAAGCACCAGAGGTTTCTATAAAAGTAAGGATTTTCTTTTCTTTTAAACCGGCAGTCAAATAATCCAGATTATAAATTAATGGTTCGCCTCCCGTAACCACTACAGCCTTACTTGGAAATTTATCAGCATGCTGGATAATCGTATCTGAATGGGTTAATGGATGCAGGCTTGCATCCCAACTTTCCTTTACATCGCACCAGTGGCAACCTACATCGCAACCACCCAACCTTATAAAATAAGCAGCTTTACCTGTATGGAAACCTTCGCCCTGTATGGTATAAAATTCTTCCATCAATGGCAATAAAGTACCATTTTCTGGTATTTCTTGTTTAATTACCATTAAATTTTTGACTCATTATTTTCTTATAACCAAATTTTTCTTCTCCCCAGCTTTAAGATTTAAAAGTATAAACCTGGAGGTTGGCAAATTAGCCATTATAGTTCTGGAACTGGTATTATTCTCAGCCAGTATTTTAAAATTACAATCGTATGAAGTTGGGTTTTCTACACTGAGTGTAATTGTTTTATTATCCATTTTCAGAATCTTTGATTTAACCTGGTCAAAATTTGCCACCTCCCCTTTTTGTGTATTGATGTAAATACTGGGCACTTCCAAGATAGTTAACATTAATGCAGTTTCTGCCCATGTAGAGCCCGGATAAATTTCTCCAATACCTTCCAACCAATCCGTTGTACTTACCCTTTCTGATAACCAGCCAGCCTGCAAAGCCGGAATAGGTTTTTCTATGGTTGACATATATTGAGGGATTACGCCCGTGATATCCTGTAGCAGAGTCAGGTAAAAAGTATTGCCTGTAGCTCGGTACAAACGTAATAGTGCAGCGCCGGAATGTGTACAAATGCCCGGTGCGCCGTGCTTATTCTGTGTGTTAGCCCAAACCGCCCCAGTTGTGGTCTTGCCCAATTTTGCCAATGTGGATTGTGGCGGAAAAACAAAATCGTAAGAACTTACCCAAGTGCTAAACTGTATGGCCACATTTTCGGCAATTTGCAACCATTTCTTATCTCCGGTTGCTTCGTACAAAGTAGTGTAGGATTCTAAAAGCGCATAAGTTGCCTCGCTGTCAAAATTTTGCATGGCATCGCCGGCAGCTCCATATATTAATCCCTTGGCAACAAAGTTAGTATTGAAATAATCGCCAATTTGTTTGGCCACTTCTAAATACTGAGGATTTTTGAAATATTGTGAAGCCAAGGTTAATGTGCCAGGTACAATGGCACCACTGGTAGAGCCACCAATAACAATTTCTCCGGTAGTATTATTCACGTACTGACCTAATTGGCCATATTTTTTCCAAGTTTTTACAAAAGCATCTGCCACGGTTTGGGTGCCCTTTTCCCATGTGGGCTTAACGGTAATATTCAACTTTTTGAAAGCAGCTAATTCCTTTAATACATAGAACAAACCATCTCCGCTTTTACGCACCAAGTGTAAATCCTTTGCGGTAGATATGTCTTGAAAAATTCCAAACCATCGATTACCTTTTTCGCCACTGTCCCAAAAATAGCCAGATGGCGATATACCGTTGGGAAACAACCAATCAAAATTTCTGACCACGTTTTTACGAGTTTGCTCACCTCCCATAACCAATAGTGGGTACGGAGAAATCATTCCGCCTGTCCAGCCTATTTGCCAATCTTGGTAGTAGTTTTCCCGCATCCCCACAGAATAATATCCAAATTTTGGTTCGAAGTTTTGACGGTTAAATTTCTCTTCCTGGATTTTGAATGCCGCCGAAAAAGGTATGGCGTAATTTACATCGCCCTTGGGCAAAAAATCATTTCTCAGCTGGGCAAATTTATTGTAAAAACTCTGCACATCGGGCGAATCAAAAAAGTAAATTTTTGTGGCTAAAATTACGGAATCGCCCGCTTTATAATTGGCTGGCTTATCCGTTGCAGGGGCTTGCATATCAGCGATAATGTACTGGTAATTTTCTCTAACTACTGGCGAAGTAAGTGTTATGGTTGCACCAGATCGGTTTCTGTTTTCTTCTATATCAATACCATGATCATCTTTTCCGTTACCTTGATTGGTTAACATCCAAAATCCTTTTTGTGATTTTGGGTCGTGAAAACCGATTGCCGGCGTGCTCATGTCACCGCTACGCTGTTGTATCCGTGATAAGCCATCATTAATATTTAAACGTGGAATATCCGATACTACTTGTGGTTTATCTACACCAATATCTTTCGCATCCATTAAAAATGACAAATAGGGATGCACGATTGCTTTTACACGATTGCCATTATAAACTGCAGCGGGCATCAAAACATAATTTTTAACAGACCAATTATCAAAATCTATATCCATTGATACGGAACTTGAAGAGGTGGCACCGCTTAAACATTTAAAAACCAAGCCTATGTCCCAACCGTTATTGTTTTTTGTTTTAACTATTTTCTTAACTATAGACCAAGTTGAGCCTTCCAATTCTAAAATGGTTTGGGCATCTTTCAATGCTATCTTTTTTCGAGAGATTATTTGATTAAAATGATCGGTATCATATTGTGTAATGTGTGCAGAAAGGTTGGCGTTAGGGTTTCCCAAAACACTTAGGTCTTGCGCAGAACCCTTGTAGAAGCACAGTGTAACAATCAAAAAACTTAAACAGCTGTTTTTAGGAAAATTTTTAAACATATAGGTGGATTATTTAGATTTAATAATTGTTGGAAAATTCTTTTTTATACTGCAACGGACTTTTACCCGTGATAACCCTGAAAAATTTATTGAAGTTAGAAAAATTATTGAAGCCGCTTTCATAGCATATCCCACTTATGGTTAATTTGTTTTCTATGAGCAACTTGCAGGAGTATAAAACCCTGATTTCTATGAGATATTGCGAGTAGGTTTTTTTGGTTTTGGTTTTAAAGTAACGGCAGAATGAGTTGGTGCTGATATTGGCGACATCTGCAATTTCATTCAATGTAATTTTTTTCTTGAAATTGGCCAATGAATATTGGTATATATCGTTTATACGCTTTGCTTCTGCTTCATTGTAGTTATTAAGAGCTAGAACGGTAGATAAAAAAGTATATTCATGAGAATGTGCGATAACGTACAATGCTTCCAAAAGCAATAATATTCGTTTCATTCCTTTGGCGGTAAGCATTTTATCGATGATTTCGATGACTTTTATTTTGGTTTTTCCTTGGATTAAAATGCCTTGCTTAGCTTTTTTATATAGTTCTCTAACCGCTTTGTTCTCATGCATTTTTAGAAATTTATCGCCCCATATATCTTCCAAAAAATGAATTACTTTAGCTTCTACCTTTAATTCCGAGTTGTTCTGAAAGTATATATCGTCGCATTTCCAATAGTGTGGCAAATTAGAACCCACCAAAATTAAATCATCTTGTTTAAAATGATGTATGCTATCGCCGATAAACTGCGTGCCTTTTCCCTCAACAATATGTACCAGTTCTATTTCTTCGTGGTAATGCCAGCGATTTAAAAAATAAGGAACAATGTCATGTCGTACACTATAGGTTTGGTCTGGCCCTACGGGTACTAACAGTAGGTGTGGTTTCATAGTGGTAAATATTCGTATTTTTTTTAATTATTTCTAATAAAACTGCTAATATAATTGCAAAAATTATCAATTTAGCATTTATTACATTAATAACTTACGAAACTTTCTAAATTAAAGTTTGAGACATATGAACGAAAAACATAACCCTTGGACAATCTTAAGCAAGAATGTTAAATATGACAACAACTGGATCAACGTTACCGAACATCAAGTCATTAATCCCACTGGCGGCAGAGGCATTTACGGCGTAGTCCACATAAAAAATTACGCCATTGGTGTAGTACCTATGGATGCTGATAACAACATTTATTTGGTGGGGCAATATCGTTTCCCATTAAATCAATACAGTTGGGAAATACCGGAAGGTGGTGGAGCTTTAGATATTGATCCGCTATCATCTGCCAAAAGAGAACTTTTGGAAGAAACTGGTTTGGTTGCCAAAGAATGGCAAGAAATGCTGCGTATGCACTTGTCTAATTCGGTTACGGATGAGTTAAGCATTATATACCTTGCAAAAAATCTGGAACAATTTGAGGCTGAACCTGAAGAAACGGAAGATTTATCAATTAAAAAAATACCCTTTGAGGATGCTTACCAGATGGTGATTAACGGTGAAATTACAGACGCGATAAGTGTAGTTGCGATTATGAAAATTAAATTGATGAACTTAGGTTTTTAAAAATATACCGTAAAATATGCGCCGCATTCTGGGTTATGTAGTATCCCCAATCCATCATATCTCATTTTTTTTAGTATTGTGCTTTTTTCATCCATTACAATGGATAGCCATCAAATTTTTCGGGTATAAGGCACATAAGAAAGTAGTAGATGTAATGAATTTTTTCTTGGTTGGTACTTATTATATTTTAGGTCTTAGAATTACTTTTACAGGAAACCAGAAATTGCCGTTGGAGCAACCCATAATTTTTGTGGTCAACCACCAAAGTATGTATGATGTACCCGCTTTGATATGGTTTTTAAGGAAGTACCATGCCAAATTTATTTCCAAGGTTGAACTCACTAAAAATATCCCATCTATATCCTTTAACCTTAACCATGGAGGAGGCGCTAATATAGACCGTAAAGATGCCCGACAATCCATCACGGAAATATTGAAGTTGGGACAAAGAATGAAAGACAATAATTGGTCGGCAGTAATTTTCCCCGAGGGTACGCGGTCTAAGGATGGTGTTTTAAAAGATTTTCAGGTTGGTGGCGTAGCAACATTATTGAAAAAAGTTCCCGATGCGCTGATAGTTCCAATTGCCATCAACAATTCTTGGAAGGTGGTTAAAAATGGCACTTTATGGTTAATGCCCGGTTATCATTTAAAATTTACGGTTTTTGATCCCATCGATAAGAAACATAAATCCGTTGAGACTTTGGTTGCTGAAGCACGAGAAAATATTGCTGACAACTTGATTTGAGTTAAATAACCATTACTTTATCATTTCAAAAAAATGCTCTCGATAAGTATCCCCAATGGGTATAACTTTGTCGGCAATCAAAATTCTGCCACGCTCAATACTGTCAATCTTATTTATGGCAACAATGTAAGATTTATGTACCCGCACAAATTTTTGCGCTGGCAAAATTTCCTCCATCTTTTTCATATTCTGCAAAGTAATTATGCGCTCTGTTGGGGTGTAAATAGAAATGTAATCTTTCAAACCTTCAATATAACCAATCTCATCTATGTTTACCTTTTGAATCTTATGTTCTGTTTTTACAAAAATAAATCCGTTATTGGCAACATTTTGGGGTGTAGAAATATTTGCCGAGGGCGATGCGACCGAACTTGTAAATTTTTGAACTGCTTTATAAAACCGCTCGAAAGCAATGGGTTTGAGCAGATAATCTACCACATCTAAATTAAAACCATCTAACGCATATTGCGGATAAGCCGTGGTTAATATCACCTTACATTTATCTTGCGCTATTTTTAAAAATTGAATGCCCGAGAGTTGTGGCATTTGGACATCCAAAAAAACAAGATCAATATTTCCCTCATTTAATAAACTGAGTGCATCTAAAGGGTTTTCAAATGTTTTAACCAACGTAAGCTGATTAACTTTTGATATATAATCTGACAGAATATCTATGGCTAGCGGCTCGTCATCAATAATCAGGCAACGTATCATATTATAAATCTAGATATAATTCGCACAAATAGTTAGTGGCACCGTTCTTAATTTCCAGTTTATACTGGTCGGGATAGGTTAAATCCAATCTCCTGATAACGTTTACCATACCTATTCCGCTAGTTGTGTCTTTGTTGTAATTATTCTTTTTATTCTGAATGGTAAACAACATCTTGTTTTCATTAATGGAAATGTGAATACGTATGGGATGCTTCTCATCCGTGGTTATTCCGTGCTTGAAAGCATTTTCAACAAAGGAAATCAACAACAATGGCATAATTTGTTGGTGTGAAATAGTGCCTTGTATGGTTAAGGATACATTGGTTTTTGATTTGAAACGGATTTTTTGCAGATCGATAAAACTTTCCAGATAAGCTATTTCCTTTTGCAGGGATACGAAGTTATCGTTGCTCTCGTACAACATATACCGCAAAATTTCTGATAGTTTAAGAATGGCATAAGGTGTAGATTCTGCCTTTTGATAGGCCAATGAATAAATGTTGTTTAAGGAGTTAAATAAAAAATGCGGGTTGATCTGCGATTTCAAGAAGGCCAGTTCGGCAATTAAGCGCTGGTTTTCCAAATCACGTTTTTCTTTTTCGTTAAAAAACCAATCTACGGTAAACTTGTAAACGGTGCTTAAAAAAACAAAAAAGCCGCTGATGATAACTGAACTTAAAATCAATTGCCAAAAACTGGGTATTTGCAGAACCTGCAGGCCAGTTGTTGCGGTATTTAAAGATTTTAAAGAATGTACGTAATAAATTTCGCCAAATTTTATGGCTGCAAATGAAACTATCAGCACAAAGCAGGCTAACATCCACGCAATGTATTTTTGCTTGCTTAACGTAACCGGTATAATGAGGTTTAAATTAATGTAGAATAGTGCCACATTTAAGGCAGACAAAATTAAAAAATGTATGACGTAGGCATCAGAAGAATTGAAACCATTGGTGCCCACAAATAAAAACAAGGTTACAATAAACAGCCAAACGGTGGTGTGCAACAATATTTTTTGTTTGATATTCATTTATTAAGGGTTACTATATGTTGCGTAGGGATTGAATCCCCCTAACCCCCAAAGGGGGAAAAAGAACGCCCAAATATCAAAATTACATCTTACAATATGATAGATTGTTAAAATTATGTTTTGTTACAAGTAGCGTTGGTCGAGGAAATTGGGCTGTTGGTATAATAAATTTTAAATCGCAATTGGCGTGGTAGATATTTGATCATCATTTAAAATAAAAACGATGAAAAAATTAGCTTTCTCCCTATCGCCTTTTTTGGTTTTGATTTTTCCGGTTTTGTTGTTTGTTGGCCTCTCGTTGGGGATACAAGAAGAAATAGCTGAGCCAACTGTACATATTCCTCATTTCGAATTTGATTCGAAAAGTCAATATTTGACAAACATTTTTCCACAATCTTTCATTAAATTATTGCTAAAATAACGTTTCGAACGCATTTCATTAATAATTGATATGATCGTTTCGGCTTGCTTTTTAAAAGCTTTTGAATTTCATTTATTATTTAAAAAAATTAGCTTTGCTAGATAAAATAAAAACAATGGAAGAGCAATTTCACTACGAAGATTATAACTGGGTATATTATGTAATTGGCCTTGTAGCCGGTATTTTAATTGGTTTTGCAGTTGAAGGGCAAGTAATTTTGGGCGCAATTTTGGGTTTGTTGTTCGGAGGTTTGGTTAAGTTTGCGGTGAATAAAAGTAGAAACGCTTCAGAAGTATAGTTGCTGGCAAGCAAAATGTTCGGAAGCTGAATAGAGTAGGTTGTAAATTTTATTCTACTAATTCAAGTAAACATAAGTTATTCCATCTCCACCCCTATCTACATGCTCGTCTTCTAAACGGTTAACCTGTGGGTATTTATTGAGGTAGCTTCTGATGAGTTTTCTCAAAATACCATCGCCTTTGCCATGTATGATTTTGAATGATCCTAAGCCAAACATTACGGCTTTATCAAAATATTTTTCAATTTCATAAAGTGCATCATCGCCTCTTTGGCCTCTAATATCTATTTCTGCCGAAAAATTAGCCGCCGATTCTGTGTTACCAGATTTTGCGAAACGTTTAACTTCTTTAGGAACATCGTTAGGTGCTACTTTTTCAACGCGGTTTATTTTAATTACCGAGCGTAATTCGCCGAAGGCCAAAATCACGTTATTTTTTGATATTTCTAAAACTTGGGCAATATTGCCGGTCTCAATCATCTTCACCCAATCGCCTTCTTTAAGGTTATTCTCTTCGCGAATTAGTTTGAGTGCTTCAGTTTTTATCTCGTTTTTTTGGAGCTCTTCCTGTAAATTTGCCCTTAATTTTTGAGTGGTATGTTTATCGGCTTTGGCTTCTTTAATTTCAGATATGGTGTTTTCCACCAACTTGTTGGCATTTTTAATGATGGCTTGTGCCTCTAATTTTGCATCTTTAATTAATATTCGTTTATTTTCTGCATAATAAAGTTTCAGCTTTTCATTTTCCTCCGATAAAGATTTATAATGTCGTTGCTGCTTATCCAAACTTATTTTCTTGTCCAAAATTTCCTTTTTATCCCTTTCCAAATCAATCAGCATCGTATCCATTTTACGTTGCTGCACACCAATCTTATTTTTGGCCAAGTCTATCACATGTTGCGACAACCCGATTTTTTGTGCGATTTCAAAGGCGTACGAGCTGCCTGGCTTTCCCATTTCCAACATATAAAGCGGTTGCAGGTTTATATTGTCAAAAACCATGGAGGCATTTTCCAATCCTGGCGTGTGATTAGCGAAAAGTTTAAGGTTAGAGTAGTGAGTGGTTATTACACCAAAGGCATTTTTTTTGTTGATTACTTCCAAGACCGCTTCTGCAATGGGGCCACCGAACAAGGGATCAGTTCCTGTACCAAACTCATCAATCAAAACCAAGGTTTTACCGTTAGCAAAAGTGGTAAAATGTTTCATTTTAGATAAGTGTGCGCTATATGTACTCAGATCACTTTCTATGGATTGATCGTCGCCAATATCTGCAAAAAGTTGTTTAAAAATCCCCATTTCAGATTCTGATGCGGCCGGAATCAATAAACCTGCCTGCACCATAATTTGTAGCAAGCCAATGGTTTTCATGGCAACGGACTTTCCACCGGCGTTAGGACCAGATATTAAAACTATCCGGCTTTTTTCATCTACCACAACATTAAGCGGAACCACGGTTTTGGATAATTTTTTTAGAGCAATCAGCAAAAGTGGGTGTTGCGCATTGTACAATTTAATGATAGGATCTTTGCTTAAAATGGGCATTTCGGCATCTATCGCAATAGCAAAGAGTGCTTTAGCCCTAACAAAATCTAACTTGGTCAAAAAACCGTGATAAGATATCAAGAGCGGTACATAAGGCCTTAACTTATCGGTAAGTTCGGTAAGTATTCTGATAATTTCGCGACGTTTATCAAACTCCAAATCCCTAACCAAATTATTTAAACCAAAAACCTCTTCCGGCTCAATGTAAACGGTTTGCCCAGAGGCTGATTCATCGTGAATAAATCCTTTCAACTTGCGTTTATTCTCAGATAATAGTGGAATGCATATCCTGCCTTCGCGAACGGTTAAACTACCATCGGCCACCCAATTATTAGTTTGGGCATTTTTATAAATCTGGTCTATCTTTTTGCGGGCTTCATTTTCAGCTTTCGCAATGGCGCCAATTAATTCAGAAAGTTTGGCAGATGCATTGTGCTTTATTTTGCCCTTCTCATCAATTACAGATTCTATGTTTCTGAGTATGGATTTCTCCAGCGTTAAGTTCTCAAACAAAGCCTCCAATTTTGGATAAACCCCTTTCCTTTGCTCAAAATAATAGATTACCGCAAATACGGTAAGCAACGAAGTATGCACTTGGTAAAATTCTTCCTCCGTCAAAAAAACTCCTTCAACACGGGTTTTATCAGCCAATTTTTTTATATCGTAAAAGCTTTGAATAGGCAAGGCTTGATCACTGGTTAAGATATTTTTAAACTCTGAGGTTTGGTGCAAAAACTTTAAAATCTGGTCGTAATTGCTCATGAACTGAATTTTACCCACCATATCTCTGCCCATCTCGCTGATACAATGTGCTTGTATAAGCTGCTTAATTTCGGAAAAACCAAGCTTATCGAGTGCGTTTTCCGGATAAATCATTTTTTTAAGGGTAAAGATTTTTTGATTTTCGAAACGCTTTTTTTCTTCGCAGGGATATCTTTGGGGATTTTGGCAGTTAAACTATCTACCACAGCAGTGTACATTTCGGTAAATTCCTCGGGCTGGTAACTATAGTATTTCAAGCTTCGTGTAAACTTAGCCGAATCAATACCATATTTTAAGAAAATAGAATAATACTTGCTGCTGGCCATCATCAACATCGTATCTTGATTGCTAATTCTTGATAAAACTGCATCGGCAAGGTGCATATCCACTAAAACTTTTACCATTTTTTTATGCTCGATTATATTATCTGGCGCTTTGTTGCCTTTGCAAGACATCAATACCGTAAACAACAAAAAACAAAATTTCAATTTTTGTTTCATTACTGACCCATAAAAATTTCTCAGCTTAGTAGAATTTGATAGTGAATATAATTTAATCTGCATTTATACATAACCCAATTTGATTTGTAAATTAGGCGTTTCAATCCTAAAATTACACATTAATGGGCATTGCCAATAATTTAAAAAATATTAAAAAAGAAATTGATAGCGTAAGTGTAAGGCTTATAGCGGTTTCCAAAACTAAACCCACTACCGATATTTTAGAAGCTTACGATGCTGGGCAGCGCATTTTTGGAGAAAACCAAGTACAAGAATTGGTTGAGAAATATAATTCTTTACCCAAGGATATAGAATGGCACCTGGTTGGACATTTGCAAACTAACAAGGTTAAATTTATTGCGCCATTTATATCTTTGATACACGGTGTTGATAGCTTTAAATTATTGAAAGAAATAAACAAAGAAGCCATAAAAAAAAACAGAACCATAAATTGCCTCTTGCAAATTTACATTGCAGATGAAGACACCAAATATGGTTTAGGTTTTGATGAAGCGATAGAGCTTTTATCATCTGATGAATATACACAACTAAAAAACATTCATGTTGTGGGTGTAATGGGCATTGCTACTTATACCGATAACCAAAGTCAATTAAAGGAAGAGTTTTACGAACTGAAAACTTTTTTCAATGGATTAAAAGAAAGCTTTTTTAAGAACGATGCCGAATTTAAGGAAATTTCTATGGGGATGTCTGCAGATTATAAATTGGCCATAAAAGAAGGATCTACAATGGTGAGAATTGGGAGTGATATTTTTGGAAAACGTTCAGCTAATATCTAGCAATGAAAATAAACATCAGAACAGCCGTATCAGCTGATTGCAAATCCATAATGAAACTGGTGAACGAACTGGCAGTTTATGAGTTGGCGCCAACAGCGGTTACCGTAACCTTAGATGAATTTTTGGATGCTGGTTTTGGTGAAAACCCGGTTTGGAATGCTTTCGTTGCCGAGGTAAACGGGGAAATTGTTGGATTCTCTTTGTTTTATATTCGTTATTCTACTTGGATAGGACGAACGCTTTACTTAGAAGATTTTTTGGTTACTGAAAATATGCGGGGACAGGGAGTTGGAAAATTACTTTTCGAAAGAACCATAAAAGAAGCCAAAGAAAAAGGTTATTTTGGTATGGTTTGGCAAGTTTTAGATTGGAACCAACCCGCTCTTAACTTTTATGGCAAATACAATGCAGGCATTGATGCAGGTTGGTTAAATGGCTCTCTATCAAGAAAGCAACTAGATGATTTTGAAACACCCATTCTAAAATGAAAGTTTATAAATTCGGAGGTGCATCCTTAAAAGATGCCGAAGCTTTAAAAAATGTTGCAAAAATTTTGGTTGCAGATGAACCTACGCAAATCCTCATAGTGGTTTCGGCAATGGATAAAACTACCAATGCATTGGAAAAACTGGCATCATGTTACTTCAACAAAAATGAAGATTGCAACAGCCTTTTGAATGATATAAAAGATTTTCATTTCAACATCATCAAACAATTGTTTCCAGACAAAAACCATTTGGTTTACAATGAAGTAAACAATTTTTTTGTTGAAATAGATTGGGTTTTAGAAGATGAACCTCAAGACACTTTCAACTTTATTTACGACCAGTTGGTATCAATGGGCGAAGTTATTTCTAGTTGCATACTCAGCAATTTTTTAAACCTTTCGGGGATATTGAACAAATGGGCGGATGCCCGTTCCTATTTGCAAACGGACAATAACTATCGTGAAGCAAACCTAAACTGGGAAAAAACACAAGCCCTCATCACCAAAACATTACCCAATATTTTGAAAAATGAATTGGTTGTAACACAAGGCTTCATTGGTAACACATCAGAAAACTTTACTACAACTTTCGGTCGCGAAGGCTCAGATTATAGTGCGGCCATTTTCGGTAATTGTTTGAATGCGAAAAGTGTGACCATTTGGAAAGATGTACCTGGCGTGTTAAATGCCGACCCCAAACTTTTTGCGAACACCGTTAAATTTGACTTTTTATCTTACTCAGAAGCCATTGAAATGTCCTATTATGGCGCAACGGTTATCCATCCAAAAACCTTGAAACCACTCCAAAACAAAAATATATCCCTATTTGTGAAACCGTTTATGGCATCCCACGAAAGTGGAACCGAGATTTGCGACAAACATTATGTTCCCCACACGCCCATAATCATCGTAAAAAACAACCAAATTTTGGTGAGTTTTTTTGCCAAAGATGTTTCTTTCATCAACCAAAACCATTTAAGAGATATTTTTGTGGCCTTCGCCGATGTGGGGATACAAGTAAACACGATGCAGGTTTCTGCACTAACTTTTTCTGCTTGCTTTGATTATGATGAAGATAAGTTTGTGATGGTTCAACAAGTCCTGCAAAGCGATTTCTCCATTAAATACAATCAACATTTACAATTAATTACTGTTAGACATTACGATGAAAGTATCATTAAAAGCCTTACAGCAAACAAAAAAGTACTGATTGAGCAACTGAGCCGCAATACCGCACAATTGGTTTTAAAGGAAAACAGCTGAATATGAATAAAGCCATCTTACAACCAGATGTTCAAACATTCATCATCAAAAACCTGAATACAAACCCAGCTGATATAGCTTTAAAAAAAACTCCTTTTACTGATGTAAGCATCAAAGAATTGGCCATACAAATTGATTCGCGAAAGCGAGCCGAAAAAAAATTGCCATTATGGTTCGGTACACAGGGCATCGTTTATCCTCAAAAAATCAACATCGAACAATCTTCTTCCGAAATTACAGCTGCCTATAAAGCAAGCCTTTTAATAGGGAACTACGTGGTGGATGCTTCTGGCGGTTTTGGTGTGGATGCCTATTATTTTTCATTAACGGCCCAAAAACTAACGCATTGTGAAAAAGATTTGGAACTCTCCGAAATCGTGAAACACAATTTACAATTATTGGGTTGCAATAATGTAGATTTTTATGGCGGTGATAGCATAGAGCTGATTAAACAAAACAATAGTAAAATCAACACGCTTTACATTGATCCATCCAGAAGGACAGAAAAAGGAAAGGTTTTCAAATTTGAGGATTGTGAACCCAACGTACCCAAGAATTTAAACTTTTACCTGAATAAGGCCGATAGAATAATAGTTAAGGCTGCGCCAATGCTGGATATACAATTTGGGTTGAAGGAGTTGAAAAATGTATCGGCCATACATATTGTAAGCGTAAAAAATGAATGCAAGGAATTGTTATACGTTATCGACAAAAATTTCACGGGTGTACCCGATTTGGTTTGCGCTATCTTAACACCGCAGAATAAATCCGTTTTGATAAAGGTAAAATTAGACGATGAAAAAGATACTGTCATAAAATACAGCAAAATAAAACAATACCTCTACGAACCAGATGCCGCAATTTTTAAGGCAGGTTTATTTAAAACGGTTACTCAGCTTTTTGATGTTGGCAAGCTCAATCAAAACAGTCACTTATATACTTCAACTGATTTGGTGCCAAATTTTGCAGGCAGAACCTTGAAAATAGAAAGTGTTACCCCTTTTGCCACTTTCGAGAAACAAAATGTGAAACAGCAAGCCAACGTGGTTTGCCGCAACTTTGCTTTAGAACCTGAAGACATCAAAAAGAAATTTAAGATTGGCAGTTCTGATAACAGATTTTTGTATTTCACTACTGATAAAAACAACTTAAAGGTGGTAATAGAATGCAGTAAAGTCAGTTAGTTTAACCCATAAAAAAACCACTCCATAAATTATGAAAGCGGTTTCGATAATGTATTGGTAGTGGCTCTTACCTCCTAACTCTATTTTCTATCATACCTTTAAAGCTATTATCCTCAATCGGGGTAATTATAACGTCGTTGCTCATTATTTTTTTACCTTTTACCACCATTGTTTGGTTTTTTGTTGCCGCTATAGATCCTGATGTTAAAAGCGATATAGCGGTTGCCAAATTGGTTTCGGTAATATCTCCAAAATCTTTCGTTGGGTCGTCCTTTATAACATTTGTAGGATTCATTCCTGCATAATAATCACCATATCCCTGAGAATTTTTAGTGGTGAACATAGAATAATATACATCGTATTTTCCAATCCGAATTGGAAAGAAACCAACAGGTTTACCATACGAAGTGGTGCCTACAGTTTTTACATTTATGTAGGGCATCAAACTACTGATAACCAGTTCACTGGCGGAGGCCGTATTGTCAGAAATAATAAAAACAATATTTTGAACGCCGCGAAATAGACTCGACTTTCGTATTTTTGAACTGTTATTTTGCGGAGTGTAAGAGAAATCTGCAAGGGTAACTATTTTACCATTCTCAAAATTTATCTTTCCATCGCCATCTCTATCTGGTTGATTTTTTAAAATATCTGCCTTACCGCTTTGCATTGTAGCGTTAAAATGCTCAGAAAACATCGGCAAATTATTTGATTTTTCGGGAGCAATTAAGTTAACTAAATGCTCTGCCGTGCTAATGTAACCTCCACCGTTATATCTCAAATCTATAACCAATTCTGTTACACCAGCATTAGCGAAATTTGAAAATAAATTATTTAATCTAAAAATAGAATTATTTGAATCCGAAAATCTGGCATAAGCCAAATAACCAATTTTTTTTCCCGATATAGTGTAAACACTATCTTTATAAATCGGGCTGCTATTATATACTGCTTCGCTTAATGTAACTGTGAACGGGGTACCATTTTGTTTCTTACCCACCAATGATACAGTACTTTTGTTTACTTCATCTATTAAACCATTGATCTCGCCTCTAAAATTGGTTCCAAAGACTTTACCATTTATTTGATTGAAATAATCTCCACGTCTTAAACCAGCGTTAGCTGCCGGAGAACTTGGACTTACATATTTAATATATAATGCGTAATTGTCATCTGGTCCTACACGAGTTAAACCAAATCCTATGTCGTCGCCTTTTCCTTTTAAATCTACGGATAATTTATTGTTGCTTAAATTACTTAACGTGCCATTGGCTACCAAATCATCAATAAAAGAATATTTGGTTTCATTAGGTTCATCAACATTATACTCGTAGGGTCTTCCCGTTAAAGGATCAATGCCATATCGTGTAATTTGAAAAAGAACTTTGTTAAAATTATCATAATCATTATTGGCATTAATGTATTGTCTGGGCTTAAAAGCTGCGTAAGTAGGCAAAGATTCGTTCCACAGATAAACCTGTTTTGCATATAAAAATATGGAGTCTTTGATTGTTTCGGTTCTTGTACCGTCCTTTGGAGGAGTTTCACTGCTTAAATCTAAATTAGATTTTCTACAAGAAACACTACTTGCAATTATCACTGTAATAAATAAAAATTGATATAGCTTATTTTTCATGAATGAATTCTTTGAAATTATATTATGAATGTATGAATATTTTATTGTGTTAAAGTTTAAACTTAAAACAAATTATTAACGAAAATTTGTTTAAAAAAGTTTCCCTAAACGGTCATATACAAGTAATTCAAACCAGTGTTGTTTGCCATCAGCTTGTCGTTTACGCTAATACCAACAAAAACTGTTTCTGTTTTATTTAAATTATTGCTGTTTAGCAAAAAATCCAGCGATGCAGAATTGGGCTTTGGCGAAAATTCGTCTGTGAAGTATACCTTTAAAAATTTATCTAATCCGTGCCATTCTGTTTGCCGTATTTTATTGAGTTGAATAGCGGGCAAACCAGCTGTCAAAATAAAAATCTGTTTTTTATTTACCACAATTTCTTGCAATAACTCCAAAGTCGCCTTGTACAATAATAACTTCAGTGGTAATTTCGCATTAGAAAATAGCAGTTCGAAGTTTGCTTTGTATTTTTTGTCTATTTTAAAATTTAACTGCAATTCTTCAAACATAAAATGTTTATTCTCAACCTCATATCTGGTTTTTATGAAATCTATCAATTCAGTCGCAACAATCTGCGGTTCTAAATATTCCAAAAAATTGGAAAAGAGATAGTAAACCTGTAAATCATAATCTTTTACTGGTAATAAAACATCATCGAGCTCAAATACAAAAGCTTTTATGTTTTCATCAAAATCGCTATATTTTAACATATAGAAACTGGTTTAATTCGTAATAACCGATCATCGGCAAAAGCCAATTCATAAAAACCTTGAATTTTGTATTGTTCGTTTATTTTTTGGATGATTACCCTCCTACTTTCCGACAGATTATTTTCTGTTAAAACCTCATTATTCAAAAATAAGATGTGCACATAATTTATTTCCGATACCTCGGGATAAATGTTTAATGGAATAAACGGTTGTTGGTTGATAAGTTTTGAAGCCTGCGTAAACGATAAACGCTTGCAGTTAGTCCAAATCAATTCTTCTGCATTGGAATCGTCATTTATCTCATATAAGTTGCCCAACAAATCGGCCCGGCCGAAAAAAACTGGCTTTTGCGGATAGCCCGCTTTTAAAATTTTGGTAGAAAACTGAACAAAATTATCTATTTTAAGAGGAGAAATGATGGGCAAACTTTCAATGAATTCATTATTTTGAAAAGCAATTATGATTCGTGGATCTGGAACCATTAACTCTATACCAAACTCTTTAAACAATATCTTACTTTCGGTGAGTGCATTTAGTTCTTCCTCCCTAAGCGGAAAAACCATCTCTATTTGATGATTTAAGCAATAATTTAAAAACTGGTGTGCAAAAGCATTGGAGGTATGAGATGGGATTATATTCGTGTGATTCTTATTATCACAGAAAAGAATTTCTTGATTTTTAAAAAACCACGCCAATTGATAAGCCAAAGAATGGTTGGCCCCGCTGATCAATATTTTTTTTAACACAGGTTTATTGGATAAGGCCATCAGTCATCGTTATTTTCCTATCGGCCATAGCTGCCAAATCTTCATTATGGGTAACAATAATAAAGGTTTGTTTAAACTGGTCTCTCAAATCAAAAAACAATTGGTGTAAATCCTTGGCAGAATTGGAATCCAAATTTCCAGAAGGTTCGTCTGCCATTATTATAGATGGCTTGTTTATTAAAGCCCTTGCCACTGCCACCCGCTGCTGTTCTCCGCCCGATAAAGTATTGGGTTTGTGCTGAGCTCGATCTTCTAAACCCAATATTTCCAATAAGTGGATGGCTCTTTTTTTGGCATCTGTCTTTGATGTCTTGGCGATGAAAGCAGGCATACATATATTTTCCAAGGCGGTAAACTCTGGCAACAAATGGTGAAACTGAAAAATAAAGCCTAAATTTTGATTTCTAAATGCACTGATTGCCTTGGCGTTCAACTTTGTTATATCAATGTCATCAATAAGTACTTTTCCTTGGCTGGGTTTATCCAGAGTCCCCAAAATATGCAATAAAGTACTCTTTCCCGCACCGGAAGCACCTACAATGCTCACTATTTCGCTCGATTTTATTTCCAAATCTACGCCTTTGAGAATTTGTAGGCTACCGAAATTTTTATGTATGTTTTCTGCTTTAAGCATATCGCGAAAATAACGATTTATTTGAGCCTAATTTTTAACTATTTTTCTACTATTTATGTTATATTTTGATAATTTTTTTACCAATTGTTTTATTTATGGAGGCGGAATAGTAATTTCACGGTAAATATAACTCGAAATGAACATTCACGAATATCAAGGTAAACAAATTTTAAAAAGCTTTGGTGTGCAAATACAAGAAGGCATTTTGGCGCATACGCCAGAAGAAGCTGTAGAAGCCGCAAAAAAGTTAAAAGAAGACTATAACTCGAGTTGGGTAGTTATAAAAGCACAAGTACATGCGGGTGGACGCGGTAAAGGTGGTGGCGTTAAATTAGCCAAAAATCTAGATGAGGTTAGAAAATATGCTACCGATATTTTAGGTATGCAATTGATCACGCCACAGACAGGCCCGGAAGGAAAACTGGTGAGCAAAGTTTTGGTAGCCCAAGATGTTTACTATCCTGGAGAGTCTGAAACCAAAGAATTTTATGTTTCTGTATTGTTGAACAGGGCGAGTGGCAGAAATACGATTATGTATTCTACCGAAGGCGGTATGGACATCGAAGAAGTTGCAGAACATACGCCACATTTGATATTCAAGGAAGATATAGATCCTAAAGTTGGTTTACAAGGTTTCCAAACTCGTAAAATAGCTTTTAATTTAGGCTTGTCTGGCAATGCGTTTAAAGAGATGACCAAGTTTATTGCATCGCTTTACAAAGCTTATGAAGCTACGGATTCTGCCATGTTCGAGATAAATCCGGTTTTGAAAACATCTGATGATAAAATTTTAGCTGTAGATGCAAAAGTAAATCTGGACGACAACGCTCTGTTTCGTCACCCAGATTTTGCAGCAATGAGAGATACCGCAGAAGAAGATGCTACTGAAGTTGAGGCGAGCGAATCTAATTTGAACTACGTAAAACTAGATGGCAACGTGGGTTGTATGGTGAATGGTGCCGGCTTGGCAATGGCTACCATGGACATCATCAAGATTGCTGGTGGCGAGCCTGCAAACTTTTTGGATGTTGGCGGAACAGCAAATGCCACTACCGTAAAAGCGGCTTTCAACATCATCTTGAAAGATCCTAAAGTTGAAGCTATATTAATCAACATCTTTGGCGGTATTGTTCGATGCGATCGGGTGGCGCAAGGTGTAATTGATGCTTATAAAGAAATGGGCGATATCAGAGTTCCTATCATCGTACGTTTGCAAGGTACCAATGCTGTTGAAGCTAAAAAACTTATTGACGAATCTGGTTTAAAGGTTTTTTCTGCCATTTTGTTAAAAGAAGCAGCCGATTTGGTTTCGGAAGTTTTAGCATAAGTTTAAACTTTAATAAAAAAAATGGGCTTAATTTTTAAATTAAGCCCATTTTTTTGTCACCTCAATTTTTATTTCAAGGTAAATTCAACTTCAGTATTTCCCCAATTCAGTTCCACTTCACCTTTTTTATCTATTTCGATTGTAAATTGTTCAGAAACTGTTTGCTCAAACTCGGGTCTAACTTTTATACGCAAAGCATCTAAATTTTTATTGTACTCGTATGCTCCCCATTGATCCCATCGCTTATTGAAAATGATCGTCCATTTCTTCTTCCCAGGAATGGTGAACAAAGCATATTTTCCGGCTGGCAGTAATTTACCTTTAATTTTAGCAGGTTTACTTATCTCAATGGTAGCAGCTTCATTAGCTCCGGTTCTCCAAACTGAATCTAAAGTAGCCACTTCTATACCAACTGTTCTGTTCCTTAAAAATGGCCTACTGTAGTTTATAATTATTTTGTTTCCGTTTTCTAAAGTTTGAGTTACCGTTGCTGGTGGGCTAACTCTCTTACTTTTATCTTCTTGGGCAAAGATGGGGTTGGTTTGCAATGCAAATGCTACCAGTATAAAGGCAAATAATTTTTCCATAATCGTTTTTTAGTTTTTTTATTTAACAGCAAAAAAAATGCCCGAATGTTTTAAAATTTTTAAACAAAAAAAAAGGGCGCTTGCATAAGCGCCCTTTTAATAAATATTGTTTTGTTTAGAAAGCGTAAACTACAGCTAAAGACATCTGTGAGGCTGATTTAGTCGCAGAACCATTCTCTTTAAAGAATTGGTTAGCTGATCCGTTATCTAATCTAACCTCTGGAATGAAAGTTAAACCACCGGCTTTTAAGTTAGCAGATAATGTAGCTGCCACAACAGATTCTTTGGGCGCAACACCAGATAATATTAACGCACCATTATTTTTCTTAGCGGAGAAGTACTCACCTCTAACTCCTAAACTAAATTTATCTGTAAATGCATTTTGCAAGTATAAAGCACCACCAGAAAAACCTGTATCTTTTGCACCCATACCCGCAGACCAATCAGCTGCATTAACACCAACTTTAAATGATTTTGTGACTTGATAAGAAGTAGTTAAATCTAAAATTGTTCCTGAAACATAACCAGATAATATGTTCGCATAAGCAGTCCAACCTTCAACAGGTGCAACCATTAACTGAGCACCAAATGTAGAAATACCAAAATTAGCATCAGCTTTGTAAACATTCCAATTATCGTTAAATCCACCCACCATTAAACTTACTTTAGGGGAAAAAGCATAAGTTGCTTTTATACCCGCATTTTGAAACGGTCCGTTGGTGAATAAATAAGAAGTAGAATAGTTAAAATTACCTATAGGTGCAATAACTTCGTAGCCTACAAAAGTTCCGAAGAAACCTGCTGCCATACTAAACTCAGGCGTAAAAGCATAAGTCATGTTTAAATTTTGAATGTTAAACCCGTGTCTGCTTTCATCAAATTTATTGTCGATATTAACAATAGATTGACCTTGACCACGTGGTCCAAAAGATAATTCACCAACAAATGATGCTTTACCTGTAGTTTTCTTTAAAGCTACCCCTATCATACCTAAAGAAAGAGAGTTTTGATCGGTGGCAAAGCTTGTACCAATATTTTGTTGTTCCGCAAAATCAAATTTGTAATATGTATCTGCATATCCAGATATAGAAAGTGGGGTGTCTTGAGCGTTTGCTCCAAAAGCAACCGCAAATAAAATAGCAATACTCAGTAGTGATTTTTTCATTTTTTTTAGTTTAGAGATTAATTTTTTTAATATTTATTCCGCTAAATTATAATATTTTTAAATATAACACAAGTATTCATCAAAAAATATAATATTTATCTGCTTATTTTACAAAAAGACAGATTTAAACCTCATATAATTGAAAATTTTATGTTAATTGAGATTAAGCACAAAAAAATGGTCAAATAAAATGTTGAAATTGTTAGTTTTTATTTAAGTTAATTTCAGAATATTTAGTTAGTATTTATGTAATAAGAGTTTTAAATTTACATAATCAGCATTTTTATAAAAGATTTTTATAAAAAATTGAATTTATTTAATAAAAACATTATAAATTAGTACAAAATTTAACAAAAACAGAAAACTATACTAAAAACTAATAAACACATGTCAACAATTAGATTTCAAGCATTACAAGCAGTATTAGGGAGAACTATTCCTGAAGTTAAACCACCTTCAACAAAAATCTCTGATTTTTATGGAGCAAATGTTTTCGACAAGGTTAAAATGAAGGCATTTATGTCTAAAGAAGCTTATCAAGCAATTGCTGAAGCAGTAGAAAGTGGTACACCTATCGAAAGAAACATTGCAGAACACATCGCTTCAGCAATGAAATCATGGGCTATGAGCAAGGGTGTTACACATTATACGCACTGGTTTCAACCATTAACAGGCAACACCGCCGAAAAACATGACTCTTTCTTCGAACCAGACTCTAACGGTATGGCAGTTGAGAAGTTTTCTGGAGATGCCTTGGTACAACAAGAACCAGATGCTTCGAGTTTCCCTAATGGCGGTATTCGCAGCACATTCGAAGCTAGAGGTTATACTGCTTGGGATCCCTCGTCTCCTGCCTTTATATATGATCAAACTTTGTGCATACCAACTGTATTTGTTTCTTATACAGGAGAAGCTTTAGATTACAAAGCACCTTTATTAAAAGCATTGAGCATTTTAGATAAAGCAGCGGTTGATGTTTGCGGATATTTTGATAAAAGTATTACCAAAGTAAATTCTTCTCTAGGAATTGAGCAAGAATACTTCTTGGTAGATCTTGCCTTGTTTAATGCAAGACCAGATATGTTATTAACGGGTAGAACACTGTTCGGGCATTCATCTGCAAAAAACCAACAACTAGAAGATCATTACTTCGGTTCAATTCCTGAGCGTGTGTACGCATTTATGCAAGATTTTGAAACTGAGGCTTTATTATTAGGCATACCTTTGAAAACTCGTCATAATGAAGTTGCGCCGTCTCAATTTGAGTGTGCCCCTATTTATGAGGAAATCAATTTGGCTATTGATCACAATCAATTATTGATGGATTTGATGGATAAAGTTGCCAGAAGACACAACTTTAAGGTTTTGTTGCATGAAAAACCTTACGCAGGAATCAATGGATCTGGAAAACACAATAACTGGTCTTTAATTACCAATACCGGTAAAAACTTACTTTCGCCAGGAAAAACCCCAAAAAACAATTTGATGTTCTTAACTTTCTTCGTTAACACGATAAAAGCCGTACATGAGCATGCAGATTTATTGAGAGCATCTATTGCCTCCATTAACAATGATCATCGTTTGGGAGCTAACGAAGCACCTCCAGCAATCATTTCTATTTTCTTGGGAAGCCAATTGAATGATGTTTTGGATGAAATTGAAACTTCTAGAATCAGTAAGAAAATTAAAGAAGACAGTACCATGTGGCACAGCATCCCTAAAATCCCTTCGATTTTATTGGATAATACAGACAGAAACCGTACTTCGCCATTTGCCTTCACTGGTAATAAATTTGAATTGAGAGCTGTGGGCTCATCTGCAAACTCATCAAACCCGATGACTGTTTTGAATATGATAGTTGCCGACCAACTGGTTAAATTTAAAGCCGAAGTTGATAAATTAATTAAAAAAGGTGACAAAAAAGACGTAGCCATTTTAACAGTTGTTAAAAAATATATCAAAGAATCCAAATCTATCAGATTTGAAGGTAATGGTTACAGCGATGAGTGGGCTAAAGAAGCTGAAGCAAGAGGCTTGGCAAACATCAAAACTACACCTAAAGCTTTGGATGCACTAGTATCTGATAAGTCTTCTAAATTATTCCAAGAAACTGGTGTATTTAGCGTTAGAGAAGCACATGCTCGTCATGAAATATTAATCGAAGATTATTACAAGAAAATACAAATCGAAGCCCGCGTTATGGGCGAATTGGTGACTAATGTTATTATTCCTGTTGCCATAAGATACCAAACTCAATTGATTGAAAACGTTAAAGGTTTAAAAGAAATAGGTTTGGGAGCCGAAACTTATGAAGCTCAAATGATGATTATCAAACAAATTTCTCAGCATGTTAACTTTATAAAGGATAACGTTTACGCAATGGTAGAAGAACGCAAAATCGCAAATGCATTGGAACATGCTAGAGATAAAGCAATTGCATACGACGAAAAAGTTAAATCTTACTTCGATCCTATTCGTTACCATGTTGATAAATTAGAATTATTGGTAGATGACAATGCATGGCCTTTGCCAAAATTCAGAGAGTTGCTATTTATTAAATAAGTTGCAATTAATGGATTAACTCTATAACGAATAATCTATATTTAACCGCCTTCATTTTTTTGAAGGCGGTTTTTTTTGGATTTGATTTTGCTCTTAAGAATAAAAAAAGTTGAATTATGAAATGGTTAGGAAGAAGAGAAAGTAGTAATGTAGAATTTGGTGGCGGTGGCAGCGGTGGAAAATTTGCACTTGGTGGGATAGGTACCATTATAGTCGTGATTATTGGTTTAATTATGGGCAAAAACCCAATGGAACTGATTAATCAAGTTTCACAACAGGGTGGTGCACAAACGGAACAAGTACAAACTGGCGTAGATCCGCAAAATGAAGCTTCGAAATTTACCAAAGTAGTTTTGGCTGATACGGAAGATATTTGGGGCAAGATTTTCAAAGAAAATGGAATGGAATATAAACAACCTAAATTAGTTGTTTTCGAAAATCAAATCCAATCTGCTTGTGGGGGCGCAAGCTCTGCATCCGGCCCTTTCTACTGTCCAGGCGATGAAAAAGTATATATTGATTTAAGTTTTTACGATGATTTGAAAAACAGATTTAACGCAGCTGGTGATTTCGCCATGGCTTATGTTATAGCTCATGAAGTGGGTCATCATATACAAAATTTAATGGGTACAACCCAAAAATTAGATGAAGCCCGAGGTCGTGTTAGCGAAGAAGAGTATAATAAGCTTTCCGTAAAACTGGAGTTACAAGCAGATTTCTATGCGGGTGTTTGGGCTCATTACCAAAAAACCAATAATGTATTAGAAGCGGGAGACATTGAAGAAGCATTAAACGCAGCCAATGCTATCGGGGATGATAAATTACAAAAAGAAGCGCAGGGTTACATTGTTCCTGATGCTTTTACCCACGGAACATCTGCACAGCGAATGGAATGGTTTAAAAAAGGGTTCGAAACAGGAGATATGAAGCAAGGAAACACTTTTGAAGCATTATAATCTAAGTTGATTGTGAATATCGAGATTTTTTTATGATTATAATATCCATTTGATTTTTAGTTACTTACACAAAAAACAATATCTGTTTATTGTAAAATTCATATTTAAAATGGATTTGTGGTATAATATTGGTAGAGTTTCTTGAAATTTTGAAACTTTAATATAATATTATGAAAAAATTATTTTTAGCAGCCGGAGCTTTATTAATTAGCGGTGCTACATTTTCTCAAACCCTGTCATCAGCAACATCCACCACAAAATATGGATTGAAAGCTGGGGTAAACTTACCAACTTACAGAATAACTTCTGGATCAACATCTTATGACACGCAATCTGCGGTTAATTTTCACGTGACTGGGTTTGCCGACGTACCGGTTGGAGGCAGTTTCTCTTTTCAGCCAGGACTTTCTTTGCAAGGAAAAGGAACAAAAAATACTTACGCCATTGCCAATCAAGAATTTAAGAGAACTGAAAATACTTTAGCAATTGAAATACCCCTTAACTTGTTAGGTAAAATACCAGTAGGTCCAGGTAAATTGTTTTTGGGTGCGGGTCCTTACATCGCAGGAACTATAGCTGGAAACATCAAACAACAAATCAATAATGGTACTGAAACCTCCACAGATATGGAATTCGGTAATGACAATACTGACGACCAAAAAGTATTGGATTACGGTGCAAACTTTTTGGGTGGTTACCAATTCGATACTGGATTATTGATTGGTGGTGGTTACGGTTTTGGGTTAGCCAATTTAAGGCCTAACGGCGATAGCAATAACAAGATTAATAATAGAGTTTGGTCTTTCTCTTTGGGATATATGTTCTAAGGAAAATTTAGATTTTTGATGAGCGAGATTCTTCGCTACGCTCAGAATGACAAAAAGCTGCGCTCAGAATGACAAAAAGTTATGCTTAGAATGGCAAAAAAAAGGGGAAACGAAAGTTTCCCCTTTTTCAATGTCATTCTAATTATTTAATTACAGGCTGACTAAGGTTTCTTTTAATGTTTTTAGTTTTGATTCAGCATCTGCTTGTTTATTTTTTTCGATGGCTACAACATCAGGCTTGGCATTGGCAACAAACTTTTCATTGGAGAGTTTTAAATTTACAGTTTTTAAAAATCCTTCTAAGTATCCAATTTCCTTAATGATGCGTTCTTTCTCAGCATCTATGTCAATACTTCCCGAAAGGGTAATGTAAAACTCGTCCCTACCCGAAAGGAATGAAACTGCACCAATTATCTTTTCATTCACAATACTTAACTGGTTAATATTTCCCAACTTTTGCAATATGGCTTGGTAAGGTCTGTAATCCATACCCGAATTAATTTTAATGGACAATGGCAAAGCTTCTTTAGGAGAAATCTGTTTTTGGTTTCTGATGTTCCTGATTTCGGCGATAGCTTGTTTAATGATTTCAATATTTAAAAGAATTGTTGCATCAAAGGATTTTGAATCTTCTACCTGAGCAACTATACAACAATCAAGCGTTTCTCTTTTACCAAAAACTTCTTCGTCATGCCATAATTCTTCCGTTAAAAAAGGCATAAATGGGTGTAGCAGTTTTAAGATATCTGCAAAAAAACTTACGGTTGCATTATAGGTTGCAACATCCGTAAATTGTTGGTAGGGAGGTTTAATCATCTCTAAATACCAAGCACAGAAATCGTCCCAAACCAATTTGTAGCTGGCCATCAAAGCTTCAGACAAACGGTAATTAGTAAAATGGTTTTCAATTTCTGCCAATGCTTCTTGATACCGGTTTGTAAACCAATCTATAGCTATTTGGTTAGGGGTTTCGGAGTTGATAACCTCCAGATTTTCTGGCTTAATACCTTTTACTAATTTAAATGCATTCCATATTTTATTGGCGAAATTTCTGCCCTGTTCGCATGACGATTCATCGAACATAATATCATTACCCGCTGGCGAGCACAGCAGCATTCCTACCCTAACTCCATCGGCACCAAATTTTGCAATCAAATCTAATGGGTCTGGAGAATTGCCTAAAGATTTGGACATTTTACGCCCCAGCTTATCTCTAACTATCCCCGTAAGGTAAACGTTTTTAAAAGGTGCTTGTCCACGAAACTCATGGCCAGCCATAATCATTCGGGCTACCCAAAAAAACAAAATTTCTGGTGCGGTAACTAAATCGTTAGTTGGGTAATAGTAGTTTACATCGGCATTTCCTTTTTGAGTTGAATCGGCGAAAACAGTAGGGTCAAAAACTGAAATAGGCCACAGCCATGAAGAAAACCACGTATCAAGACAATCTTCATCCTGAGTAAGTTTTAGGTTACGAGTTTCGGGTTGAGAGTTATGCAATGCTTCAAGACTTTCAGCAACATAAAAATTTCCTTCTTCGTCATACCAAGCCGGAATTTGCTGCCCCCACCAAAGCTGTCTGCTTATGCACCAGTCTTTAATGTTATCCATCCAATGCGCATACGTATTCTTCGCTTTGTTTGGGTGAAATTTTATTTTTTCATCTGCAACCGCAGCAGCAATATCCGGATTTAGTGCAATAAACTTTTTCATATCCATAAACCATTGCAGCGAAAGCCTGCTTTCAATGACTGCTCCCGTTCTTTCGCTTGTACCAACCTGCCCTTTGTAATCTTCTGTTTTTTGTAATTGGTTAATGGCAGCAATATCTTCTGCAATTTTTTTTAGCCTGTTGTGGTGGCTGAGCAAACCTTCCCTTGTGTAATCTCTCACAATAAAACCGACGGTCGTTTTTTCTGCAATACCATTCACAGAAACGGG
>ENA-OFCE01000258-OFCE01000258.1-metagenomes-genome-assembly--contig:-NODE-258-length-36703-cov-8.263998_pt1 | contig 36703 bp, 41 predicted proteins | sample MGYA00153388_OFCE01 | MGnify analysis MGYA00153388 | reverse complement strand
CAACTATCAACTATCAACTATCAACTATCAACTATCAACTATCAACTATCAACTACCAATTATTTACCTAACTCCTGAGATCTGTTGGCTGCGGCAATAACGGCTTCAATCAGTGCGGAGCGAAAACCCGATTGTTCTAACTTGACAATTCCCGCAATCGTAGTTCCGCCCGGACTAGTAACGCGATCCTTGAGCTGGGCGGGGTGGAGGTTGGATTCTTTGATGAGCTGGGCAGTACCTAAAACGGTCTGCAAGGCGAGTCGATCGGCGATCGGACGTGGTAGACCAGCGGCGACTCCCCCATCGGCTAGAGCCTCGATCGCGATGGCGACATAGGCAGGCCCCGAACCAGACAAGCCAGTTACGGCATCCATCAGGGATTCTGGAACGGTGACTACTTCCCCGACGGCTTGAAAAATTTGAGTAGCTAAATCTAAATGCTGTAGTTGGACATGCTGGGATGCAGAGATGGCGGTGATGCCCATTCCGACAGTTGCGGGGGTATTGGGCATGGCGCGGATGACTGCTCGATCTGGAAATGCCCTTTCTAACTGGGCGATACTGACTCCCGCCAGGATCGAAATGACTAATTGTGAGGGATTGGGTTGTTTTAAATCCGCAACAACTCGCTCGAAAATTTGGGGCTTGATTGCCAGTAATAATACTGGAGCCATAGCCGCCAAATTGTTGTCACCAGTCACCTCCACTCCATATTGTTGGTGGAGAGATGCCTGTTGTGAGAGTGTGGGTTCGCTGATGATGATGTCGGTACTTTGATAAGTACCTTGAGTAAGTAAGCGGGATACGATGGCCGAACCCATTACCCCGCCACCGATTACACCTAATTTGACGGACATAAATTACTACTTGCAGTTAGTGAAAGGATCGATACCTGCCGCAGTTGCCATCAATAGTGATAAATTTATTGAGCTGCGTGGATCGGCTCGTTGCCCCAAGCGGAGGCAGATTGACTACTCCGAGTGCTCCGAACTGTCTGAGGTAATGGTGCTGGCGGGTTCGCTGCATCATGAATGACATGGCTCGGAGTACTGACTTGGACGCAATTTGGTGTGAACAGGAAGATGTTATCACCAATCCGTTCGTAGTGACCGTCGATCGCGTAAGTGCCCCCAGCTACAAAATCTACCGCTCGTTGAGCTTCTTCTTGACGGATTAATGTCATGTTGAGGATCACCGACTTTCTGTTTTTGAGAGCATCAATTACTTGAGGCATTTCTTCAAAAGAGCGAGGTTCGATCAGGATCATTTCTGATATTCCGTGCATAATACCTGGCATCCCAACAACGTTATTTATTTTACTTGCACGTGTCTCCGTGGTCGATCGACGGAAACCACGACGTTCTTCTTCGACTGGCTGCGGGGTTGGAGGTTCTGGAGGATGATAGTCGCCGCGATAGGCATCACTATCTGTTTCATCATAATCGCTGTACTCTTCTTCGTTCAAACCCATAAAATCTTTGAATTTGTTAATAACGTTCACCTGTTAATACTCCTGTGCCCTGACGTGGTGGTATGGATGCTTTTGGCGCAATGCTTTCATGCTGGAACAGGCTCGCTGTTGGCGGTAAGCCTAACAACCTTTGGGATCGCCTTTTTGGTTAATGCAGCGTTCTGCACGTCAAAAGAGGATTGGTTGTTTGTTATCTCAGTATAATTACTTAAAGTTCGTGAGCGTAAATAGACTAAACTCATCGTTGGCACAGCCTCTTCCTAAAGAAGGGAGCAGTGAAAATACTCAAGCATTGCCAATATATCGAGCATAATATCACGAAATTACAAGTATTAAGAAAGTCTTTAAGAAGCAGACACTCTTATCTTGATGTGTAGTTTGGTTTTATTAAGCTATTTTACTTAGAAGTAAAATCTAAATTTTTGATTCAAATCCTGCCCGATTCTCCAGGGGGAGAAGTGCTAACTAGGGTTTTTTAGTTCATTGTTGGCGTGGTTGCACAACGTCGATCCCAACCCATTGGGTATTGAAATAGCTCGATCGGTAGCGATCGATACTAGGATGGGACTGGTATTATGTGTATTTACTTAGTTTACCCAGTCATGGTGATACTTAGGTGTCACAGGTTGTTAGTGCCCGCGCATACTACGTAACGCTTTCAATTATTGTAGTTTGAGAAGAAATTGCCACTAGTTAAATCAACAGCTTTATTTAAGATGGATTAAATAAATACGTGGAAAAGTGACTTTTATGAGTATTCGTGCTCTGCTATCAATAGTCTATACGAGATCCAAACAGGATACTTCCCAGCCGAATAATTGTCGCTCCAGCAGAGATGGCTGGTAGATAGTCCCCAGACATGCCCATCGATAACTCGGACATCTGAAGATTCGATCCAGGCTGTTGAGCGATTTGGTGGCTGAGATCTCGTGTCTGCTCAAAAAATTGTTGAGTTTGGGCGAGGGTTAAGTCGAGTGGGGGAATTGCCATTAAGCCTCTGATTTTGAGGTGCTCACAGTCGCTAATTTGGGGTAAATCTGCGAGTAACTCTGGGATCGTCCACCCATATTTGTCGGGATCGGGCAATATTTTGACTTGGAGACAGATATTTGGGCTGGTTGCTAATTCCGCAGCGACTCGATCGATCTGTCGAAGTAGTTTGAGGCTATCTACTGAGTGAATCCACTCAAATATCTGTATTGCTTTGCGTACCTTGTTACCCTGCAAATGCCCGATCAGGTGCCAACAAATGTCCGGTAAGTCGGCTAATTCTTGCTGTTTTGCCTGTGCTTCCTGAATTTTACTCTCGCCAAAATCCCGAATCCCGACTGCATAAGCTTCTCGCATCTGAGCTACAGATACTTGCTTAGTTACCGCCATCAATTTTACTGAAGCTGGTAAATCTCGACGAATAGTCTCAATATTATGCGCGATGGTCATTTAGGCTTTAGGATTTAGGATTTAGGATTTAGGCTTTAGGATTTAGGTTTAGGATTTAGGATTTAGGCTTAGGATTTAGGTTCCAACACATCATCTCTACCCTCTGCCCTAACTGTCAACTGTCAACTGTCAACTGTCAACTGTCAACTGTCTAACTACCTTCTATCCTAACTAAAATCTAAAACCTAACTTCTAGCCTGGAAAATTTTGCTGCATCATTGATTGTAGCTGTTGATATTCGAGAATTTGACCATTGCGTCTGAGTAGACGAATGCGGGTATCGATTGTCAGCCGCGCATCAGCACGAGTCACAGGTTGAAACGACAATCCGTTAGCAGTGTTGGAGACTAGAAAAAAAACTCGCTGTGCGTAGAGAGTGGTAAATAGTTCTTGGTTTTCCTCAACGATGCAGATGCGATAGAGCAAGCCAAAGGTAGGGTGGTTGAGGTAGTTTTCGGAAGTCACGGCAAGGAGGATAAGAATACGGAATTGGAATGCTCAGATCGATTCTCCCATACAGAGGTTACACCCATGCTAGATGTCGCTGTTAATTTATCATACCCAGTGCGGCAATTTGAGCAGCAGCTTTTTGGAGCGATTCGCGCCACTCCTGTTGGGGATGGCTATCGGCGACAATTCCTGCGCCGACTTGTCCCCAGACGGTGCCTTTATGATACAGCAATGTCCGAATCAAAATATTTAAATCTAGATGACCGCGCCGATCTAGATAGCCGCAGGAGCCATAGAATAAATTGCGGGGAAATGGTTCGAGTTCGGCGATGATTTCCATACATCTGACTTTTGGACAGCCAGTAATTGTGCCGCCTGGAAACATGGCGCGAATCAGATCGATCGAGTCAAACTGGGGATCTAATTCTCCAGTAACATTACTAACTAAGTGCATGACGTGACTATACCGCTCGATCGATAGTAATTCATCAACTTTGACGCTACCCCACCGACAGACACGTCCCAGATCGTTACGTTCGAGATCGACTAACATAATATGCTCGGCAATCTCTTTGGGATTAGTCAATAATTCTGTGGCTAATCGATCGTCTTGGGTTGGATTTTGACCGCGTTTTCTAGTTCCGGCGATCGGTCGAGTTGTGGCTTGCTGTTGTTGGAGTTGAACTAGTCTTTCGGGGGAGCAACTCATCATCGCTCCCCAGGGTGTTTGCCAGTAGCTGGCAAATGGAGAAGGGTTGATACTTTGCAGTCGTTGATAGATTTGCCAACTGTCGAGATTTGTTTGGGAACTAAATCTCAGTGATAAATTAGTTTGAAAGATATCCCCAGCTTGAATATATTTTTGGGCTTGAATAATTGCCTGTTGATATTGGGCTTCTGATGTAAAAAAATGTAAATCCTGATGAGTTTGGCTCTGAAAAACATCGTGATTCTCGATCGGTGGCTGCGCTAATTTGAGGATAAGTTCGTCTAGTTCTGCGGCTGTATGTGCAGACAAATATAATAATTGCTCCCAGTGATCTAAAATGGCAAACGTATTGGGCGCATACCAATACGCTACAGGGAATGGTAAGGGATCTGGTTGACGCACTGGGAGTGCTTCGATTTCCCCTGCGAGTTCGTAGCCCAACCAACCCAACCAGCCACCAGTAAAGGGTAGATGTGCGGGTAAATCCGATTCTTGCTGATTTTTCGTCGCTAACAACCCGCGCAAACAGTCTAAAATTTGCCCGACTGCTGGAGTAAAAATCTGTGGTTGCAGATCGATCGTCTGTGGCAATCCAGCACAGATCGAGTATCGTGTCAATACCGAATGCTCGGTATTATTTGCTGGGCTTTCTAAGAGGGTAGCGATTGGCTGATGTCTAAATAATCGATCGAATATTTGCGATCCAGTTCGATGTTCGAGGGGGATAGATAAATACAAAGTTGGGTGTTGTAGGGGCGGGTCAGTCCGATCGACGAAGACGAAACTAGATTAGTTTAAAACCCAACCGTCCGCTGTGTCAACTCCTAAATAAATTGACCGCCAATAGTAAATCTAGCTGTCCAGAATACGACCATAAGTGCTATTGATAAAAAATCAGTTTTACCTAACTTTAATTGATGCCATTGGACTAAGTGAGTATTGGGAGTAGTAAAACCGCGTACCTGCATGGCGATCGCGATTTGTTCGGCTCTGTTTAGCAGATTTTCCAAGAGTTTTTCCGATACAGTCAGCCAAATTTTAGCACTATTTTTGAGTCCTAATTTTTGCCAGTCGATCGCGCGAGTATAGATCGATCGCACTAAGTTTTGGATCTCTTCTAGTACCAAGGGAATAAATCTCAGAGCTAGAGTCAGAGTGAGCGTAATCTCAGTGACAGGGATCTGATAACGGCGTAGAGGTGCCATTAAACTTTCTAATCCAGTCGTAATTTCTTCTGGCGCAGTGGTGAGTAGATAAATGGTGGTACTGTATACCAGTGTAAAAATTAGGGTACTGGCAAAGATCGCACTATCGATCGATTTTTTGGTAATTTTGAGGTGGATTGCGCCAGTATCAATTTTAAATAATACATATTGATATGGTTGGGCGATCTCTGTACCGATATCTGCGGGGGAGCGGAGTTGATGGCTGACATCGATCGTTTCTGGCGCGAACATCCCCACCAGGAAGATTGCGCTACCAACTAGCAATAACCAGCCCATCTGCTGTTTGAGTGCGCGCCAAGGGATACCAGCCAGAATACTAATAATTACTAGCAGTGCGACTAAACTCAGTTTCCACATCGCACTGGCGAGGATCGGGGCTAACAAAAAGCTCAACAGCCAGCCTAGTTTAACTCGCGGATCGAGACGATGCAGCCAAGTCAGCGGCTGTTCTAAATATAATCCAATGGGTAAGGAGCGAAGTAGATCCATTAATTAGGGGTTAGGCTTTAGGCTTTAGGTGTTAAGTGTTAGTAAATGTCGGGGCAATTCATGAATTGCCCCGACGATCGATTTCACAGATAGCTACTTAGCCGCCTTGACTCTAGTAGCGCGGTTGACGATCTTTTCGCCTTCGCGTTGTTTCTTCCCGCGCCAGAGGAGGCGTAAGGGAGTACCACTAAAGCCGAGTTGAGTCCGAAACTGGTTCTCGATATAACGACGGTAGTTGTCGTTAAATCGCGAGGGATCGTTGACAAATAACGCGATGGTGGGTGGTTGTGCGCTGACTTGAGTACCGTAGTAGATTTTGCCCTGTTTACCCTGACGAGTGACGAGGGGATTGTGCCAACTAGTGGATTCTTCAAGTACTTGGTTGATCGTTGCAGTAGTGACGCGGCGACGGTGTTGTTCGACTGCTCGATCGACTATTTCGAGGATTTTATCAACACGTTGTCCGGTGAGGGCACTGACAAAGATACTTTCAGCCCATTCTGTGAAGTTGAGCCGATTATTCAACTGATCTTGGTAGTCATAAATCGTGTAGGAATCCTTTTCAACAGCATCCCATTTATTGACAACAATTACACAAGCACGTCCTTCTTCGACAATCCGTCCAGCTAATTTTTGATCCTGTTCGGTGACACCATCGACAGCATCGAGGACTAGGAGGACGACATCACAACGATCGATCGCTTTAAAGGCGCGGTTAATGCCAAAAAATTCTGGCCCATAGTCCACGTTTTTCTTCCGCCGAATTCCGGCAGTATCGATCAACCGATAGTTGGTATCATTGCGAGTAATCAAAGTATCGATCGCATCGCGAGTAGTTCCCGAAATCGGGCTGACGATCGATCGATTCTCACCCAAGAAAGCATTTAGCAGACTGGATTTACCGACGTTTGGTCGTCCAATAATGGCGATCCGAATTTCTGGCACATCGACTTCTTCCATGACGGGTAAACTGAGAATTAGTTCGTCTAATAATTCCCCCGTACCGCTACCATGAATACTCGATACACCATAAGGTTCGCCAATCCCTAACTGCCAAAAATCAGCAGTTTGGAGCGCACCGACTGTTTCCGATTCGCACTTATTAACTGCTAAAAATACTGGGACTTTTTGGACGCGCAACCAGGAAGCAATTTCCCGATCTCCGCCAGTGATTCCCTGCTGTCCATCTACTACGAAAATCGCCGCACTCGCCTGAGAGAGAGCTGTCATCGCTTGTTCGCGAATCAGCGGCAAAAATTCCGTATCATCGTCAAATACGAGTCCACCCGTATCGACGACCACAAACTCACGATCTTGCCAAAATGCCCGACGATATGTACGATCGCGGGTAACTCCTGGCTCATCATGCACGATCGATTCCCGCGCTCCCGCCAAACGATTGACGAGTGTGGATTTACCCACATTGGGACGACCTATAATAGCAACGATCGGCAGCGACATAAAATTCTGAACAACAAGAGAGCAATATTCTAGTTTATCGCGATCGGGTGGAGAATGTGGGATAGTCGATCGCACATCTTGTCCCAATTACCTTGTTTTTAGCGGTAGTCGATAATCTCTCAAACTCTTTCATCAAAAAGTATTTAATTGAATGCCGAGCGGGTGATGATCCGATCTGGTCTGACCTCCGGCAAAAACCAATAAGCCCGACTCCAAGAAGTCGGGCTTACGTCACACACAAGATCTGAGTTAATTAAATCTACAGTCGATCGTAAGCAGCGAGGATAACCCGTTCTGTTTCTGCCCAATTGATACATTTATCAGTTACAGATACACCATACTTTAACTCACTAAGATCTGTGGGAATCGATTGTCCACCCTCGTGAAGATTGGATTCCAACATCATCCCTACCATTGAGGTATTACCGTTGATAATTTGTTGGATCGTGCTTTCAAAGACGATCGGTTGGAGACGATAATCCTTATTAGAATTGCCATGACTGCAATCGATTACAATTCGCGATGGCAAGTTGGCTTTTTTGAGTTCGGTTTCGGCTGCTTGAACACTGACTGGATCGTAGTTGGGTTTACCTTCACCACCACGCAAGATAATGTGTCCGTAAGCATTACCTCTGGTTTGAAAAACGCTGACTTGTCCTTTCTTGTTGATACCGAGAAAGTTGTGGGGTTGTTTGGCTGATTGGAGGGCGTTTAATGCTACCTTGACACTGCCATCAGTACCATTCTTGAAACCGACGGGCATTGATAAGCCACTTGCCATTTCGCGGTGGGTTTGGGATTCGGTAGTGCGGGCACCAATCGCCGCCCAGGAAATCAATTCGTCGAGGTATTGAGGTATAATTGGATCGAGTGCTTCTGTGGCGGTTGGCAGACCGATTTCGGTGATTTTTAAGAGTAAGTTCCTCCCAGTATATAAGCCTTTTTCAACATCAAAGGACTCATTCATATCTGGGTCGTTAATCAATCCTTTCCACCCGACTGTGGTGCGAGGTTTCTCGAAATAAACTCGCATGATCAGCAAGAATTTATCTTTGACTCGATCGGCTAAATCTTTGAGTTTGTGCGCGTATTCTTCGGCTGCTGTAATATCATGAATAGAGCATGGGCCGACGACAATAAATTTACGATTGTCTTGGAAGTCTAGAATTTTTTGAATCTGTCGGCGATAGTCAGCAATTCGCTGCTCTAACTCAGGCGATATTGGTAACTTTTCCTTTAGTTCCTTGGGAGTAATCAATATTTTCGATGAGTTAATATTCGTATCGCCGAGGACATTTGCGTCCATGCTGTTTTCAAGACGCTGGATATCCTGGTTTGATGTGGGATTTTGCATGTCTAAGAGTGGTGGAATGGTTATGGTGCATACTTTGTGCGGCGATTTTCTACAACCTATGCAAAGCTAAACGGTCTACTATGCGTAGGTCGCAACTTACCCTCTTTTATTACTCCCGATCCTGTAAATCTCGATCCTCGCGATCGAGAGTGAGATTTTTGGGCGAATCTTAGTAATCTAATAGTGAAAAGTGAGTAAGCATCGACCGATCTATTGCCCTCAACTGGGCATTATTACTTGCTAGATTCTAAATCGATGCCAACTGGATAAGTACATGAGATTCTAAATATTTTGGTTAGTCGAACAAATTCGGCGATTAACTTTATTTGCCCCTAAAGGTAGGGACATTCCGCTCAGAGCGATCTACTTTCGTTTATTATATCTAAAAACTGTTGGTTGGCACCGTCGTTCGGAGCGGATCGACGATAATAATACAGATTGTATCAAATTGTTTAGGTACTGACAATTCCCGACCATTGAATTTTTTTGAGTTTCTCCCGACGATAGGAGAAGAAGTGTTCGGGTTCTTGATAGGTGCAGTGAGGTGCGATCGATATCTGCTGCGGATCTACGCCTAATTGTTCGAGTTGAAGTTGATTGACCCGACGCACATCTAGCCGCACTCTCCCTGCTTGTACGTCTGGGAGTAGGGGTGAATTGGGAAGGGCTTGGAAAATGGTCAGATCGGCATCAATGTCGCCAGAGAGGGGTTGTGGAGCGATCGAGCGACATACTTCCAATCCTACTTGGCTAGTCACTTGGTAGACTTCCCCATCGATCGCTGGACCGATCGCGACGATGATATCGGCTAGACTTCCGCCCTGTGCCAATAACCGTTTTACTGCCATCGGGGCAATATTTAGGGACGTACCGCGCCAGCCAGCATGTACCGCCGCCACATTGCCAGTCTGACGATTGGCAATCAGGATCGGGTTACAATCAGCACTAGCAACCCAGACAGCTTGCTGGTGTTGTTCTGTCAACAACCCATCTGCTAGGGCGTTACCCGTTTCGGCTTCTACCGCCGCAGTACTAGATTCGGTTGGGGTAAGTACGACATTGCCATGTACCTGCTTGAGACGGTGAGTAGTAGCAGTCGCCGCCAAAATCGGGGTCATCTCATGGGGTTCGCGCGGAGCAAACTGACGGGTAAAAAAGCCATGTTGCCAGTCAGCGAGTAGATCGCAGGTTAAATAAGGTAATCCCGACCAAGTTTGCCATTGCCACATAAGTATAATGGTCGATCTATAGCGATCGATACAGATGTTTAATAGCTTATCACTCCTTCAGACGATCGAGATTATCGGGCTTGCTGCTACGACAATTTATCATCAGATTGCTAGTTATCGCGATCGCAATCCACCACCTCCGGGCAAATTATATCCGACTCGCGATCGTCAAGTTAGATATCTACAAAGCAGAGGAACGGGAGATATTACTGTTATTGTTGATGCCAGTTTAGGTGGCGTTGAGGGCTATTTATTAATTAGTGAACTTGCTAAATTAACTAGAGTCTGTATCTACGATCGATCTGGTTATGGCTGGAGCGAGGGTTCATTTTTACCGCGTACTAGTCAACAGATTGTTGATGAATTGCATGAATTATTGACTATAGCCAATATTCCCCCACCATATATTTTAGTGGGAGACTCCTTCGGTAGTTATAATATGCGCTTGTATGCTCATCAATATGCTGACGATGTGCTAGGGTTGGTTCTCACCGATGGATTGCATGAGGATTCGATGCTAGCATTACCTTTGAGTGTGGGATTACTCAAGACATTTTTTACTGTTAGTTTTGGCTTTGTCTCGATTGGTGCAGCCTTAGGGATCGTTAGACTAGTGGGTACTCTAGGTACATTCGAGCTAATTAAGCCAGAACTGAAAAAGTTTTCAGCGATCGATCTACAATATGTCAAAAGATCTTTTTATTCTGCTCGTCATTGGGTTACAATGGGACGAGAAATGTGGAATTTAGATACTAGTGGCAGACAACTGAAAGTAGCCAATAATTTAGGCATACCGATAATTAGTATTAAATCTCAAACCTTTCTCAGACCATTACTCGGCATCAAATTCTTATCACTACCAGCAGCCGATCGAGTTCGCGATCGCATCCATCTCGATTTACTCAAACTATCTACCAACTCCGAGCAAATCTTAGCTAATCATAGCAGTCATTTCGTTTGGATCGACCAACCAGAACTAATCATTAATGCTGTGGCTAGCTTGTTAAATTAGTTGATAGTTGATAGTTGATACTATGCCTACGGCAGGCTACGCCAACGCCAACGACTACGCTCAGTACAAGTAATTGATAGTTGGATACAAATTTACGCGGATCGCAGCTTGCGCCAGCCGATAAATATTAGTCACATCTTACATCCAGGGTGCCATCGTTGGCACCCCTACAAGTTAATTACTCCCTTCCCACCGAAGAAATAAACATCCGTGATTCACCATTCACCATCCACCCCTACACTAGATGTCTAAGTTGACACTAGAAAGGAAGTATGTAGTGACTTATTTTGTGAAACTACTTACAGTCCACAGGAGGAGGAAAGTCAACAACCCCGCAAAAACTTCACCTGGGATGCCAATCCGATCGACTGGTAGATGTAGAGTATTTACTAGCACACTAGCTACCACAGTACCGATAATTAAAGCGAGTAAAGTGCCCAACAGAGCGCGTTTAAATCGACGTTGCTTTTGATTGATAAAATACAGACTGAATCCAGCCCCGATGGCGATCAATGTTGGTAATCCCGTATTGGCTATACTTGGAACTAATGAAGCTCCACCTAGTACTGTATAGACACCAGCAGTTGTTAAAATTTGCTGTTGACTAGGGCGTTCAAAACTATCACTTAACCAACTGGGATTAGCAACAGCTAGGGATGAAAATTTGGGCACGACAGTGGCTAACTTTTCGGGAAACCTAATCCCGTCGGGCACTTTGATTTTGCCCTGCTGACGGAGCTTGAGCCGTTCCATCAAGATCGCATCATAAGCTGCTTCTACGTTATCTTGTAACTGTCGATCGCCACCTAATTGGGCAATTACACGTTGTTTAGCAGCTTGAATCTCTTCAAAGGTGGCATCTTCTGCTACCCCTAGCTGCTCATAAGGATTCTGCTGACTCATTCACAACCTCCGATCGATGGTCTCCACCTACTACTTTCTACTCTAGACTGCTTTGGATGTATCTGCCACTTTTGGCAGTAAATGTTAAGAATTAGGGGGTAAATGGTAGAGGGTAGAGGGTAACTAAGACATCACAGGTGCTATGTACAGAACACCTGATGTCGGATTTCTCTAAACTCACATCTTGCACCAGTTTAACTATACTAGTGCTAGTCTAGACCCAGGGTACCCTCAGATCTACGCTACCCCCTACCCCCTATTCTAAAACTCACCTTTAACCTGCAACCCATACACTGTATTCCCCTGAGCATCTTGGCGAATGAGGGGGAACAGGAGCAAACCGCGTTTTTGTCCCAATTCGATTTCCCCAACTAGATAACCCAATCCTGCACCAATCAAAACATCGGTAAAGCGGTGACGGTTTAGATCTAGGCGCGAATAACCAATTAATGCTGCTCCACCGTACCAAAGGATCGCATAATCAGGATGGTAGTGACTCTGCACGCGGGCGAGTGCAAAAGCAGTTGTTGCATGACAACTGGGAAAACTATCGAGTTCCTTTTCATTGTCAGGGCGGGGAGATCTAATTACTTCTTTGAGTCCATAGCACAAAGCTGCACTCGTACCGACGGCATCGACGATCCTTAGTGTATGTTGTCCACCATCAGCTCCATCGGTGAGCAAAGGCAATAAGGAACCACCACCCAGATACAAGATCGTACCCGCACCAGACACGAAGTCAGAAAACCCTTTGTTGGCGGTTTGTGCTTGAACACTAGGTGTAAAGCTGATGCCACTCAAAACGATCGTCGTAGCAACCAATTTGTGTTTCCAAGTCATAGGTACCTGAGATCGACAATGATGATGAACGTGGCAACTATATCACGGCAACGGTGGCGATATTGACTCGGCAGGATTATTTACGAAGTTGGCTGGCGCAAAGTTACAATGATAACTGTAGATTGTATTAAGTTCGATTTGAAACGATCCCTGATGACTAAATATTTATTGTCCCCGCTCGGTATCATCACGTCGATCGCGCTGATATTTATGCCACTATTGGCAGTAGCCGCAACCGATGTCACTCAGCCAGAAATAGAGCAGCCAACTGTTGTCACGCCCGATCCTACGCCGCCAACTATTGCCAGCCTCGATGCCACGTTGCAGCAAAATCCCCAGGATCTCGATGCTCGGCTTCAGCGGGGGATACTACATGCTAGACTGTCACGATATCTCCCCGCGATCGCTGATTATACCGAAGTCATCCGCCTCGATCCAGATCGGGCGATCGCTTACAATAATCGTGCGGCAGCCAAGCTAAATATGAAAGATTATCGGGGTGCTTATCTCGATTATTCTCAGGTGCTCCGTATTTTGCCAGAGCAAGCCATTACTTATAATAACCGCGCGATCGCTCGTCATCAAATGGGCGACTGTTTGGGCGCAATTACCGATTTACGGATTGCAGTAGGTTTATTTAAATTGCAGGGCGACAATTTTAACTATCAGCGGAGTTTAACTAATTTAAAATACTTCCAGAAATCCAAGCGTTAGGAAGATTTTAATCGTTGGGTCGTATTTTACTCGATCGCGAGTGTGTAGCTTAAAATAAAAGTATTCAATTTCAGTTGAAGCTATGACGGCAACGCTACTTGCACCACCGGATGAGATAATTCGCCTGTCGGGGATTAGCTGGAAAACCTACGAAACTCTGCTAGAGGAACTGAGCGATCGTCGGCTCCGCCTCACCTACAATCGTGGTAATCTAGAAATTATGGCTCCTTCTCCAGAACACGAACTCAATAAGCGAGTCTTAGGTCGTTTCATCGAAACTATCGCTGAAGAGTTGGAAGTAAACATCTATCCTCTCGGATCGACTACTTTCAAACAACCGAAACTGATCGGGGTAGAACCGGATGAGTGTTTTTACATTCGCAATATTGCGGCGGTTCAAGGCAAGCGAAGATTAAATATGGCGGAAGATCCCGCACCGGATCTGATTGTAGAAATCGATATTACTAGCAGTTCTCAAAATCGCCTTCAAGTTTATGCAGATCTGGGAGTAGCAGAAGTCTGGATTTATAATGGGGAATCTTTGGTCATCCAACAATTACAGAATGGTACTTATATTGCCACCCAAACTAGTCAGTTTTTTATAAGTTTGCCGATTTCAGAGGTTGCTAACTGGTTGCAGCGATCGACAACAATAGATTATCTTGCGTTAGTAAAAGAGTTTCGGCTGTGGGTAAGAAGTCAAATTCAGAAATAAGATCTCGATCCATCATTTACAATTGAGTGTAGAGATAGAAGCAGGGTGGGCACTGCCCACCAACACATCATCACCCGAATTCGATAAGTATTAAATGTATCCGATCGCTCGTTTTTGAGCTGTTACTTGTAGTAAAAATATTTGTCAAAGGTGAGATTTATGGCGATCGATTGATGAAGAGGTTGCTCGATCGCGTAGCGTACGGTAGGTAATCGAATCAAACAGTATAAACTCTCATTGCTTCGGCTCTAAATGGTCTGTGGGCAATGCCTACCCTACTGGCGTGACCGGACTGAAGGTATTAGAAATGCTCTCAAGAGTAATAGTAATGGCAATCTCTCCAGTGCTCCCTTATTAGCAGATGAAGGAGACTTAGAGAATTTAATTATCCTCGATAGTGGAAAAGTTAGTACCACTATTCAGGTTTTGGGCATCAATGAGATTGGGAGATACCCCGAAATCACTGACCTCCGCCAATTTTAAGTCGGCACCAGTGAAATTGGTGTACTCCATGATGCATTCAGTCATTGCAGCTTGTTCCAGATCGGCTCCACTGAAATTAGCTCTGGTAAGATTACATTTGGACATCGAACACCTTCTCAAGTTAGCCCCACTGAAATTAGCATCGGTGAAGTTAGCTCCACTCAAATCGGCTCCACTCAAATCAGATCCACTGAAGTCAACATCACGCAAATCAATCTGGACAAAGAAATCTTGTTCAGAAACGGAGCCAGTAACCATAACCCCACTCAAGTCAATTTCGCTGAAGTCTCTGTGCCTAGAAGCATAGAGCCAGCGAAACTCATCCCCAGTCATCTTCTCCATAATAATACTCCCTTACTAAATACGGTTTATTTTACCGCTCAAACCCTCTGGCATACAACTACCCCAATCGAGTTAGTTCAAGAATCTTGCCTTAGCAATGTTTCTATATCTTGGATACCACTAATCACATGGAGAATAGTTACCTCTTCTTGTGTAACTTCATAAAAGATAATATAGCCATCGAGCGGAAGTCCGCGTAGCAGAGGTGCTATGTGACTATAGCTTCGCCCCATCTTCGGAAACTGGACAAGATTCTGACATTTGCGATTAAATTCTTGAAATAGCCGTTCTCCAGCTTCAATACTCCGACTCGTATAGTACTCGGAGATCCGATCTAAATCTTGGCTGGCTGAAGGTGCAATCCGATAGCGACGAGTCATTAGGATCTGGCTTCCCTTGCTTGACGAAATCGCTCTAGAATATCATTTACAACTGTTTCCCCGTCTAGTACTTCGCCTCTGGCAACTTCAGCTCTAGCAATGTCTATTTTTTCCCGAATTTCATTCACCCATTGAATATATTCAGCGTTCTGGTTCTTTAGCAGACGAAAGGCTGTATCGATGACTTCTTCAGGGTTGCTAAATTGTCCTGCATCAATTTGCGACTGAATAAATCGTTCGTGTTCGGGTGTGAGGACGATCGCCATAGGTGTAAGCAATGCTGATTATACTTTATAGTTTAGCGCACGTACCATCTCCAACGCATATCGATCGTTTTGTTAATAGATTAATGGTGCGATTTTTGCCTGAACCTCGGCAATTACTTCTAGCGAAACGGTTTCTACAAACTTTACCTATCGCACTCGCCAATCTAGAGATCGAATTTGGTCTACTAAAATTACCCCATGAGTCTGTAAGTCGTCTGGTAGTGGGACTTCAAATGGATAACCTTTTTGCTGACTGGTAATCGGACAGAATAATGCTAACGAACTTTTATCGCTATAAGCCGCAGGTGAAATAATTAAAGCAGGTCGATAGCCGCGCTGTTCGTGGGGAGCATCCCACTTTTTAAAATGGATCGAAGGTACTAGCTGTCAACCCCTATATTTTGTAAGGCTTTAAAATTATTCTCCGATCGCTTGAATAAAAAGTGGGATGCTCCCCTGTTCGTGTCCCTTTGTTGGGTTAAAGTCTAGATAGACAATATCGCCGCGATTTGGAATATAAGTGGTTGTCATTACCAGACTTCTTCCCCTACCGATATCCCCGTATCGATCTCCCCATGACGATTAGTGGGTGTAATTCCGGCAATTAATTCATCCAACGAATACTGTTTTTGCTTTCTAGGTTTAATCGTGAGATTACCATCGATCGCGACGATCTCAACTTCCGCTCCATCGCTCAATCCAATCTCTTTTGCTAGGTGTTGGGGAATCCTCACCGCTAGACTGTTGCCCCATTTTGCGACGTTTCCAACCATTACTCAAATATCCCCACTATGGGCACGTAGAAACCTTGTATCTACATAATAACTGATGTCGATCGGATTTTGCTAAATTTGCTAATTTTAATGCCTAGATCCAATTACTGCGACAGCCCGAGGGTACCCACGAGGGGCACCCCTACAGGTTAATTGTGTAGCAGGTTGGATTAATTGTCGCAAAAGAAAAGTCTCTTAGTTCACAGAGCGTGAACTTTTGCCGTTAGCCCCTGCTTGGTGCGCTCAACCGTTGGGGAACCCAACGAACGCGCATCCGCAAATTCATTTGAGGGCGGTTGAAAACTAAGAACTAGGGGTTCAGATTTGCTCTGGTGACAATTAATCCACTCTGCCTTAAAAAGGGGGACTAAGGGGTATCCCCCTACTGTCAACTATTTGTCTGTTCGTCCAACACTTTTTTCAAACCATCCCGACGCACCAATTCAAAGATTTCATCGAGGATAGTTTGTGCGCCTTGGCTGCGAAGTAGATGGGCGAGATCTTTGCCAATTTGTTCGGCGTTGGTAGCTAAACCTGTAATTGTATCCGTGACTAGTCGTTGTCCATCGAGACTAGATACCATCCCGACGAGGGTGAGATTGTCACCATCGATGGTAGTATTGACCCCGATCGGTACTTGACAACCACCTTCTAGTTCCCGCAGAAAAGCCCGCTCTGCATAACAGCGATAAGCGGTGGGTTGATGCTGTAAGGATTGAAGGAGCGCGAGAATTTCGGGATCTTCAGTCCGACATTCGATCCCTAGTGCGCCTTGTCCGACTGCGTGGAGCGATAATTCTGGTGAAATGACTTGGTGAATACGATCGCCAAAATCCAGGCGTTGTAAGCCTGCAGCGGCGAGGATTAGCGCATCATATTCACCAGCATCTAGTTTCGCCAGCCGCGTATTGACATTCCCGCGCACATCTTTGAACACAAAGTGGGGAAAATGATGGCGCAGTTGAGCCAAGCGACGAAGCGAAGATGTCCCAATTACGGCACCTGCGGGGAGGGTATCGAGCTGAGAGCCTGCGTATTTGGCATTGACAACCAGCGCATCGGCTGGATTTTCACGCTCGGTAATACAACCGAGCATCAATCCTTCTGGTAGATTGGTGGGGAGGTCTTTGAGTGAGTGGACTGCTAGATCTGCCGATCGATCGAGCATTTTGACTTCGAGTTCTTTGGTAAATAACCCTTTATCCCCAATTTTCGCCAGGGGTACATCCAGGATTTTATCGCCTTGGGTACTCATCATCTCGACTTCAAAGGTGCGATCTGGAAAGTGCTTCTGCAACTCGGCTTGCACCCAATAGGTTTGCACCAGTGCTAGTTGACTTTTCCGCGAAGCGATGCGGATTGTCTGGGGTGAGTTTGTAAGATCGGCAGACATATATTAAAGAGCGATTGTTAATCTAACGCATATGAATACTTAATCTAGGATACAGCCACTAGCGATCGGTAGCTAGTAGAAATGAGATCCCCCTCGGACGAATAAAAAACAGATTGCCTCTCGTTGGCGTTGGCGTAGCCTACCGTAGGTACAGCCTCTCTGCAAGAGAATCGCAAATAACATTAAGTTAAGTAAATCTTTTGTCAAATTGATAATACCTGAAATCTGGCTGATGAGCATTGCCTACTCTACTGATATTGGTGCGTTACGCTTTGCTAACACACCCTACAGCTAAAGCCTAAAGCCTAACTAAATAATTATCAAGTTAATTCACTATTCACACTTCGGCTTCGCTCAGTGCAAGCCATTCACCATTCACTACTCACTCTCTACCCTCTACCCTCTACCCTCTATCTTATGACTTCCTCCCATCACGATCGACGAACTCCCGAACTCCATCAGATGCAGCGGGCAATTGCGGGATTACTGATTTATCAAGATATTTTAGATAGTGAGGTGGGGATTGCTTTGATCGATCTGCTCCAAGCGATCGCCAGTGGTGACAGATCTCAAGGCAATGCGCTGATTTGTTTGACTGCTTACGGACGTTTTTTCAAGGCTTTGGCTGTGGAAAATTGTAGTTGGGAAGAATATCTAATCGATCGAGTTTTACAGGCAGAAAATCCTTTTAGTCTCCAGGTACAACGAGTCGATGCTGGGTTGTCGATCGAGCCGAGCCAAAACAGATTGTCATCAGCTCTAGTGACTGCGGCGGGACAAGATCTTCAGTCGTTATATATCCTTTATACTTGTGGACAGTATATCCCGCAATGGATGGAGCAGATCGGCGGTAAACCCATCTGTTGGCTCGAATGTCGGATCGGCGAAAAGCGATCGACTATTATCGATGCTTTGCACTCGACAAATTGGGGTGAATTAGTTGACGTTCTCGCTCGATATTACCAGCAATCTGGAGTAGGTATTTTTGGTAAATATCGCGCTTTTAGATGGCAACAACAACTAGTAGGAATTGCTAATCCCGATCGAGTCGGGATCGACGATCTCGTTGGCTACGAGCAGCAGAAAGCCACCCTAATTAACAATACAAAATCTTTACTCGCTGGTAAGCCAGCCCTAAATATTTTACTATATGGTGGCAAAGGAACTGGTAAATCTTCTCTAATTAAAGGCTTACTAAATGACGATCTCAATAGTCAATTACGGCTAGTTGAGGTGAGTAAGTCGGCGATGATAGATTTGCCGTTAATTCTCGATCGCTTGACCGATTTGCCACAGAAATTTATTATTTTTATAGACGATCTTTCGTTTGAAGCAGATGATGAAGCTTTCAAAGCATTGAAGGTAGTGCTAGAGGGAAGTATTATTGCTAGACCTGCTAATGTAGTAGTCTATGCCACTTCCAATCGCCGTCATTTGGTGAGAGAATACTTTGCAGATCGTCCTAGACCCCAAGATGCTGATGAGATTCAGATGTGGGATACCGTCCAGGAAAAGTTATCTTTTAGCGACAGGTTTGGAATTACACTGACCTTTGAACCTGCGGATCAAATCAAATATCTAGATATTGTGCACCATTTGGCGATGTCAGCACAATTGCCGATCCAGCGTGACGATCTCGAACATCGTGCCTTACAATGGGCGACGAGACACAATGGACGCTCTGGACGTACCGCACGGCAATTCATCGATTATCTAATTGGGCAAATCAGTTAGTTCTGAACTTGTGCGGAATTTTGAGATGAGTGGGTGTTTATTTAAGTTAGGAATCTGGGGAGTAAATTATGAAATTATTGCAGGTAGCGACTCTTTCAGCACATCGCCTCTTGATGTTAAGTTTGGTGACGATCGCAGCGATAAGTTGTAGCCTATTTGTGCCGTCGAGTCAAGCTTTGACAGCCACGACTAACTTTGTCTGTGCTAAGTCAGATGGCAAACCTGCAACTATAGCTAAAACCAAAAAAGGTGATGTAACGCTAGTGATTTGGAGTTCGGAAGGATTCAGCGAAGCGGGATTTACACCCCAAGTTCGTTGTCAGCAGGTATCTGCTAGATTTCAATCGATGTATCGCAGCGGACAGTTAAAATTTATCGCGGCTGGCACTCTTAATAAGCTACCTGTAATCTGTGCGACCACGCAATTTAGCGGCACTTGTAATCAACAGAATTTACTCTACACACTCAAACCCGAGTCAGATCCTCAACTGGTGATTAAGAGACTGATGGCAATCCGCAATCGGGCGACTTCTAAAGGGGTGGAAGAAAGTGCTACAAGCTCGACTAGCACAGCGGCTAACTCGATCGATTTGAGTTGGCTCGACGAAGAAGACTAGTCCATGAGCTGTTAGGTGTGAGGAAACCACTTACTCCCATACCTGTGTCAAAGTAGAGATCTGGGGTAGGGGTGGGATCTTCAGTGTGGTGGATCTGTGTGAATGAGAGAAGAAGGGCAAAGGCTCGTCACAAGTGCTCCCTTCCCACTCAAGAAATAGACGACATCGATTCACCATTCACCATTCACCATCCACCATTCACACTTCGGCTTCGCTCAGTGCAAGCCATTCACCATCCACCCTAGCGATCGTTAGATGCCTAGTAGAGATATTAATCGATCGACTTCACAGTGGTTGCCAAATAACTCCCGCGCACAATTGATTTTAATTGATTCTTGAAGTCGCACCTGTCCAAAAGCCCGATCGATAATTTCCACAGTGGTGAGGGTATCGAGATCTACCGACAGAATGGGGATTTCTAGGTCTTCAGCACGGCTGACGATGAAAGGTTGAGGCGCAAGGTGTCCGGTGAGAATTAAGCACTGTGTAGAGGTTTCTAGCGCGGCTAGTTGAATATCCGCACGATCTCCCCCAGTGACTACCGCCATATTATTCCCCCGCCGAAAATACTCTAGAGCCGAATTGACATTCATCGCCCCAATCGATAGGCTTTCAACCATCAGATCCAACCTGTCAGGACGACACAACACTTCTGCGTCGAGTTGGGCGACTAGCTGCTTGACAGTGACACTCCGCAGCAAACCATTGCGATGAACGATGCCAAATACGGGGATGCCTGACTGTTCTAGATAGGGCACCAGAGTGGTCTGGACGCTCTCTACCCGATCGCGAGGGATATCATTGATAATACAGCCCAAAAGTCTCTTCCCAAGCTGCTGCTGGGCAGATAGGAGCAGATCGATGCTGGAAATCGGATCGTAACGATTGACAAGCAGAACTCCAGCATCGAGAGATTGGGCTACTTGAGCCGTAGCCAGATCGAATAAGCTCCCTTCATGAAGATTGGCACCACCTTCGAGGATAACTAGACTTCCAGGGAGGTGTCGGACATTTTCTGTGAGTAATTTCGCGTAGTCTTGAGTATCTGCCCCTGTGACTCGATCGATCGATCGAGCAGCATCCAGCACTAGCAAAGGCGATCCCAGTCGCTCTGGGGGCAAGGATAATGCTTGCGCCATTAGTTCATTATCACTATTTAGCGTCAGCGGATTAGCAGCATTTCCACTGACTACTGGCTGAGTATAAGCAATCTCAATCCCTTTTTCTTGTAAGCGATCGGCAATTCCCAAAATTACTGCCGATTTCCCACTACAGGCTTCCGTCGAAGCTACCAGCAAATATTTCATAGCCATCCCCACACGATTATCCCCAGTCATTTAAGCTTAATTCAGTAATTAGTAATATATAAAATCGACAACTAGTCGTAAATATCTAGTATGGAGCGATCGCGCCCTATTTCCCAGTATGAATTACTGCTTGTGCCAATGCCCGCCGTTTTTAAGAGGGCTTGTAACCACTAAGTGACAAAAGATGAGTAAACTTACCCTTTATCACCAGACTAATCTAGGTTGTACGCGATCGCAATGACTAGTATTAGTAGTGAAGATGTTCCCTGTCGAGCTTTGGCTTGGTTTGGGAGCGAGCTAGTAGCTGGGGGATGTCTGTTACCTCCATCGCTAGCCTTCCATTTTCATCAGTTTGTGGTAGAAGTACTGAGGGAAATCAGGATTATTAGCATCGCGGATATTGATCAGCCAGTCAATCAGATAGCCGATTAGTTCGGAATTCATCAGATTAAGATCGTAGGTGAGATCGGCATTGTCATCAAACATCATGGTACACCTAGTCAGATCGCCAGGTAGATTTTGAATCACCCAATCGATCGCATAGGGAATTTTTTCGCCACCTTCGATCGATCGATGTCCGCCGAGTCCACCTTTGTAGTATAAAGTAATCGCTTTAGGCAATACGTTTCGTCTAGCCGCCGATTTCATAAAGTATGGAGCATACAAATTCACTTTGTTTGGTGGTGCGGGGATAATTTCGTCAAATAGATTCATCGGTTTAGGGGTTAGGTTTTAGGCTTTAGGTTTTAGGCTTTAGGCTTGGGGTTTTAGGCTTTAGTAGGGTGTGTTAGCAAAGCGTAACGCACCAATATCAGTATGGTGGGCGATGCCTAAAGCCCTATTTTAGATTTTGAATATCGGTCTAGATGAGAGTGGCTAAACTTAGTATTCACCATTCCGAGCTGAGATCTACTGTTTGCCCAAAAAAATCGGCTTCCATATGGAAGCCGATTTGTGAGAACTAGATGATTATTTAGTTTCCGAGAATTCAGCGTCGATTACGTCATCAGCACCGCCACTTGTACCGCCGCCTGGGGGGGTACCTGCATCGGAGTCATCACTACCACCGCCAGCATTAGCACCTGCTTGGGCGTAGATATTACTACCGATTGCCATGAGGGTTTGTTGGACTTCGGGAGTCAGGCGTTGGATTTCGGTGTCGTCTTCCTTAGTTACCGCTTCTTTGAGTTCTTTGATTAAGCCTTCGAGCTTGGTTTTGTCTGCTGCGGGGACTTTATCGCCGAGTTCTTGGAGTTGCTTTTCAGCTTGGTAGGTGAGGGAATCAGCTTGGTTTTTGCGATCGATCTTATCGCGATTTTCTTTGTCGGTGGAAGCATTACTTTCAGCTTCGCGCACCATCCGTTCGACTTCGGTTTTGTCGAGAGTAGATGCACCAGTGATACTGATGGATTGCTCTTTTCCAGTTCCTTTGTCTTTGGCGGTGACGTTCAAGATGCCGTTCGCGTCGATGTCGAGGGTGACTTCGATTTGGGGTACGCCGCGTGGTGCAGAGGGGATGCCGTCGAGACGGAAGGTACCCAAACTCTTGTTGTCGCGGGACATTTCCCGTTCGCCTTGGAGGATTTGGATTTCGACGTTGCTTTGTCCATCTACCGCTGTCGAGAAGGTTTCAAACTTCTTGGTGGGGATGGTAGTGTTGCGAGGGATAATCTTGGTCATGACACCACCGAGGGTTTCAACACCCAAGGATAGTGGTGTAACGTCGAGTAAGAGGATATCTTTGACTTCACCAGCCAAGACACCAGCTTGTACCGCTGCACCGACTGCAACTACTTCGTCAGGGTTAACAGTTTCGTTAGGTTCTTTACCGAGTAACCGTTTGACTAGTTCTTTGACTGCGGGAATCCGAGTGGAACCACCGACTAGAACGACTTCATCAATCCGGCTCTTATCGACTTTACCATCGCGGATGGCGTTTTCGACTGGGACGCGACAGCGATCGATCAAGTCAGAACAAATTTCCTCAAATTTAGCACGAGTCAGCGTCATTTCGACGTGCTTTGGCCCGTCTTGAGTAGCTGTGATAAAGGGAAGGTTGATTTCGGACTGAGTAACGCTTGAGAGTTCGATCTTGGCTTTCTCAGCAGCTTCAGTCAACCGTTGGAGGGCTTGACGATCCTTGCGGAGGTCGATCCCTTCGTTTTTCATAAAGGTGGTAGCGAGATAATCGACGATTTTCTTGTCGAAGTCGTCTCCACCTAAGTGAGAATCACCAGAAGTCGCGAGTACTTCAAACACACCGTCGCCGACTTCAAGTACGGATACGTCGAAGGTACCGCCCCCAAGGTCAAAAACGAGGATCGTTTCATTACTTTTCTTGTCTAAACCATAAGCTAATGCAGCAGCAGTAGGTTCGTTAATGATCCGCAGCACTTCAACACCTGCAATCTTACCTGCGTCTTTGGTGGCTTGACGTTGCGAGTCGTTGAAATAAGCTGGTACGGTAATTACGGCTTGGGTAACAGTCTCACCCAGATATTTACTCGCATCATCGACGAGTTTTCTCAGAACTTGAGCCGAAATTTCTTCAGGTGCGAATTTTTTGCCTAAACCAGGTGCTTCGATCCGAACGCTACCACCATCATTGACAACTCTGTAAGAGATCTCGGTGGCTTCTTGGTTTACTTCGTCAAATTTGCGCCCGATAAAGCGTTTGACGGAGGAGAAGGTATTCTCTGGATTCATTACCGCTTGACGTTTGGCGATTTGCCCAACCAATCGATCGCCATTTTTCGCAAATGCGACCACAGAAGGGGTCGTGCGGAAACCCTCAGCGTTAGCAATTACGGTCGGTTTGCCACCTTCCATTACCGCAACGCAGGAGTTGGTAGTTCCTAAGTCAATGCCAACAACTTTTCCCATAAGACTATAAGTACTTTTTAAATAATGACAACAGTTTGAATAATGGCGATGAGTGCGGTTTGCAACTCACACGATCGATATTACAGATCGTTCCCTATCTTTGTGCCAACTGAGACTTTTTCAAAAGGGTGGTTTTCCGTACCTCTTCTATGGTTAACGGTTATTCGTTAACAGCCTCGTGTTGATACTTCTCTACTGTATGTGAATTACGCTGATGCCGAAATTGAGGCGAACCGTATATAGTAGTGGTGCTTACCGAAGGAGCAGGGAATCCAAATGCTCTAACTACCACAGTAAATCCACCTCATACAGAGCGAAGATCCTATCTGCGGACACCAGTGTCATCCCTTCTGTTTGTGCCTGAGCTATTAACAACCTGTCGAAGGGATCGCGATGAAGAGCGGGTAGATTTGCTAACGACCAGATATGGTTGAGGTTAATAGTTAGAATTTGAAGATTATTATCCACCTGCTGAGTTTTCAAAATATCGGGCAGCGAATCGTTTAGTGCTAGCTTTCCGAGTTGAATCTTGATTTGCATTTCCCAAATACTAGTCAGACTCAAAAATAATTCATTATCTGGATTAGCGACGATCGTCATGACATGCTCTCTCACTCGATGTGGCGCATCATTGAGCCAGATAAAAACGTTGGTATCTAATAGTAACTTCACAACTCACCCAACCAAAAAGCATCTGGTAAAGGTTCATCAAAATCTGCACTCATCGTAATTGTGCCCTGATATTGCCCAAACACTCTTGGTTTTTTTGACTGTAATTTGGCTGGTTGTTGCTTGGGGATAGAGTTTGTCAAAAGCCGCAGTGTCATCGCTTCGATCGAAACCCCTTGCTCTTTAGCTTTCTGCAAGAGATACTGCTCTAATTCTGATGGTAGTTCAAGGGTTAATGTCATCAGCCTTTTTAGGGAATACACACGACCATTTTAACATCGTTCACTACAAGAAATTAGGAAAATGAAGTTTGCCGGAGAATTTGAAACTCATATTACAGTAAAGCTTCAAGATTTGGATCGGATCGATCGATTGCAGCAATGGGGGATAGAGCGAAATCTCAAGTTCCTGCACATTTTGCTCGAAAGGGGTACAAATATCTCTCAGCCAATGTTGACAAGACGTGGACGGGGAGATTTTGCCGATGAGTTGGAGATCGCCAATCATCTCGCCCAAACTCTAACTGCTGAAGATTTCGCTGTCGTGCGAATTAAGATTGAAGCTGCACCTTGGAATCAAGGCGTTCCCCAGTCAGATGTCGAAGCCTGCTTACATCCAGCCTATCGATATTTCGAGCATCACATCAAATTACTCCTCGAATCAGATCGAGACTCCCCACTCCGAGAACTTGCCCAACTACATTCAGCTCACCTCTCTCGCAATGCACTACAAACTCGGAGCGATGGTTTTCAGCAGCGATTTGTCACTCAGCGGTGTATTGGTGTCGGGCGTATTACAGCTAAAAAACAATTACAAATATTAGTAGATTCGATCGAGTCTCTAGGATATCACCCGATCGATATCGAATCAGAATTTGTCGTCTATGATAGCAATCTCGCACTCGACAAAGGTTGGATTCACGATCCAGTATAAAGATTTTACTGGTTCCAAATAAGAGCGATAAATTGACTAAATTTTAATAGAGAGGATTTATGCACGATTACCACAACGATCCTAATCCCAATACTTATCCACCCAATCCCAATACAGATCCACGAATTAAACGTCCAGCAGTTTTCGCTCCTGCATTAAGGCATTTCGTCAAAGCATTTCGATTTGGAGAGCCAATTTTCCAAGAGCCACAAATCGCCGCTCGATGGCTTGATGCACGTCAACAAGTCATCGATCTTCTGCTGCAATTAATTCAGGCGTCTTAGAGGTTGTTTGAAAAGTATAAAGCGACACTTGACTAGCCCCCCTAGCCCCCCAAGTCTGGGGGGAACTAGAGTCAAAGTCCCCCAGACTTGGGGGATTTAGGGGGATTCTCTAGGGTGTATGGGTAACAAAACAGACTTTTCAAACAACCTCTTACTGGAACGAACACTTAGTTTTACGTGGTAGCCTATTACTCAAAGCATGGATAGGCGATATTGCCAGAGAACCAGGTGATATTGATTGGGTATTTAGACCAGAAAATATTAAACCGGACGATAATCGATCGTCCGAACGACTATTTGATGAACTGTTTCAAATGTTTGTCATAAATAAGAAGATCGGGAACATCAATACTGATGTTCTAAATATTTCGACAGATGATATTTGGACTTATCATCGTGTTGAGGGACGGCGAATTGTTATTCCTTGGCAAGCTGAAGGACTACCTGCGGGAACGTTGCAGATGGATGTGGTGTTTGGCGAACGACTATTTATCGAGCCAATTTTGACTTCGATCCCAACTAGATTGGGTGGTAATATACCGATTTGGTCTGCAAGCAAAGAGTTATCTTTAGCCTGGAAATTGTTGTGGCTAGAAACAGATGGTTATCCCCAAGGTAAAGACTTATATGATGCAACACTTTTAGCAGAGCAAACTCAATTACCGTTCGAGCTACTTCGTCAAGTACTTGAATCGAGTGAAGATTGGCTCGATTGTCTCAAAGGGGAAACTGATTTTTCTTGGAAATCTGGTTATCCCTGGCTGTCAGAGTCAAGAGATATAGATTGGGATAACTTTAAACTAGAATATCCGTGGGTTGAAGGTGATGTCCAGTCTTGGCTCGATCGACTATCTCTCGCTTTAGCACCAACATTTGCCAACCTTGAAATTTAGCTAGACATTCAGGGAGGGGTAATTCTATCTCACTAACATTACAACCACTCAGTAGGGTTGGCAGTCGTTCATTTAGTCTGGATACCCAAACGGCGGCGAAAAGTTCTAATTGGGGATGTCAAGACCCGACTGATTCAAATATTTCAAGAGTTGGCAATTGAGAAAGAGTGGGCAATCAGAGCCTTAGAAGTCGCACCAGACCATATCCACTTATTTGTTGAAGTTCATCCAACAGATGCAATCAACCAAGTAGTAAAGGCATTTAAAGGGCGTTCTAGCAACTACCTTAGAAAGGAATTCGAGCATCTGAAAAAAATGCCGTCACTATGGACTAACAGTTATTTCTTTTCGACAGCAGGGAATGTCTCAGCAGACACAATAGAACGGTATATCAACGATCCGCATCATGGGTAACTTAGGTAAGCTTAGGTTTTGTAGGCGGTTAAAACCGCTCGTGTCGTCGTTCCTCGGTTATGTCGTTTTAAATTACCACAAGCTTTAGATAGCAATGTTTTTACGCTGTAGATAAATTCTACAGCGTTTTAGTCCTAATCTTAAAAACTATTCTACTGGAAGATTTAGTGTAGCGCGAACACGATCTTGAAACGCTGTTAAGCCACCGCGAGTCTGCCAGTGTTCTTTAAATTTGGGCATATCCAGAGACATGACATTACCCCCTTCCAAGTGAAGCTGATAATCAAACAGTTCATTGGCTCTTACAGATTCGGGAAGATCATTCCAATCAATTACCCAAAGCACTTCCACAATTCGGTAGATATTAAAGTCACCTTCCGATTTTTCCCGTTCTGCCTTATGGTCGTGAACTTCGACAAGGTGAGTAACATAACCATGCTGTCTGAGTAAAATTAGATCTTCCCGCTGAGGGTTGTTGGCATTGTGTTCACTATCTTTCGACCACGCTAACTTAAAGAGATTTCCAGGTTTGAATGATTGATAAGCCCACGGCTCTGTCCCCCTTGGGTCTATATTCTTCGTCCACTTCAGATTTTGTAAGGTCATATATTTGTCTTCAAGGTTCCGTGATTCTTTTTAGCTGAAAATATTGGGAGTTATCCCTTATTACTAAACATACCCACCGTAGGCTCAAACGCCACCTGACAAGTCCCCGTAGCTCCATTCCGATTCTTAGCCACATTAATCTCCATCAGCCCCCTAGCCGCCGTCTGAGCGTCATAGTACTCCTCTCGGTAAAGCAACAATCCAACATCCATATCCTGTTCGATATCCCCACTGTCTTTAATATCAGCCATCCCAGGACGCTTATTAGACTGACTCTCTACGCCTCTATTAACCTGCGCCAATGCCACGAACGGCACATCAAACTCCTTGGCAATATCCTTGAAAGCTCCAGAGAGTTTACCCACCGCTTGCGCTCGATTACCTGCGGCTCTATCTCCTAGCTTTTGAATGTAATCCATTACCACTAATCCCAACCCACCCCGCTCGGACTTAACCCGTCGTAGCACAGAGCGCATCCGTGATGGATTTTGAATGCTGGCAGGAGTATCATCAATAATCAGCGGCAATTGCTTTAACTTCTCCAACCCAGCTATTAACGCCTCATATTCATGTTCGTAGATCTCATTCCTAATTAACCGCTGAGAGTCGATACCAGAGTGCATCGCCAAGAACCGCTTAGTCAACTGAGACTTAGACATCTCTGCACTGAAGAAGACCACTGGCTGCTGTTGAGTAGTAGCAATATAATTAGCCAGATAACACCCCAGCCAAGTTTTACCCATCGAAGCCCTAGCACCAATCACGATTAGATCTTGCTTAACTAAGCCCCCAATCATCCCATCTAAATCTCTCAATCCAGTCGGGTATAGGGGAGGTGAATCTTGACTGAGTTGGTTGAATACATCAATCAGACAACTTTCAATAGTTTCTGGTTTAAAGCGATCTGCTTTATTGGTGCTAATGTTGAATATTTTCTCCTCCGCTTGCTCCATAACTGAATCAATCGGAGTAGCAGTATCATAAGCCAGATCGGTAATAGATTGAGTAGTGGCAATTAGTTGACGACGTTGGTACTTTTCTTGAACGAGCCGTGCTAAATGGTCGATGTTAACAGCACTAACCGTCCGTTCCAACAGTTGAACTAATTTAGCTTCCCCACCCGTCTTCTTTAATAGCTTGTGGTCTTTGAGCCAACTACTAACCGCTAACATATCCGTCGGCTTTTGCTGTGTATAGAGATCTAGAATTGCTTGATAAATAACTTGATGCGATTCAATATAGAAAGCTTCAGGGCTGAGAATATCGATGACTCTTAGGATGGCATGAGGATCTAATAGAACTCCACCTAAAATGTTTTCCTCAACTTCGATATTCAATGGTGGCAACTTATCAATCATCGTTCTGGAAAATATTGTTTAATGTTTTGAGCTTGTCTAGGGAAACTAATTTAGTCATTGGTTGTGGTTCGACTGACACAGTGAATATCTCCCTTTGCTGTGGTTGAGATAGGCTAATTGGTTCTGCTACTTTCCACCCATCTTGAATCGCAGTCGCTAACCAACCGCCAGGATTAGTAACCTCACCTTTAGTTAGTTGATCTTTGAGTGCAATGATGGCAGCTAAGACTCGTTCCTCAGTCGCGGCTTTAATCCTTTTGGTTAGAGTACTGTTAAGGGGAATATTCAACTGTTCCAATTCAGTTTTGATTGCTTCGCTGACAGATGATTTAGCACCTTGACCGATTGATGTAACGTTGTTTTGAGATATTGAGCCTAAACTCACACCTTGATAGGCTTTTAACTGCTCAATTAAATCTTGTATCTGTGCCTTTAAAGATCCATTTTCTTTCTTCAAACGTTCGGTTAAGTCGTTAGAGCCTTGAACTTGATGAAGTCTACCTGCTAATGCTTCATTCGCCCGACGAAGTTCGGACATCTCTAGCCTAAGTCTTTTTGTCTCTTCCCGCAGAGCATTAATCATTACCGTTTTAGAGTTGTCGGAAGCAATGGGAGCTTGCTTGGGCTTGGCTTGATTCTTTTGCTGGTCGCGTAAAGTGATGATGCGGTTTTTTAGTTCTGGGTACTTGTATAGATAGGCAGTAGAAACATTAGCCGAATGCGATATAGTTTGAAAATTAATTTTCTGGTTTTGCTTGAGCATCCGTTCGAGGGCTTTCTCTACCCGCTCAGTAGCCTCTTGAGCCTTTAGAGCGGCGGCTTCCTGTAGGGCTTCAATCTTTCTACTCATGGCTATCTCCCTCCAAAGATGCAATAACTTTTACTAGGTTATGTTTGATGGGTTCATTCTTATTAACTTGCAATTCCCAGCCACAGTTACGGGCTTTTTCTATGACTTTAGATGTTCGTTCTAAGGTGTCTCTGAGCAGAAGTGTTGAATGATAGTAACAACTGGTGAAAAATGACACCCATTCAGATAAAATGGAGGTAATTAAAAACAAAAAACTAGTTAGCATGTTATCAAATTTTCCGAACATAATCAATAAATTCTTAGGCGACCTTTCCAAAGATGATTATCCAGTGCTGGACACCTTCAAGTTTGTATCATGCTGGTTGAGCTTTGTAATGGATCAAAGTCAATTCAGTATGAGAGATTTATTCAAGAGGTTGAATGTTAGAGGGATAGATATGGACATATCAACTTTCTCAAAGGCTAGCAAAAATAGAGATCCAGTTGTATTTCATAATTTATTTTTAAGATTAAGAAGTGAGCTGAATAAAAAGAAAAATATTGACCCGAAAGCTCTAGTATTATTTCCAATTGATTCAACGATTATATCCTTGACTAGTAAATTGCTATGGAAAGAAGGATATCACCAAGTCAAACTGTTTAGCGGCATTAATTTATTAACAGCAGAGCCAGGTGGAATATTAATTCATTTTGGACAAGGACATGACAGTAAATATGGAGAAGAAACCATAGCAGCGACACCGAAGAATGGAGTCAACATAATGGATAGAGGATTTTGCAAGTTGGAAAGAATCAAGGATCTAATTCAAGATAAAGAGCGATACTTTGTCTTAAGAATAAAGAATGATATGAGTTTGCAGATGCAAGAGAACGGTAAGTTTTTAGTAGGAACAGGAGCAAAAAAGGTAGAGTGCAGAATTGTTAACTATTGCGATTTAGAAGAAAGAAGCGTGGCGGGTCACCCGCCCAGCACTGAATTCAGACTAGCAACCAACTTACCGGAGATCGGAGAATTCGCAGTAAGCAATGAAGAAATTGGAGAATTTTATCGAAGTCGTTGGCAAATTGAATTACTGTGGAAGTTTTTAAAGATGCACCTAAAGCTGGATCGATTAATAACTAAGAACATTAATGGAATTGAGATTCAAATATACTGCTGTTTGATTGGATACATTATCTTACAGTTAGTAGAAATTCCTAAAGAATTTGGAGATAAGGCATTAGATAAATTGAGGTATTTACAAGCTTTCATGTGTGAAAATATTAGCTATGTGCATTGGTTTAGAAAGATAGTATTTTAGCCATGATAATAGCCTTTCATAGGAATGGTGTGCCCATTTCTAGAAGGTATGCGTTTTAACATTCAACACTTCTGCACTCATTGCATTTGTATCTTTGCACTTTGCCGTACTGCCTATGTTCTATACCATTCTTCTTGCACTTGTCACTACAACACTTAGGACAACTAATACTATCTTTTGTTACTGTTGCTATTAAAAATAAATTATCTTGTTGCTGTATGTACAACGGATCTAAATTTTGCATTTATATTCCTTTCTGGTTTTGTAAATACTTTTTATATTCTCTTTCTAAATCTTCATGAGTTAGATGAACGTAGGTATTAACCGTTGTCTGAATATCGGTATGACCCAATCGCTTCTGAACGTAGGACATATCCCATCCTGCGCGAATCAATTCCGTTGCGTGGCTATGCCTGAGCAGATGGGGATTGACTTTTATTCCCGTCTTCTTGGACAGTCTTCTAAACAAACTGTTAACAGTCTGATAGCTAAGTGGATTTCCTATTTCCCCCTTGCCAGGAGCCTTCGTCACTACAAATACAAAGTCACAATCGAGATCGTCGGGATACTCATCAATTAGATAGGCTGAGTACCACTGCATCAACTCTTTATTCACATGAACGATCCGTTCTACCCCACCCTTCGCCCTCACAAAGTTGATGTTATCTACTCTAGGTACGATCTTAATTGCGTTGTTATTGCCCGTTACCATATCTTCATGCCTCAACCCCAATGCTTCGCCAATTCTCAACCCACTCTCGTAGAGCAATCGGATTAGAAATTTATCACGCAGATTGCTACAGGCTTCGACTAAGCTATTAACTTGTTCTACACTCAAGCAGCCAGGGAAGGTTTTCGGTTCTTTGACCTTGAGCAGTCGGGTCTTAACCTCTTTCCCTTTACTAATGTGATGGAGGAAGGATTTATACTTCCGTCCTGGCTGAAGTTGGTAGCGGTAGATTTCTATCCCTGCGAATGTACCCAGGCGTTCGTGAAACTCGTAGAAAGCGGATACCGTGGTCAAACAGTGGTTGATGGTCTTTTCTGACCGCTTAGAAATCTGCGGCTCGATGGAAATAACCCCTCTGTTTGGGTTTCTGAGCCAATGGATGAAATTAGAGAGGGTTTCTAGGGTAATTTCCCTCCAGTCCTGTCGATCATCTTCTAAAAACTCCCAGTACAGCTTGAGGTTGTGAGCATAGGCAGCAATCGTATTGTGAGAGCGTTCGAGGCTGTCTAGATAGTTGAGGTACTTTTGGATGGGTTCTACGGGCAGATAATCCCCATCTAGCACCATCCAGATTAGCTGGTGAGAGTTGGGAGTTAGTCCTTTCTGTACCTTCATCGTCTGTTTAGTGGAGATGTACTGACTATATCATAGTTAACAGTAAAGAAATAAAACAATTTAAGTTTACATAGCGTTGTAAAAATGTGAATGTTTAGTTACGCTGTTGTTGTTGTTAGTATTTAGATGTTTATAATATATAACCTCGGTCTGAAGACGCGAGGCTTCCCGACATCCCGCTATCCCCTTGTGAGGTGGTTTCCAACCGGATCGATCGCAATTACTCAAACAAGCACTAAGAATTCAAAACACGTATCGCTCTTGAGTAATGCCACCTTTGGTAATACGATCTACCAAGCTACTCCTAACCTCCCTTCACGGTATATATGATTACATCCACCCCGATCGAATATCTCAATCTCCCCAATTCGCCCCTATTTGGTACCGACGGCATTCGCGGGAGGGTAGGCGATATTCTGACGGCGAATTTGGCTCTCCAGGTGGGCTACTGGGCGGGAATGGTGCTGCGTCAGGCGGCTGATGATGTCGGGCCGATCGTTATCGGTCAAGATTCGCGCAATTCTAGTGATATGCTAGCTAGTGCCCTAGCTGCGGGGATTACCTCGGCGGGGATTGAGGTGTGGAACTTGGGATTGTGCCCCACGCCTGGGGTTGCCCATCTGACGGCGACTAGCGATGCGATCGGTGGTGTGATGATTTCGGCTAGTCACAATCCGCCGGAAGATAATGGAATTAAGTTTTTTGGCGCAAACGGTACAAAGTTAGCTAAGGAATTGCAAGCAGCGATCGAGGCGGGAATCAGAGGACAATCTGGGCAGTGTTTGGAGCCAGAAAAATGGGGTCATCTCTACTTCACGTCGGAATTAATTACTCAGTACATGGAAGCAGTCAAGGAATCGATCGCGCCAGATGTCAGTTTAGCTGGGATGAAAATTGTCCTCGATCTAGCTTCAGGGGCGGCGGTGGATGTGGCTCCAAAGATTTTTACGCAATTGGGGGCGGAGTTAATTTGTCTCCATGATGAGGCGGATGGCGATCGCATTAATGTTCGTTGCGGTTCGACGCATCTAGGATCTCTGCAAGCCGCCGTCACCCTCCATCAGGCGGATCTTGGGTTTGCTTTCGATGGGGATGCCGATCGAGTCTTGGCGGTAGACAACCTGGGGCGGAAGGTGGATGGTGACTACATCCTCTATTTCTGGGGACAATACCTTCGCAACTTGGGGCTGCTCCCGAATGATGAAATTATCACCACAGTGATGGCAAATTTGGGCTTTGAGCGGGCTTGGCAAGCTCTGGGGGGTAAAGTTGTTCGTACTGCTGTCGGCGACCAATACGTCCAAGCAGAGATGACTAGTAGCGGGGCGATGCTGGGTGGCGAACAGTCGGGGCACATTCTCTCGCCTCAACATAGTGTCAGTGGGGATGGAATTCTGACTGCGCTGCATCTAGCGGCGATCGTTCAGCAGTCGGGGAAATCACTGGCTGAGTTGGTAGATAGTAGTTTTCAGACATATCCTCAAATCCTGCACAATGTGCGGGTGGACGATCGCGAGGCTCGTTTAAACTGGGAGAAATGCCAACCCCTTCAAGATGGTATCGCTCAGGCGGAAGTCGCGATGGGCAATCTGGGACGGGTGTTGGTTCGCGCCTCCGGTACCGAACCCTTAATTCGGGTGATGGTAGAAGCTGAAAGTATGGATATGACTAAATATTGGACGGAATATTTGGTCGCGATCGTTGAAAAACATTTCTAAATCGATTTTTAAATACTAAAGTCTGGTAGGAGCAATTGATGAATTGCCCCTACCAGCGAATTTATTGAAACACACCCAGATCGAATTAGAGATTTTCTGTATCGATGCCCAATTCTCGTAACTTGGTAGCTAATCTTTCTATCTGTTGCTCGGCAGTATCCGCGCGTTGTTCGGCTTCCTGACGACGGAGATCTAGATCGATAAAACTTGAAAATGTTTGACCATCAGGGCGATAAATTATTAATCCGTCGGGTTCTAGTTTGAAGCGAATTCCTAGCAGTGGACTAATCCAGTCAGTCGGTTGCTCGTTGGCGGAGCCTTCCCCTTTGGAAATCGATTCTAATCGATCTTCACTTCTCATCCAACCAGTAAAATCCAGTCGGTCTGGATCGTACAAATAATACTCTGATACCCCATACTGCTCATAAAAGCGTAACTTGCGGTGCATCTCCCCCAGCCGATTTCCAGGCGACAAAATTTCAAACACAACTTGGGGGACAACCCCATCCTCACGCCATTGTTGATATGAGCCTCTATCTCCTTTTGGTCTGCCGATCGCTACCATCACATCCGGTGCTTGGCGAATGGTATTATTGCCCTCGACTGGATACCATAATAAATCCCCCGCCACAAAAACATCGGGATTTTGGGCGTATGTAAGTTCGAGATTTTCTTTAATCGTGACAATCCATCGAAATTGTTTAGTATTGTCGGACATCGGCAACCCGTCACTATCTGGATAAATAATATTTGCAGTGGTTTCAGTGGGTGTTTGTGCGACCATAACTATCTACTCTATAGATTTAATTGCTGTGCAAAAATTGAGAGATGGATAAAATGAAAAATATTCAGTAATTGATGGTGCGTTACGGCAGCAGCCCAACACACCCTACGCCGATCTCGATCGAATCTCCAACCTCAAAATCACACTCCAAAAAACCGCTCCACCGCAGCGAGAATCTGTGTCGAAGCAGTACCATCCCCGAATGGATTAATTGCATTCGCCATCGCTTGATAGGCTTGGGTGTCACTGAGTAATTCACTCGCTGCGGCGGTAATTCGGGCTACATCCGTCCCGACTAACTTTGCAGTTCCGCCAGTGACAGCTTCAGGACGCTCGGTAGTGTCTCTGAGTACCAATACGGGCTTACCCAGGCTGGGTGCTTCTTCTTGGATGCCGCCTGAGTCAGAGAGTAGCAGATAACTGCGTTGGATCGCACCGACGAGTTGACTATAATCGAGGGGTTCGGTGAGGAAGACGCGGGGATGAGTGCCCAACAGTTGGGTAAGTGGTTCGCGCACGGTAGGATTGCGATGTAGGGGTAGTAATAGTGCCGTATCGGGAAATTTCTCCAGGATTTGGAGCATCGCCGCAGCGATATTTTGGAGCGGTTCGCCCCAATTTTCACGACGGTGGACTGTGGCGAGGATGATGCGATATTTAGTCCAGTCTAAGCCTGGAATATCGCAAGCAGGTTGAGATTTAGCGACGGTGAGGAGGGCATCGATGACGGTATTTCCCGTCTCATAGATTTCGCCTGTCACGCCGGATTTGTGGAGATTTTCGACGGCTAGACTGGTGGGGGCAAAATGTAACTGGGTAATCTGGGAGATGAGTCTCCGGTTGGCTTCTTCAGGAAAGGGATTGTAGATATTGTCTGTCCGCAATCCGGCTTCGACGTGTCCGATCGGGATTTGTTGGTAAAATGCTGCTAGAGCGGCGGCGAATGCCGTAGTAGTGTCACCTTGAACGATAACTAGTTGGGGTGCGATCTCTTGGAATAATTTTTCCAGCCCCTGTAAGCTACGTTGGGTAATATCTGTGAGCGTTTGTTGATGCTGCATGATATCCAAATCTCGATCGGCTTTTAGCCCAAAAATCTCCATCACCTGCGCTACCATCTCTCGATGTTGCCCAGTTAAAACCACCTGTGTCGTGAATTTACTCGATGCTTGAAATGTCCGAATCACAGGGGCTAATTTAATGGCTTCAGGACGAGTTCCGAGGGTAAAACAGATAGAAATCATAAGCTCATCAGTAGTGGATAGTGAGTCGATCGATCGTGCAATCTCCAATCATCAAGATTTACACAATATTATCATCTTATAAAGGGGTTGCTCTTGCCCCTCCCCTGCTTGGTTCGTTCGCTAAACCGTCGGGGAACAAAGGCGGGCGCGAA
>ENA-OFCE01000257-OFCE01000257.1-metagenomes-genome-assembly--contig:-NODE-257-length-36757-cov-3.606861_pt1 | contig 36757 bp, 29 predicted proteins | sample MGYA00153388_OFCE01 | MGnify analysis MGYA00153388 | reverse complement strand
ACGCAGTGCGCCCAAGCCCAGCCGGGCAGATGTGAAAGTTATTTACTGACGAGTCCTTAGCTCAACGGCTGAGCAGCCGTCTCTTCCTCATCTGGCCAGTTTTTAATGTAGCTCTTGAGCATGCGGTTTTCAAAGCTTTGCTCTTCGTACACCGCCTTCGCCACATCATGAAACGACAGCACGCCGAGGAGCGTGCCACCGTCCATCACCGGGATGTAGCGGGCATGGCGATCCAGCATGCTTTTGCGCAGCATTTGTACGTCCATACTAGGCTCGCAGGTCAGCGGATCACGTTCCATGATCTCGACCACGGTCATCGCCTTGAGTTCGTTGCCGCGCTCGTCAAGCACCTTAATCAGCTCCCGAAACGTGAGAATACCGGCCAATTTGCCTTTGTCCATCACCACCAGCGAACCGATGTCATGATCGGCCATCGTGTGCACGGCTTCAGCCACGCTCATGTCCGGGTTGGCACTAAACAACGTGCTACCTTTGATGCGAAGAATTTCACTGACCAACATGCCACACCTCCCGACGCAATCTCGTTATGCCTCTGACGACAACGCCCGCATCATCGTCGGTTCCCTCTAAAAACAGCGGTAGCGTACACCCAAACATAAAATCAGGCGATGCCCCTGCCGAAGCACTCACCCACGCCTGAAATCAAGACGCCTAGCGCGCAACGTTTTGCGTCGCCCGCGCCGACGCCCGTTGCCAAACGCGATTGGTACGTGCATGAATGGATGCTGCTGGCGTTCGCTGCGGGCATGATGCTGCTGATTTATTTCGTGGCGCTGCACGAGGCCGATCTGCAAAAAAGCGAAATCATTCGCGACGCAGCAGTGGTGGAGCAGTCCATTTCGCGGCGTCTGGAGAGCGATCAGCAGTTCTTCGACCGACTAGCGCTCGATCTTGGCAACGACCGCATTTCGTCGGAAGAATTTGATCGGGTTGCCAGCAAGCGCGCCATCGAATCAGGCTACGTCACCGACATTTTGCGCATCAACTCAGAGTTCGACGTGACGCGTCACGCGCCCGGTGCCAAATCGCTGGAAGTGGTCAAGCTCAACCGCGGTCCGTTCGAGGATCAGGCGCGCGTGATGGGTTTCACGCAGAAGACCAACCGCAGCACCTATTCGCAGCCGTATCGCAACACGTCGGGCCGATTTTTTATCGAGTATGCCGCGCCCGTGTTTGCGACCGACAATTTTTTGGGCACCATTAACGCGGTGATTTCGTTTGATCTGCTGCTCGAAAAAAGCGCGCCAGACTGGGCGTCGCGCAAATATCGCGTGGTCATCAGCGACGTCAACGGACAGGGCCTGACCAACGCTGAGGCGATGCATCTGGAGTCCGGCGTGGTGAAGCACACGGTGCCGCTTGGGCTGCCATGGCGCGACCTGCAAATCACGTTGGTCGGCGCAAAACCGTCAACGCTTTTGCCAAATCTCACGCTGTCCATCGCGGTACTTGCGCTGACCGGACTCATGGTGTGGACGTCGATGGGATTGCGCAAACAACAGCGTATGAGAAAGCTCGCGGAAGTGGATCGGGACCGCGTGTATGCACAGTCGATCAACAACCTGCGCGACACCAGCGAGCGCTTCGAGACCGTGCTCGATTCGCTCGACGTCTCGGTGTATGTGAGCGACCTGCAAACTAACCAATTGCTGTTTGGTAATTTGCATCTTCGCGAAACTTTCGCGGACTTTGAGTTTGGCAAAAGTGCGAGCCAATTTGAAGATGGATTCGTGCTCAGTCCGCGTGAAAAGTATCCTGCCCAAGCACTGCTCACCAACGAGGGTGAACCCGGCGCTGTGTTCAAAGACGAGTTGGAGCATCGCGCCAGCCACCGCTGGTTTTTGACCCGCACCCGCGCGGTGCGTTGGGTAGACGGCCGCGTTGCGCGATTGACCACGTTGGGGGACGTGACCGATCGTGTGTACGCCGACCGCATCCGGCAGACGCAGCAGGAAAAACTGATGCGCACATCGCGCCTGATGACGGTCGGCGAGATCGCCTCGACGCTGGCGCACGAGATCAACCAACCGCTCGCCGCCATCGCCAATTATGTCAACGGCTGCATCCGACGCCTGAAGGGCAACGGTAACGTCGATAACGCGGTGATCGGCGCGATGGAGAAGGCCGATGCGCAGGTCGTTCGCGCTGGGGCCATCATCAGCCGCGTGCGTGAATTTGTGCGCACCCGCGAGCCGCAACGCCGACCTTTGGACATCAACACACTGGTCACCGATGTCGTCAAACTGGTGGCCAGCGACGACGAAGAACGCGCGCTGCAATGCCAATTTGAGTTGCAGCTCGATCTACCGCTGGTGCTTGCAGACCGAATCATGGTTGAGCAGGTGTTGGTAAATTTTTTGCGTAACGCGCGCGAGGCGATGCAGCACTTAACGCCGATTGAGCGCATCGCCGTGATCCGCACCTCAAGGCTTGACGCGAGCCATGCGTTAGTCGAGGTGGCCGATGTGGGCACCGGAATTCCGCCTGACGTTGCCGGTCAACTGTTTTCGCCATTTTTCACCACCAAGGCCGAAGGCATGGGCATGGGCCTCAATATCTGCCGCTCTTTGATTGAATATCATGAGGGAAACCTCACATTCGAGCAAAATACACCTGTGGGCACTGTTTTCCGCTTCACATTGCCGTTCGACGAGGGCCATTAAGCTTTATGAGTATTCATCCAGGAATTGTTTATATCGTCGACGACGACGAGGCGTTTCGCGATTCGGTCGCGTGGCTGTTGCAAACCAACGGCTATCAGGCACGGCTGTTTGCCGATGCCGAAAGCTTTTTGAAAGAAGTGAAACCAGGCGTCGGCGGACCACCGCGTTGCGCGGTGATGGATGTCCGCATGCCGGGCCTGTCCGGGCCGCAAACGCAGGAGGCACTGGTCGAGCGCGGTATCAAGCTGCCGTTGATCTTTGTCACGGCGCATGCGGACGTGCCGATTGCGGTGGCCACGATCAAACGTGGCGCATTCGACTTCATCGAAAAGCCCTTCGCCGAGAGCGATTTGCTGAAACGCATCGAAGAAGCCCTGTCATTCGCCACCGAAGCGCAAGCTCAGCAGAGTCAGATTGCAGGCATTGCCGCAAGGCTCGCCTCACTTTCTGATCGTGAGCGACAAGTACTTGATGCCGTGGTCACCGGAAAAATGAACAAAACCATCGCTTACGACCTCGAAATCAGCATCAAAACCGTCGAAGCCCATCGCGCGCGCGTGATGGAAAAAATGGAAGCCGCATCGCTTGCGCACCTTATCCGTATGGTCACCTTAACCGGAGGATAGCCTCACTGTAGGCGCGCCTCGGGGCGCGAAAAGCGGCTGTGAGGTGACGAAGGTGAACACGCGTGATGAAGGTGACCATTGAACCATCACTTAAGTCACGTTGTCACCTAAATCAATGGTGCGTCGGCGCTCCTGCAAAATCAAAAAAATTCACCGTTACTAGTTTCAAACCATGTCAAACGCACGCCACTGCCCCCTTCTGATCCTCGGCTCCGGCCCCGCTGGTTACACCGCCGCTGTATACGCTGCACGCGCCAACCTGAAACCGGTGCTCATAACTGGCCTCCAACAAGGCGGGCAGCTCACCATCACCACCGAGGTTGACAACTGGCCGGCCGACGCAGACGGCGTGCAAGGGCCTGAGCTGATGGAGCGCTTTCAAAAACATGCCGAACGCTTCGGTACCGAAATCATTTTCGATCACATTCACACTACGTTCCTCAGCGAAACGTCGAAGCGTTTAATCGGAGATAGCGGTGAATACACCTGTGACGCACTGATCATCGCGACCGGCGCTTCGGCCAAATATCTGGGCTTGCCGAGTGAAGAGAAATTTCATGGCAAAGGCGTCTCCGCCTGCGCCACCTGCGACGGTTTTTTCTACAAAGGCCAAGACGTCGTGGTCGTCGGTGGCGGCAACACCGCCGTTGAAGAAGCGCTGTATTTGTCGAATATTGCCAAGACGGTGACCATCGTTCACCGTCGCAACAAGTTCAAAGCCGAAGCGATCCTCGTCGACCGCCTGATGGCAAAGACCCAACAGGGCGGCAACATGCGAGTAATTTGGGATCACTATGTTGACGAGGTGCTGGGCGATAACTCAGGCGTGAACGCTGTGCGCATTAAGAGCATGAAAGACGGCAGCACCCAAGAAGTCAACGCACCGGGCCTGTTCGTCGCGATTGGCCACACGCCGAACAGCGGCATTTTTGACGGCCAGATCGACATGGCCGGTGGTTTCATCAAAGTGAAAACGGGTACTGAAGGCGGCGCAACGTCCACCAATATAGCGGGCGTGTTTGCAGCGGGTGATGTGGCCGACCACGTGTATCGTCAAGCCGTCACCAGTGCGGGCACGGGCTGTATGGCGGCACTCGATTCGCAGGCCTACCTTGAGGCGCTGCACGGGTAGCATAGCTCCTAGTTTGATGAACTAAGCGTGTGCAGTGGTAGGGTGGGCACCCCGTGCCCACCAAATTTGGCAAAACAAACATTTCAGCAACGCAACGCGATGGTGGGCAGAGGCTGCCCACCCTACAAAAATTGGGTGGATGATCGTGGCAAGTAGCAATGATCTAGCTGACCTCGCCTCCCTGTTGAAGACCGACAGGAAACTCGCTCGCAAAGAGCGTCGTGCGCAAGCGCATGCTGAGGCGAATCAGCATCAGGCAGCCAGAACGTCGGCAGAGCAATCCCTGCGCTTCGCCGACTATTTCAAGCTGTGGAGCGAATACAGCGCGCCCGATCCCTCAGACATAGCGCTGTTCCGCGAGGCGGTGAAAGACGCAGCACCTCTACAAAAATACATCCGCGCCGACACCCGTCGGCCCAAACCAGAACCGCTTGCGCACCATCACGAAGCCGACGAGTTGGCAGCCCTTGAGGCAAGCCAATTGGCGATGTACCCAAGTCCCATGAGCTGGGACATTGGTGCTGACATTGAAGACGAACAAAGCTTTCTGCGCGGTGCCGTCAGCCCCGATTTGCTACGCAAGTTGCGGCGTGGACAATGGACGATAGACGCTGAAATTGATCTGCACGGGCACAGCCAAGATGAGGCGCACGAGGCGCTGATGGAGTTCATGCGCAAAGCACGGATCTCTGGCTGGCGCTGCGTGCGAATCATTCACGGCAAAGGCTTGTCCAGCCACCAAAAAATCCCGATCCTGCGCAATAAAGTGCGTCGCTGGTTGCAGCAAAAAGACGAGGTACTCGCTTATTGCGAACCGCGCCCGAACGCGGGTGGTAGCGGGGCGGTGCTCGTGCTGTTGCGCGGCGGCCGTTAACCTGGCTGACGCTTGGGCATCAGTTCCCGTCTAAGCGCCATCGCTGCGAGCCCAAATTCACAACTGCACTGTAATCCACGATTCAGCCTTCGTCCAACGGGACGCGATGCCTCGTACACGCCCAGTTAAGCCGCCCAGCGAAACTGCTGCCCTACACATCGTTCAACCGCGCTACAGGCGGCCAGATGCGCTTGCAGCGCTTTGCGGGCGCGGTGCACGTCTACCCAGATGTTCGCCTCAGACAAACCGGAACGTGCCGCGATCAATGCGGTCGTCTCGCCTTCGACTTCGCGGGCCATGAACACGTCGGCAACGCCCGAAGGCAGCTTGACCAAAGCCGCGTTGATCTGCGCTAGCAACTCGGTGCGCTCGCAGGCGCGCTGCGGATTGTCGGCCAGATTGCCGACACCCGATGCGACCATCGCTGCGTTCATCTCGTCGTGCTCGCGCCCTGCGTCGTCCGACGTTATCGCGACAAACCGACAACGCTCGCGCAGCATGTCGGCCAGCTTGTGTTGAAGAATGCCCGCGAGCCACACGCGGCAGGTTGAGCGACCGCTGAACGTGGCGGCGTCGGGCGAGTTCGCATCCGACGACCGCTTTGCCTGCAACGCTGCCGAGAGCGTCTCCTGCACCAGATCGTCTGCTGTGGCCGGGTCACCCACTCGGCGCAGAGCAAAGCGATACAAATAGTCGTGGTGCAGATGAGGGTGAGCGGCTTCTGCCACGATGGGGGTTGATACGGATGAAGCGGAAACGACTGCGATCATGGTTTTCTCCTCGGACTGCTATCGTCTGTCCGTGTGAAAATTTTGTGCGTCCAAGATAACGGCGTTATCGCGGCAACTTATCATTTTCATAACAATTAATGGCGCGCAACGTGTCAGGTTGCGGGAACCACGCAGACCTAGGAAGATGGAGATATCAAAAATTCTAGTCGTCGAAGACAACGCCGAAATCGCGCAACTAATCCGCATGCATATGGAGGATTTGGGGCACACGACAACGTGGGAATCCGATTGCAGACGAGGTCTCGCCAAGGCGCAGAGCGATGCGTTTGATTTGATCGTGCTGGATCACATGCTGCCGGGTAAGGATGGGCTGGAAATCTGCCGCCCGATGCGGGCGGACGCTAGCAAGTACACGCCAATCCTGATGTTGACGGCGAAGAGCGGCGAAATTGACCGCGTGGTGTGCGTTGAAATGGGCGCTGGTGATTACCTGAGCAAGCTCTTCTCGATCCCCGAATTGCAAGCGCGCGCCAAGGCCCTGCTGCGTCGTGCCGAGCGGATGGGCGCGGCACCACAATCGACGCGTGCCGCCACCGCCACAAACAACACCATCAATTTTGACAAGCTCTCGATTGACCCTGATCGGCGCGAAGTGCGGCTCGACAACACGGTCGTCGCGCTGACCGCGAGAGAGTTCGATTTGCTGCATTTTTTTGCGCAAAATCCGGGTCGGGTTTACAGCCGCTCACAGTTGCTCGGTGCGGTATGGCGCACCACGCTTGAGAGCTACGAACACAACGTCAACACCAACATCAATCGGTTGCGCGCCAAGATTGAGGCTGACCCAGCGGTGCCGCACTACGTGATCACGGTGCGCGGTGCCGGATATCGTTTCATTGACCCGAGCTAGTTGCGAGTGATGCGAATTTTCAACAGTCTGCGCGCGCGAATCATCGCGCTGGTCATCGTGTTTTGCATGTTGGTGAGCGGCATTTTGGTCGGCGTATTGAACTACGCTTACGTGAGCTATTACGACGAGCTGCGACAACGTCAGGGCAGCGAGTTTGCGCGCAATATTGCAGAGATGTATCCACACCTCGGTGAGTTTGAAAAACTTGATCGCGGCGAAGTAGAGGCCTGTTTCAAAAAATGCTGCTGCACGATCCGCGCAGCGCGATTTATCTAATGGACAGCGAGGGTCGTATTCGCGCGGGCTACACCAAAGAGCGATCCATCGGCAGCAAGGCCGCAGTCGCGCTAGAACCGGTCGAGCGATTGCTGAAAGCACCGGTCGGGCAAACCGTGTTCGGCGACGATCCTGAGTTCAGCGCGCGACAAAGTTTGTTCGCTGCGGCACCATTCGCCCCGTCGTCGACTCGTCAGAAACCGGTGGGCTACATCTGTGTGTTGATGCGTCCACCGGACGCTGATGTCAAGCGCGGCTTGATCGCGAGCTACGCCAATCGCAGCGCGTTCGCGGTGGCACTCGGCGGCGTGATGGCGGGCGCGTTACTGGTGTTTGCGGTGCTTTCGCTGATTACACGACCACTCAAACGATTGACCGATGCGGCGGACGCCGTGAGCATGCAGAACGCGGACGGCGCGCTTAATCTGAACGTGCTAGCGCATGATGACGACGAATTGCGCACTGATGAAATAGGTCGCGTGTCGCGCGCGTTTCGGGCGATGGTGAGGCGGCTTCGCGAGCAGGCGCAACAGGTGCAGCGAGTCGATGCAAACCGCCGCCAATGGGTGGCGAACGTGTCGCATGATTTGCGCACGCCGCTGACCTCGTTGATAGGTCATCTCGAAACCATTCAAATGCGCGGCGAGCGCATGCGCGCGGATGATCGTGTTCGTTTTCTTGGTATAGCGATGCGCAATGCGCAGCATCTTGATCGCTTGTCGTCGTCGCTTTTCGATCTGGCGCGGCTTGAAAGCGACGACTTGCCACTCGATAAGTCTCCGGCGCATTTAGGCGAATTTCTCGATGACTTTGTAGCGCGTTTTGCAGCAGTGGCCGAGACGCGCAGCATCGTTATGACCGTGGAATATCCACCCGGTTTGCCATTGCTGTCGATAGACGCAGCGCTGGTTGAACGCGCGCTTGCCAACTTGATGGACAACGCGCTGCGCTACACACCAACGGGCGGTGCGATCATATTAAATGCCGCCCCGCGCGACCATGGCGTCGCCGTGACAGTGGCAGACAGTGGCAAAGGGATTGATGCGGCCGTACTCGGTCACGTTTTTGAGCGCTTTTTTCAGGGCAGCAGCCATCGCGAAGGCGGCGGCCATGCGGGCTTGGGCCTAGCCGTGGTGGAGCGCGTCGCACAACTGCACGGCGGACGAGCGAGTGCTGCTAACCGTGTGTCGGGTGGCGCGGTGTTTGTGCTTTGGTTTCCGTTGTCTTGAAAACTCGTTACTAAGATAGCGTCTCGCGATTTTGCGAGGCATACTTCAAGCTGGCGAAAACAATTGTTTGATCGTCAGAAAACTTAGCCTTATGGAGTGTGAACATGTTTAAGCCAAGTGCCTGTCGTTCGCGACGTGCAGTGTTGGGGGCGCTAGTCAGCGGCACCAACGGCACACCTGCCCCGATCTTCCGATGCCAGCGCCTCGGAGGTTGCAATGGTCACCGCTAATCCCAGATGGAAATTAGCCCTAGACGTTGAGCGCTGCATCGGTTGCCACGCCTGCTCCGTCGCCTGCAAGGTTGAAAACAACGTCCCCCTCGCCCGCTTTCGCACCAAGGTTTATTACTGGGAGCACGGCACCTACCCCAGTGTCACGCGCAATTTTTTGCCCACGTTGTGCATGCAATGTGAAGACGCGCCCTGCCTGAAATCCTGCGATAGCCAAGCCATCGAGCGCGGCGCTGACGGTATCGTACGCGTCATTGCGGACAGGTGCGATCACCTTGGTTCCTGCGAAAAGGCCTGCCCGTATGGTGCCATCGGCTGCGACGAAAACGATGTCGCCGACAAATGCGATTTTTGTTCGCACCGACTCGATGCCGGCATGGAGCCCGCCTGCGTGGAAACCTGCCCGGCGGAGGTGTTTCACTTTGGTGACGCCAATGATCCCGTCTCTCCGTATTCACTGTTCATGAAAAAACACGGCAGCCAAACGGTCGTGCTCAAGCCGGAGGAGAAAACCCTGCCGTCGGTGGTCTATCGCGGGCACGCCAAAGAGATGGAAAAGAAAATCCCGAAAGGGAAAGTGCATGATCCGTTTTCCTACGAAATCGAAAATTGGACGTCACTGGAATCACAGTTTCCAAAACCGAAGCGAGTGATTTGGGCGAAGCTGAGCGACGCGAAACCTTCGGCACCGAAGGAGAGCAACGCATGAGTACGACCTCTTTCAAATCGCCGCAACCGGCGTCCCCCGGTCGCCGGAAAGCGATCAAACAAGGTATGAGCGCGCTCGCCACGCTGGCGCTCGGCGAAACCATTCTGTTGATGCCCGGCGAAGCGGCGGCATTTTTCGGGCCGTTTAAGCGGAAAAGGGAACTGATCGGTCAACGCAAAGCGGTACGCAATGCCAGCGGCAAAGGTCGGCTCAAAAACGACTACTCCAAAGCCAAGATCATCAAAAGCGTGTGCTTGAATTGCTCCACGGTCTGCGGCATTCAGGGCTACGTCATCGACGGCAAACTGGTGAAAGTCGGCGGTAACCCGGAAGACCCTAACAACGGCAAATCCCTCTGCGCCAAGGGCCAGTCCGGCCCGACGATCAACACCAATGCCGAACGCATTTTGTTCCCGCTGAGACGCGTCGGCGAACGCGGCGAAGGCAAGTGGAAGCGCATCACATGGGACGAGGCATACGACGAGATCGCCGCGCGCATCCGCAAAGTGATGGCCGAAGGCAAGCCTGAGGAAGTGGCCATACAGATCGGTCGCTCACGTATTGGCGAAGAGATGACGCGCTTCCTCAACGCTATTGGTTCGCCGTCCCTCTTCAACCATCGCGCGCTCTGCTCGTCGAACAAGCGCGCGGCCAATTACGTGAGTTTGGGCGAGACCGATTGGGAGACCGGCGACTTCGCCAACAGCAAGTACATCCTGAACTTCGGATCGAATTTTTACGAAGCGCATCAGGGCGCAATTCATGTGGCCAAACGCATTATTCGCGGACGCTTTGACAATGGTGCCAAGCTCGTCACGGTCGACGTGCGTTGCAGCAACACCGCCGGCCGATCGGACGAATGGCTGTGCTCAACACCGGGCTCGGAGGGCGCGTTAGCACTGGGCATGTGCAACGCCATTGTTATGGCCGGTAAGCACGATGCAAAATGGCTCGATACGTGGAGCAACATCAACGCTGCTGAGCTGAAAACGTGGCTCGCGCAATACACGCCTGAATGGGCTGCGGGCGTCACAGGCATCGCCGCAGCCGACATCCGCCGCATTGGGCTTGAGTTTGCCGCTGCCGCACCCGCTGCGGTGGCCTTCACCAACCGAGGATCGCTCGCGCATTACAACGGTTTCAACAACGATCGCGCGGTGATTTTGCTCAACGCGATTGTGGGCTCGATTGGTGCGGTCGGTGGCTATTGCTACGGCGAGGAGCCGACGCGGGTGCCACCGCGCGTGTTCCCGCAACCGATGCCGCGTCCGCCTTCACCGACCGCAAAGAGCGCGATTGAGAACCCGGTGGAATGGCCGCTCGCCAACAAATGGCAGCGCATGAAGGTCGGGCAAATCGTGTACAGCGGACTCAAGGAAGGTCGCGGCAAAGTTCAGGTGTATTTGAGCTACACCGTGGCCGCCCCACAGACTTGGCCCGAAGGCCGCAGCACGACCGTTGAGGTGCTCAAGAGCGAGAAACTGATCCCGTTTCACGCGTGTAGCGACATCGAGTATTCCGAGCAGGCGCATTACGCCGACCTGATTCTGCCGGATGCGAGCTACATGGAGCGTTGGGGCTTTGACACCCGCAACAACATGGAGCTTCGCGACTACGTCACGCTGCGACAACCATTGGTTCAGCCGCCTGGCGAATGCGTGAGCTTCGTTGATTCAATGATCGAAATCGGCAAACGCATCAGCCCAGAAACCGCGAAATATTTTGCCTTCAAGGACCATGAAGAATGGATGAAGATTCGCTGCCAAGGACTTACTTCACGTGTCGGTGAAGACGGCTTCGAGTACATGAAAAAGCACGGCGTGTGGCAGGACATGACCAAGCCAAAATATTACGCGCTGTACTCATGGGAGCTGACCACTGCGCAGATGAAAGACGCGCGCGTTGACGAAAAGACCGGAGACATTTTCAAGCCAAATGCCGCTGGCAAGGAGGCGAAAATTGGGCTCATGGTCGACGGAAAAGCACGGCGCGGTTTCGCAACGCCGTCACGCAAGTTCTCCGTCCATCACGAGGACATCGAAGCGGCCGCCAAAGACCGCAAATTCCACGAAGACGGTGGAAAAGGCATGCCAGAATATTTTCCCGTACCGAGCATCGCCAGGATGAAGCCGGAGCAGTTGCACCTGACCACCTTCAAATGGAACGTTCACACCCAGGGCCGCACGCAATCGCAAAAATTCTTAACCGAAATCGTGCATCACAACCCGATGTGGATCAACACGAAAACGGCAGCGGCGCGCGGCCTGAAAACAGGTGATCTGGTCGAGATCACGACCTATCGCCCCTACGGCCACGCAATGGGTCCGGGTGCCGGCGAAGTGCTCGGCACCGCGCTGATTGCAGTGTGGGGGACGGAAGGCATTCACCCGCGCGTGCTCGCCGTGTCCAACACGCTGGGCAACCTCTTCCACGGTCGCGCCGCCACCGCCACCAACGGCCCCCGGCAAAACATCCCGGCCTTCGACGACAACGTGATCGCGGAGGATCAGGACGTCCGGGACGACATCTGGTGGGATCCAAAAAACGGCGGCACCGGCGCGGGCTACAACATCAACGCCATCCTGCCGATACAACCGGCCCCGCTGGTCGGCATGCAGGGCTGGTATGACACGGTGTGTTCGATTCGGAAGATTTAGATCGGCGTGAACGAGACTCGCTCAAACGGCTATTACTGGCTGGATGAGCGGGCGGCGCTGTCGCACTTCAGCTTAAAGCTGGCGACCGCGAACGATCAACTTTACGCCAACACACGCGCACAAAAGGGGCTCGCCGATGATTTTCGGTTTATGTCGACTGGAATCGAAATGTATCTCTAAGCCTACGTCAAATAAGCGTCGACGCGTAAAGTTGTTGCACACGTCGACGTCCTTCGACCCTACAAAGGTACAGCGCGAAAAAACAGCCACGTTGGGTCAGGCGCGCCTTGGTAGGCGGCGGATCTGTGCGTTCGCCCAAGGCTAGAGTGTGATTGCATCCGCATGCGGTTTTTGAGTCATAAACGCCGACTTTATAGTTTGTTGCGAAATGGCCCAAGGAGTCACCAATGAAAGTTTTTTGTTTTTCTTCGACGCCTGAGTGGCCTCAACATCGTAAATCTACGGACTTCGGGACACCTAATTTCTTCAACGCCTGCTCAATTATCCTCATGGCGCGATGCTTCTCAAGCGTGGTGGCCGTCTTGCGGGCGAGCACCCGTCGGCTGGTCACATGAGGTTATCAAGGTCGCCAAATGACGGACTCAACCTCGAGACAGTTCGTTGAAACAGGGCAAGTCGACTCCGGAAACGTTGACAGGATCCGTCCGGCTTCGAGCCCCCCCGCATGGGGTGCTCCAAACTTCGCGATCAACTCCTCCGAAACATTGTGCACCAGGCGTATACCGTCTTGGCTTGATACACGACCCTGCGCCGCACTTAGCCAGGCCATCGCTTCAGGCTGGCGTCAACGACGTAGCGCAAGTCATCGAGAACATCCAAGCCGGTTTGATGAAGGATGTGCAGGATATCAATCATGACCCAGTTGTCTATGATTTTGCCGGTGCGGTCAGTGCGGTACCAATCAGCCACGCGCATCTCGACGCGTTTTCCAGAGGGCGGCAGACCCAGCCACTGTCCACCTAGGTGAGTGCCATAGAGCGACGGCCAGCCTGCGGTTACCGCAAAGTGACCATCGCCCAAGCGGATGTAATGACCCGGGGCGTCCTCGGGGCCCATGTGGTCGCGCGCGATGCCTTCGCGATCAGGGAACGCTTGGATGAAGAGCGCACCGTGAAAATCCAGAAAACCACGCTGCCCGCGGGAGCTGCCGATGCCAGCTGGGCCATACCACATCATATTTTTGTGCCAATGCGGGCTGTGCTTGCTGCGCGTCGAAGCAAGGTTTTTGAGCTCGTCGCCTTTCGCTAAACCAAGCTGCATCTCACGCACGGCGGAGAGCGTGATGGCACCCAGACCCGCATCGACATTTTCGCTGGTTGCACCACTATCGCAGGGCGGAAAAGCCCACGCTTCGGCAGAGCCGGGCATGCGGCGCAGCGGGTAATAGCCGGCCTGGCGCATCACGTCCAATATGTCGAGCAACACATAGAGCTTTGTGATACGCCCTTCATGAAAGACGGCGTTAATGCCGATACGCAGTGTGCACAAGCCATGCGTAGCTGCGATGCCAAGCCATGGTTTGGAGAAATTCCCCATCAGAACGCCCCACGTGCTGACGCATTCGCGGCCTTCATATTCGCCGGCCACCATGAAGGCCATGCGCGCCTCCCAATCGGGGAAGGCCTCGCGCAGCGGCCCCAAGAAACAAGTAGCGACTTCGCCGCAGCCGTTCAAGTCGTTGAAGGGGTGAAAGACGCGCCAGACGGCATCAGCTTGACAGTACGTGGCGAGCGTGCGGTCAATAGCGGCGCCATCGGATTCGGACAGTTCGTACAACAGCTCGGCCAATAAGCGCTTGTTGGCAATGTGGCGGCTCATTGGATTAGGCAGCAGGGCTTTTTACGTTAGGGGGAGTTTCACTACTCAGCTTTAACTTTGCTGCGTCAATGGCGGCGCGGGTTGCGTCGTGCGTGGAGCGCGTGACATTTAGCATGCCATAAAAAATACTTGCGACTAATCCCGGTATGGTCGACAGCACAAACGCAGCCGCCAAACCCATCAAAACAGTCTCCGGAACTTGTCCAGGTGTTGCTTTCGCAGGGAAGGCAACAATGGCTAGAACCCAGCCCGCAAGCGCGGTGCCCAACGCTTGATCTACTCGGGCGAAAAAAGTCCGCGTAGCGTATAGCGCACCCTCTTGGCGCAAGCCGTACTTAAGCTCATTCTCGTCGGCAATGTCGGCGAGCGCTGAATAAATAGTCGTCGTCATGATGCTGTAGGGCGCATGCTGCAGCAGAGAAAACGCGATCAAAATTGCAATTAATCCCGGCGTTTGCGCGGACAGGATTTCAAAGTATCCAAGAGTGAGCGGTATCGCTGGGCCAACGCAATACACCACGAGTGCGACCATACCGGTCCAGCGCTTTTCAAAGCGTTGGTGCAGGCGTGTAACAAAGTAAGAGCCGAACAAATAACCGAAAAGGCTGCCGATAGAAAAGAATGCAAGCTCATCGTTGCGCAGCTGCCAGAAATAGGTGGCTGTGTAGATCCACAATCCACCGCGAATACCCGTCATCAACGATAAGAAAAAGAAACCGATTAGCAACACGACGTAATTGCGGTTGCGCAACACCCGCCACATATCGCGCGCCCATTCTCGGACGCCGAAGCCGGGCGTTGCAGCGGCTGGCTGCACCAAAAACGGAATAGTGCGCTTAGTCACGTTGCTCGAAACAAACAGACAAACTAATACGATGCAGGCGATGGTGATTGAAAAAGTCGGCCAACGCGAGGGATCAAGCGCCCCATTGGGAAACTCCTGCGTGGCGCGGAAAAACACTAGAAAGCAAAGCTGCCAGCCAACGGTGTCGCCAATCCAGAGAAAAAACGTGTTAACGCTCATGATGCTTGAGCGCTCTAGATAGTCCGTCGACATTTCGCCGCCTAGCGCCAAATGCGGCGTGTGGAACACCGTCATAGCTTGGAGCAGCAGCACGTTGAACACCGCAAGCCAAATCAACTCGCCGGTAGAACCCAATCCGGAAGGCGGGTTGAACAGCCCCCAAAACAGCAACGCTGCTGGCAAGATTGATGCAAACATGAAGGGGTGTCGCCGCCCCCATCGGGTGCGCGTGCGATCAGACCATGAGCCGATGAGCGGATCGAACACGGCGTTGGCGATGAGCCCAAACGCCAATGCGATACCAATAGACGCCGGATCCAACCCGCGCACCTGGTTATAAAACAACATCAAAAACGCGCTCGTCGTGGTAATCACGATCGACTCGGCAGAGCTGCCGAGACCGAACGCCCACTTCATGCGCCAGCTAATTGGAGACGTTGTGGAAGTTGTCATCGAGCTGCACCCCGCGCATCGCTGCAAAACGTGCGCGGTATCGCGCACCAATCCGACCTGTCGTTCAAAAGGCCACCGGGAACGGCGAGCGCAGTAAATCTACCGACCCAGAACAAGCGATCGGTATCAGCGCGGACACCCTTCGCCACCGACCTCACGGCATAACCGGTTGAAAAGGGCGGCGTTCGGGAGCTCATGCCCATCGCTGCGGCGAAGCGAACAATTTCAACATCAAAAACGCATGCCCACATTCAGGCCGTAAGTCCGCGGTGGCGCATAGTTCACCAGAAGCGCTCGGTGGTTGCTGTAGGCAGCGCGCGTGATGACCGCCGTATTTTCGATGTTGTTGACGAATGCCTGAACTGAAAATTTTCCGTCGGCAGTGCGATAAGTCAACCGCAGGTCGGTCTTAAAGAAGGCCTCGTTTTTGCCGTAATCCGGCGTTAAGTCGGTCAGGATGTAGCCAGAGTTGTAATACGTTTGGACCTCGGGCGTTAACGTACCCGCACCACCCAATCTGAAGTCGTAGGCCGCGCCAATTTGGAACGTGTGTTTGGGAGAAAAAGCCCTCAAAGCGGTGTACCTAGTGCCGTCGCGGCCCGTCCCCGCGATGACGTAGCGGTACTGCGGCACGCCTCCAACGACGACCTGCGCTCCACTGGCGTCACGAAGGGGAACAAACCGGTTTGGATCAGTGCGCGAATTCGGAAATGGCGTGCCTTGTACCGTGTTGGCCTCACCCGTGCTAGCGATGCAGCTCGGCGTTATCCCACAAAAGCCTGCGGTGCCGCCAAAGTTAAAAGTGTTGACACCATAGTCGAGCTGCTTGGCGTTTAGCCAGTTGTAGTCAAACGTCATCCGCATGTCCTTAGTAGGACGAAACACCGCCGACAGATCCACACCATACGCACGGTCTTTGCCAATGTTCTGAACAAGTGCGATGACGCTGGTGAGTGGCGAATTCGGATTTGGAATAGATGTTTGAGCTTGCAGGTCGCGGTAGTCGTTTACGAAAGCGGCGACGTTAAGCGTCAATGCCCGGTCTAAAAAAGTGTTCTTTGAGCCAATTTCGATGGCGGTTACGGTTTCAGGTGCGAACGGCAGAAGGGTTCGGACGCCATTGATGGTGACCACACCCGAATTGAACCCGCCAGCGTGTCGGCCCGTGGAATAGCTCGTGTAGAGCATTTGATCGCGGTTAATTTTGTAATCGGCGGCTAGCCGATACGTTGCATAGCTATACGAATTATTCCCACACTCGAAGTTATACGCCTGCTGAACCGCGGTTGGTGACGCAGAAACCGACGACGAGTTTGCGGGAACGAAACCTCCGCATTGGTACCCGACCGGATCATCGATACCGTGGGCGAAGTAAGAGCCCGGGCCCGTGGCGGCGGTGTTAAAGCGCGTCGACATCGTCTCCTTTTTGTCTTGCGTATAGCGAATCCCTCCCGTCAATGTGAGTTTGTCTTGGAAGGTGTAGGCCAATTGTCCGTAGGCAGCGAGCGAGCGCGTTTTTTGCTGGAGCGCGCTAAAACCATCGTAAGCTGTCGTTTGGTTGAGGCCGGTTCCTGACGGCAGATACGTGAAGCCGAAGGGGTAGTACTGTTGCCCCACGGGCGCGGTGGCCGTTACGTAGCTTCGGTTGACGTTGGTCACGCTGCGATCACGGGCGGTATCGTCAAAGAAATACCCGCCAACAATCCACTCGAGCGGGGTGGATTTCGTGTTGTTCGACAAAAGCTGCACTTCTTGGGTGAATGTTTTGGCGAGAGTCTGCGCGTATGAATAGTTGAGCAACACCGGCGTAAGGCTCCCGCCGGTGCGGATGAGATTGAAATCCGAGTAGCTCGAGATTGAGCGAAGTTGAACGTTTCCAATGTCGTAGCTCACCGTTGCGCCGTACTGCTGCTGGCTTCCCTTGCGGAAAATGTTGCCCGCATAGTTCACTTTGTAAGGATCGGCGAGCGTCGGAATGCCGATGTCAGCGCCATTGACGTCGGGAATGCCGTCCCGAAAGCGCGTGTCGATCGGCATGCCAACGCCGGTCCAGCTGTTGCCGTTGAAACCGTTCGGAAGCGCGTACGTCACTCCGTTGTATGTCAGCGATTCGCCTGGTTTACGGATTAGGGTTGGGTCCACAAGCGTGCCCAGTATCTTGTATCCAAATCCGCCGAGCCCTTCGCCACCCAGATCGAGATATGAGGCGCGTGCCAACACTTTAAGCTCAGGCATGGACGGCGGCTCCACCCGCAGCGTGCCGCGAATGAATTGTTGTTTCTCACCGCCGTAGTCATTGCCAGTGCCGATATTCTTGACGAAGCCGCGGGTATCCTCTGTTAGACCAGCAACTCGAAATGCGATGCCGTCGCTGATCGGCACATTGACAACGCCTTCGATGCGGTGTCGGGTGTATTTTCCCGTGGAAAGATCGAAACTGCCTTCAAACTTGTCCGTCGGCTCGGCAGAAATAAATACGAGGTTACCGCCAAAACTGTTACGACCGTACAACGTGCCCTGCGGGCCTTTTTGTACCTCGACGCGAGCGAGGTCCACAATCGGCGGAACCTGGCTGGTACGCGACTGGTAGATGTCATCCACGTAAATGCCGAACCTTGGATCGCCCGTAGCCGAGACGTTCTCGGTGTAGGTGCCACGCATGGCTGGTCGCAAATCCGATCCGGACCGCCCCATGCGCACGCCGGGAATCAGTTGCTCGAGCCGATCCGCACTGGTCACGTTCGCATTTTTGATCTGCGCTCCGGACAACACAGAAACCGACAAGGGCGCCGCTTGCAGCGGCTCCGCTCGCCGTTGCGCGGTGATCACCACCTGCTCGACGATCGTGGTCTCATCGGCGGATACAACTGGCGCACTGACTGGCTGTTTGGCAGGCTCGGAGGTCTGAGCTGCCAGAGGCAGCGCAAACGTAGACGTGAGCAGCGCGGCCAACGTGGTTAGCCTAAAGTGCGGCTGATGAGGGTTTGAACGGGGCATGGGTTTCTCCTTGTTGCGGGTTAGTTGACACACGATGGGCTAGAACGAAACGGGTGGTGGCACAGGTAAGGCGTCGGAAATAGCCAACCGACGGTGCATAAGAGCGCCGCTGGAATCCGCGTGGCCCATGGCAAGTGCTAAGCGACGGTGGGCAAGGCGAGGCACGCCGGGCGACAGCACGCGCAGGGTGTACAGCGCCGCGAAAGATCCGCCGCAACTAAAGGCGCGCACCACAATCGCGTTGCTGCTGGCAGCCGCAGACTGTTCCAAATCGAGCAGCGCCTCTCCCGCACCGGCCTGCACTTGCGGCCAGGCTTGAGGGTCGAGCAGCGGATGGTCGCGCAGCTCCCCCGCTACATTCAGTCGATCTTGGTTAAGAAAATCATCGCTCGCCACTGCCACGGCGGGCTCCGCGACCGCGTCGCTCAGCACCGGGCCACACACCCAAATTCGCGCGAGCACGCCATCCACAACATCGGCAAATACGCCGATAGAGCGCCCGTCAGGCGTCACATCCAGCACCGCAAGCGCGCCGCTTGCGGTCAGCACATGGGGCGTGGCCGACAGCGCGACGGGATGCTGCGAGAACAAATCCCGTGCATCAGTGCGGCCAAAGGTTTCAAAACCTAACGCCTGCACGCTCAGGGTGTTCGCAACCGGCGCCGCACTCGCCAAGGTGCCACGCAACAACTTGGCGAGTTCGTCGACTAGGTGCGGGTGGGCGCTGTTCATGCCGCTCATTGGCCGGCCTCGTCAGAAACATTTGCGCCCAGGCCGCCTGAAACTTGTCGGAGCACCGCTAGTTCGTCAAAAACAGTCTGATCCCGCACGATGCGACCGGCGCGTAGTGTGTAGTGGCTGCTGCCAGCAACGAGAATCTGTCGCCCAGTCCCCGGCCCCCACGGCCCCGTGCCAACGTGCACGCCACAGGCAGCCCAGCGAAGCGCCACCGCTACTTCGTCATTGGGAAGCGGGCGTGCCGCCCAGTGCTCAATCGTGAAGTTGAAATCCTGGAGCTGGGCGCGAAGCTGCATCAGGCAGCCGATCCAGTAGCCTCGTCCCCAGCCCCTGCGGTTGGTCGGCCAACGCACCTCGATACTGGCCGAGACATGATCTGCAGCCTCGCCGTATAAATCGTCGAGCCACGCCGCGCGAAGCGTCCGCATCGGCCCCTCAGCCGGGTGCCCTGCTACCGGCCAGCACTGCACGGCACCTCGTACTCGCTCTATCCACTGTCGGCGCCACAGGTGACGTTCGCCGTCACCAGCGCGATCAGCTTCGGCTTGCGCTAGCGCCACCGCTCGCGGCGAATGTTGCATCTGTAGAGCCGCCCGCGCGTTATCTCGATACAGCCACTCCTCAACGATCAAGTTCTCACGTACCAGGCAGTCAGCGACCGTGGTGGCCATCTGCGCCGTCCCGGCAGTCGAGCCGTACAAGGCGTCAACGCCCTCAAGCGTTGAGCGGCTGGTGATTCGGTGTGAGGAGTAAAACAAACCCGGCGCGTCTTCACTCCAGATCACGTCTTCGGCAATGACCTGCCGGTCAGCGTAAGCCGAAAGCGCGCCGAGCGTGCCTTGCACCACCGCCTCGCGCCTCCGGCTAGGCCCGGCCAGGGTATGCATGACAACATCGTCAGCGTAGTGCGTCCGGCACAGGCCGACGTCTTTTTGTTCCCAGATGCGGTGCGTACAGCGAACGATGTAGTCGACAAAGTCGGCGTAAACGGGCTCGAATCCCTCCAGAGGTTGCTGGCGAGAACGCAGTGCCAGCAGCTCGTTGATGGTGCGGCCCGCAGGAGAGCGCACTTGCGGGTGCTGGTTCCATTCTGGGGAGGCTACGGCAGCATTCATGCTCGATAAATTCCTGCTAAAGCGCCGATCTCGTCAAAAATCATCCAATGTTCGACGACGAGTGCGCCGTTAAGGCGTAAGTGGCTCATTCCGTTGAGCACAACCGGTTTGTTAGACGGACAATCTCCGAACAAAGCACCAGCAAAGCTGCTGCCTTCTAGTCGCCAACGCACGGCGACGATGATGCCGTCCGTCTCGTCAGACCAAGTCACCTTGTCCACTTGCATCACGGCGTCAGGCATCGCGCCCAGAATCATTAGCATCAACGCCTGCTGGTTGCGTAGCCCCGCAGCAACGCGCCCGCCACCGGCGTGGCAAATTGAGTCGGTGCTGAAGTACCGACCCAGGCGATCAAGTCGGCGTTGGTTCCACAGTTGGTCGAACATCACGCGCGCCCAGCTCTCCACGCCGTCGTCTGCGGCAAGCAACGCCGATCTCGGCGCCTGCCCGAGTAGCGCCGTCGGGCTGGAATGCACAAGCTGCGCGCTTGGGAGGCTATCTGCAATCCGACGTGCAACCACATGCGGATCGAGCCCGAGTTGACGCACGACGGCACCGTTGTCGCGCACCAGCCATTCCGTATGAACGAAGTTGCCGCGGGTGACACAATCCGCCACAAAATGCACCGCAATGCGTCGCCCAGTGGCGAGACCCCAGTTTGATGCGCCCAAGTTAGTTGATCGGCTGAAGCCCAAATGCGAAGTGTAGAAACCCTGCGTATCGTCGCCATCCCACGCCACGTTTACATGATGCAGCTCACCGTCAGGGAAGCTGTTCAACGTAGTCACCGTGGACGCGACCACCTCCTGCACGGAACGAACAACGCCGTAAGGCGAGTAAATCGTGCAAGCGTGGTCATAGGTTTCATAGATTCGCCCAACAGCGCGATCAACCCAGATCTCTTCGGTAATTCGGACGATAAAGTCAACGATGTCGGCGTAACCGTCGTCAAAGTCCTTCATCGGTTGCAGGCGCGCTGGTTTCTCAGCGCGCAACGCGCGCGGGTCGACCTGACGCACTCGCGTGACCTGCGGACGCGAGCGCAAACTAAAGGGTAAACCCTCCTGCGCTGTGTTTGCGACGTTTACTGGCATGCGAGCAGTTTATGGCGACATCGCATACGTATGCATCGGGTAAACCCATATCAGCATGACTTATCCTAAATTTCTCAATAACCCACTACAAAGCGGAACAGGAAACGCCTCAGGGTTGGCTTTGCGCTTCACTAAAGTGGACCCCACCGTCAAGACAACGTTGAAGTCGGTTTAAGGTCCGCATTCGATGAGACGTGCAGCGGAACGGCGTGAGCATGGAGCTACTATCTGCGCTGTCGCTGCCGGTTTCTGCCGCATACCAAATCGCCGCCATGGCCAAAGAGCAGCTCAACGTCAACGCCATCCTGCCGATACAACCAGCCCCGCTGGTCGGAATGCAGGGGTGGTACGTCACGGTATGTTCGATTTGGAAGATTTGAATTGGCGCGAACGTGGCCCGCCCTAACGCCCGGTACTGGCTGGATGAACAGGCGGCGCTGTTGCAGCGCAGCTCAGCGCTTCCCGACCGCGAACGATCAGCTTTCTGCCAATACGTACGCGAAAAAAGGGTTCACCGCAGGTTTCATTCGTATGTCGACTCAGACCGAAATGTGCCCCAAAGCCCACGTATAATGAGCATCAACGTGATAAGTTGTTGAACGCGGAGGTCATCCTTCGACCTCAGAAAGAAACGGCGCGAAAAAACAACTACTTGCGTCAGTCGCGCCTTGGGCGTCGGCTGATCTGTACGTTCGCCCAAAGTTCCACAGTATGATTGCATACGCATGCGGTTCGTGCGCCACACACGGCGGTGACAGCGTTTGCCGCGAAATGGCTTAAGCAATCGCCAGCGAAATTTTTTGTTTTTCTTCGACGCCTGAGTCGCCTCAGCGTCGTAAATCTAGGGGGTTACTGATGAAACATGACGCGCCGACACGATTTAATTTGAAACCGCTTGTGATGCACCTGTCGTGGTTGTTCAGCGCCGTGGCTGCCGGCGGAGCGACGGCGCAAGCTGCGGACTCCGAGGTGAACAAACTCGAACGGGTCGAAGTCACGGTGCAACGCCGTCTTGAAGACAATCAGGGGGTCCCCGCATCGGTCAGCGCAGTGAGCGCAAAAAAACTAGCGGAGCGCAACATCACGGATGTGTCACAAATGGAAGGCATGGCCGCAGGCTTCACCTTCGGTCGATCAGGCACTGATGCGCGCCCTGCCATGCGCGGTGTACGGACAGAAAACGTGGCGATTAACGGCGATACCACGATTGGGTACTTCGTCGACGGCATCTACAAATCGCGCGCGCAGCAGGCGTTGGCTGGGTTTGTTGACGTCAACACGGTTGAGATTCAACGCGGTCCGCAGGGCACGCTATACGGTCGGAATACCTTTGGCGGCAATGTGGCTGTAACCACGAAGGCACCGCAGTTCGGCAAACTCGACGCGATAGCCAATCTTACGGTGGGCAGCTACGGCAAAGTGCGGCTTGACGGTGCGGTCAACATCCCCGTCAATGAGATGCTCGCCTTTCGCGTGGCAGGCGCGGCAGAGCGAGCCAACGGCTGGGTTAGAAACGACTTCAACCCTTCGGCCGACTTGTTTGACCAAAACCTGCAATACGGTCGCGTGTCGGTCAAGTTTGCGCCAAATGATCGCTTCGATGCGTTGCTCAAAATTGAGACCACCAACCAAAAAGGCAATGGCGGCTCGGCATTTGGCTACAAACTGGTTGGGAGTTATTTCGACGTGCCTTCGTGCCAGCAGCTCTTCAACACTACTTTCGTTGCGCTCAACACGCGGGGCGGTAACCGCGACGGCGTGAACGACTGCACCCGTACTGTGGGCGCCGGCGCTGGCACGGGTGCCAACGCGCCCGGAACGAGTGTGGACGTCGGAATTCCGCTGTACAAACCCGGCAATGCTTACCGCATCAACAACGATTTTCAGTCGTCGCTGAATTTAAAAGACACCAGCGGCTCGTTGAATCTCGCCTACAACGGTGATGCGTTCACTCTGAAATCGATCACTGGCGTCACTGATTTTGATGCAAGGCGCTCGCAGGACACCGACTTCTCGGCCTCAACGATCGGCATCGACTATCAGCGAACTCAAGCCAAAACATTCTCGCAAGAGCTGCAAATTTTGTCGGCGGGTAGCGGGCCATTGACCTACGTCGCTGGCTACTACTACTTTAAAGATGACCTGCGCGGCACGTTTATCAACGAGCAATTGCCACGCACCATTCGTTCGAGTGCGGTGGCCACACCCATCGCTCTGGCGCAAACCGGTGCCGGTTTTTTTGACGATCCGATTGCTCGCACGGTTTCTAACGCCCTGTACGGTCAGGTTGGTTACGATGTAAACAAGCAGCTCAATCTGTCGCTCGGTGCCCGCTGGACTGAGGACGTGAAATCGTTCAAATTTGCCAACGCCAACTCCGTGCTTCCTCGCACGGCTGCGGGGGCACCGAATGGCAATCTGATTACGCTCGGCACCGCCATGCCGCCCGGCTCAGCTTACGGCACGGCGGGCACGTCGAACTGTTTGCCAGCCCGGGGTCCGGGCTTCTACTGTGACCCAAACGACCCCACCATTCTCTTCGGCGCAACCTACTCGGATCAAAAGTTCACCAAGACGACCGTTCGGGCTGGTGCGGATTACAAATTGAGCGCCAAAAACATGGTGTACACGGCCTACTCCACTGGCTTCCGGTCAGGTGGCTTCAACTCCGGTCAAGCGATTGAAGGACTCCGCACCTTCCTGCCAGAAACGGTAAGTGCGGTTGAGCTGGGATCGAAAAATCGTTTTTTAAATGACACACTGCAAGTCAACGCCGCGCTCTTTATGAACGATTACAAAAACCTGCAAGAGCAGCGCCAAGTGGTGGTGGGTGCCACCACGACATCCGTTGTGTTTAACGCTGCCAAGGCCCGCGCCAACGGCTTTGAGCTTGAGTTTGATTGGCTACCGACCAGTGCGCTCACTATTGGCGGCACGCTGTCGATTCTGGACGCGAAGTACACCAGCTTCCCGGACGCACCGCTGCCTTTCGGCACGTCCATTTTGGTTGCCGACCCAAGCGCTGCGGCCACGGTGGTTAACGGCGTGACCACTGCCCCAGCAGGGCAGCGGCGTGTATTTGCACCTGGCTTCAAGTGCGGATTGGTTAACGGTACCGGTGGCACCGGTCAAGCCGCTGCGGCGTTCGCCTGCGATTTAAGCGGCAGTCGGATTCCGTATTCGCCACGCTATCAGGGCTCACTGGCGATCGGGTACGACATTTTCATGGCTGGCATGAAGTTCACGCCGCTCGTTGCAGTAACGTTCTCGGATAGCTTTTACGGGCAACCTGCCAACGTAGAGCTGGTCAAGCAAGCCGCTTTCGCGAAGGTGGATCTGCGCTTGAACGTGCAAATCAATAAGCAATTGGGTGTTCAGCTCTACGCCGATAACGTGACCGACAAACAAACCGCGACCCGCTTCGTATGGGGCGGTGGTGGCGGCTTGCAAGCAAGCTATGCACCGCCGCGCATGTTTGGTGTGAAACTTTCCTACAAAATGTAGGAAGCAGCGGCGAGTCTTTGGGCGCGCAGAAACAAAAAAGCCACCTTCGGGTGGCTTTTTTTGCGTTGAACACGACATCACTTCACCACCAAAACACCAATACGTCCCTGTAGGAGCGGGGCTGCCGCGACCCCGATTACGCTGGCCCGGGTCGCGGCGAAGCCGCTTCTGCATCGAGTCGGTACCGAACAAGCCCGCTCGACACGGGCAGGCGGCGAACTATTGCGGTGCCTTCGCTCGCGCGAGCAAATCCACCCCCATCTGCAACATCAAGTGCGGCAAGTCGATGAACACCCAGTTTTCGCTGAGCGAGCCATCGGCCACCCGCCACCAGTCCATCACCCGCATGTTGATCTGCTTGTTGGTGGCGGGCACGCCTAGGTAGTCTCCGGCGTGGGAGGCCGTGACGCTTGGCCAACCGGTTGAGGCCACATACGCACCCTCTGCAATGCGAGCGCGGTGGTTGCCGCCTTTGCGGTCAGGAAAGGCAACGAGAAAGGGCTTTTGATGATGTGCCTGAAACCCCTCCACGCGACGCATGGAGCCAATGCCCGCGGGGCCGTACCACATCATGTTGGGGCTCCAGTGTGCCTGCATCCCCATGCTCTTGAGTGAGCCATCTTTGAACTGATGCAATCCACCAATCATTGATTCGACCAGCTGCATCGACTGCGCCGTGGCCGCAGGCGACTGCACTTCGTGCATGAGCCCCGCGTGATCTTTCGGGCCGGGCACCAGCATTTCGATTCCGGTTGGAACGGGCAAAACGCGAACGCCCGTTTGCCGCAGCAAGTCAATCAGGTCGACCAAAATGCGCGCTTCAACGATCTTGCCGTGCTCGATGCGGTAGAACTCGCCGAAGCGCAAAAACGCCAGATTGTGACTCGGAGCAATTCCGAACAGCGGTTCTAAAAACGTGCCGCAGTAGTGGCCGGTGGTGGCCACCCAAACGCCTGCACCCCCGCAAAATCGGCCATCAAACACGCCCGCCATCAACACATCGGCGCGTCGCTCCAGATCGGGGAAGGCCGAGGCCAAAGGCGTTGCCCACCCGCGCAGAACGGAATCACGCCCATGCAGTTCATTGACCGGATGACTGCAATGCCACACTGCATCGGCTGCAATCAAGCGTTCGATTTCTGGGCTAGTGAAGCTATGCGCTCGTGTCGCCTGCATCCATTGCCACACCACAACCTTCTCGGCTTGCAAATCTTTGCCGTGTCGAGCGAGCTGCATTTCGTGCATGGTCGGTTGCGATTCAGGCGCGTGTATCAAGGCAATTTTCCTGAGCGTAAACAAGTTTGAAAAATACTGCATACGTATGCTACATTGCCCATTAACTGTAATCCAATAGCCGTTCAGGAACACGCATGATTCGATACTTAAAACGCGGCAAAGACGCGCAATCGCAGGCCGATGACGATAGTAAGGTACGTGCGACGGTTGAGGGCATCCTCAAAAACATCGAGTCACGCGGCGATGACGCAGTGCGTGAGTATTCCAAAAAATTCGATAACTGGGATCCGGCCGATTTCCGACTGTCGCAAGCGGCCATCGAGGCGGCGGTTAAGCAGCTCAGTCCGCGCGAACTGCAAGACATCCAGTTTGCGCAAACCCAGGTGCGCAATTTCGCGCAACTTCAGCGCGACAGCATGAAGGACATCGAGGTCGAAACGTTACCCGGCGTGATTCTGGGCCACAAACATATTCCGATGAACGCAGTGGGCTGCTACGTGCCCGGCGGAAAATATCCGTTGATTGCGTCTGCGCACATGAGTGTGTTGACGGCGAAAGTGGCGGGCGTGAAGCGCATTGTGGCCACCGCGCCGCCGTATCAGGGCGCACCGCATCCGGCTATTGTCGCGGCCATGCACTTTGCGGGCGCAGATGAGATTTTCGTGCTCGGCGGCGTGCAAGCAGTGGCCGCTATGGCGATAGGAACCGCGTCGATCAAGCCGGTGGACATGCTCGTTGGCCCAGGAAACATGTTCGTTGCCGAGGCAAAACGGCAGCTGTATGGACGCGTGGGCATCGACTTATTTGCGGGCCCAACTGAGACGCTCATCATTGCTGATGAGTCCGTTGACGGTGAAATGTGCGCGGTGGATTTGCTCGGACAAGCCGAGCACGGGCCGACGTCGCCCGCGATTTTGTTGACCAACTCCGAAGCGCTCGCCAAAGCCACCCTAGCCGAGGTCGAGCGGCAACTCACAATTTTGCCAACTGCTGGCATCGCGGCGATTGCATGGGCTGAGTACGGGCAAGTCATCGTGTGTGACAGCATCGATGAGATGGTGCAGGTGGCCGACGACATCGCCAGCGAACACGTGCAGGTGATGACAGGCGACCCAAATGTGTTTCTAGATCGCATGACCAACTACGGTGCGCTCTTTCTCGGGCCGCGCACCAACGTGAGTTTTGGTGACAAAGTGATCGGCACCAATCACACGTTGCCGACCAACAAGAACGCGCGCTACACCGGTGGTTTGTGGGTCGGCAAATTTCTCAAAACCTGCACCTATCAGCGCGTCACCACCGACGATGCATCAGCGCGCATTGGCGAGGTGTGTTCGCGGTTGTGCCACATGGAAAATTTTGCTGGCCATGGTGAGCAGGCGAATCTGCGCGTGCGCCGTTACGGCAAGCGCGACGTGGCGTGGTACGAGCCCGTCGCTGCGCAATAGTCACCTGCCAGTCCTCGCGACGATGACCGATCAGATGACGCGTTCAGCCCACGTAGGAGCGGCGCAAGACGCGAAAAGAGCGTGGAAGCCGAGCTTCGTGGCTTGCGCGGCTCTTGCATCGATCCGTGTCCGATCCGGCGCGTCAGCGTAGAGAGAATAAGGTGAAATTGCCACAGCTATTCCGGCTAGACGGCAAGCGAGCGTTGGTAACAGGCGCGGGACGTGGCTTGGGCGCGCGCATGGCCCGCGCTTTGGCAGATGCGGGGGCTCATGTGACATTGATCGCACGCACTTCCGACGAAATTAAAGCGGTGCGCGATGACATCGTTACCGGCGGTGGCGCGGCTGCCATCGCAACGCTCGACGTCACGCAGTCCGCACACGTCGACGCTTTCTTTGCAACGCAGACGCCGTTTAACGTGCTGGTCAACAACGCCGGCACCAATCGGCCGGCGCCGCTGGTCGACACGCCAGACAGCGACATTGAGTCGGTGTTCAACTTGAATGTGTTGGCCGCATTTCGCATGGCACGCGAAGTCGCCCGCGGTCTCATCGCACACAAGCAACCGGGCTCGATCATCAACGTGTCGTCGCAAATGGGCCACGTCGGCGCGGTCAACCGCACCGTTTACTGCGCCAGCAAACACGCATTGGAGGGCTTGAGCAAAGCGTTGGCGTGGGAGTTGGGGCCGCATAATATTCGGGTAAATACACTATGCCCCACGTTCATTGAAACACCCCTGACTGCGCCCATGCTTGCGAAGCCAGAGTTTCGCGATTGGGTAGTCGGCAACATCGCCCTGCACCGGGTGGGCCGCGAGGACGAAGTGGCGGGGCCCGTCGTTTTTTTAGCAAGCGACGCAAGCTCATTGATGACCGGATCTGCATTGATGCTTGATGGCGGATGGACCGCGCGATGAAGGATGGCAAACCCATCACTTCAATTGATGTGGCAAAGCTTGCGGGGGTGTCGCAGTCGGCCGTGAGCAGGGCGTTCACGCCGAGTGCGGCCGTGTCGGACAAAACGCGCGCCAAAATTATGGAGGCAGCGAAGGCGCTGAAATACCGACCGAACGCGATTGCGCGCACGCTTTCAACCAACCGCTCACGCATCATAGGCATGGTGCTCTCTCAGCTCGATAACCTCTTTTACCCAACCGTAGTTGACAAGTTGTCACGTGCGCTGCAGCAGCATGGTTTTCACCTGATGTTGTTTTTTGCCGAGGGCCGCGATGTTGACAACGCGCTCACGCAATTGCTCGCGTATCAGCTGGACGGGGTAGTGCTCGCCTCCACCACCTTGTCGTCACGGCTCGCCAAGGAGTGTGTCAACGCCAACATTCCGGTGGTGATGTTCAACCGCAGTGCTGACGGCGCACAGGCCAGCAGTGTGACCAGCAACAACCACGAGGGCGGGCGAATCGCAGGCGATTTTTTGTTGTCCAACGGCCACAGTCGCATCGCCTACATCGCGGGCCGCGAGGACTCTTCCACTAACCGCGATCGCGAGGCCGGCCTGACTGCGGCGCTGGCCGCAGCCAATGCGTCCATTTACCGCCGCGCGGTGGGCAATTACGAACGCGAGGATGCAGCTAGCGCAGCGCGCGCGCTCTTCGCTGGAACAAAGCCCCCCGATGCGGTGGTGGTGGCCAGTGATGATATGGCGTTTGCTGTGATCGATACGCTGCGCTTTGAGCTCGGAAAAACCATTCCGGGGGACGTCTCAGTGGTGTCGTTTGACAACGTACCCCAAGCCGCGTGGCCGGCCTATGAGTTGACGACCGTCTTGCAATCGGTCGACGCGATGGTGAGCGCCACCACTAATCTGTTGTTCGATCAAATCAATGCGAGCGAAATTGTGAGCACTGATGTGGTGGTGGCCTGCAAATTAATTGTGCGCAAATCGGCACGTTTGTCTCCGGTGCTGAAAGTGGCAGCAAAATGATTGCCGACAACAGCCCACCTCGCCAAAACATGCGTGGATTCGATGCCGAGTTTGTCGATTTGCCACACTATATTCGAGTCATCACCGAGCGCATTTGGGAAGGCCGTCGTATTAACGACATCCATCGTTACTACAGCGATCCGTGTATTGTGGAAACTCCAATCGGCGTGTCGACTGCGTTGAGCGACGTAGTCGCGGGTACGCACGCAACACTCAAGATGTTCCCGGATCGGCGCTTGCTTGCTGAGGACATCATCGTTTCGGGTGACGACGACCATGGCTACCTGAGTTCCCACCGAATCATCTCGCCCATGACCCATGCGGGCGATGGCAGCTTTGGGCCTGCGAGCGGCAAACGGGTGCACGCGCGCACCATCGCCGACTGCGTGTGCAAAAACAACCGGATCGTTCACGAATGGCTGGTGCGAGACCATGCCGCCATCGCCTACGCCATTGGCAGCACACCCCAGGCCCTTGCAGCGCTCTGGCTCACCGAGCCGGGCGGGTGGAGAAAACCCGCTGCGGACGCGGCCCCTCAGGGCTACGTGTCGCACGTCAGCGCCGCACCGCTGGCCACGCGGTACGCTGCGATGATCGAGCGTTTTGCGAAAAGTGAACAGGTTGAATCTGACGTCTCCGCGATCTACGACCCGGCCGTACATCAAATCGCACCGGGCGAAACACATTATTACGGACAGGCAGAACTGCTCGCCTTCTGGCGCGCGTTGTTCTCGGCGTTTGCGGTGATTGAATTTCGCGTGGAACACTTGGCGGAAAACGTTTCTAGCGAACGAGGCACCCGTGTTGCTATGCGCTGGCGCGCCGTCGCCAGGCACGCCGCCTTGGGCCAGTTGGGCCAGCGCTTTGGGCAAGAAACGGGGCGTACCATTGAAATCATGGGCATCAATCACGCTGAATTTGCTGGCCGCAAAGTGCTGCGTGAATGGGTGTTGATCGACGAGGTAGCCTTATGGATGCAAGTGCTGTGAACAACGCTTAAACGAATTTCCATGGCAAGAGTTCAACTAAAAAACATCCAAAAATCGTGGGGCGCGGCGGTCGGCGTGAAGCGCCTTTCGCTTGACATCGCCGACGGTGAGTTTTTGGTGCTGCTCGGCCCTTCGGGCTGCGGCAAAACGACGACCATGCGCATGGTGGCAGGGCTTGAAGACCCGACCGAGGGCGAGATCTGGATTGGCGAGCGCTGCGTCAATGCGCTTGAGCCCAAAGATCGTGACGTGGCGATGGTGTTTCAAAGCTATGGTCTTTATCCAAATATGACCGTGTACGAAAACATTAGCTTTCCGTTGCGCATTCGCGGCACACCGAAAGCCGAAATTGACCCCGCTGTGATGCGCGCGGCAAAGCAGGTTGAGCTGACCGATTATCTGGATCGAAAACCCAAAGCGCTCTCCGGTGGGCAACGGCAGCGGGTGGCGCTGGCCCGCGCGATCGTGCGACAACCCGCAGTGTTTTTGATGGACGAGCCGCTGTCGAACTTGGACGCGAAGTTGCGCGTTTCGATGCGCTCGCACATCAAGCATTTGCATCACAGCTTGGGCGTAACCACCATCTACGTGACCCACGACCAGATTGAAGCAATGACGCTTGCTGATCGCGTAGTGGTGATGAGCAAAGCTGAAATTCAGCAGATCGGAACTCCTGAGGCGATTTACAACGATCCGAGCAATGTGTTTGTCGCCGGGTTTATCGGCTCGCCTGCGATGAATCTCGTTAACGGAAACTTGGTGAATGGCACTTTTGCTGCGACCGGCGACGACTTCACGATCAACATTTGCGGCTTCGCGAACATCAGCAAAAGCAACGTGATCTTGGGCGTTCGCGCGGAAGATCTCGCTTTGACCGAGCTCAGCGCTGCGGTCATTCAAGGGCCCGTGTTCACCGTTGAATTAACCGGTGAGGCAACACTGGTCACGCTCAAACTCGGCCACCAATTTATCACCGCCAAAGCCGACAAATCGCACCGCGCAACGATGGGTGTGCGCGCTGGATTTGGCGTGACATCCGAACGCTGTTATCTGTTCGACGGCCACACCGAGCTGCGGCTCCGCACGGAATAGTGGATCGTGCACACAACTGCCCACACATCGAGCATGCTGCGCAGCGCCATCGTCGTTCTGGTCACGATATTGCCTGCTTACGCGAATGCCAAATGCGCAGACATTACCGGTAGCGGCAACATCAATATTGTCGGCAACGCCTTCCCGGTGCTGCAACACATAAGCCTTGCCATGGAGGCTTGCAAGCGTCGTGGCCTCTCGGTTGCCGTCAAGATGACTCCCGAGGCGCGGCAAGAAACCGAGCGCGCGTTTGGTTCGGGCGGCGTGTCGGCGTTTGATGCAGCGGTGGTGTCGATGGGCACCTACAGCGTGCTGCGCAGCAAGGGCCAGCTGCAATCGATGACCGATTTGGTCGCCAAATATCGCACTCGCTACAACATTGAAGAGCGGATGTTGGTTAAGTTCAACGGCGAGGTGATGGCGATTGCCTTCATGCAAAACGCGCAGAGCCTTTTCTATCGCAAAGACATTTTTGACAAGCACGGCTTGAGCGTGCCGACCACCTATGCGGAGATGATCGCGACCGCCGCGATCATAAAAGCTCGCGAGCCGAGCATTGATTTCCCCATCGCGCAAACCTTTGCCAAAGGGTTAGATGCCGGTACGGAATTTGCCAATCTAATTGTGGGCGGTGGCGGGCGATTTTTTAAGGCGGGCACCGCAGAGGCCTTGTTTAATGATGCCAGCGGCGTGCAGGCCATTGCGGTGATGAAATCGATGCTGCCGTTTATGACCCCGAACGCGCTCGCGTCGAACAGCGACGATGTGATGAACCAATTTCAGCAAGGCAAAGCCGCGATGGGGGTCTTGTGGGCGAGCCGCGCGGCACGCATGGACGACCCGGCGGCGTCAAAGGTGGTGGGGAAAATGGCTTTCGCGCCCGCTCCAGCAATCGTTGCAGGCGGCAAAAGCGCCACGCATTTGTGGTGGGACGGCGTGGTAATGCCAAAGAACATGGCAGGTGATCGCGACACCGTGTTTCAGGTGCTGATGGAAGCGCTGGGGGAAGACACCACCCGCTCCGGTAACGACACCGCGATTTGGATCCGGTCGGTGTATCAACCCACGAGATTTGCCGGCGGCGTCTTGGCATCCATCGCAGCAGGCGCGCCAATCTGGCCCACCGAGCCATTCTTCGGTTTAGCGCACGGCGAAGTGGGAAAAATACTGCCTGAAGCGTTCACTGGAAGGCTCACGCCAAAAGCCGCACTTGATGCGGCTGCGGCCGCGTACACCCGCACCGCCACCGAGCAAGGATTTATCGTAGCGCCGGTCACAACCGCTGCAAGCCGCCCGTGAAAAGCAAAACTTTTTTTCAGTTTATTGGGCCCTCGCTCGCGCTTATGCTGGTGCTGATGGCAGCACCGTTGGTGCTCACCGGCTACCTTTCGGTGCGCAACTGTTCGCTACAAATGGAGCTGGTCAAAGCGCAAGAGAGCACCCCCTTCGGCACCCACGAAATTTTCTCGCACCAAGCCAGACTAGGCGGTGACGGCAAGGCGCTGGAAAACTGCGGATTCGTCGGGCTTGACTACTACCGTAAGGTGCTTGGGATTACTGACAGCAGCGCAACCAAGCCCAGCACGCCCCAGCCCAAGAACGAGTTTTATGCAGCGCTGCAATTTACGCTGATCTATGTGTTCGTCACGCTGCCTTTCGTGCTCGGCATCGGCTTTTTACTCGCGCTGGGCGTGAACAACGTCACGCAAAAATTGAAAGGCATGTTCATCTCCGCGTCCCTTTTGCCGTTCATCATCACGCCGGTGGTGGCCGCACTTTCAATCAAATGGCTGTTTCGCGATAACGGCTTGGTGCCCTACTTATTGTCGCACGTGGGCATCCAGGTTTTCTGGATGGCCGAGGCTTGGTCGGCGCGCCTGCTCATCATCATCTACGGCATTTGGCATGTGGTGCCGTTTGCGTTCATCGTGCTCTATGCAGGCTTGCAATCGGTGCCGCAAGATTCGCTGGAGGCCGCCACCATTGACGGCGCTTCGCGCTGGCAAAAATTGCGTTATGTCACGCTGCCGCATCTCATGCCGCTGATTGTGTTTTTGTCGCTGATGCACCTGATGGATGCCTACCGCGTGTTTGAACCTGTGATGGTGCTCACGCAGGGCGCGTTCACGGCGAGCGTGCAGTACCTCACGTATTTCATTTTGCTGCAAGAGAACAACCCGTACAAAGCGAGTGCAGCGGCCGTACTTACACTCATCGGCATTCTGATTTTGCTCATTCCGTTGCTTGTTAAAACCTATCGTGAACAGCGCGGAGGTTTGTAAATTGAAACGTAAAAGCACCGCCTTGCAATGGACGATTTACGGTGGCCTCAGTCTGTGGCTTGTGGTCGCATCGCTGCCGATTGTGTGGACAGCAATCATTTCGTTCCGACAGTATGTGGATGCCTTCTCGTCGCCCGTGCAGTGGGTTGCGCCTTTCACGCTTGAAAACTACAGCGCATTGTGGATTGACCGCGCGTTCTACCGCAACTTTTTGAATACGGCACTGGTGACCGTGGGCACCGTCACCATCTCGCTCACCGTTGGCTGTCTAGCAGGGTACGCGCTATCCCGCTATCGCGGCGCGCTCGGATTCTGGTTGCTGTTTGTGGCGCTGGTGTTTCGTGCCATTCCGCATTCCAGCTTGCTGCCGTCGTTTTTCACCATGTTCGATGCGCTGGGCATTCGCAACACCTATTTCGCGCTGATTTTTGTGCTGGTGGCTATCAATCAGCCCTTCACTATCTGGATGTTGCGCTCGTTTTTTATCAACATTCCGAGCGAGCTAGACGAAGCTGCCATGGTCGACGGTTGCAGTCGCTTTCAGGCATTTCGTAACGTCATTATTCCGGTAATGTGGCCCGGTGTAGTGACCACGGGTTTGTTCAGTTTTCTGCTGGCCTACAACGATTTTCTGCTCAGTTCCGCACTCACCAACGCGGAGAAAATGACCATGCCTGCAGCGATTGCCAACGCCATCAGCGCCGAGAGCGAAGCACTCTTGATGCAAGGCGTTGCGGGCGCGGTTAGCATCACCATTCCGCTCATCATCCTCATCGTGTTTTTTCAAAAGCAAATCGTCGGCGGCCTCACCCAGGGCGCTGTAAAAGGTTAGTGCAACTCAATATGCAAAACACCGTTATTGTCACTCCGACCGAGGCCGCGCGCCGTCACCTTAAACGCAAAGACTATGTGCCCTGCGTCGACGCTTTCATCGATTGCCGCCTGCCCGGTTCGATGCCGAAGGAAAACTATTCGATGATCGGGCCTGGCGTCACGCAAAACGCTTCGCAATTTATCAACCTGCAAGAGCCGCACGGCTTCAACATCGGTGCGGCCGGTATGTATCCGGGCGTCACCAACAATCTGCACCTTCACTTCACCAGCGAAACCTTTATCGTGCCCACCGGCGCCTACACCTTACGCTGGGGCGTCCGCGGCGATGAGGGTGAACTGCCGCTTGAGGCCGGCGATATCGCGGTGATGCCGACCTGGGTGTTTCGGGGCTTCAGCACGGCCAGTAAGCAGTTCGGTTTGCTGATGACGGTGCTCGGGGGGGACGACACCGGCGGCATTATCTGGAGCCCCGACGTGCTTAAGCGCGCGCGCGAAACGGGGCTCTGGTTAAGCAAAGACAATGAGGTGATCGACGCAACCTTGACCGGTGTGGTGCCTGCCGCAGACGAGCTACTTCCGCTGATGCCCGAGGCGGAAATCGCAGCGCTGAAACGCTGGAGCGTTGCGCAAATGCGGGCGCGCATTGTTACGAAATCCGAGCTTGATTTTCGCGCAGCAACGCTTGACACCGCCGCTGGGCATCACTGGAAAATCGCACCTGCTGTGGGCAGCGGCTTGTCGCAACATCGCGACCATAGTCCCCGCGTTTTAGAGCCGCAAAGCTTTTCAATAGAGTGGATCCAGATCGAATCCGGGCAAGGTTCTGCGCCATTTAGTATGACGGAAAAAATGGTACTGATTAACCTGTCTCCTGCACTGGAAGTGGCGCTCAACACGGGTACCGACACCGTCATTCAAACGCTGGGTTTTGAGGACATGATCTCGATCCCGGCGCATGCGCTGCGCTCGTTCCGCTGCCCCACAGGAGCTCCCACTAGCGAGGCGGTAATGGTGATCGCGGGCGACCACGTGAAGCACCCGGCTTTTAGCCCAGCCGTCGTGTCCAAGGCCCGCGCCAACGACGTGACGCTCGATGCAGGGGGTAAGCTGGCCCGAGCCTCAATGTTGCCTCCCATGATGTTTGACACTCACGTTGGTCTCGCAGCAAACGCCTGACGTGCGCGAGCAGGCTTGTGCATTCGCTCACCTTTCTGCCCGGCACGCTACTCGATGCGCAAAGTTTTTCCGTCGTTGCGTCGCTGCTGAGCATGACGGTTCATTCGATGCGAACAAACATTTTGGGGGATTGCGCAACGTTCGGCGCGGAGATCACGCGGCAAGCCGATTCAGCGCTAGCGCCGCAGGTCTGGGTGGGGCATTCGCTGGGTGGAATCGTCGCCATCAATTTGGCCATCATCCGTCCCGAAAAATGCGCTGCTATCGTCTGCATTTCGTCAACTGCACGGGCCGATGCGCCCAGCAATCGCAACAAACGACTCGCCCAACTGCGTCGCGCGCAAGCGGCAGGCTCATGCGAACCGATCTCACTTGAAATGAAGCCGGTGTTTGGTCTCACCGCTGGAAGCCGCTTGGCTAAATCATTAGCCGCGCAAGCCGCGACCGTCGGGCTACCTCGTTTCGCCCACCAAACTCAGTATGCATTGACACGTCCCGATCACATCCGCAGTCACCTGACGATCACCTGCCCCATTCTCGCCATGGTCGGCAGCGACGACGACATTTGTCCGCCTGAATTGAGCGACGAAATCGTAGCCCTCGGCGCGTTTTCAGAGCACGCGCACTGTGTGCGAATTGCCGGTGCGGGACACCTCGCGCCGATGACTCACCCACAGGAAATTGCGGCCCACATCACGAAATTTCTCGCCACCGTTCAATCGGTCAACGCACCCACTTCTTAGTCAACACTTTGCCCAATGAAAACATCAACTGACCGCATCCTCACCACTCACGTCGGCTCACTGCCTCGCTCGCAGCCTGTTGTTGACTTAATTTTTGCGCAGGAAAAAGGTGACTCTATCGATCTGCCCGCATTTAACGCCACGATGTTGGACGCGGTAGATGCGGTGGTGAAACGACAGGTTGACGCGG
>ENA-OFCE01000256-OFCE01000256.1-metagenomes-genome-assembly--contig:-NODE-256-length-36785-cov-7.943861_pt1 | contig 36785 bp, 36 predicted proteins | sample MGYA00153388_OFCE01 | MGnify analysis MGYA00153388 | reverse complement strand
AATTTGTAATTATCCTTATAAAAATGACAACCTAAAACCGTTGTTGCTCATTTTTGCAAGGCGCAATTTGTGAAAAAGTTACCGAAATTTTAGGTAATTAACGCAGTAGTACTAAAGGCGTGTCAAAAACCGGCACGCTAAAATTTTACTTACACAGTGTAATATTTTATGTTTTAATGAGACTAATTATATGAAAGGAGGATTTAAGTGAAGCAAATAGAAAAACTATACTTAGAATACAAGCAGGAAATCTATAATTATTTGCTGAGTATTACCCATAATCCTACCCTTTCAGAGGATTTACTCTCTGAAACATTTGTAAAGGCCATTTATTCTATTGGTAATTTTAAGGGTAGATCATCCATTAAAACATGGCTATTTAGTATTGCTCGCCATTTATGGTTACAAAGCTTGCGAAAAAATAAACTCGTAATGGAGTATAGTGACCTTTTAGAATTATATGTTATGGATAGCACTCTTGACAGCTTTATTTCAAAACAGATCGCCGATAGAGTGGATGAATTGCTTAAAACGAAAGATAAGAAAACGCAAAGAATAGTCAGTATGCGAATAGACGGAATAAGCTACTATGAAATATCAGAGAAAATTAATATTTCAGAGAATTCTGCAAGAGTAATAGATTTTAGAACAAAAAGATGGCTTAAGTCCGTTTTGAAAAAGGAGGAGTTAATTTGAACGTATCCTGTGAAGTTATATTGGATTTAATACCGCTTGTGAAAGATAATGTAGCAAGCGAGGATAGTATTGAGTTGGTTGGGGAGCATCTAAAAAGCTGTGAAAGCTGTAAACTTGAGTTTGAAAATTACGCTTTGCCGATCCCAAAGGAAATTGATGATAAAAGAGTAGTATCCTCAATCAAGAAAAAGCTATTGCTTATTACCTCAGCATTATTATTTATAGGAGCCTCTATCGGTATGGCAATAAACGGGAAAGCATCTTCGAACTTAGTGCCAGCGCTATTTGCTATTATTGGTATAGTTTCTATAGGAATACTGATATTAAAATTTGATATAAAAGGGGATGGTCGTGTGAAAAGATTTTTTATTGGAAAAGCGATTGGTACAATTATTATCTTTGCTGCATTGGGTATTTTTCTATTGCTGAAATATGTACTGCATCTTTTTTAGAAAAGATGGTGAAAGGAACTAAGATGAAGAATAATGCCAAAAAAATCCGAAAAATATTAAGATTGATTTGGATAGTATGTGGACTTGCATTTACTACGATACTGATTATTTCCTTCCAAGCTAAAGGAGTAGATAAGACTCTATTGAGAAGTAATGAAAGTGTCAAAGTTGTAAATGATTCATATAAGATAGAATTTACACCACTAAAAAGCTTAAAAGCTTCTGCTTTGATTTTCTATCCAGGTGGATTTGTTGACCCAAAAGCATATGTGCCTATGGCAAGAAAGATTACAGAGAGCGGATATAAGGTTATCATTGTAAAACTACCATTAAGAATAGCATTTTTAAAATCCCAAAAAAGAGAATTGTTTTCTCTGAGCAAGGAACTAATCCAAAATGATACTGAAATAAATGAATGGGTTATAGCAGGGCATTCGCGAGGAGGTGCACTAGCTGCTGAATTTGTTAAGGATGAAAGCAAACTTGTACATGGCTTAATATTAATCGGTACAAGCCATCCGAAAGAGTATGACCTTTCAAATTTAAAAATTGATGTTACTAAGGTTTTTGCAACAAATGACGGGTTGGCAAGTGAAAAGGAGGTCAAGAAGTATGCAAAAAATTTACCACCTCATATCAATTGGGTGAAAATCGAAGGTGGAAACCATTCACAGTTTGGTTACTACAGCTTTCAAATAGGTGATAAAAAAGCGGCTATTAGTAGGGACAACCAACAAACTATATTGGTGGATGCAATAATACAAGTATTGCAGAGAGTAATACCGTAACAATATTGGTTCATATTATATATATTGCACAATTAGTTACAAAGACACCCATATGAGGTGTCTCTACACTTAACAGATTATTTTTATTTCTATTACTTTATGGTTTAGTTGGCAAGTGATACGGTGAACCGTATCATAAATGACGTAGACTTTCCTTAGATGTGTTAATATGACTGATATTCCCCCGATTTGGCGGACTTCCCGAATGACTATATTCGCCATTTTGGAAGTCCGTCAAACCGGGATAAGTCCATCTACATGTGATGCAGTTTCTTGTGTAAAATATGGCCGTATCCCTTTATAAACAGCACGATTGTGATGACACTGGCTAAAAGGTCTGTTATAGGCTGTGCAAACCAAAGTCCGTCCTGCCCCATCACCCTTGGTAGAAGAAATATCGTTGATGCCAATATCACAGTCTGCCTTGATATATTTAGCAATACCGCCGCTTTAGGTTTTCCTGTCAGCATCATGAAGCCAGTACCAAATGCAGGAATCGCAGCGAGCGGAAGAAGCACCGTATATTTCTTTAAGCCGTTCACAGCAATATTCACAAGCTCAGCGTCGTAGGTGAAAAGATTAACTGTGAATTTAGGAAATACCTGCATAATCAGCGTGCCTGCAGTCAAAATGGCAGCGCTGCATACAACAGCCAGCCCAAGCGTCTTCATCACCCTGTCATATCTCTTTTTCGCATAATTAAAGCCGATAATCGGTTGGAAACCCTGCCCTATTCCATGAATTGGCATTAGGAATAACGCTGTAATGGAGTTCAGTACAGTCATAGCGCCAACTGCCAGTTCTCCTCCATATAGGTTTAAAGAATAATTGCTGACGATTTGTGCAATACTGATGGACAATTGATTGGAAAAGGGAACGAATCCGATTAAAAATATGGCCTTTACCATTGCCGGATACAATTTAAAATTGATCTTTTTGAGCCCTAAGGTATGCTTCCCTTTTATGAAATAGGAAAGCCCAAGGACCACAGTAACAAACTGTGCAAGAACTGTAGCCATAGCGGCTCCCTTTATCCCCATATGGAATACATATATAAAGAGCGCATCCAGACCTATATTCAGGATACATCCGGTAGCTGTAATTGCAGCCGAAAATGTTGGATTTCCGTCGGCGCGTACGATAAAAGGCAAGGCAAAGCCTAGCATATTAAATACGGTACCAAGCACGATGATTGTAATAAAATCCTTGGCATAGGATAAGGTTTGACCGCGTATACCAAGCCAACCCAATATTTGATTTTGAAAGATCAGGTATAGGATTGTGATTGTAAGCCCTAAGATGACGGATAGCGTTATTGCGTTTCCGGCAGCATTTTCGGCTTCTTCTTTTTTATCTTCCCCTAATTTTATGGAAATATTAGAACTGGCACCCATTGATATAAGGGCAGACAGCGCCAATATTACCGTGGTAATCGGTATTGTAAGGCCGACTCCCGTTAAAGCTAACGCGCCGACCACTGGTATATTTCCTATAAAAATCCGGTCGACAATGATATACAGGGAATTAACCAGTAAACTGAGCACCCCCGGAACGGAGTATTGTAGAAGCAATTTCCCAACCGGCTTTTTTTCTAGTTCTTGAATCTTTGTCATTTCTATCCTCCTAACATATATATTAAAGATATTTAATATCCTTAATTGGAATGCAAAAACCAATGGAATATGGGTGAATACGTTAAAAGATTATTCCTCACCCATTCCACAGGTTGTTTTATTTTGGGCTACTTCATAAAGCTTTTTATCCTTCAGGTATATCTCCATCACAGTCTCTGCTTCTGACATTACCTTTTCAATCAAACACTTACTTTCCTCTTGTAAATTACAATTAAATAATGCTCCCGTTCCTTCGGTCGCCTTGATGACATCCAGAAAGGAAATATCCTTCATTTTTTTGCGCAAAACGTAACCGCCGTTCACACCTGGAGTTGACTCAATTAAATCAGCCTTTACCAACTGCGTTAAAATCTTTGAAAGATAGGTTACAGACACATTGAAGTGGTCTGCCAGTGTTTGTACGCTCATTTTTTCACTTTGAGCATGTTCAATCATGTATACAATGGTATGCAGAGCGTAGTTTGTTGCTTTTGTATATTTCAAATGAAACCCTCCTTTAAAGATATCGTAGACTTTGTTTGTCTATAATTATACGGATAATAGTTGATTTTGTCAATCCTTTATTTTAAATCCTTGACGTAACCAGTGTTAAGAGAATGTATAGTTTCCAAACCGTGTCATAACCTAAACAAACTATAATACTATAGGGTGCTGCCAGCACCCTATAGTATACGATTCTATACAAATTCGGATGGGACTTAGCTGATTCGTGCATTGTAAAGCCCCAGAATCGTTGGCTGTACGATGCCCAAATCAGTAGTTGCCAATCCGATTGTATATAGTTGCTTAGGCAACTGGTATCACATTTAGTATTTAACTAAAAAATAATGGTTATCCATATCATAAAATTAAATATAGCTTTTTATATTTTTAACCTGTTCCAGCCATTTTTCTACTGTTGCGGTATCCGCCTGATTTGCAGAATCAAAAAAGATATGGTCTTCAACACTAAAACCGCAATATTCAAATATGCATTTGTCGGAAGTTAATTTTAAAGCTGTATCCATTCCGATAGATTCATATTCCTTTCGGGATTTTCCTTGCGTGTTAATTATGACTACTTTTTTACCCTTCAAGAGTCCCATCTGAACACCTTGTATATATTTAAAAGCAAAGCCATAGCTAAAGACTCTGTCTATATACCCTTTAAGCATTGAAGGCAATCCTGCCCACCATATAGGATAAACAAAAGTAATAACATCTGCCCATAAGATATATTGCTGCTCTTTAGCTACATCTGAAGACACTTGACCCATTTTCCAACCATTCATATCGTCCATTGTTACTACGGGGTCGAATCCTAACTGATAAAGATCACGAACTTCAACCTCATGATGATTCAAAGTGAGCTGTTTTACCACTTTTTCCTTAATAGAATGGTTTAAACTTTCCTTACTGGGATGAGCGTAAATAATAAGATGTTTCATTTTACATACCTCCGCGAATTTATTTATTGATTGATCAATAACATTTATGAAAATTTTTTGTGACTAGTTTTTTAGTCACAAATTGGATAATGTAGTACTATATTAAATCGGGCATATCTAATGAAGCCGAAATATTACATAACATGCCTCTGGCCAAAAAGTTCATTACTTTTGTATCCACGTCAGCTAGACCGGCTTTACGAAAGCGAGCGTCTACATAACCCTTGATTTTTCTAAATCCATCCTGCATTACAGCTTGAATTTTTGGCTCACGAATGGCTAAGGCTTGAACCTGCAGCAGTATTTCATCCCTATGTGTCTCCATCAATTTCTCATAAGCCACTATAAATTGTTGCTCAATTTTTTCGGAATCCTCTTGCTCATTTGCAAAAGCTTGTAAAATATTATCCCAGGAACGTACAAGCGCTGCAATTAATAATTCCTCCTTATTTTCAAAAAAATTATATACATAAGGCTGAGAAATTGACGCTTTTTTTGCAACATCAGCAGTTGTCGCTCGGAAATAGCCTTTATGGGCAAAAACATTAACTGCTGCCTTTAAAATATCCTCTTTTCTATTATCGCCCTTACCTAATTTAGAGTTTTCCAATGTAATATGGCACCACCTTTTATTTATTGGTCAATCAATAAATAAATCATACCAGCCATGAGGCCAATTGTCAATTAGATAATTAGCATTTCAATAGTAATTACAGTCTTTATATTCCTTGTATATTTCTTCTATTTTTCCCTTAAATCCGTCCTGCAAATCGAAGTATTGCATTAATTGACATAAAGCAATCATCACTTGCTACGTTTCATGTACTAATTCCTGTTTTCCGTCTTTGTTATTTCTTTCAGTACTTATTCCACTCCTTTCATAATGGTTTAATTCCCATGCTACTTCCCCACTTTCTTCAAGGATTCTACTGATTATTTTAAAAAGTTGGTCTCCATTAGGGAAACGTTTTGTTTGTGCTTCCGCCACTTTAAGCACTTTTTCAAATAAATCCATATTTCCTTGCCTCCTTCAAAAGGTCACATTTTAAGAATATTGCACCATAACGTTTTCATTAACTTGAATAAATAAGATTTATCGACGCTACAATAAGCGCAAAGACTGAATGCTTGAGTGCAATCTTTGCACTTTTCATTTGAATTTCCCCTATGCACGGTTATTTATTCACTCCATAGCGGAAGCAAAATTTCTGCCTTCAGTCCTTTCCCGGTATCACTGGTCAGGATCAACTGTCCACGGTGTGCCCTGGCGATCCTTGCAACCATTGGCAATCCTAGCCCGTGCCCGTTATGGACAGGACGGCTTCTTTTTGATGAATACGGTAGTTCCAGGAGATTGGAAAGCTCACTTTGAGACAGCCCTTTTCCGTCATCGGATACAATAATGCGGCAGGTTTTCCCATCACTGTCCAGAGAGGTTTGCAGAAGTATTTGACAGCCCTCCGGATTGTGGGTGACGCTGTTTTGCACCAGATTATTAATGGCGCGAAGCAGCAGCTTCTCATCGCCGTTTACCCGTAAGGTTTCATTGGAAATGTCCAATTCCAGGGTGAATCTTTCATCCAGCCCATTATTCAAAAACTCTGACGCGGCTTGCCGGGCGAGTGCCGACAGTCTTACAGGCTTCGTATTCAATGGCTGCATTTCATACTCCAGCATGGATACAAGATTCAAATCACTGACAAGAGAGCGAAGCTTTTCTCCATGGCGCCGGATAATACCGGCTTGTTTTCGCTGTTTTATTGGTACAGCTTCATCTTCTTCAAGCTCGCTTGCATAGCCAAGTACCATGGAAAGAGGAGTGCGGATGTCGTGTGAAATACCTGCAATCCAGTTGGAACGAGCTTCATCCCGATTTACCAGAGCATCATTTTTTTGCCGCAGCAATGCGGACGTATGGTTTACACTTTGCGCAAGGTTGGTCAGGATGCCCTTTGGCTCCACAAACACTTCTCTATCCTCAGCAAGGGCTTGTATCCCCTGAGTCAGGGGACGAATGGAGTGAATGAGCCTGGACCCGATCAGTAAGGATAAAAGCAAAGCCAGTGCAATATTTCCAATGAGTAAGGAAACCATCCTTAACGGCATGGAAGAAACCCAGCCTGGCGGAAGGATGTACTGGTATTTTGCCAGGCTCTCTTTCGGATACCCGACAACCACCAGTCCTTCATCATGCTCCCATACAAAAACGGGATAATCCATCAAGTAGCTTCGGGTAAACTTGGACACGTCGGTTAATGAATATGTTTCGGGAAGTTCATCAGGGAGCATATAGTTCCACGCTACGTTTCCCCTACTGTCAATCAGCATCGCCCATGCATGATTCTGTTTCAATAATTTTGCTGGTAAGGAATCCAAAGAATACGTATTGGCCGAGCGATGCAGCCCCTCTGCTACGCTTCGAACAACAGCAGTTGGAGATTTCCCCTCGTTCATTCCTTTGAGTACCCATGCGCATAACAGTACAAAATTGAGAATAAGCAAAAAAGCGGAAATCAACACGGTTGCACTGATAAAACGTTTTAAGATACGTACTGTGCCCTCCATCCTTACTCCCCCTTTACCATGAGTTTATATCCTAAACCTCGAACAGTTAGCAGATATTCCGGGTTGGAGGGGTTCGCTTCGATCTTTTCACGGATACGGCGGATGTGTACCATCAGCGTATTTTCATAACCATAATAATCATCCCCCCATGCGGCTTGGCAAAGCGCGTCACTGGTTATGATGCGGTTCCGGCTTTCATAAAGCTTACACAGCAAAACGTGTTCCTTTGCTGTCAAAGGATATTCGCTGCTGTCATCCCGAACGGCACCACTTTCCAAATCAATTATGCGTTTTCCTAATTGAAAGACAGGGCGTTGTTCCTGTCTGGGGGGCGAATAGACCCGGCGCAAAATTGCCATTAGACGGAGAATCAATTCCCGTGGTAAAAACGGTTTTACAATGTAATCATCCGCACCAAGCCCAAGCCCTAATAAACGATCCTCATCCTCGCCCCTTGCCGATAAGAAAAGGATGGGCATGTTTGAAATTTGACGCAAAGAGGGCAGAAGGGAGAAGCCATCTCCATCCGGCAGCATTACATCCAGAATAACAATCTCCGGTTTTACAGACCGGCAAACCTCTAATGCCTCCGCACAACTAGAGGAATGATAAATGCGCGTAAACCCTTCCTTCCGTAGAAAGCCCTCAATCATATCGCGTATTTCACGCTCATCATCCACGATGAGCAGTTTTTTGCTTTTTAACTCTTCCATATAAAATCACCTCCTATAATTATACACTGCTTTTTTCCGTATTCCACCCATACACCCCCGCTTTTTTACGATTTAAGGTTGGCGTAAGGTTATTGTCAGCTTGAAGAAAGGTTGGTCTGTTATACTTTGACCATAACGGAAGATTATTAAACAGATTGGAGTATGCGAACATGAATCAGATTATTTCTACCTACAATCTTTCCAAGCGGTACGCCAATGCCTACCGTGTGAAGGATGTAAATTTATCGGTATGTGAAGGAGACATTTACGGCTTCCTTGGCCCTAACGGAGCAGGGAAATCCACCACATTAAAAATGATTTTGGGATTGGCCCGGCCTACCGACGGCAAGGTAACGGTCTTTGGAAAGGATTTTGAGGCGAACCGCCGTCTTATTTTAAGCCAAACCGGTTCTCTCATTGAATCCCCGTCCTATTATGGGCATCTCACAGGACTTGAAAACATGCGTGTTATGCAGAGGCTTCGGGATGTACCGGATAAGAATGTATCGGAAGCTCTGAAAATCGTGCGGCTGGAAAATCAAAAGGATAAAAAGGTAGCACAGTATTCCCTCGGCATGAAGCAGCGCTTGGGAATCGCCATGGCGCTGCTGGCTTTTCCGAAGCTTTTGATCCTGGATGAACCTACAAATGGCCTTGACCCTGCCGGTATCGGTGAAATCCGGGACCTGATTAAATCTCTGCCGCAGCGCTACGGAATGACAGTGCTGATTTCCAGCCACCTTCTTTCTGAAATTGAGCAGATTGCCACTGTAGTAGGCATTATCAACGACGGAAGGATGATGTTTCAAGGCAGCATGGAGGTACTGCAAAGCAAAAACCGCCCAACGATTACTATAAAAACACGGAACAATACGCTGGCACAGGAGCTGCTTTTTTCCAAAGGTTTCTCTCCCTTGCAGCGGGAGGATTCTCTTGTGTTTGAAAGCCTTACGGATGAGCAAGTAGCACAGGTAAATAGGGATTTAGTTGCAGCCAATATTGATGTGCTGCGTATTGAAGAACACAAGAAGAACCTGGAAAGCATCTTCCTCGACATTACGGGAAAGGAGCGAAGCCTGTAATGAAAGCGATTTGCCTTGAATTTTACAAATTACGTCATAAGCATCTGTTTCTGATGGTCACATTATTTTTGTTTGTGGAAATCGCCTGGGCGTTCATGGCAACCAGCATGTCGATTTCCCGCAATCCTGATGGGGCTGGATGGGAGCCGGTCATTGCAATGTTGTCCTCTATGAACGGCCTTTTTTTACCCATTCTTTCGGCTATTGCAGTATCCCGCATCTGTGATATGGAACATAAGGGCAATACGTGGAAGCTGTTGCTGTCCGTTTCTGTAAAGCGGGGCCAACTCTATGCAGCAAAATATGCCTGTGCGTGTGTCTTAATGCTGTGCGCCTGTATCCTGCAAGTGCTTGCTATCGTCGCATTTGGCATTGCCAATAGTTTTGAGCAGCCTGTGCCGTTATTGCTGCTGGCTCGATTTCTTATGGGTACGGTTCTAACCAATATGGTCATTATAGCATTGCAACAATGGGTATCGCTGGCAGTAAAAAATCAAGCTTTCGCGCTTTGCCTGGGTATGGTCGGCGGCTTCATGGGATTGGTGGCAGACTTGTTCCCGAGGGCAGTGCGTAGGTTTTTTGTATGGTCTTATTACACTGGGCTAAGCCCGATTACACAAAGCTATGCAAACGAAAAAATACAGTTCACCGTACTGGATTTGAGTGCATTACTGCCTATGATGGCTATGCTGATTATGGCTGGAATTGGTATCTATATAGCCGGAAGCATCCATATATCCAGGCAGGAAGTAAAGGGGGAGTGAAAAATGTTAAGACGGTGTATTTCCGCTGAATGGTTGAAGCTGCGCCATTCCCATATATGGCTGGTGCTGATGGTTCTTCCGGTTGTAAGCGCATTGATTGGCTGCGCCAACTTCTTCATGCATCAAGGTGTATTGCAAAATGAATGGTACAGCCTATGGTCGCAGGTCGGTTTATTTTACGGGGAATTTTTCTTTCCCATTCTCATTGCTATTTGCTGCGCGTATATGTGCAGACTGGAACATTCAAATAAAAACTGGAATATGGTAATGACCGCACCCGTGTCAGCGACCAGTATTTTTCTGGCTAAGTTGACTGTAATCGGCATGCTGCTGATTTTTGTACAGGGATTCTTTTTCCTGCTGTACTATTTTGGGGGCAAGCTGACAGGATTAACCTCCGCACTTCCTGCAGAACTGCCTGGATGGCTGTTTCGTGGCTGGATTGCCGCCGTTACAATCAGCGTCCTGCAATTGGCGTTGTCCATACGTATCCGCAGTTTCGCAGTCCCCATTGGTATCAGCTTATGTGCGACTTTTCTCGGTCTAGGGATGTATGTGGGAAAATGCGGTATGTTTTTTCCCTATTCGCTTCTGACGATCGGTATGGGTGTGTTAAGTCAGGAAAACCTGACAAGTAATCAAAGCATTCAATTCTTCGTAGTGAATATTATTTTTGTTGTTTTGGTTTCAGCATTTGCGATTCGGCGGCTCGGAAAGGACGATGTGACGGCTTGATAAGAAGAAAGGAGTATAAAGCCATGAAAAAAATTTTTGCTATCGGATGAGATTTTTGAAATATTCTATCTTGAAAATGCTGTTGCAAACTTTTACTTAATGAGTGGTGATAATAAGACTGTCAATCTTTAATTTCATGCTTCAAATCATACAGGCGACCGAGAGTGGCAACTCTCGGCCGCCTGTTATCTGTCTGCACCGATTTCTTTGGTAAGCGAATTCAATTTTTCAAATGGGAAATATTTAAGCACTTCATCCAATGTGGATTTAGTGGTATCCTTATCCATGGCTATGTGGTACTACTCCATCTATGCTTTCATCTTCTATATCCATAACCAATGGCGCAAGCCAAGAACCGTCCCCACTTGCCTCTAATCCGCCGATTTATTTCGTATTTTCTTAAGCGAATTAAACAGCGTTTGGAAAGCTGAGATAGCCACAAAACCATGTTCCGATATATACACACCTGACAGGATAAAAACTGCTCCTAATAAAGCAAAGTTTGTAATTACCTCATGCAAGACAAGAACTGCCGATATTATCGTTATAAGAGGCACAAGATAGATATAATTACTTGTCTTTACTACTCCAATTAAACTTACCGCTGTATTCCACATCACAAAACACAGAGCAGAAGCCACAACCCCCAAAAATAAAAGGTTAAGCAGTACGTCAGGCATTAGCATTATACTTATATTGAAGTCAGCCCTGAATATCAAAAGCATGGGTATCATGCTTACTATCCCATAAAAGAAAATTTTTCTTGTAATGTAAATGTGGTTATACTTACTGCCTATCTTCTTTAATAAAATCGAATATGCGGACCAAGTAACAGCCGCCATAACAGCCAGTAAATCTCCTGCGAGATTCAATTTCAACACAAAGTTACCATTGAACACAACCAGAAATATACCTGCAATCGCAATGATAAATCCCAATACCAGATTTTTGTTAAACTTTTCATCTCTTGTAAGCGTGTGTGCCAGGAGCGCTGTCAATATCGGGATTACCGAAACGAGTAAACCTACATTTGAAGCCAACGTGTATTTTAACGCCATATTTTCGATGAAAAAATACAAAGTTACCCCGCAGACCCCTGAACCCAAAAACAGCAGTTCTTCTTTCCAATTACCCACCTTCTCAAATTTAGGGTATACTAACAATAGTGCCAGATATCCCATTAGAAACCTGTAAAACAATATCTCTACAGGCTGTAAATTTCTTAATAAAACTTTGGTTGAGATAAACGTCATGCCCCATATAATAATAGTAAGAAGTGCCATTGAATGTCCTAGCAAATATTTGTTTTTCATCGCTCTACCATCCTGCCTGTCTTCCAATTTTATTTACCTTAAAAGACCAATACTCCCAGTAAGTTTGTTTATCCGCTTTTCCGGGCCATACAAGCAAATGCCCAGATACTGTAAATTTTCATATTCAGCATTAGATAATAGCATGGTATACTCCTCATAAGTTTTTGATTTCTGGGCAATATCGTTAAAATCAATGGCAATCAAGTCTGATTGTTCCTCCGACAGGACACTACTGTATAAATCCTTTATTTGTTTTCTTGCAGCACCCAAGATTGGAATTGGCATGGTTGTAATCCCTAAATGTATTTTACCGTTTACATCCCTTATGTCAGGCCCTATAAGGTTATTTATCCTGTTTCCCAGACTTAAACCTAATACAGCAGTTGTATTGGCAATAAGGCCCAAAGGCAATTCTTTATCAACTATAATTACAGACTTCATAGGACTTCCCTCCCCGTGTTTTTTACTATTATAAAGTGAAAAAAGGGGGAGGAATAGTAAAAAATTGCTCTTATAGTTAACGACCCTCACTTCTATAAGTGAGGGCTTTACACTTTATTGAAATTTATAAATTTATTGATTTTTGGTATACCTCCGGTGTTGCCCCAACATAATGTCTAAAAAGTTTAGTAAAATGGCTTTGGTCATAAAAGCCTGCATCTTGTGCAACTTCCGAAATAATCCTTTGCTTTTTAATTTCTCTTTTAGCAAAGTTTATCCTCAAAAGTATCTGATAAGTATGTGGTGGAATACGATGCTTTGATTTGAATAACCGAATAAGATAATATTTACTTAACCCTGATATTTGAGACAGTGTATCTAACTTAATATTTTCACTAAAATTGTCCTGTAGGTAGTCTTCGATGATTTGGAGATTTCTGCCTTCATAGACAGAACTATCTATAGGTACACGTTCACTATTTTCATATTTGAGTAATCTATCTATAATGGTAATCATATGGGTTTCCTTTTCTAAAGGAGATACTTTGCTGGTTAGACATTTTATTAGCCTGTACATCTGCGTATACTGTTTATATATAATATAGGGTTCTTCTATCTTAAATTCAGGCTTGTGGCAGTCCTTCTGCAATTCCAGTACTGACTGTAACCATTCAGGTTGAATAAATATCATAATATATTTCCATTCCTGGGCATCATCAGGATTGCATGAGTGTAAAACCTCCGAAGGAATAAAGACTACGGATTGTGAATTGACCGGTATGTTTTTACCATTGCACCATAACACACTTGTTCCTTTTTCAACCAATGCAAGAGAATATTCCTCATGGGAATGCTTCTTATAGGATAACTTTTTAGTATCACATGATTTTATTTCAAAAAAAGGCAGCTTCTCATCTCTATAAAAAATTACATTAGCCATAGAATTTATCACTCCTATTTTTAGTATTTAGTGAATTTTCGAGGATACATTAAACTAGTTTTAATGGGCTGGTAATTATATAAACATACTCCCTATGACTTAATTTCATAAAACCAAACTTATATAACGCAAAATTTTACTTTAGTACAACATTTCGCAGGGAAATAGTACCATTTTGCTTTGGGCGCTATCCATACTTGGCAAAAAAATAATGCTCTCAGCCGGAGGCTCATACACGTCACGGGACAGGTCGAGATTGCTTACTCATGACTCCCCTTCTTCTTGAATTCCCCTCAATTCCTTACCCCACTTTGCAAGTTCATCCAGCACCGGCAGAAGCTTTTCCCCGGCTTTTGTCAGTGAATAATCAACACGCGGCGGTATTTCATTGTACTGTACCCTGCTCACAAGCCCGCATTCCTCCAGTTCCTTCAGTGAACTGGTCAGCATCATATTGGTGATTCCAACAATGCTTTTCCTCAATTCACTATACCGAAGGGTACCGCTTTGGCTAAGAACCCAAAGGATCGGCAGCTTCCACTTGCCCTCGATAGCCTTCAATGCAGATGCTACAGGACATATATCACTTTCTATTGAAAAAATTACAGCCTCTTTCATGCTAAATCTCCAATACTCATAAAATTCTTACTTAATAATAAAAAACTGCGTACTTGTTGTTTTATTACCAACACATATAATTATACTATATACAATCGGATTGGCAACTGCTGATTTGAGCCTCGTACAGCCAACTGTTCCGGGGCTTTACGAGGCTCAAATCAGCTAAGTTTCATCCTAATTTGTATATAATTAACAAAAAAGGCAATTCTATCGTGGAGGTTATACTATGAATGAAGTTTTAAAGTTTTTAAATGACTGTGGAGTATTCTATGTTTCTACCATTGACGGCAATCAGCCAAGGGTCCGCCCATTCAGCTTTGTAATGGAGCATGAAGGCAAGCTTTGCTTTGCTACAAGCAACAAAAAACCATTCTATGCACAGCTAACGGCAAATCCGAATGTAGAAATTTCTGCAACAACGCAGGATGCAAGGTGGCTGCGCCTAAGTGGTAAAGCTGTATTCTGCACTACAAGGGAAGCCAAGGCTCATGCGCTGGAGGTAATGCCGCCGCTGAAAAATATGTATTCCGCAGACGATGAAATTTTTGAAATTTTCTATCTTGAAAATGCCGTTGCAAACTTTTACTCAATGAGTGGTGAAAACAAAACTGTTAACCTTTAATTTCATGCTTTAAATCATACAGCCAGCTGAGAATTGCAATTCTCGGCTGGCTGTATTTTAACCATTTTGCTTCTCTCAATACAGCCTGCACCAGAGCTTCTGTCACAGGTGCAGGTCCTTTGACACTACTAACTTTCCCACCGTTTCGTGGTTTAAGCCCCGTGCTGCCGCAATTCCTCTTAGGGAAAAATTCGATTTCTCCATGAGAAGCTTTATTAGTTCCTCTCTTACCGATATGTTGGCTACACCCTTTAGATCATCTATTCTTGATCTTTTTCAGCTAAATACCTATTAATATAATCAAGAAAAAAATATAAGTTGGTTTAATTTATACTAAACATTTTTGATATATTGTAGGGAACAAGGGATACATATAATAAATATTAGTTCAAGCATTACCGCAAATACCACTTTTCGGTACTTAAAGGCTTTTCAGTATATTTATCTAAAAGCAAATGCATTGTAAAATCTTCAATTTTTGGTACGTTGTATTTTTTCTCAATCAGTCCTTTTCCTTCCTCATATATATTGATTTCCTTATAAATTTTATCTTTAAATCCCTCTAAATTACTAACAATTGTTTCAGTCGTAATTAATTTTCCATGGATGTCAGTTATGGTAGTTTTAGCATTACCCTTAGTATTAGAAGGTGATAAAGTAAATTCGTGGGTCCATGAGTTACCAGAGCTTGTCCAATCTTCCGTAGAATTTCGCTGACGTAGTTTGCTTCAATTTTCTCAACCCAAAGTCAATCCTTACAGAGTCTGATGCATGAAATAGAAATATTGTACGCATTTATTGGGATTTAATCCTTCTATCTTTTATCTCTCTAAATAAGCCAATTCCCAATAATACTAATCCGAGAATAAATAAAGTTATCTCTAAGTATTCTGAAAGGGTCTCGTCTGGCAAAATCCTATGCCATTTAAAAAGCCAGTGAGAAAATATGTTATCAAGTATAGCTACCAATCCTAAAGATATAAGACTTCCATTTATTAAAATTCTGTTTCTTTCGTTGTTTCTCATATTACTTTTCAAGTATTTCTTCCTTTTTCAATTTATATTCTTCGGAATCAATTTCCCCATTAGCATACCTCTTATTCAATATTTCTATAGCCTCGGATTTATTATCGGAATCTTGGTCTGGTCTCTTATGAAATCTTGGTGCTCCGCAGCCTCCACCCCATCCACATCCACGTAGAAAAAACATACCTATAAAAAGCAATATTATAAATAGCCAACTAAAATCACCAAATCGCATAACTAAACCTCCATAAAAATCCTACTAAAGTTTAGATTACCCAAGATTTTTAATACTATTTGCTTTTCACCTTGATATGCAATTATTGCCATGAAATTTACGCACTATAAGAAAACCGCGTCATTTCCTATAATGACGTAATTCTATCACTTACGTATAAAAGCATTTCTTTGAGAGATAATAACTAAGTAAAATATTACTTTTATACGAGGAGATTTTAACATGGGCATTGTTACTAACACAACAGACAAATACCAAAAATGTATAGACGCTTGTAATCAGTGTGCACAAGCATGTTATGAGTGCTTTAAGATGTGCTTGAATGAACCTGATGTTGGGGCAAGAAAGACTTGCATAAGCGTGTTAATTGAATGTGCAAAGATTTGCCAACTGGCATCAACGTATATGTCAATGGACGCTCAATATGCAAAAGACCTTTGCAAACTTTGTGCAACTATTTGTGATAAGTGTGCTCAGGAGTGTGATATGTTCAAAGATGACCATTGCAAAAAATGTGCTGATGTATGCCGCAACTGTGCTAACGAATGTAGACAAATGGCTGGTGTATAAACATCAAATAACCAGTAGAGAAGCCTCTGCTTTTTGACTTATTCAAACAAAATATCAGTATATAAAGTATAGTTTATTAAATTTTACTCTACATAATAGAATAATGACTATTGTATTTTAGTGTATATTCGTAATTTAAACCAGTATGTTCTATTTTGATAATTTGACGTTGTATTCTGGTATCAATTTATAGCCGTTAATCTTTCTGAATTTCTTTTCTGCTCTCATGAATCCACACGAAAACCATCTTAGCACCTGTGTCCCGCTCTGCCAGTGCTTTACATGTCCAGTTGTTTTCCTTGCAGTTGATAATGCGGATTCAATAGGATTTGTATTTGAGAGAGACCCTTAGTAGCCTAGGTATACCCAGCTTGTGCAGTGTCAACGTTTCTTCAAGACCTTCACGTATGCTCTCGGCTGCCGAAGGATATTTGTACTCAATTCTTTTTGCGACTGCTTCAAGCCTTGATTTTGCTACCTTGTAATCAAATTCAGCATAAGCTGCCTCCATTTCTGATGTTACAGCAGATTGCTCAGACTCAGGCAAATGCCTTTCGACATTACGCTTTTTATGTATTTGACAACGCTGGATTGCAACTTCTTTCCCCAAAGCATCTTTAACTGCCTTTGAAAGTGCTTTTGAACCATCTAAAACAAATAGTCTTGGCAAGTCTACCGATAGACCTCTCTCAATAAGGCTTGAAATAAGGTATTTACAAACTTCAGAATTTTCAGTTGAGCCTTCTCTTATGCCAAGAATTTTCTTTGTTCCGTCACTTTTTATTCCTAAAGCAACAATAACCAAATAGTCACCAAAGCCCACACCATCAATCATCATAACAGGATAAGAGTCATCACCTATTCGGCGGTTTAGAAATTCGTGCATTGTTTTGCTGCTCTCCTTGATAAACCGACGACTGACGGTACTTTTCTTCGCCCCAAAGGTATCACTCGCTTCATCCTGCAATCCTTCATAATCCCTTGTTGAAACACCAGCAAGGAGATGCTTTAATACTGTAAAATCAAGTGCATCTTCAGACTGAAAATGCTTCAGTACTTCCAGTTGTACTTCCTGATTGTCCTTCGACCAATGTAAAACATAGTAAAATCTTTTGCCTTGTATGTCGTATCAATATAAGAACCTCCCTTAAAATATTCCACATAAATCACTTACCATATTATTGATATAATGTCAATATATTGTCTATCTTTAGTATTTCGCGGTTTAAGTCTAGTGTTGCCGCAATTCCTTTTAGGGAAAGATTCGATTTCTCTATGAGAAGCTTTATTAGTTTCTCTCTTACCGATTTGTTAGCTACACCTTTCAGATTATTCATTCCTACTCCTTTTTCAGCTAAATACCTATTACTATCATCATGCACATTGCTCTGATTAATTTCCTTTTCCTCACCTACATCCAGAGAAGTTTCCTCGGCTAACTCATGATTGAACCTTTCTAACTCTTTCAAGGCCTTCTTCTGAGAGTTTGAAATAATGCTCAATATTTCTTCAATATCTGTTATTCTGCTCCAGGTTATGCTAATCAATCTAATCAGTGGTCTCGTATTAGTCCCTTGGCACGTAATAGTTTACAAAAAACAAAATGGACAGTCACACTTCCATCACTTGTAAATAAAATGGAATATAAGAGTAAAAAGCGAGGGATAAAAATGGAAACATTAACACTTGGTTCGACAGGACCAAATGTGAAGTTAATTCAAAGTCTTCTTAACAGAATCGGATATAATGCCGGATCGGTAGATGGAGTATTCGGACCTCAAACTCGGCAGGCCGTCATTGCATTTCAAAGAGATAACGGACTTGTACCGGATGGTATCGTTGGTCCGGCAACATGGGATGCATTTGAAAGATTTTTAAGAGGATATGATACTTATTCTATTCGTCCCGGAGATACCCTATATAATATAGCCAGAAGGTATTACACATCATTAAGTGCGATATTAACTGCCAACCCTGGAATAAATCCGAATGCATTAATGATAGGCCAGAGAATTATTGTTCCCTATGGTATTGATGTAGTATTCACCGATATAGACTATACCTATGAGATTATGGAACGGCAAATACAAGGGCTAAGGGTAAGATATCCGTTCTTGGAAGTAGGTGTTGCAGGAAACAGCGTTATGGGAAAAAATTTATATTATATAAGGCTTGGCAGAGGTGCCAATCAGGTCTCATATAATGGCTCCCACCATGCAAACGAATGGATTACTACTCCGTTATTAATGAAATTTATTGAAAACTTTGCAAGGGCATATTCAGTTGGAGGAAGCATCAGAGGCTACAGTATTCCTGATATATGGAACCGCAGCAGCATTTATATTGTCCCTATGGTTAACCCTGATGGAGTAGATCTTGTAACTTATTGGCCCAACTATACAAATCCGGTTTATCAACAAGCTGCACAATTAAATAGAACGGGTCTGCCTTTACCGAGAGTATGGAAAGCCAACATCAGGGGTACTGACCTCAATTTAAATTATCCGGCTGAATGGGAAAGGGAAAAGGAGATTGAAATTGAACAAGGTATAACCGGACCGGCTCCAAGAGACTATGGCGGACCAGAACCTTTATCGGAACCTGAATCTACAGCCATGTACAACTTTACACGGCAGCATGATTTCAGGCTGGTAATCGCATATCATACCCAGGGTGAGGTAATATACTGGCAATTTCTAAACCTTGCGCCACCGGAATCACTGACAATTGCCAATCTGTTTTCACGTGTGAGCGGATATGCTGTTGTAGGAGGTCCGGGAGAAGCAGCTTATGCAGGATATAAGGATTGGTTCATACAGGAATACAGACGCCCTGGGTATACTATAGAAGTGGGAAGAGGCGTAAACCCCCTCCCGATCTCCCAATTTCCTACTATATACCAGCAAAACGAAGAAATTATGCTACTAGGTGCATTGGTATAATATGCATTATATAATAACCCCTCGGAATTGAGCAGTCTAGAGGGGTTTTTTATGCAGTAAACTTCTATTGATTGCCATGCATAGCCCCTGTCAAAGGGGGAGTTCCTTTAACACTACCGATTTTCTTATCGCTTCGCAGTTCAAGCCCAGTGCTGCCACAATTCCTCTTAGGGAAAAATTCGATTTCTCCATGAGAAGCTTATTAGTTCCTCTCTTACCGATTTGTTGGCTACACCCTTTAGATCATCTATTCTTGATCTTTTTCAGCTAGATACCTATTAATATAATCAAGAAAAAAATATAAGTCGGTTTAATTCATACTAAGCATTTTTGATATGTTGTAGGGAACAATGGATACATATAATAAATCTTAGTTCAGGCATTATCGCAAATACCACTTTTCGGTATTTAAAGGTTTTTCAGTATATTTATCTAAAAGCAAATGCATTGTAAAATCTTCAATTTTTGGTACGTTGTATTTTTTCTCAATCAGTCCTTTTCCTTCCTCATATATATTGATTTCCTTATAAATTTTATCTTTAAATCCCTCTAAATTACTAACAATTGTTTCAGTCGTAATTAATTTTCCATGGATGTCAGTTATGGTAGTTTTAGCATTACCCTTAGTATTAGAAGGTGATAAAGTAAATTCATGGGTCCATGAGTTACCAACTTGAATAGGATTTTGCAATATTATATTATCATTATAGAATATTTTATTATCTTCTATTACATATTTATCACTTGAAATAAGTTTCTCAAGGGGAACTTCGCCTGACCTATCTTCTCTACAGGATTTTGTTAATATTTCTATCCCGTGCGGCTCCTCCTTAATATCATCTATTGTAATTACTTTTCCAGTATCTAATGATCCATTGTAATACCAAGTAAAATGTCTTTTTGCGGGTATTATTTTTACTAGCTCAATGTATTTTTTTATTACATTACCAGTCAATTTGTTTTGTATGATATGATTATCATCATCTATTAACCAGCCCATAGACCTAATATGATTATTTTCTAAATGAAAATAAAAATACCTTTCATTGTTACCATAATAATAAGTTGTTTCCGAATCTCTGAATTCATTTTCATAAACATAAGATGGATTTCCATATGCTTTCAGTAAATCATCTTTGCTGGAATTGATTTTTATACCTTTGGAAGAATACCCAGTATAGCTCTCAGATACTTTCAACGTTAAAACTTTATTTCTAATATCTACTCCAAAATAGCTTATGACTACACTATTATCTGTTGTATACGCTCTATCCTCAAAGGATTCTCCTGAGTGATATATTTGAGGTTTTCCGTACTTCCTTATTACATCACTCTCCTCAATATCAGCAGGCAAACCGGCAAAAATAAATTCCTTACCCTCAAAAAAATCTTCCAAAGAAAAAATTTCATTTACTTTTTCACTTGTTGAATTTTGAGTACTCCCCTCCTCCGGATTGCTATTGGGTGTGTTTTGCTTTGTATTATTAATAGTATCTTCAGTAGATTTCTTATCCTTAGAACCGAAATTTGATGTTGAACATCCGGTAAAAACATACAGTACAATTAATGCAAAACATAATAAAATCCTTTGTCTTGTATGTTGTATCAATATACGAACCTCCCTTAAAATATTCCACACAGATTGTTTACCATATATTTGATATAATGTCAATATATTGTCCATCTTTAGTATTTCGCGGATTAAGTCCAGTGCTACCACAACTCCTCCTAGAGAAAGATTTGATTTCTTCAAGAGAAGTTTCATCAATTCCTCTCTCACAGATTTATAGGCTACACCCTTAAGGTATTGAAGAAATAAAAGGCATGATAGGATTCTCTTTGCTTAGATTTTGGCTCGTAGCAGATTTATTTACATATTATGTATTCTGTGATATAGTTCATTAATTAGGATATTGCAAAACAAAGATGCGAGGTGCAGGAGAATGGATGCTCTAATAATAAAATCTCTTGACGAGTTTGTGACTAAGGCAAATATGCTATTAAACCGGAGTATTGTATCTGCGTACTGCTTTGGATCAGCAATTTATGATGATTTTCATACTGGCTATAGCGATTTGGATTTTTTTATTATTACTGAAAATACAATCAGTGAGGATGACTTTCAAAAATTTTCAGAATGGAGAGCTGAATTAAGGAATTTAAAGCATCCGTATTTTTCTGTTTTAGAGGGAGAAATAATTTCTAAAAATGCAATTAAAAATGATATCGAGTCAAATGTAATATACTGGGGAACCTCGAAGGATCGGCTGAACCACAAGTACAGTCTAGCTGGATTTTCATTAAGAGGGTTGATAGATAAAGGCTATTTAATTTATGGAAAAGACCTGAGAAAAGAATTGTCCTATCCCAGTAATGAAGAAATGTTAACGCAAGTCGATTCTATGATAGAAACAATTAGAAAATATGCACAAGTTACAAATGAAGAGATTCATTCTGTAGATTGGCTATTCTTAATAAGTCAATCAATTTACTGGCTTAAAACATCGAATACCACTGGCAAAACCAATGCTGCAAAATGGATACTGGATAACTGTGATTATCGTTGGACGGGAACACTGCAAAAGGCAATTGAAGTACGCCAATCTCCTGTACTTGCAAAATCAGATGAAAACAAGGAATGGCTTAAAAGTTTAGGGTGCATTATACAGTGTGCCTGTGACACTTTAATCGTTGAGAGAAATGAATTTGCATCAAGGCATAAGCATAGTTAACAAATACAGCCCCTGGACTTTGCTTCAGGGGCCTTTATGCACTAAAGGTTCAAAATACGCTATACTTATACTCTCTTCCTTATGGGTATATACAAATCGACCTTACTTTTCCCTTCCGGGTCTTCAAATGGATTATTCATACAGAATTCAAGGCAATCTCTATCATCGGCATCATATTCACTATCAGGCAGCCACTGGCCAAAAATGCTTTGATAGGCGATAGCTAATTTATCATTTGTATCGTAAAACTGGTATAAAGCATATAGCCCTCCGGGCAGCTTTTTAAACTGTACCGCACTATGATTTTCCTTTTCAAACCCTTCCGGAAGGGTCACACAAGCATCGTAGCGACAAGCATATTCTTCTACCGTATCAGGGCTATCCAACGATATTCCGATAAAATACTGGTTCGGTGGGAAAAGATTGTTTTGGAATGACCATTCCATTAATTTCCCCCATGTTTCACCAGTATTCAAATAGCTCCCTACATGCCGGATAAACGCTACTTCATATTCGGGCAGTTCCTTAATTGAGATATTCATTGTCCATATCCTCCTCAAAAAGTTATTTTTGTTACTCTTATAGTAGCATAGAGGATCGGATAACTCTTCCTGCTTATTGCGTAAAGGTGCCAGGAAATTGCTATTATTTCTACTGCTTTTCCGAACTTCACTGGGTGTTTTATTAAAATGTTTTTTAAATGCGGCATTAAAACTGGAAACTGACTCAAAACCACACAGGTACGATATATCCAAAATAGTCTTGTCCGTTTCCATCAGATACCACATCGATTTTTGCAAACGTTTTTGGTTAACAAATGCGATTGGTGTTACACCAACGGTATAAGTGAATATTCTGGTAAAATGGTATTTGGAAAAATTAGATATATCCGCTAATGTCTCAAGATCGATTTTATGTGAAATATTTTCTTCAATGTAGTTGATAACTCTGTCTACTCTATCTAAATAGTCATTGTTCATGGCATATTTCCTTTCCTGAAACCCTTTATAACACATTTTTAAACTTCAGCGCAGTGCGTTATAGGGAGATAGTAGCACTTTTGCTTTAGGCTGTCTACATATAGGCAAAAATAATGCCCCCTGTTGAAGCCAGAAGGTATTAAATATAAAAATGCGAGTTACCGCTGATTACTTTCCGTTCTATTCGCGTTACAGTACCAATTTATCCATTGCATCCTTTTTATAGGCAGAGGGTGATATGCCTTCATAGGTATTAAAAACTCTGCTGAAATGACTTGAAGATAAAAAGCCTATTTTTGAGGCTATCTCTTCGATAGTCATATTGGTATTTTGAAGCAGGTCCTTTGCTATTTCGATCCTTGTTTTCATGATGAAGTCCTTGAATGACATGCCATAATATTGAATCATAAGCCTGTCCACCTGTCTTCGGCTCACGCCCAGGGAAGCTGCAAGGGCTTCCGGCTTAAGAGGCTTATGATATTCCCTGAAAAAGGAGTCCATAATTTTCCGTCTGTTCTGGCTTAAAGAGTCAAAGGTTTTTGTATAGGATACTTTTTTATCCCCCTGGTAGCATCTCACAATATTGATGACCAGTTGGATAATCAAGCTCTCCATATACATGCAGTACCCCAGCATCGGCAGATGATATTCATCCAGGATTTTTTGGATCAGCTTCCAGGAAGAGTATGTATCCTCACCCATCCAAAATGTTGTACTTGTGAGGAGTTCATTGATTCCTATAATCTCCTGCGCAGGATATGGATAACTGTTTTCATTCCACTTGTCCAAATGGATCAATTCCAGGTTTATACAATATTCAACCATCGGCTCTTCGTTATCGGATACCTGCTCGTGATAAATGTCCGGCCCCGTCAGATAAAAAGTGCCCGGAGTGATTTCATAATTTGTTTTGCCGATTCGCAGGTTTCCCTTTCCCTGGGGAATGAAGTGAAATTCATAACTGTTGTGCTTATGGGTATTAAAATACCTCATCGGAACCGGAGGCTCATAGTTTATATTTAAGACGTTTACAACCAGACTTCCGAAATGCGCCTGAATATTGACATCATTTAATAACAGCCTCTTTTGTTTGTTCATCTTATATAATCCTCCTTTTAGAATTCTAACCCCTACCCTGTTATTTCTTTATTCTACAAATATGAAATATCTCCTCTATAAACAAGACATGAATTGTATGAGCATGTCTTAAATGTCTATTTTATTGCAAAAGGGTGGGCGTTAAAATTGAATTGTCAAATTGCAAAATTTAAAGGAAAGGAGAGTTAAAATTAGTCCCATTTATGTAGGGTACGTAGGGAAATCTTGTTTTTCTAATTCAAAAGATAATTTGGGAAGGAGAGAAAAAATTATGTTAAAAAGAAAGTTATGTATGATTTTGTGTCTTGTAATGCTTCTTACAACCGGTTTTGTTGATATTCCCTTTGTTAAGGACGGGGGAATTCAAAAAGCAGCGGCAGCAAATTCAATGATAACAAAGAGTGGAAACACCTGGACTTTGGAAAATGACGTTATGCGGGTTGTTCTATCTTTTGCTAACGGAAGCATTCAGATGACCAGCTACTACAACAAGGAAGCAGGCAAGGAATATTTAACCGGCAGCGGAAGCAACTATTTGTTTTATTATAACTACGGAGGAAGTGACCTGTATTCAAATGATGGAGGCTGGACACTAGGCGCTGACTCCATTACTGACATTTCTCAATTCAATACCAACTGGGGAAAAACATTGTCAATTCCCATCACAAGAGTATCGCCACAGAATCTCACAGTGACGCTAAAGTTTGATATTTATAATGGAAGAGCAGGGGTTCGGTACAGGAACTTCATAAAAAACAATACCACCGCTGAAAAAACCATTACAAATTCCGATGTAATCGCGCTGAATTTCCCGAACAATGCACATACGCTTTATTATGTACCGAACATGACATGGTACAGCACGTCCGGAGCATTGGCTCCGAATGCAGGCAAAAACTGTATCACTTTGTATGATACAGGCGACGGATGGGGTTTGCAGCCTGAAATGAACTGGAAGACGGAAACAACAGGAACTAACTACATGCTGCCTCCATTTGCAAACATCAATGCCTGGAGCGGTATTACCAATGTAAAGGTCTCTACCAACCCGGAATCCATGCAATTGGCATTGTTCCCCAATGAAGAGCTTGAATATCTTTCCGTTAACATGACCGTTTTCAAAGGGGATATTATCGACGGAAAAATGGCGGTAGAAGAGCACTTCAGAAAAAGGTTCAAGTATAATAATGTAACCTCTATCTTTACCACCAATGACTGGGATTGGACAAGCAACCGGACGGATGCTTATTACAGAAACACAGTAATACCAAAGGCTTTACAGGGCGGACTGGATATGATCATGGTAGATGACCTTTGGAATACCACAAGGGATTCAACGACGCCCGTAAGCTCCTTTACAACCGATTTGCCGGGACTTACGAATCACATTGTATCACAAGGATTACAATTTGGAATATGGTTTAGTATGACCGGTGATAACCACAACAAGGGAAGAGACCTGGCAGACCCTGCCAATATTGAGTATAAGAGAAGCCAGGTGGAAAATGTACTGATCCCACAATATCATGTAACCCACCAGATGATTGACTTAACTGAATTTTGGCCGAATACAGCCACTACCACCACTTCTCACCCAAGCGACAGTGTATATAGAAAAAATCTAAATGTAAGAAATTACTTAAACGGCATTGTATCAAGACATCCTGAGTTTATTCCAAAGTTAACAAGTGAGGTTGACATATACCCAACGCAGGGAGATAGGAATAATGGGTTACTTCACATTGCAGACAACGGGTTTATTACGGCCAATGGCGGAGTTGCATCCTCAAATTATATGACAATCCCGATGGATAGTTTCGGATACCTTCCTATGAATTCCGTGTATTATGGCGGATCACCTACGGGAAAAATGCAGGATTACTATCCTCTGATGCTGACAAGGATTGCAAAATTCAATACGGACCCCGGTGGATGGAGCGACACGGGCTTAAACCTTCTAAAGAAATTTAACGACTGGAGAAAGAGCCCAAGAATAAAGGCTTTAACGGAAGAAACTTGCAGACCTCTATATGCCGGACCGAACTTCGATATCTCAGGTCCCTTTGCATGGATGTATCGAACGGAGGATAAGAGCAAAGCACTGGTAATCGCCAGCGCAGCAAAAATGACAGGCGCTCCCGATGAATTTACATTGGACATGCGATGGCTTGACAGCAACAAGACGTATCTTGTTGAAGATATTACACTGGATGACAATGGAACAAACAATTATATTTTCAAAGGTAGGTTTACAGGTGCACAGTTAAAATCTCCAGGTCTTACTGTAAATTTAGCTGAAAATACTTCTAAAGGAAAAGCGTTCTATATCCAGGAAGACAATGGAGCCAGCATGCAGGTTCTATATGCGGATGAAAAAATTACATCCTATACGCAGACAGTAGGTACCTCCAATATTACTGTAAATGTAAACGGAGTTCCAAATTCAACAGGCAAGGTCGTCGTATTCGATCGAACAGCGAATAAGTGCATTACCAGCAATGTAACCATCGGTTCCTCAGGTACTGGCAGTGTTGTGATCGATTCAGGCATAAAGTTTGAAGCGGAAAGCCTTACCGTTACAACTTCAACCGGAGATACAAATACCACCGCTGCCGATACAGCCGCAAGTAATGGTTCTTTGAATTATGCCGGTATGAATGCAGTGGGTGACTTTATACAATATACGGTCAATGTGCCCAGTGCCGGAACCTATAACGTAAAAGCCCAGGTGAAAAAGCATCCGGACAGGGGTATCGCCCAACTGTATATCGATGGAGTGGCCCAAGGAGCTCCCATCGATGAGTATCAAAGCACACAGGGGTATGTTGAGGTAGACCTTGGCACCATTGCCTTTACTTCGGCCGGGAACAAGCAGTTCAAGTTCCAGGTAACCGGTAAGAATGCAAGCAGTAATTATTACACCCTTGCAACCGACTATATACGGCTTACGTATAAATCACCGAATATCGTTTTACCTCCTCCGGTACCGGAGCCGGTTAAATATGAATGTGAAAGTATAACAAAAACTGTTTCCAGTGGAGATACCTATACCGATGCCAGCGATTCAGCCGCCAGCAATAGTGGCTTAAACTACGCCGGTATGAATGCAGTAGGTGATTGGATTCAATTCCCTGTTAATGTAGCTGCAGCGGGAACCTATAACGTAAAGGTGCAGGTGAAAAAACACCCCAGCAGAGGTACGGCACAGCTCTACATTGACGGAGCTGCACAAGGGGCTCCCATCGATGAGTACCAAAGTGCACAAGCCTATGTTACAGTGGATCTTGGCAATGTTACCTTTACATCCGCGGGAACGAAACAGTTTAAGTTCCAGGTAACGGGTAAAAATGCAAGCAGTGATTCCTATACATTAGCCACCGATTATATTTCACTCACAGCCCAGCCATATTCCTTTGAATGCGAGAATTTGGCAACAACGGTTTCAGCGGGAGATAGTTTTGCAAATTCAGCGGATGCCGTTGCAAGTAACGGTTCGTTAAGTTTTTCAGGATTCAATGCTGTAGGCGACTGGGTACAGTACACAGTGAATGTACCCCAGGCTGGAACCTATACTGTAAGCGCCAGGGTGAAAAAGCATCCGGACAGAGGTACGGCACAGCTGTATGTTGACGGTACGGCAGTAGGTACGCCTGTGGATTATGCACAAAACCCGGCAAGCTACGTAAATGTTTGCTTTGGAAATGTGACTTTCAGCTCGGCCGGAGACAAACAGTTCAAGCTGCAGATTACCGGTAAGGACCCCAGCAGTAATTCCTATCAGCTGGCAAATGACAAGATCATGCTTACCCGAGTCAATTAACAGGATTGTTATGCAAAAATGATTGAATACTGAACAGTGTAAGTATAAAACAAATGGGAGTGGCTTTATTAACGGGTCACCCCCTTTGTTTTACATTTGCATTTATGTAAAAATTCCATAGTATATTTTCGATATGGATACGCCACTTTGATTCTGGATTTACCTAATGGATCGCTCTAATAACCGCACATTTTGTCCATCAGTAATTATAAAGTCCAGAGTGTCATATCTGTAAATTGGGGGAAAGTATGAAGAATGGGAAATCTCTAAGAACATGGGTAACTCTTTTATTTGTAATATCCGGCATAAGCGCTTTGGTGTACCAGATTGTATGGGTGCGGATGTTCGGTCTTGTATTTGGTAACACTACTTTTGCTTCCAGTACGGTTCTTTCGGTATTTATGGGGGGACTTGCCGCAGGAAGCTATATAATTGGGAAATATGTCGACAGAAAAAGTGAGAACATTGTAAAGGTTTACTTCCTTCTTGAACTGTGTATAGGAGTTTTCGGTGCTTTGGTGCCTGTTTTTATAAAATTGGCTTCGGCCTTTTATACCTATGTTTTCAGGCAGTTCAACCCGTCCTTTTATGAAATCACTTTACTCCGGGTCATAATATCCTTTTTGATTCTGATTATTCCCACAACTTTGATGGGCGGCACGCTTCCTGTCTTGAGCAAGCTGGTTGCAAATAATTCAAAGGGTGACGTTGGAAAACAAGTCGGGATGCTTTATGCGGCAAATACTTTCGGCTCTGTCGTCGGGTGCTTTATTACAGGCTATATTTTAATTGGAACCATTGGGCTTATATGGACCATTGCCCTCGCTGTGATTTTAAACCTGTTCATTGCATTTGCAGTTCTAAAGCTTGGAAAACAGCTTGCCTTGAATATGGATATCCCTGAAAATGATGATAAAAAAGGTGTCAAACCCAAAAATACGGCGTGGAGAAATCCGATTAAAGAGGCGCCTCCATCCAATTTTCAAGTAAAAGCCGTATTGATCGTGTATGCTGTCTCCGGTTTTCTAAGCCTGTTTTTGGAGGTTGCATGGACCAGGGCGATCGTATGGGTCATGGGGATGGATACCTATGCTTTCACTTCCATGCTTACGGTTTTCCTCATTGGGTTGGCGCTGGGAAGCTTGATTTATTCAAAAATACTTGATACCAGACAAAACCCTGTATCCATACTGGCATTCATCGAATTTTTGCTGGGCTTATTTGTAATTATTTCAACGGTTTCGATAAAAAATATGTACGGCTTCCGCTATTACCTTGAGAGCACCATCCACGTCAATAGCTTTGCAGGTTCACTGTTTTTGTACGTATTCATATCTTCCGTAATCATGTTTGTTCCGGCACTTTTAATGGGAATGGCTTTTCCCCTGGCTTTAAAAGTCTATATGTCAGGAAAGCAGGGCGTAGGGCAAAGTGTTGGAATCTTTTATTCTGCAAATACCATGGGGTCTGTATTCGGCTCTCTTATGGCAGGATTTTTATTAATACCGCTCATGGGCCTGATGAAGAGCATCGTGATCGCAGGCGCCTTATTTCTTCTGTCCGCCTTTGTTTTACTCATCTCAGCCAGCAGGGCGAAAAGACGAACCAAACACAGATTGGCCTGTGTTTCCATTCTGGCGGTTATTTTGGTTTCAACTTTGTACAGCCCGGATTTTACTGATGTACTAAAGAAAGGATTTGTAGAAGGGGAAAAGCTGCTTTATTTCAAAGATACCATTACAGGGGGCGTGGAGGTAACGGAAAGCCCCGAAGCAGGAAAATCGCTTAAAATTGATGGTATCCAGGTAGCCTCGGATGGGCTGACGGACCTGCATTCACATGTATATCCGGCACACTTGGTTTCCTTATTGAAGGACAAGCCTGAAAATGCCCTGTTTATAGCCTTCGGTGCAGGCGGAACCTCCGGTTCCATATTAAAATATAATCAAATCAAAAACCTGGATGTCGTTGAGATCTGCGATGGTGTTGTGGAGCCTGCAAGAGAATTGTTCAGCGGGATGAATAACAATGTGTTGGATGACCCCAGATTGAACCTTATCATTCAGGATGGAAGAAATTATGTGCAGTTGACGGAAAAGACCTATGATATTATCTATTCCGGGCCGATCCACCCGCAATCAAACCAGGGAAGTGCGGCTCTTTATACAAAGGAGTTTTTCGAGGACTGCAGGAAAAAGCTGAATAAGGGAGGGGTCCATTGTGTATGGCTTCCCCTGTCCATGCCGCCGGAGGATTATAAGATCATTGCAAAAACATTTCAGGAAGTTTACCCCCATAGCACATTGTGGATGACCACAAATTCGCCGGATTCCATCTCCCATACGCATTTGATCGGTTCCGACCGTGAGTTGAAGATCGATTATTCCTATGTTGAAAAGGAGCTGAAGGAGCCGGAAATAAAAAACGACATCGCAAGAATGACCACGGTAAAGTTTACAAAACCCTATGAGTTTATCGGGCAGCTTGCCATGGGTGAAGAAAAGTTAAAGGAATTCACATCGGATACACATACTATAAATACTGACTACCGGCCTTATGCTGAATTTTACAGAAAAATCGGGCGGAAAAACAGTATAAAGCTGGACTATGAGGCAAACCTGTTGACGGACATCCTCAAATATAAGGAGAATGGTTTACGCTATGTAGTTAATGTTCCGGAAGCAGAAAAACCGGAGTTGGAAAAACAGCTTTCGAATTACTTCAGGGCGGATGACTTCCGAATCAAGGGGCATGTGAACTATCTGAAGTATATGTACTGCGCTCAGAATGAGCTTGACCGGTACGGCAGTGCTTCCTACAAGTATTACAGCGAAGCCTTCAAACTGCTGCCGGAGGATATGTATCTAAAAAGGCACCTGTATTTGCCGTAATGCAAAGAAAGGATTTCGTGTAAAAAGCGAAATCCTTTGCTCTATGCAAATAGAAAAAATCTCTGCAACCGAAACCGGGGCGGTAAATGTCACTTAACAAATGCAGATTATTTCGGTGAGATGAATTCACCGGAGGGAACTTTACCACTCGTTACTGTTTTCATTCCACCTGTTGGCATCGGATTTCCATTTATGTCCCTAAAATACAACGGTAACCCCTCAGCCAAAAACATACTTGTTTTTGTAGGGTCTTGCCGTTGATGATGAATATGCAAATGCGGCTCACTGGTAGACCCCGAATTGCCCACTCTGCCAATTACTGCACCCTCTATGATATGATCCCCATTTTTCACTAAAACAGATCCCTGTTTCAGATGGTTCATCAATAGATAGGTCCCTGTTTCATCAATCCTGATATAGATATAATTTCCCTCTTGTGATATAAAGTCATCTGTTCCCGGTGTAATATCCTCTTCCCCATCGTAAGCAGCTACAACCGTTCCGGAAATCGGAGCAACAACTTCCTTATCATAGATTCCGTAATCTTCTAATTTTTCGCTTTTCACCATTGCCGGCTTCATAAGCAAATCGTATGCCCATCTTTCTGCTGGAACTACTGCATGCGGATAGTTGGTGTCTATGCTGTCACCACCCCACCCGACAAGTACCTCTTCGTTGAAAGGTAGACGGATGGATACTGAAGGACTTGATTTATCAAGCCTCGCTGGGTAAGCCATTTGAAAAGCACCAAAAAACCAGCAAACCGGAAAAGTCATAACAGCAGCTAAAACTAAAGTTATCACTTTAGAAATTGCTATTTTTTTCTTTTTGATTACGTCTTTCACAAAAAAAAGTAATACAGTACTCAAAATAATTACGCCCACTATGCCAAGTATATGGAGTAGCCACCAGCTAACAATCCCGATGGTTTTGTGAATAAAAAATACGTTAAACCATAAAGCAGCAAGTAAAATTCCAATAATAGCATTTAATAAAATATTGTTTTTCTTATTTGTTGGTTTCATTTTTTCACCTCATGAGTTTAGTTCGATACATATTATGACGACTCAAAGGTGATTTTCACTTCAAATTTGGCAAAAAAATATGAATAATGTTCGTTATACCTACAGATATCCAACTTTAAACCTTATAATTTCCAGTGGTAAAAATGTCCGGTTTTTGGGACAGTTTTGCCGCTGGATAAATTCAAATCTAAAGTTGGATATCTATACTTAGGACTTGTCGAATATTTGAAGTCCATTTCTATTCTCTGGTCGTAGTCTAAGGATGTAGTTCCCTTGGTCCCGAACCAAGTGCATTACACCCGAACAGTCAACCGGAAAATAAAACTTACCTCCTGTTTATCAGCATCAATCCTCCGAAGCATAATAGGATTCCAAGTATATTGACCAGGCTTAGCTTCTCGTGGAAAAAGAGAATTCCCACGGGGATCAGCAGCAAAGCAACCATCCCGTTGGAAAAAATTCCCGCAAGGCCGATGTTCCAGCCTGCGCGGTAAGCAAGTAAAAATCCCAGTTCTAATCCCACCACCGCGCCTCCTAAGGCGAAGCTAGTCCAGTTGATTTTTTTTAACGCCAGTGTCAGGCTTTCACCATTCAAATAAAATGGCAGTACCACCAGGCAAAGCATTGCTGCCGTCAGGTAGGTAAATAAAAGCGAAAGAACCGGATTGACGGTGCTTGGTGTTGACTTCTGGAGAATATGATAAAAGACATTTGACATTATTGTTAGCAAAATTGCTGTGTAGTAAATCCACATTCAAAAAACCTCTCCATCTCACTAAAAAATTAACCTATGCACATCACGGCATATTGGCTATATGAATTATATACAAATATAAAACAAACTACAATAGCGATTGTAGGCCCTCTTCTGCTTTTACCCACCTCTACGACAAGATCAACTATTACTATTTATTATTCATCCTGAGATTATGTTACAATATTCAATGAAGAAACCATGGGACGCCGTATTATTATAGTTATTTCTCTTGTATAGGATATACCGATTATCCCATCCAATTTTCTTCAAACGTATTAGCATTTATAAACAATTCCAATAAGTACTGTATTTTCAAACTCCAATGCATCACTCTACAGGGGAATAATACCATTTCTGCTTATCACTGTCTATATCAAGACGAAAAAATATTGCCCTGGCTAGGGCAGGGACAGTAAATATGAAGGATGCAAATCAACTATAAAGGAACCTAAGGCTTACGCGTCCTCCAAGCCTTCTGTCTAGAACCAATCGATTTTGTCACTCAATTTCAAAACAATCACGCCTTCCGCTTTTTTAATACACTTCGTTAATTTATATTTCTCATCCGATTACCATATATATTGCAATAATGATATGAAGGAGTTTGAAAGAATAAGCCCGGTAAAAAATGCCGGGCTTATTTTGAGACTGGAGATACTGAAAAGTTGTGTGATCATTTACAACCTGGATGCAGTATATCAGAGCATAGGCAACCAGCGGCCCCAGCAACTGAAGCTGCCATACCAAGCCCAACCATCCCGGCCATCGAAGCTGCCATACCAAGCCCAACTGCCCCAGCAACCGAAGCTGCCATGCCAAGCCCAACTACCCCGGCCATCGAAGCCGGCATGCCAAGCCCAGCTGCCCCGGTCATCGAAGCCGGTATGCTAAGCCCGAATGCCTCGGCCACCGAAGCCGGCATGCCAAGCCCGAATGCCTCGGCCATCGAAGCCTGCATCCCAGTCCAACTGCCCCAGCTACCGAAGCCGCAAGGCCGACACCGGCAGCCACAGCCACTGCAACCAGCTCCATCAGATCTTTTAGGTTCCATAAGATCACCTCCGCATACCGAATTAATAAGTTTACATAATACATATATGCGTTAACCTACAGGTTTGTGCTTGCCAAGATTAAAACATGAAATAGGCTCTATAAGTTACGATAATGATTTTGCATTCGCAGGCATAACCTGTTTATACTTGCAGAGGATGAAGTTATAAAGCACCTTCAGGATAATATCTTTTTCCATGAAAAAATAGATGACAGGGTAGAGAAAATCAGCGAGTTTTCTCAAGTGAGGCTATAATCCTTTCATTCTACTCTACCGACAGCGGAAATATAAACAACGTACTCATTTTCGCCGTCTATGCGGAGCAGCTCATCAAAAGCTTTTTGCACATACGCTGCAATTGCACAAGTACCACACCCAATGCCCTCACATGCCAGATATAGATTTTGACATACATGCCCAATGTCTAACAGCATCAATCGGTGTGCTTCACAATGGTATCGCCATTCTCCACGATAGGGTATACACGACCATAAGAATACAACAGGTGCTCTACCGAACCACTTGGCTTCGTCTTGAAAATTTTCACCACCATAAGCATAGGCAAGTTTATCTGGCAGATTATTATCAGAATAGCAAAAAGCGAGTCAAGGAGCTTCTGATCTCAGGCATGAAAAATCAGCAATTGACCCTAGCTTTTGATAATATGAAATCAATCCTCGCTTGCACTGCCTGTACTTTGTGTTGCTTGGCGAATAGCTCTAATAAGCCCCTCATCGGTATTCCAAATCAACTTCTCGTTGCCGCCGCCTTTAAAATAAACATTTTTGATATTCGCAGCATTCACTGATATCGTTATGTTAAAATCACCTAAACGGTTGATAAATCCTAACAAGAGATTATGCTTTACTCCGACGTAAAGGTTGCTATCCTCTACACTATAAATATGTCCCACATAAGCCGATGCGCTGCTTACGGTTCCCCCTTTAATTCGCACTAACCCATTCTCAACAGAAACAGTTTGAGCATAAAGTGCATTTGGAAAATCACACCTGGAGAAGCCAAATATCCTCCATCCATACCTCGGTAAAACAAATATCAATACAATTGCGACAAAAACAGTCGCAACGGTTTTAAAAAATTTCTTCACTTAGTTTTTCTCCTTCACAAAATATCTATAACGTGCGATATTAGAGAAATGCGTAGTATATCAGCTTCACATCATGCTGATGTCAGGAATTTATTTCTTTTTTACTGGCATCCATATTTTGAAGTATGTTGGATGTTGGTTAAATCTCTCACCAGTAAAAATATGCTCTTCAAAATATTGCCGTCCAGATTCCGTATCAAAAGTGTAGTCACTTACTTCTTTAAATTCAAATAAAGTATCCCAAGCAATTTGCATATCTTCAATCAGCACTTGGGCTGATACATACATACCATTTGAATTAAATTCATAAATATGTACCCCCTCAAAAGTGTTGTTTTCACCCTCATCGTCATTAAGAATCATAAATGCAACATATCCAAAAGGTGGTTTCATCCAAGCAGGATGCGGATGATCAAAGCCTGCAAAACGCCGTTTTCTAAAATCAATATTCTTGCTTTGCAACCAATCATCAATATTACGCCAAACAGTTGCGATTGGCTCATACCCACCTATACATTGAAAAAAAGCAACACGATTAATTTCTGGGCTTTCAAATTTGATTTCTGGTTTCATACTTCGCTACCTCCCATCATATGAGTAACCTTTACTTCACACTTTCAAACATTTACGATACAGCACACAGGAAGATAATACCATCTATGCCCATCACTGTCTACATCCAAGCAAAAATAAAGCTCTGGATCGGAATCCAGGGCGGTATACATCTAGAATACATATACAAAATCTCCCTCTATTTTACAGAAAATCTCTTCCATCCTCATAGAAAAAACATAAAAACAAAAGAAATTTCGCATTAAACCGACATAATATATTGCACCCGAACTGGAAACACAGTATAATGTTGGGAACTTCCAAAAATAATAAAATATTGAAGAAGGGGTGTATCAATGAGAAAATTTTTTAAGAATCTTTCAGCCACCTTGCTGGCAGCACTATTATTATCTGCCAGCATATCCATTCCTACATTTGCAGCAAGTGAAAAAAACTTCAGCATTCCGGAAAGTAAAGACTGTTCCCTAACAATCTCAAACGTAGTAGAAGAAAAAACTATTGGCGAATATAAGATTTATGTTGCCAATGCGCCGGTAACCGTTACATTTACCGGTAAAGGATTAGGCAGAGAGAGTGTATGGCTCATGCCGGATGCAGAAATTATCAGCGAGAAGTATTTCGACGAAGGCCTGATTTATGAAGATGTTACTTTTAAAGTAAAAAAGTATACATATTTCGGTGCTACAGAAGTGTTTGATGAAGTTACACAGGAACCGGATGAAACGCAAGAGATCAGTTACCTCACCGGTAATTATGCTGAAATAACCAAACCGGGATTTTATTTCGTGAAAGGGTCGGCGCCGGCCACGGCAGGTACCTCTGTGTGGTTGCAAGTAACAGGAGATACGACAGCTCCGGTTACAAATGAACCGACCGTAGTTTCAGCAGCCCCTACCGCATCGAAGGTGTTGGTGAATAGTAAACCCGTTTCTTTTTCCGGAATCCCCAAACATTATGCTCATTTTGTTTAGTTAGACAAATTGGAATTTACAAGACTTATTTTATCGCTTTTAAATGCTGAATGTGTATTCCTATATGACCTATACCAATTATGATAGCAGATGCAATCAGCCAAATAACCTTACCGTAAATGCCCAATAGCAAAAAAGCCATAACAGGCAGACTCGCACCAGGTACAGGAATCCCACAAAAACTACGATAAAAATTTTCTTCCGTATGCTCAT
>ENA-OFCE01000255-OFCE01000255.1-metagenomes-genome-assembly--contig:-NODE-255-length-36854-cov-27.915623_pt1 | contig 36854 bp, 26 predicted proteins | sample MGYA00153388_OFCE01 | MGnify analysis MGYA00153388 | reverse complement strand
ATCCACTGACAGTCATCGAGAAACATTACTAAGGGATGTTCCGCACTAGCAATTGCTCGGATAAACTGCTGCATAACTCGGTTGAAGCGGTTTTGCGATTCAATAACACCGAGTTTAGGTACGTCTGGTTGCGGCCCTAAAATTAGTTCTAATTCGGGGATGGCTTCGATCGCAATTCGAGCATTAGCATCCAAAACATCAAGCAGTTTTTCTCGCCACAAGTCAATCTGAGTTTGGCTTTCGCTCAAAATCTGCTGCACCAAACTCCGCATAGCTTGATTGAAACAAGCGTAGGGAACATTGCGCTTAAATTGGTCGAATTTCCCCGAGATCAAGTAGCCTCGCTGCTTAGTTAAACTGCGGAGAATTTCGTGTACTAATGCTGATTTGCCAATCCCGGAATAGCCACCGACTAAGACTATTTCACCGCTACCTTTACTGACTCGATCGAACGCTTGCAATAACTGTTCTATTTGTGCTTCTCGCCCGTAAAGTTTTTGCGGAATTAACAACTGACTCATCGCATCCAGTTGTCCGGGGATAAAGTGAGAAATTGTACCTTGACTCAAGTTTTGATTTTTGCAGCGCTCTAAATCTGCTAATAGTCCCGCTGCACTTTGATACCGATCTTCGGCATTTTTTGCCATCAATTTTTCCGCAATCTCCGCCAATACTTGAGGAATTTGCGGGTTTAATTGTTGAACTGGAATCGGTTGTTTGGCAATGTGACAGTGTACTAATTCCAGCGGATCGATGCTGTAAAATGGCAATTTTCCGGTCAGCAGTTCGTAAAAGGTGACACCGAGAGAGTAGAAGTCGCTACGGTAGTCTACTGCGCGATTCATGCGCCCGGTTTGTTCCGGCGACATATATGCCAGAGTTCCTTCTAGGCGATCGGGATTTTTTAAGTGCGACGTTTCTTTATTTAACCGCGAGGCAATGCTAAAGTCAGCGATTTTTACTTGATTTGTGTCGGGATTTATGATAATATTGGCTGGTTTTATGTCTTTATGAATGATTTGATTTTGATGCAGGAATACTAAAGCTTTTGCTAATTGGACGGCAATGTTTAAGAATTGGGCGATCGGCAATTGGTAGCGTGCGGCGACAGACAATCCTCCTTCTGCCGTTGCTATCCACTGTTTGAGGGAGATGCCGCCAAAGTCTTCTAAGACTAATACTAAGCAATTTGGGTGAGTTTCCAGGCGATCGACTTTGACTGTATACTCGCAATCGAGATATAGTGTTATCTGATATTCGTGTTTTAAGCGAGTTATCTGTTCTAGGGTAGGATATTCTGTATTTAAAACTTTGAGGATGGCAGGCTGTCGGTTTATTAGCGATACTGCGCGATAGATAGCAGTGTTGGTTCCTTGGTGGATGAGTTCTTGCAAGTCATAGCCAGAAATCCTTAAAGCTGGGAGCATAAATTTTGATTCCCGTCAACAAATTGGTTTCTAATTCTACAGTGCACTATCCCGAATCTAAACAACAGAGAGAAATTACGGATAATAAAAAATATGGCGTTGCTGATTTGGAGTATGATTTGCCTCCGAAATTTAGTAGGGGCAATTCATGAATTGCCCCTACTCTAAATTTCAGGGATTGCTATAGCGAGTGAATCATACCTAAATTCAGCAACGCTAAAAATATTAGTAGGGTACGCAATGCGCGCCCTACTGAATATAGGCATGGGGGGCTTATTCCCGGTTTTTCGGAAAAATTTCAGGTTGAGGAACGAGAAATTTAGGCATAAATCAGGAATAAGCCAAGGCGCGCAAGTCTCGAACTAGCCTTTGATGAACTTTTCTAATTTTTGAGCCATCTTCTCTACAATTCCCTCCGAATTACCTATCACCGATGCTTCTGCTTCAACACGCTTGACTGCATCTTCTGGAAGATTTAGCAACTGCACTAATTTTTGATAAGCTGCGGCTTCTTCAGTGTTAATTTTCGGTTCGTCGGGAGTGCGAGAACTAGATGAAATCACTTCATAGCCTAGTTGCAAAACTAATTCCTTTTCATCTTGAGTTTCTAGTTGATCGATCAACTCATCAAGGGGGATATTTTGCATGATGTAATCCCGGAGTTCCTGTTGCATTTGTTGTCCGTCGGTATCTGGGGCAAACAAACGGCAAAAGCGATCGAGCATTAAATTAACTTCTTCTGTCGCGAGTTCACCGTCAGCCCAGGCCATAGAGGCAACAATTCTCAACAGGTTCATTTGGCGGGGCGTAATTGATGGAGGAGGTGGGGTTTGCATAATTAAAATTGGGAATTGGTATTGGTTATTTGTTATTAGTTATTTGTTACTGATGATTGGTGATTTTTTACTGGTGATTGGAACCAACAAATAATAACCGACAAGTAACAAATAATAACTGACTACTAACAATCATGTCACAATTTTGAGAGAGGCACTCCCAGCCATCCAGTAAAGTTTTGTTTCTGAATAGCAGTGGGTTGTTCCACGGACTCGATCCAGTAGCGCGTTGGGCGCGACGTGGCGAGAGTAACGCGACAAGTCCGCAGTTCGTCTTGGTGAAAAACTGTTACTTCGATCGCGTCTCCCGACTGATAATCCTTAAGCCTCTCGTTGGCTTGTTCTGCATTTACCCGAAAACCTGCGATCGCCAGCAACTCGTCCCCAGCGTCAATTCCGGCTAATTGTGCGGGAGATCCTGCTTCGACAAATTTAATCATTTCTCGCCCGTTTTCCGAACCCAATGTCCAGCCGATGCGAGGCATTTCGCTAATTTCACCTACGGCAAGTTCCAGCCCGAAAGGTTCCAGATATTTGTTGTAAGGCAGCTCTTCAGTGCCGTCTACATAGCGCGCGAAAAAGTCGCTCAAATCGATGCCGGCGACGGACTCGATCGCACTTTGCAACTGTTCGGGAGTAAAGCCTATTTCTACTGGCCGCTTATGAGAATTTAGCTGTCCGTTTGATGTTAGATTCGCCGGCTTGGCCCCTGTTTCCGAGTTTAGGTCTAAATCGTCGTTTTCAGCAGAATTATTGCCAAACTGCTGCCACATCAAGCGCATCACATCGTCGAGCGATCGTTCGTTGCCATGTCTAGCTCGAATCAACAAATCGAGCAAAAACGAAACGACTTCCCCTTTCAAATAATAGGAAATCTGGGAATTATCGCTGTTAGCGTCCCTACGATAAAGCTTAATCCAAGCATCCCAGCTCGACTCGCTCACAGGCTGCACGCTTCGCCCCGGAATCGTCTGCAATCGAGTAATTTCCTTAGCCATACCTTGGAAAAAACCTTTGACATTGTAGAGACCCGCTCGAAAAGGAATCACTAAATCGTAATAACTGGTCGTACCTTCAGAGAACCACAAAGAAGGAGTGTAGTTCTCTTGTTCGTAATCAAATACTTCGAGAGCTTTCGGTCGAATGCGCTTGACATTCCAGAGGTGAAAAAACTCGTGAGCCACTAATTGAATAAAGCGTTCGTACTTATCTTTAGCCCGAAAACTAAAACGCGGATAGTTGAGAGTGCAGCTCTCCTTATGTTCCAAACCGCCAAAACCAGAGCCGGACAAATGCAGCAAAAATACATAACGTTCGTAAGGTAAACCGCCGAACATTTGGGCCTCGACTTCAATGATTTTTTGGATATCTCGAATTAGGCGATCGGGTTCTAAATTGCCTTTCCCCCAAACCACTAGCTGATGGGCTTTTCCCAGCACTTCAAAATCGTAGACTTCGTGACAGCCAATCTCAAAAGGACTATCGACAAGAGTGTCAAAATCCGCAGCAGCGAAAGTAAGATTTTGCCCGGGAACAGGTGGCAAAGTCGTCACAGTGCGCCATTGCGGCTGGGGTGGCACGACTGTCACGGTGTAGCAGTTGCGCTCAAAACCGGGCAAGAAAAAGCACAAAGCCGCTGGATTAAAATAACCGTGAGTCGAGTCTAAATGATTGGTTCTGACTGTCAGTTCGTTGGCAAATATGCGGTAAAAAATCGTGATATCTGACACTGAATCAGTGTCGATTTGCCAGTGATTTTTGCTTTGCTTGCGCCAAGGTAAAGGACGTTCGCCTCCTAGGGAGCGAAAATCTTGCAAGTGGCGGGCGTACTCTCGAACCAAGTAAGAACCGGGAGTCCAAACAGGCATTTTTAAATTCAGAACAGGCTCCGACCAACCTTGCACGCGCAAAGTCACTTCAAACAGGTGGGATTCAGGATTGGGCATCGCCACCGAATATTGAATTGTCGGTGCTGTTAGTTGGCGATTCAGGTTATCTGCAACTTCCGAGGTATCAAAACGAGTGACATCTGTCATTTACTTGCTAAATTCATCAAGTGTTTGAGGTTGATCAAATGGATAATTTGGTGGCTTGGATCGACTTTAATCCAGTTTTTATTGTCCAAAGTTTCCATAATTTTGCTGGTTTCATCTAGGGTGATACCTGTGACATCAGCTAAGTCTTGATAAGGGATATTGAAGATATCTCTGCCCTCAGCAGTTTTCTGACCGTAGTTTTCTCCCAGCTCGACTAAAATATTTGCTAGTTTAACCGCTGGCTGGCGGTTCCCGAGTTGAGAGCGAAGATTGGTTTCGCGGAGTCGCCGCACCATCAGTTGCAGCATCCGGTGGTGCAATTGTGGGTCTTTAAACAGGGTTTGGATAAATCGCTGAGCCGTGACGCTGATCAGCCGCACGGGTGATAGAGCAAGTACGTCATTCGATCGAGGAGATTCGTCAAGAATGGCCATTTCGCCGAAGAAAGCACCCCGTCCTAAAATAGCCATGGATACAGCTCGATCGTTCGACAGGCGTCGGACTTTGACCCAGCCGGACACCACAAAATAAATCGCGTTGCCCCAAGAATCCTCCATCACCACAGCTCGGCCTGGCGGATACTCATGCTTGACGGCGTTTGATAGCAGCCCTCCCAAGGTTTCTGGGTTAGCACCCTTAAATAGGGGGAACAGCTCACTGAAAGCTTCTGTCTTCATGCAAACTCGTGGAGGTGTGAAATATAATAAGGCGACAGCCAACAGTTAGGGAACGATCGATGTTTGGGAATACAAACAATCCGTTGCTCCTTTAATTGATGATAAGGGCGCAGAGGCGCGGTTCGTCTAAAATTTGCAGATTGTTTCATCCTAAACGGTTTTAACAGCGTCCCACTGCCTGTTGAATTTTGCCCAACAGAGGTTCTATATATTCCGGCCAGCCGATCGCGATCGACTGCGTGTGGGCCAGAGTTTCGGGCTCGATCGCATCGGCCGTCCACCTCAGCGGTTGACCTTGCAAATCGCAGCAAATTAATCCGGCTGCTTTTGCCAAAGCCACAGGCCCAACAGTATCCCACAGTTTAACTCTGCCGTTGAAATACAGGTACAAACCCGCTCGACCTTGTATGACTTCCATCACTTTTAAGCCAAAGCTGCCGAGGGAGTAAAATTCGACTCCGGGGATGCTTTGGGCGATCGCCCCGGCGTAGTTTTTCTGGTCTCTGTCTCCGAGAATAATCTTACAATTGAGCGGTGTCGGAGCCGGGGGTTTGGAAAGGGCGATCGGCTGTGGCGATTCGGTTCCCACAGTTTGGAATAATCCCCAATCTTTGCCGCCAAAATACATTTGGTCAAAAGCCGGGGCGTAGATCCAACCCGCCACCGGTTCCGCCTCAACCAGCAGCCCAACCATTACAGCGTAGTGCGGTTTTCCTTGAATAAATCCCTCCGTCCCGTCCAGGGGATCGATGCACCAGAGGCGCTGGTAATTTGCCTGGTAAGCGGCTCTAGAGGCGACGTTTTCCTCCGTGATCCTGCCATCTTCAGGAAATAAGGTGCTAAATGCTGCCGATAGTTGTTGGTCTAGGTAGCGATCGATACTCGTCACGTAGTCGTCTGGCCCTTTCTCGGAAACTTCAAAAGGTGCGGCTGCAAGCTTGTAAGCTGCTTGACCGCACTCGCGGATCGTGTAGCGAATTTTTTCGTCTTGTTCTGGAGAAATATACATCAGGTTAAACACAAATGCTCTCTTCTAACTTCAGGATAAAAGCTTAATTCATTTGAATCGATCAACCTTGTCACTGTTGTTGACTCCTACCGTCAGGGTGGTTGTGATACAAGCCTAGACAGGATTCGGGAAATTTAAAAAAAATTGAGACATTAGCCACACCAGCCAGATTTATCTAAAATCCAAAATCTAAAATCTAAAATCCAAAATGGACTGACCGATCGCACTAGCACTTTCAACAGTAGAGGATAGAATCTTCTGAGGTTAGATAATTTGTGCCAGCACCAGCATAATTCTAAGGAGAATAATTTGAAATACCATTTGGCATTAGGTCGCAAAATAGACCTCGATGGAATTGACCGCGATGCCCAACAAGGCAAATGCCCCCGCCACGTCCTGCGGGCTCTGAGAGACCGCTTAAATGCCACCGTCCACGCCCCGGATGGCGAAGCGATATCGTTGAGTGACAAACTGCGATCGAAAATTTCTTCTAAACCTGAACATTGGGCCGCCGCGCGTAAATTGTCGGAGCAAGTCAGCAGCGATGACGTGATATTTTGTACAGGCGAGGACATTGGGATTCCAGTGGCGGCGGTGTGCGGTGAATTGTCGGATCGCCCAAAAGTTGTTGTATATTTCCACAATGTCGATCGGCTGCGCGGCCGCGTCGCCCTAAAACTCTTCGGTTTAGCCAACAAAATTGACGTATTCATGGCCTGCGCCAGCCCTCAAACCAACTTTCTCCGCAGCTATTTAGCCATACCTGAATCACGAATTTTGCTACTTTTAGAACAGACAGACACCCAGTTTTTTACACCGGGCCCCGTTTCAAGCGAGAAAAAGCGGCAGACAGTTGTTAGCGTCGGATTAGAAAAGCGCGACTACCGACTTTTAGCAGCAGCAACTGCTGACTTAGATGTTGACGTAAAAATTAGCGGCTTTTCTAAAGATGCCAAAGCTTTATCGCAAGCCTTCCCCGATACTATGCCAGAAAATATGTCCCGCAAATTCTACGAATGGCCGGATTTAGTACAACTTTATCGCGATGCAGACGTAGTTGCAGTTTGTTTGACGGACAACAAATATGCTGCGGGAGTGCAGGGTTTAGTCGAAGCAATGGCCTGTAAGCGGCCAGTCGCCATTACTCAGACTCAAGGTATGGTCGATTATTTAGCGACCGATATTGCTAAAGTGGTAGATGTGGGAGATGCAGCAGGTTTGCGCGAGGCGATCGTCCATTTGCTAAAAAATCCTCAAGAAGCAGAATCTCAAGCACAACGCGGCTACGAAATGGTGATGAACCAGCATAATAGCGAAGGCTATGTCGATGTTTTAGTCGAAAAATTGCGATCGCTATCGCTCTAAACTCGTAATATCAGCAACGGGCAGGATGCCCGTTCCACAAAATAGAAACTTAGTTGTGGAACAGGCATCTTGCCTGTTCATTAAAAACTGGTAAAATAGGCCGGAAAGCCTGTTCATTAAAAATCAAGACTCCCGTCCACTCGCCCACTTATCCCGCCATTTCACAGTCCCTTCCGAAGCCAAAACCCAGCGGCGACTAACCAAATTTTCTCGCAGCGGCGACATACCTTCCCGTAGCAGCGCATACTTATAAGCAATCAACTTCCCCGCACTTTCATTAAAAGGAATTTCCCCAAACCAAGTATTAGTATTGATATACTCCAGCGGGTAAGCCTTGCTAATATCCCAATTCCCCAACTCAGGACAATCTCCAATCACCACAATTCTTTCCCCAGGCTGACTTTTAACATTGTTAAGCTGTGCCCGTACAATAGTTTTCGCCTTAACTTGCTCTCCGACGCGGCTAAAAATCATTACTTCCTGCGCGCCTAGCTCTAAATTGTACAGCATCCCCTCTTTAACTTCAAACTTGCGGCGCGATAAAACCTCCGTATGCTCTCCATCGGGCAACTCAGTATCAACCGCTTCAACTATAACAGAATTGCCGCGATTCATTGCTACAAACACCACAGAATCACGATAGCGGCGCACGTAACAATAAACATCAGCAGTTAGATGCTTTTGCCACTGACTCCCCATTGAAATAGCTGGATTCAGCCGCCGCAATCCAGACAGCAACCGCACATCTCGATAAATCGGCGAATCAGTATCCCACTGTTCCATCATCGGGCGGTTGTAAGGGTCATTTCCCCCATCTGTATCATCGTGCAGATACTGTTCAGTGCCGTAATAAATGCAAGGAATCCCACGAGTCGTCATCATTAAACATATCGCCAAAGAGAGCATTTGCCGATCGCCATTCAACGACTGAAACCTCGGCATATCGTGATTGTCAATAAAAGTAATCAACTCCGTCGCCCCGTAGTAGCGGTGATCCAAATTCAGCACATCCTGAATTAACTGAAACCCCGCTGACGCAACCTCTCCCAATACTTCTCGAATTGCCACGCACAGCCCAAAATCTAAAATAGTCATCCCCGACTCGTTGACAAATTCCACAGAAAGGTCATTTCTAGGATCGCTGTAAATCCATTCGCCAAAAATGAAAACATCAGGTCTGTGTGTTAAAATATCGGCAGTAAACTCTTGCCAAAACCAGATCGGCATATGCTTAACTGTATCAACCCGCAAAGCATCAACACCTCTATCCAGCCACTGTTTTATTGCTGACTTAATGTAACTACGGTAGGCAATATTGTTTTCGTTGAAAGTAGCTAAGCCAGACAGTTCGCAGTTTTGAACTTGCCATTCGTCTTCCCAGTTTTGGACTTCTCCATAATGGTGATACCAGTTATTTGTATCATCGTTAAAGTCAGCTACTTTGACACCATCATCGTACAGTTCCCCTTTTTTGCCGCTAAAATCTGGATTGCTGTGATTGCAGACAATATCGAGTACAAGTTTCATTTTCCGCTGGTGCAACTCGTATACTAACTTATCAAATACGGTATCTTTGGTTTCTTGTGTTTGGTTGACAGAAGGATTATCACCTTTGGCAATAAACCGGGGATTTAGTCGCTTAAAATCTTTTGTCCAATAGCCATGAATTGCAGCTTGTTCGACGAATAAAGCTTCTACTTGCTCAAACAGCGGAGTCAGCCAAACTGCGGTAACACCCATATCTTTTAAGTAGTCGAGTTTGTCGATAACTCCTTGCAAGTCGCCGCCCCAATATTTGCCCCAATCTTTGCCTTCTGGATCGTAAAGTTCTGGGTTAGGGCCTTCGTTATTTGCGGGGTCGCCGTCGTAAAAGCGATCGACTACAATGAAATAAATTGTTTCTTGGCGGAATTCAATGTCTCTGGTGTAGAGGAATTCTAAATCGAGTTCGCTTTCTGGCTTAACTTCTTCTACCAGAGACTCAATTTTTGCTTGGGGTTCAGTAACTTCGTACTGAGAGGAAGTTTGATCGGGAGTGACTGATGTCATGAGATATATTTTTTGATACTGTAAGATTTGTCAGTTATTCGGAGTTAGAGTCGGAGATAGCTTTCCCCTAAGACTGACTTTTACAGCATCATACAGCATCATACGGAATTTACTCGTTTAATAAAATCTTTCTTTAGACAGATGGCGGAGTCGTCTATAAGGTTGTATTGAGGACTTCAATCCGAAGGAGTTTGATAAAGACTGAAGTCCTGACTTCAAACCAATTTTATCGTGTTGTACGATCGGGCATAATACAGCAGATTGCAGGTTTATGAAGTACGCCCGCCTATGGATAGATCCCCGTAGGGACACGGCAATGCCGTGTCCCTACAAGGGCTGTATGATATTTGCGATCGGGGCGATCGGGCTTTTTCCCTTCCTTTCTATTCCTCCCGCAATTTTTGGATATCTTCAACACTCAAACCAGTAGTTTGACTGATGGTTTGATTGTCAAGTACATTGAAAAGTTGCCTAGCAATTTCTAGAGCTTTTTCTCGCATTCCTAGTGCGAGTCCTTCTTCTCTACCTTCTTCTCTGCCTTCTTCTCTGCCTTCTTCTCTGCCTTCTTCTCTACCTTCTTCTCGCCCTTGTTCTCGCCCTTGTTCTCTGCCTTCTTCAATTCCCTTTCGCAAGATTCCCTGCTGATCCAGAATATACCTTTCGCGTGCTTCTAAATCTGCCAACTCCTCTGGATTTAAGTTAGTTTCATTAGCAATTTCAAAGGCTTGCTGTATTTCCGAGACTGTTTCCATTGTTGACGGTACTACTTCTAAACTGGGAGCATTTTTCATAAAATAAACCCACTTGTCAGTCAAAGTTTCTAACTCATCCAATTGTTTGTTGAATTTCGGCAATTCGATAAAAATCAGTTCGATCTCTGGATCGACATAATCAAATAAACGCTTTTTCTCCTTAAACACAAAGTGAGAAATTACTTCTCGGTCATTGTCAAACATTTCAAAATCAGTAATTGTCAAAGCAATTACAGGTTTTAACTTAAAGTAACCTTCACCGCGAATCAGTTGTGTCGAGTAAGTTTTCGCAGTGTTGTAAACTACCCGTTTCGCAAAAGATTCTACATTTAAAACTTGCATCTCGATAATTACAGTTGCGCCTCCTGCAAGTCTGGCTTTGACATCCAGGTAAGAATCTTTGAGATACTGTACTCTCGATGCTAAATACGGGTCGATAATTTCTAAGTCGGCGATGGTGGAATTGCCATCATAAATCATAGCATTCAGAAAGCTGATTAAGATTGGTTTGCTTTGATTGGAGCCGAATATTTTTTTGAAGGCAAAATCGGTTTTGGGGTTAATGAATTTCATGGTAATTTTTTGTTTTTCTAGCGCTTCAACAATTCAATCTATCTGGCAAGGATAATCAAAATATTTAATGCTTTGCTTGCCAGTGCGGGGATAGCCATTTTTTACGATCTTCTGCCAGATCCTAGGGGGGACAATTCATAAATTTCCCCAAATCAACCCAAGCTCTACCTAACGACCGCCACCTCCTCCAATCCTACCTCAGAATGCTCCACCCGGAACACATTTGCGCTCAAATTAGCAACAATTTGTTTCCCCTGCTGTGTCAGTTCCAAATAGCCGATCGCATCCTTGACATACCGATAAACCACATTCCAATAAAACTTAGGATACCCATCCCGCAAATCCCCCTGATTCTGATACCCCAAAACCCGATTCTGCCCAGTCTCCTCAAACTCGTAAAACAGCGCAGCAATCTTTTGCAAATATCGCGGATCGCTCAACTGGCCGATTAAATCCGCCGCGCGAACTAAACCCGGATAATTTACAGTATCTTGATAGTCATCATCCGCAGGAACCGGGAAACGAGTTAACTCAATATTCTGCTTAACCAAGTCGGCATCAATCAGTCTGTGACCCCCAAAACGCTCTTCAATAAACATTTTTCCCCGATCGACATGATAAGGCGTCAAACTAGCATCAGTCGCCCCCCGAGGTAGCGTTAATTTCATGTCGCCTATTCCCGTCGCATACAGTCCCAAATCTGTTCTATCTTGCCGACAAACGCCCTTGACGTACCCGATATCGTGGCACAGCAAAGCAATGTGGAAATGCAGCCAATGTTCGCAGGAAACACCACCCTCTCGGATATGTTTCCCGCGTAGAATTTCTTGTCCTACCAATGTGACTAAAATAGTGTGTTCCACATTGTGGTAAAGAGCATCACTATTAGCAATATTTTCCAAAGCCATACTTGCTACCCAAGCAATAATTTCGGCATAGTCAGATTTGAACCCGCCGTAGGTGTGGCGGTAGCCTTCAATCAGCCTCCAGACAAAATCGTTAATTAGGAGTTCAGTTGCGTTAAACATATTCACTTTCATAGGGAAATGTAGCTGGTTAAATTATTTTTATAGTTATTGTTTTTGGTACTGCGGTTTGATGTTATTGTTGATTCGATCGCGACGATGGATGCCCGCTTTTGTCTGGAGGCATCCACTGATATTATCAATGATTATGGCTTAAATTAGCGATCGAACAACTAGCAGGTTCGCGCACCCGGTAAATAATTGATATCAACAGGCGATCGAGGTATAACACCCCTCAATCAGCAGTACGGTGTTACATCTTCCCCGCATACATCAGCCAAAAACGAGAGCGATCGAAAACGCAACCCGACTAATTCCTCATACAGAGGATTCAGCTTGCACATAGGCGGTATGTGGAAAAGATGGTGTCCCAATAGCTGGATATCTCTCTCCAAAGGACACCGTGCGGGTATAAGTTGGCACAACCACCGAGCTACTTGCGGATCTCCCACTGCAATGCGATCGAGCCACTTTCGCACTGGTTGGACGAGGCGATCGCCAAAACTTAAGTATTGGCACTGATTTTTAGGAAAAATACTTGTAGTTGAGTTCATGATTAACCTCAGTAATTATTACTAACAAAAAGTTATGAATCACCCTTCTTAATCATCAACCAAACCCGCCGTTACCACAGTGACGTGAATAAGTTTCTCGCGTGACACTCGCGTCCCCAAAATGTGATTGGGAAAGCGAACAGTTGTGATTACAAGTCTGCAAAAGTGTGAGACAAATCACGCTCTGTTCCCGCTACGTCATGTGTTTTAAGATATATCAAAAAATAAATATAACTTCCAACTCGCCGCATCTACTTTACCATCCTACTTACCTACGATGTATTATCGGTCAATTCACTAATATAAGGTTTCAGGCAATGATGAAACAAAAATATAAATATGCCGACCTTTCTCAACGCCCACACACAGATACCGTGCTGGAAAAACTCCCTGTCGAAGTTAAGAATTGGGCAGAAAGCTTGCCTTGGAACCAGCGGCGCTATGTATTGTCCCTCTGCTACACATTGTGTGCATCTACGCCAGAGTTGCAAGCAGAATTTTTAGATGACTACACGGCCGACGGCTTAGTCTCAAAAATGTTTGAAGATGTAGATACTCTCAACCGAGTCAAAGAGTATTTAATCAGATTCCGAGTCAAAAAAGAATTAAATGAATCAGATTTAAGAAGCTACATCAAACAATTTTATATCCACTCAGCTCAACAAGCGCGCCGCCAAACTGACCAATATTTAGAATCTGCCCTCCGCTTCGTCTTGAATACAGAAGAACGCAATAATGTTTTTAACTACATTTTGGGTTTTGAATTTATTAAAATTGTATTTCAAATGAGCTGGTTGCAACATGAAAGGTTAGCGAGACTGCAAAAAAATCAGTCGCAGTTTATCGAAACCTATATCAAGCCGATTCAGCACGCACACAGAATTAATGGCATAATTGTACCGAAAGATGAGAGAATCTTTTTTGCCAGACGCACCTATTACGTTCAACAACCTAATATCTCTTACAGAAAACTCATTGAGTTAGTCATGGCTAGTTTTACTACAGAAATGGTGACTCACTGCGGATTTTCTGTCAGCCGTCACTGTGAAGCTTTGCGCTTTGACTGCGATTACATTTACGATCCAGAACCAGAAGAAGAAGAAAGATTTCCTACTGACTTGCAATTTATTCATTGATCGGTTTGCCCGATCGACTTCCCGATACTTTTCGGCGCACTCTACACGAAAGCCGATCTTCCTGACACCGAAAAACCAGGTTTGAGTGCCGAGGAGCGCAAAATTTTAACTCTGTCTCGCGGAAGATAGTATGAATAGGTCAATTTTTGGGATACTAGAAAGTAGCACTCAACTTAGCTGAGGAACAAACGTGCTGCTATCAAAAGGCTTTGAAGTAGAAATGTATACCGGCACTCCCGAAGGTGAGGTGGTCGGTCTCTCCGATCGCATAGTCGCCGCTTTAGAGGGATTTGTGCGGGAGCCTGATAGCCGCAATGTGGAGTACACGACGGCCCCGCTGTGCAGCTACGATCGCCTGTTGTGCGCCTTAGTCAAGCCACGAGTCCGGCTGCGCGAGTATTTAAAACAATTGGGCGACTATACCTTGCTTCCAGGAAGTACCCTGTCTCTCGGAGGGAGCGATCGATTTTACCGTTCCGATCCCAACAACCCCTACCATACCTACATCGAGCAAACCTACGGTACGAAAGTCGTCACCGCCAGCATTCACATCAACATCGGCATCTCCCAACCAGAAATGCTGATGCGCGCCATCCGCCTCGCTCGCGTCGAAGCACCGCTGTATCTTGCCTTGAGCGCCTCTTCTCCATTCCTCGACGGCGAAGTCACCGGCTATCATTCCACGCGGTGGGGTTTGTTTCCCAAAACTCCCGCCATCGTCCCTTTGTTTGAAAGTCACAAGCATTACATCCGGTGGACTGAAGAACAGCTAGAACTCGGCAGTATGCAAAATGTCCGCCATTTGTGGTCTGCGGTGCGCCCAAATGGCGATCGACGCCCCTACTGTCTCAACCGCCTCGAACTGAGAATTTGTGACCTGGAAGTCAATCCTCTAGCTTTGTTAGCCATCACTGCCTTGTTAGAAGCTCGGATTTGGCAGATGATGGAAGACCCTGGCTTAGACCCCTTAGAACTCAGCACCTTGCCGGCGGCTACCCGTAACGAAGACTTAGTTGCTCTCACCGATGCCAACGAAATTGCTGCATCTCGCCAAAGTTTGGATGCCGAACTCACTCACTGGCAAGATGGCAGAAAGATTCTGGCACGAGATTGGATTGAGGAAATTTATCAAGAAGTCTGGCCTTTCGCCAAAAAACGCGGCTTTAGCTGCTTTCTGTTGCCGCTCAAAAAGATTCTCCGGGAAGGTAACACCGCCCAGCAGTGGTTGAAGCTGCATGAGAGTGGTTTGGACACTCGTAGTATTATTCTCCAAGGAATTGATGGGATGGCTCACCAAGAATGGGAGCTCGAAGACAATTTGTGTGCCCAGTTAGTGGCGTGAAGTAGCAGTCGCGCTCATGGGGGCTTTCACTAGCCCCCTGGCGCGTGCGTACTCAGCCAAAAATACAAACTGCCCGAATTTTCTCCGAAAAAGTCGATCGCCCACGCCGAAAAACAAATCAGAATATTTAATCAATGGAGTCCGACACGGGTTATAACTAAAAGCTATAAGTTGTATCTACCTTTGGGTAGATTTCTACCTTTCTCAATAGCCGTATTTTTCGCTTTTAATTAGCTTCATGCCCCAACTTGTCTTGATTCACCCGCAAATCCCCCCGAATACTGGCAATATCGCCCGCACTTGCGCTGCCACAAGCACGGAACTGCATTTAGTCGGCCCGCTGGGGTTTGAAATTACCGATCGTTACCTGAAACGGGCAGGCTTAGATTACTGGCCCTATGTCAATCTCCACTCTCACGAAGATTTAGCGGCTTTTCTGGCTTGTCGGGAGCAGCGTGGAGGGCGATCGATCGGATTCAGCACTGGTGGGCGATGCAGTTACACTGAATTCCAATTTCAGCCCAGCGACTGGCTGATGTTTGGCTCGGAAACTGCGGGGATTCCCCAATCCGTCTTAGATGCCTGCGACGCCACAGTTTTTATTCCGATGAGCCAGCCTGGAGTCAGGAGTTTGAATCTCTCCGTCAGCGCCGCTGTAGGTTTATTTGAGGCTAAACGACAGTTGGGAGAGCTGGGATAAATGACGATCAACACAACATATACATATAGATATTTAATAGCTGCTGAGGGTTGCCAAATCTTTATTTAAATATAAGAAATTTGTATCAAAGCGGTAAGAATCCAGATAGCGGAGATTAATATATTTTACTTATCCAAAAACAGATTGTTATCAGCAACACTAAATTTTTCGCAAGATGATTTAGCAATAAAAACCGACAATTTCAGCGATTTAGGGGCGAATGGGAGCAACTACTTGGGTTTGAACGCTATATCTGGTAAATATACGGTTGTAGGCAGTCCGGGAATTAGCATAAAGTCGAATAATAGGTGAGAGTCCTAGCCTGTGCGAAAACGTATATTTTATGTATTCGTTCTAGCTATTGCGGCGTAAGGCTTTAGGGGTGTAATTGCAGCAGGTTTTAGCGAAAATTTTAAAATTTGTTACAGTTCGAGCTTGTCTAAATTAAAAAAGCAAGGTAATCTTGCCTAAGCATGATGACGACTATCAACAATCAAAATATTTTTGCTTGTTGATTTAAATTCAGCGTCATGCAATCCCTTGAGTGTTTCCAAGGACAGTTAGCGCTTCTCAGTAGGAGGTCGTTTTTTTGAGACGAACATACCCCGAAAAAATTAAGCCTGTTCAGGCTAATGAAATCGATAGAAACGGTTCTACGGAATCGTCTAAACAGACAAGCATCAGCACTGGCTCCTTTCGCTCTCTCGCCACGATCGGGCTAGCAATATCGGTAGGTGCTTCTGGCATCCTGATGCCGAGAAATGGAGACAGCGCTCGCGCTTCTGAACTCGCACAGACAGCAGAATCCACCGCTGAAGTACAGCCAGTCTCGGCCAACGAACTCGCTACCTCAGCACAAGTTGATGGTTCCAGCGCCGAACAGGCTGGATATCCTTCTGCTCCAGTGGCGATTAAGGTGCAGCAGGGACAAACCCTTTGGGAGCTGTCTCGGGACTATGAAGTTGAACCGAAGGCATTAGCAACTGCCAACGGCATCAAACCCGATACCGTACTCCAAATTGGTCAGGAACTGAGAATGCCGGCTCCGGGAGCCGCGCTACAACAGAACCTTGGCAATACTGCCATGGTCAATCCCGAACAAAAGTTAAATCTGACTGGTGACTCCGAGACGTTGGATAGTGCAGCCCCCTTAGGGCAGACCTCAACCGCAGCGCCTGGGCTGGCTAGTCCGACACCGGAACAAAGTTCGATCGACAGCCCGAACGCAGACGGGGCGATCGACAGTTTGAAAAAACAGGAAAACCGCACCACAGCATCTGGTCGGACACTCTTGGGGTCTGAGGGGGGAGCAAATTTATCTACACCTGCATCTTTGCCGGAGTCAGTATCGACGCTGGCATCCCCCGGAGCGGGCACTCAGACAGCCATTCCAGACCTCGGGGCCACACCTGTACTTCCGAATGGTGGGGTCGGTCAAGCATCGCCCGAGTCAGCATTCGAGTCAATTCAACAGTCTCTGGCAACGCCTAGTTTGTCGCAGGCTGTGGTAGTCCCCCCTGCGGGCAGTACCGCTCCGGCAAGCGCTCTCTACAGCGTGCGTCCGGGAGATACACTAAATGCGATCGCCAAAAGTCACGGCGTATCGGCCAAAGAGCTGATCTCCGTCAACAAGCTCGGCAACCCCAACTTTCTGAATGTCAATCAAGGGCTGAAAATTCCCCAAGTTGGATCAAATAATCCAGCGGTGCAGGGGGCAGCCTCTGATTCTGCCTCCTACTCTACATCTGTCTCATCGGCGGCTTCGGCTGTAGCACCCGCGCCAACAGTGCCGGTTGTCTCTCCGTTGGCGAACTTGGAAGGTCTGAACAATATTTCAGCACCGATGGTTCCCAAAATTAACAGCATTCCGCTAACTCAAGTTTCTCAAACCATTAGCAACCCCGGGAAGCTGGAGCTTCAAGGTGAGCCAACATTTACAGGCGCAGTTGACACCAGTGCCTTGCCTTTGCGAGCAAGTGCAACTGCTACGGCGATCGCTACGGGAGAATACCCGCAGCCGGTCAGCTTCGTGTCAAATGTCGCTCCAACTACCGCTTTACCTGAAACGTCGAATCCCGAGGCTATCCCTACCGCGCAGGCTCTCAACCCTTATGCGGAACGATTGAGGGCAGAAGTTGTGCGGTTGCGAGAGGAATATCGCACCGAGCGCAATTCGATCGGCACAAATGCCGTGTCCCTGGCTCCAACTGACGGGCAGGATGTGAAAGTAGCCTCGGGCAACCCATCTGGGGATCTGCCAAGTCTCAATCCTGACCTCTACACCCCCGACTATGCTGGGGCGGTGCAGAATGAAATCAGCAGACCGCCTTCGAGAGGGTGGTCTGAACAGGTTCAGAAGCAGCAGCAAGAGCGTTTTGACCCTGCTCGTGCAGCAGAACAGCAACCGATTAACCTGACGCCGACTTCTACCTCTACTCAGGAACGCCCGGTGGTGGCAACTGCTCCTTTGGGAGCCGAGGGTTACGACCCCCTGAGCAACCCGTCTTTGGGACGCATGGTTTCTCCAGAACTGCCTCCGCTGTCGGGGGCTGATACTTATCTGCCTAACGGCAGTAAACAACAGTCGGCTAACGGGTTTATTTGGCCGTCTAAGGGCGTTCTCACTTCTGGCTACGGCTGGCGCTGGGGACGGATGCACAAGGGAATTGATATTGCAGGGCCGATCGGCACGCCAATTGTGGCAGCATCTGACGGGGTGGTTACCTATGCAGAGTGGAACGACGGTGGCTACGGCTATCTGGTGGAAATTACCCATCCAGACGGCTCTGAGACGGTATATGCCCACAACAGCCGAATTTTGGTGCAAAAAGGTCAGAAGGTCGATCGAGGCCAACAGATTTCAGAGATGGGCAGCACCGGCTTCAGTACCGGGCCGCACTTGCACTTTGAAATTCATCCCGCCGGATCGGGAGCTGTCAATCCAATGGCTTTTCTGCCAAAGGATGATTCCAGCGCTTCTCGGTAACGACCAGTTGGAAGTTATGGGTTTTGAATGATTATCAAAACTCATAACTTTAATTGGAAGCTATGATAAATTCTGTTCTTTTCAATTGAGACATAGCTTGCCTTACTATGCTAGAATAGTAAATTGTAAAGTAAGTTTGGCTCAGTGGCGCAGTGGTTAGCGCAGGGGACTCATAAGCCCAAGGTCGCAGGTTCAAATCCCGCCTGAGCCATAATTTAATCGAAAAAAAACGCTCTCACAATTGAGAGCGTTTTTTTTCGACTTTTCTGGAACATACTTGTAGTCGTTACGACTATGATATATTTGTAACAGTTCATAAAAAAGGAAACAAAATCTATGACGAGTGAATGCCTCCGGGTTGGTCAAGCTGCACCGGATTTCGCAGCAACAGCCGTAGTGGATCAGGAATTCAAGACAGTTAAACTGTCAGACTATAAAGGCAAAAAGTATGTAGTCCTGTTCTTCTATCCCTTGGACTTCACCTTTGTGTGCCCGACTGAGATTACAGCATTTAGCGATCGCTTCGAGGACTTCAAGAAAATCGATACCGAAATCCTCGGCATATCCGTTGACAGCGAATTCTCTCACCTCGCTTGGATACAATCAGACCGCAAATTAGGCGGTGTCGGCGACCTCAACTATCCCTTAGTTGCTGACCTCAAAAAAACAATTAGTGCCGACTACAACGTCCTCGACCCAGAAGCAGGCATTGCCCTTAGAGGTCTGTTCATCATCGACAAAGAAGGCATCATCCAACACTCTACTATCAACAATCTTGCTTTCGGCCGCAACGTGGACGAAACTCTCCGCACTCTGCAAGCTATTCAACACGTCCAGTCTCACCCAGATGAAGTTTGTCCCGCCGGCTGGCAGCCCGGTGACAAAACCATGACTCCCGATCCAGTCAAATCTAAAGTATTCTTTGCTGCTGTCTAATAGTTGTTGAGTGGTAGGGGCGGTGCCCCCGTGCCCGCCCGCTTTTTTTTGACTTAAACAGTTCTTAATTCAAAACTCAAAGTCTTCCCTCCAATTCCTGATTCCCCATTCCCGATTCCCCATTCCCAAATTAGGAAATATGCTGACTTCTACAGATTTTAGCGGCTTGTTAAATCAGCGGTTTTTCCAAAATTTGTTGCCTGTTCCCGCGACTAATCTTCTGAAGCTGGGACAGATGACGCCAGATTTTGAATTGCCGGATATTAATAATGGCAAATTGGTGCGGCTGTCGAATTATCGGGGCGATAGGCCGGTAGTTCTGGCTTTTACGCGGATTTTTACTGAAAAGCAATATTGCCCTTTCTGTTTTCCTCACATTAAAGCTTTGAATGAAAAGTGGGAACAGTTTGCCGATCGCAATATAGAATTATTGATGGTTACGAGTACGGACGATCGCCAAAGCCAGATTGTAGTCAGAGATTTAGGCTTGAAAATGCCTTTGCTTTCCGATCCGGGCTGTCAGGTTTTTCAGGCTTATCAAACCGGTCAGGCTTTGGGTGCTCCTTTGCCGGCTCAGTTTGTTTTGGATGCAGAGGGAAAACTCCTGTTCAAACATTTGTTTTCTTTCATAGACCATAATGCTAGTGTAGAAACTTTGCTGACATCTTTCGATAAGCAAGAACACGGCCATGCTTTGTCCTAATCGGGAGTTTTTAACCGCAGATACAGGCTGATGTATGCGGTTGATTTTTAGTTTTGCGGTAAATACTGATTGTGGCAATTGTCATGGCCCAATAGCTGGATGTTCGATCGAAAGTAATCTAGGCTATAGCTGGAATGTATCTAGTATCAGTTTAAGCCGATGTCGTCTCCTAAAAATCGATTCGCAAGCAAAATTGAATTCAGCGTCTTAGCGTCGCATCCCGAGTTATTGACCGGTTTGGATGCGTGGATGCGGCTGGGTTTGATTTCGCCTGCTGAAGTTGAGCAATTGTGCAGTCAGTATTTAGTCTGCCCGCTTCCAGATCCCGCTGTGGTTGTTTCGGACATTGACGCTGGGGCGATCGATCCTATTCCCCAGCCCAAAATACCTGCTTTAGCAACACAAAAAACATTACCTAGCACCACAAAAAACGTTGCCAGGCCCACAGAAACTGCTCAAACCCCGAATTTTATCGCTCAAATCTTGCACTCGCTAATAGCCGAAATTAGCGTCGTGTGGCTATTGTTTTTAGGCGTGTTCATGGTAGTTGTCTCATCAGGAGTCTTAGCTGCCAGTCAGTGGGAAAGATTTCCGGCTGCCGGACAATATGGAGTTTTGTTAGCTTATACTTTAACTTTTTGGGCGATTAGCAGTTGGGCAAAAAAACAGTCTAACTTGCACTTAACTGCTCAAACTTTACAAGAAGTTACGTTGTTGCTAGTGCCGATAAATTTTTGGGCGATGGATACTTTTGGATTGTGGCAGTATCCTTGGAATTGGGGGGTAGCAATCGCAGCGGCACTCGTTTTGACTTGGATAACTAGCGGGATTATCAAATCTCAGTATCAAAGCTTATCGGGAAAAAATGTAACTAGATCGATCGCCCTAAATCATTTGGGATTGAGTTATTTGCAGTGGGGTTGGGCATTGGCAGGCTTCTCCCTAGCTGCGGTTTATTTGGGTACAGTGGGAACTGCTGTTGCTACAGTTTATCAAGTTCAGCAACAACGATTGCAATCTCTCAAACGCGGGCAAAATACTGAAACTATTACCGCTGCTTTTAGTTATAGCCGACATTTTTTGATTTATAAAAAAGCGGCTTTAGTAGCTTATTCTTTAGGGATTTTACTGGGTCGGGCGATTTTTGTCAAGGGTATAGATATCGCTGAAATGGGTTTAGCTTTGGGGATTTGCGGCGTGCTTTTAGCATGGATCGATTGGCAGCAACCCCAGGCTTCTGAGACTATTAAAAATAATATATCTGACCAGCCAACTCCCAGCAACTTTTTTAATTGGCAATTAGCCGGAGGTGCTTTGTTGGGTTTGGGGTGGCTGGTTTGTTTTCGCGAAATTCCGCTACAGGCGATCGCAATTAGCGGATTGGCTATTTGGTTTTTTTATAACCGCTTAGTGCGGTTTTGGCAAGAGTTTGATTTGCTAATGCTTTTCGCCGTGGGACTTCAGACTATTTGGCTGTTGTGGCGAGTTATTCCTGTTGGGATTCAAACACAATTTGTAGCATTTTTAACTCAGCTTACAAACTCTAGGCAAACTCCTTGGGCTTTTTGGGGCGTTTTGCTGTTGCCTTATTTAATTTTAACGGTAAGTGTGGCGCAGTGGCTCTACCGATCGCGCAAGTTTAAAGTTGCCCGTTTTGGCGAAAACCTTGCTCTCGGTTTGGGGAGTGTTTTAACTGTTGTTAGTTTAATCAATCCCTTTTGGCGATCGGTCAATTTAGTAAGTTCTACTTTAATCTTAGGTTGGATAACTTGGAAATATGTAGGCCCGGATAATTCCCGTCAAATTTCACCAGCGACTCATGATATTCGTCAACAACGAGATCCCGCAAGTTTAATTTACCTGACACATATTGCTGGCTTATCCGCAATCTGTTCGGGAATTGACTTTTGCTTCCGAAACCAGACTCCTGAAGTATGGGCAGCTATTTTGTTGGTTTTGATGGTAGCTGAATGGGGATTCTTTGTCAAGATGAAAGCGGCAAATTTTCTACAAGCATCTCCGTCTTCGCGCTTTCATCCTTCCTGCTTTCAAAGTGCCTGGTATTTGGGATTAGTATTAGCAGGATTCAGCTTTATTCTGTTGCAAAGCAGTCTTTCAGCTATTGCCGATCGCCCTCAGTGGAGTTTGGTCTGGCTGGTGACTCCTTTGGCTTTGACTGCTGTTGCTAAATATACCGAATTGTCTCACAGACAAGTTGCCAGTACCTTTAGTGCGATCGCCCTAATCGTAGCAGAATTTCTGACTTTTAACTTTTCGGAATCTCGGTTAATTGGTTTGGGCGTGTCAGTCGTATTGATGTTAGTCAATACTTACTATTTGGTAGAAATGCCAGCAGCAGCAATTACCGTCGGATTTGGCTTGAGTTTTGTAGCTGCTGTAATTTACGAATTAGGTTTTGTGTCGGGTTGGGATTGGGTAATTGCTGGGGCGATCGTACTTTTGTGTTTGTGGTTGCTTCGGGATTTGATGATTCGCTACGGGGCGCGCGTACCTTCGGCTGCTCAATTAGCTGAAATGTACGATCGAGCTTTCGACGGTTGGGCAATCTTACTGGCCGGCTTGCTGTTAACAATTATCACAGTTTATTCCTTTAGCTTATACACAGACACTAGCTTTAATTTGCAGGCATCTGTTAAAGTATTTGTGGCTACTTTGGGAATATTTGCTGCTATTATTTACCGCAGTTATCGGCAACTTTCACCTTGGGCAATTTATGCCTTGGCTTGGACTTTAGAGTTGTTGACAGCAGTCGGTTTGAGTTTTGTAGAACGCAATACGATCAATCTGGCAGTTGCGAATATTGCCCTCGGATTGTCCACACAATTATTGGGTGATGTGTGGCGGCGGCGCAACCCCGTTAGCGAAGCCCTCGAAGAGGATCGCACAATTTTACCTAGCGTTCATGTTATACCCTTGGTTTACGGGCTGTTGGGTTTGATTTTGCGATCGCACACATTTACGAACGGAACGGGTTTAATCTCTCTAGGTGCGTCTGTAATTGCGATCGGCATTGGCAGGCGAGAGCAAAAATTCAAACCTCTGGTTTATTTGGGATTAATTGGTGTGTCGGTTGCTGCTTACGAATCCCTACTATATCAACTTTTGAGAACACCGGGAGGAGCTTTTGGTGATGGCTTAATTGTGCTGGCAACTCTCGGCACAACTTTAACCTATATCTATCGCATTTTATCTCCTTGGCTCAGCAATTATTTGCGTTTAACCAATGCTGAACTAAAAATATTTGCTCACCTACACTGGGTTTTGAGTAGTTTCCTACTGATTTCGGCTTCTGGAAATGTTATCAAATCCGGTCTTAATTTAGGATTAGTCACTGGTACTTTATTAGTTCAATACGCTTTCTTGCAAGGGCGAAATAATCTCGATCGCCAATGGGCGAATATTTGGATTTACTTAGGTTGGCTAGAAGCCTTTGGCATCCGGCTTTACTGGATCAATACACCTTTAGTTAAGTACATTTCCGGGCCTCTGGGGCCTTGGAAAGTTGCCCTCACTGCTCTATTTGCCTATTTCATTTACATTTTGCCTTGGGATAATTGGGGTTGGTCAAAAAAACCTTGGCAGGTAATTGCTTCGTTGATGCCAATAGTTGTTATTTTAGAAAGTCCGGCTAAGTTTTATCCGATTAGTTTGCTGATAGCTGCCGCGTTTTATGTTTTCCTGGCTTGGGAAAGGCAGGAAGTCCGTTTTACCTACGTGAGTGTGGCGATAATTGACTGGATATTGCTACGGTGGTTTGGAGAAATGGGATTGAGCCAGCCGGAGTGGTACTTTACTCCTTTAGGGCTTTCTTTCCTTTACGTTGCTCAGTTCGATCGCGCTTTCAAATTACCAGCCCAAAAACCGCTGCGCCACAATCTGCGAATCCTCGCAACAGCGCTGATTTGCGGCATACCTCTGTTGACTCAGCAAAGTAACGGTTTGGTGGCGGGAGCTTTTAGTTTGGTGGCGATTGCAGCGGGTTTGGCGCTGCGAGTGCGGGCATTTTTGTTTGTAGGAACAGGAATTTTTCTAATCAATGTTTTCTATCAGTTGGTGATTCTGATATTCGATTATCCGCTGATTAAATGGGCGATTGGTTTGGCTTTCGGGATTCTGTTTATCTGGATTGCTGCTACTTTTGAAACTCGACGCGATCGCATTTCTGCTTTTGTGCAGCATTGGGTTGTGCAATTGCAATTGTGGGATTAGATTCGGGTGCATCTCTATTTTGCAAGGGCGAAGCATTTCGGCAGACAATTTATTAGCAATAGCCAGAGATTTACTGCCGAAATGCTTCGCCCCTACGAGTATATTGGCACAAATGAGATGCACCCTTAGATTTATCGAAATTCCAATGAAGCGCGGATTTGATATGATGTAGTATAATTGCCTTATTAAACCTGCACTTGCGGACAAAAACTCAAATATTCCCGGACTAACCAATGATCGCAACTCAGTTAATCAAGCGGTTATTTACAGTAAAAGAATATCATCAGATGATTGAAGCTGGCATCTTGACAAAAGATGACAAAGTTGAATTAATTCGAGGAGAAATTGTTCAAATGGCCGCCGTCGGTAGAAGGCACACATCTCATGTGAAGCGTCTGACAGAGTTATTCTATATCCGCTTATTATCGAGAGTAACCATTGGAGTTCAAGATCCGGTAGAATTAGACGATCGCTCTGAACCAGAACCGGATATTTCCTTGTTGCGGCGGCGCGATGATTTTTACGAATCGCGACATCCTCAGTCTGAGGATATTTTACTAATTGTGGAAGTAGCGGATGCAACTGCTGAAACTGACAGAAATATCAAAATTCCTCTTTATGCCGAAGACAATATTGTAGAAGTTTGGCTGGTAGATATTAACGAGCAATGTGTAGTAGTTTATCGCGAACCTTCTCCATCGGGATACCAAAATATTCAAAGATTCCAGCGGGGTCAGACTTTATCCATTCTAGCTTTTCCCGATATAGAAATTGCTGTAGATAATGTGTTGGGATAAAAGAGCCAGTCACTCCCTTTATCATTCGGCGGTTTCAACCGCCGACTCTTATCTTGTTGGTATTATTTAATTAAAAGCCCGGTTTCTTCAAGAAACCGGGCTTTTAATCAACAGTATTTATTCGCGTGAATCGGAATTAATGGCTCAAAGCCAATTCCGGCAATTTTGGTTCAGATGAACCATCTGGTAACACCTTAACCACACCGTTTTCATCCACATCTACGATCGCACTTTGACCTTCTTTCAGCTTCCCAGACAGCATTTCCTCAGCCAGTACATCTTCCAACAACCGCATGATTGCGCGGCGTAAAGGTCGAGCACCGTAGCTGGGATTGTAGCCTTCTGTAACTAACAAATCCTTGAACTTGTCTGTCACCGACAAAGTAATACCCTGTTCGGTTAAGCGGCCGAAGACTTGCTGCAATAGGATGTCCGCAATTAGCTTGACTTCTTCCTTATTTAACTGGCGGAAGACGATAATTTCATCCAAGCGGTTGATAAATTCTGGACGGAAAAACTGTTTTAGTTCTTCGTTTACCAAGCTGCGAATGCGGTTATATTGAGCGTCTACGGCACCTTCATTAAACTCGAAACCAAGACCGCCGCCGCCTTTTTCAATCACTCGCGAACCGATGTTTGATGTCATAATCAGCAGCGTATTCTTAAAGTCTACTGTCCGACCTTTGGCATCGGTTAAGCGCCCGTCTTCCAAGATTTGCAGCATCATGTTGAAGACATCCGGGTGAGCTTTTTCGATTTCATCGAATAAGATGACCGTGTAAGGACGGCGACGGACTGCTTCTGTGAGCTGGCCGCCTTCGTCGTAGCCGACGTAACCCGGAGGTGAACCGATGAGTTTGGAAACGGTGTGGCGTTCCATAAATTCGGACATATCTAAGCGAATCATTGCTTCTTCGGAACCGAAGAAATATGTTGCTAAGGCTTTTGTCAGTTCGGTTTTGCCGACGCCTGTGGGGCCGGAAAAGATGAAACTGGCGATCGGGCGATTCGGATTTTTCAACCCTACGCGGGCGCGGCGGATGGCCCGAGAAACTGCGCTGACGGCTTCTTCTTGACCGATCAAACGCTGGTGCAGAGTGTCTTCCATGTGCAGCAGCAATTCCGATTCCGATTCTGTCAGCTTGCTAACCGGTACTCCAGTCCAATTTGCCACGATGTGGGCGATGTCTTCTTCGGTGACGATGGGAGAGATTCTGACTTGGCTTTTGTTGATTGTCGCCTCGGCGATTTCGGCTTCTATTGCTAATTCGCGATCGCGCAATTTGCCGGCTTTCTCAAAGTCTTGTTCGCGCACAGCAGCGTCTTTTTCTTTGCTAACGGCCGGAAGTTGTTTTTTGAGTTCTTTAACTTCGGGCGGGGTTTGCGAGTTCAAGACGTGGACGCGGGAACCTGCTTCGTCAATTAGGTCGATCGCCTTGTCTGGCAAAAATCGATCGTTAATGTACCTGTCTGACAATGTAGCCGCTGCTTCAATGGCTGCATCGGAAATTGTCAGTCTGTGGTGCTGTTCGTAAGCCGATCGCAAACCGTACAATATTTCTATTGTTTCAGCCACAGTTGGTTCACCGATTTTGATCGGTTGGAAGCGGCGTTCTAAGGCTGCATCGCGTTCGATGTATTTGCGATATTCATCCAAGGTAGTTGCGCCAACACATTGCAATTCGCCTCGGGCGAGGGCTGGTTTGAGCATATTGGAGGCGTCCATGCTACCTTGAATCGCCCCTGCACCAACTAAGGTATGAATTTCATCAATTACCAAAATGATGTTGCCTGCGGCGCGAATTTCAGCCATGATTTTCGTCAGCCGTTCTTCAAATTCGCCTCGGAATTTTGTACCAGCAATCAGCGAACCCATATCCAGGCTGATTACTTGTTTGTCTTCTAAAATTTCCGGGACGTTTCTGTTAACAATTCGCTGGGCGAGACCTTCGGCGAGGGCTGTTTTGCCGACTCCCGGTTCGCCTACTAACACTGGATTGTTCTTGGTGCGGCGGCCGAGCACTTGGATCACGCGCTCGATTTCATTTTCGCGGCCCACCACGGGATCTAGTTTGCCTGCGGCTGCTAATTTGGTCAGGTTTGTGCCAAATTCTTCTAAAGTCGGGATTTTGCGATCGGGGCTATCTCCCCGGCCTCCTCCGACTGCTGCGACTTCTCCCACGGCACGAATTACCTGCGTGCGAACTCTCTGGCGATCGATTCCCAGGTTTTGCAGCACCTTCGCCGCCACTCCTTCGTCGTCTTGAATCAGCCCCAACAGGATGTGCTCGGTGCCGATGTAATTGTGGCCTAACTGCCGCGCTTCGTTCAGCGCCGTCTCAAAAATACGCTTAACGCGGGGTGTAAACGGAATTTCGGGCGGGAGGAAACCGGAACCTCTGCCGATGATATTTTCGATTTCATTGCGCGCCTCTTTCAAATTGAGACCCATATCCAGTAATACTTTTGCAGCGATGCCAGTGCCTTCGCCGACGAGTCCCAGGAGAATTTGCTCAGTGCCTACAAAATTGTGACCGAGGCGCCGCGCTTCCTCTTGGGCTAGCATTATTGCTTTAATGGCTTGTTCTGTAAAGCGTTCAAACATATTTTTTCAATCCTACTGTCTTGGCGAGGGCTGTACCGCTGCTGGTAAGGAGCGATTTGGAACATTACACAAATTATAGATGTAAATTTTTGTGTATTTCCTTCTATAGACAATGTATCGCTGCTGAGAGGGGGCGGACAGTGGGGAGAGCCGAATAGTAAGGGTGTGGTTGCCGTCTCGCAGTACGATCGGACAAATGACAATGCAAATTAAGGTTAAGAATCATCATATTTGCTGTGCCTCACTCTACTTTCTGATGTCGCTCCTGTCAAGCATTTTCTTAAATTATCAAGCAAAGTGCCTCGATGACTAGCCGGGAAAGCTTTTGTTTAAAATGACGCGCTTTGCTGAAGTATTTCGCCCCAAAGCAACTTTATTTTAACAGGTTAAGGGACTTTTGAATATTGCGCATCGCGATCGGCAAATTAGCAGTCTGTTTAAATTGTTTAGCAATTACCCAAAAATGGTCTGCTCCGCCCCAAGTAGTGGTAAAGTGCGCTCGGTGTATCTCAATTTTTGCAAATATCTTCGTAGGGGCGAAGCATTCCGGCAGTAAATCTCTGATTCTCACTAATAAATTGTCTACCGTCAGGTGCTTCGCCCTTGCAAAATACCAGATGCACCCGGTGCGCCGAAGAGCACCCTACAGATTTTAATGATGACAATCTGCTGCTTTTACAGCCATCCTGAAAGTAACTGTTCAATAATTTTCACAAAGCCGATCGCAATTTGAATCAACGGCCAACCCACAAAACAAATTAACACCGCCCAGCGAGTTTGAATATCCAAACCTTGGCGAACTGCCACAATTACAGCCAGCAAACTCCACACAGCCAATATCCGCTCTATCCCTTCTCCAAGCAAGGGAATTAACGTTAAAAAATTCAGCACTTGCGGGGCGTAGGCAAATCCGATCGGAACCAGCAACTCCCCATAAGTTACGTGACCGGGTTTTAACCAATCCCCGATTTTAGAAATCGTGAAAGTCCAAAAATAATAACCCCCCGCGACTGCCAAACCATCTATCAAAAGTGCTAAAAATAACACAGATAGCTCAGTTCGATTGATCAACAAAATGACGGCACTGCCCAAAACGCGGGACACCGCTGCTAAAATTACGATCGTTAAAGCTATCCGTTTAGTTATGGGAGTGTATGGAGTTTTTTCGTAAAAATTGCCGTTCAAAGAAAGTGCATTCCAAAGCGTTGCCCACAAACCTGCAATTGAATCTTCTCCCTTCACGTTGAACTCCTGCTCCTCAAGATAGTTGACAATTTTTACAAAATAAGTTCTAATACAGCAGAATCACCGAAATATTTCTAGGTAATTAGGTAATTAATTGGCATTCTACCAGATTTTATGAAATGCTAAGATTGATTTTGCGGATACTGACGTGGCTGCGCGGGGGAAGTTTAAATTTGCTGATTATCGCAGGTGTAATCCTGATAATTTGGGGCATTCTTTCGCCGGTGGGAACTGTTATATGGTGGCTTGGTCAAAGTGCCGAAACTTTAGGTCTCAAGAAAAATCCGCCGGAAATATTGCCACAGAACAACGGCAATCTAGAAGCGCCCAAGTCTTCGCCTCTGAATTGTTATATCATCTTTTTACCGGGAGTTGGCGATTTTTCGGGAGACGAATTAACGCGGGGAGAAGCATTTTTTCTCAAGCGTTTAGTTGAAAGTCACCCGCAGTGCGTAGCAGTGGGCGATATTTTTCCTTATTCAGCTTCTAACAAAAGTTTAGCAGGAGAGAGGTGGCTAGCTCCTTTTTGGCGGTTTGCTGAAGACGCAAAAAGCGGGCCGATTGCGGGGGATATTTTCATCAAAATTCGCAATCTCTGGAGGTTTGCAATTTCTCTAGATTATCGCTACGGTTTTGCATACAATCAGGGAATTGCTAATGCAATTATCGATCGCATGAATGCTAAATCTCCGATTTCAGTTAATCCTCAAAAACCTTTGAAAGTTATTTTAATTGGCACTAGCGGCGGCGCACAAGTTGCTTTGGGTGCTACTCGCTATCTTAAAGAATGGCTGAATGCAAAAATTACTGTTGTTTCGGTTGGGGGCGTGTTTTCGGGAGAAAATGGTTTTGCAGAAGGCGATCGCATTTTCCATTTTCGCGGCACTCGTGATTCAATTGAGGATATTGGCGGCATAGTTTTTCCGACTCGCTGGTACTGGTTCGCGACTTCTCCGGTGAATCAAGCTCGTTTACAAGGCCGTTATACAGAAGCTTTCAGCGGCCCTCACAAGCACGACGGCGATGATGGATATTTTGGGGAAAATCGGGCGGCGGACGGTCAAAAGTATGTAGATATAACCCTGGATCAGATTAATCAATTGCCTGTTTGGTCTGAGGCCGCGCCAGATTGATGAGTTCTTACATATTTGATGGTTGTACAATTATAATTAAGTCAGGAGTAAAAATTTGAGTTTTTATTTATTCATAAATAGAGGACTGCGTTCATCATTAAAAACTAATTTTATTAGAGTCAATCGACCGGAGATCATATCTCAATCGGTAACATAAGCTAGTCAGCCTTGAAATTGCCTCTAAAATAATAATAAAACTCTTATGGGCCGTTGCTCGGAGCAAGGTTAGGAATATACACGTTAAATACACAACCGCTTAGTCATTAGTCATTAGTTATTAATTGTGTCATTGTTCGTGGTGCGTCGCTTGAAGCTTGGCCTTGTTGGCTTCCCGTCTCTACCTCCAATTCGCAATTCCCGATGCCCAATGCCCAATTCCCAATCCCTCATTCCCTATTCCCAATTATCAATGTCTAGACCAACATTATATATTGCCATCACGAATCACGGATTCGGCCACGCTGTCCGAGTCTCATCCGTAGCTGCAAAAATTCAAGAATTAAATTCCGATATCTTACTAATTATTACAACAACTGCACCTCGCTGGCTGCTAGAATCTTATATTACTGGTGACTTTATCCACCGTCCCCGAGCTTTTGATGTAGGTGTCGTGCAAGCTGATAGTTTGCATATAGATAAAGAGGCGACGCTGGAAAAATTGCGGGAAATTCGGAAAAAGCAAAATTCGCTAATTGCGGGCGAAGTTAATTTTATCAAGCAAAATCGGGTGGGTTTGGTGCTGGCAGACATTCCTCCTTTGGCAACGCGAATGGCGGCATCGGCTGGGGTTCCTTGCTGGATGATGAGCAATTTTGGCTGGGATTTTATCTATCGAGATTGGGGCGGGGAGTTTGCAGAAATGGCCGATTGGATTGGTGAATGTTTCGGAAAGTGCGATCGGCTGTTTCGTCTGCCTTTACACGAACCGATGCCAGCTTTTCCAAATATTCAAGATGTGGGCTTGACTGGCGGCAATCCTCGCTACAGTAACGATAAAATTCGGGAAGTATTCGGAATCAAAACACCGCTCGAAAAAACTGTATTGCTGACTTTCGGCGGACTGGGTTTAGAGGCAATTCCTTATCAAAATTTACAGCAATTTAGCGACTGGCAATTTATTACTTTTGATGCGGGTTCTCCCGATTTGCCGAATTTGATTAATGTCAAAAATCAGGAGTTTGCAAACTCTTTCCCAATTTTACCGCGTCCGGTTGATATGATGCCTGTTTGCGGGCGCTTGGTTTCTAAACCAGGATACAGCACTTTTTCGGAAGCTTTGCGCTTGGAAATACCTATAGTTTCTATCATGAGAGAAGGTTTTGCAGAAGCTCAAGTTTTGCTGGAATGGCTGAAAAATTATGCGGAACATCAAGTTGTGACGGCGGCGGAGTTTTTTGAGAGGGATTGGGATTTTTTGCGACAGCCACTGCATCCGCCGCTTTTGTCGGATAAGTTGGATAAAAATGGTACGGAGGCGATCGCCCAAGCTGTTGTAGACTATTTTAAATAGGGCGATTTGAATCGCGGGTATACAAACAAATCGGCAACATCCCTTTTTTGCAAATATACTCGTAGGGGCGAAGCATTTCGGCAGTAAATCTCTGGTTATCACTAATAAATTGTAGGCCGAAATGCTTCGCCCTTACCAAATTGAGATGCACCCAACAAATCTCCATGACGGCGATTGAAATCGCGCCTATACAAACAAAGTCGGCCTCCGCCGACTGAATAGTTTTGCATCAATCTCATCTAAAATCTAATACCAATTTTCTAAAGTGATTGTCTTATATAAATTATCGTTCATTCGCCCTCATCCCCGGCCGGACACGGCAGTGCCGTTTCCCTACAGACGATAGCTTATAATTTACACGTAGCACTAATTTTCAGAATTGGTATAAAATCCAAAATCTCAAATCGCATGATTCACTATCAACAGATACTCAAGATTCACACTACAGGGAAGTCTCTGTGCAAAATCACTCCTAAGATAGAAGATGTGGTGGCGAATTCAGGTGTCAAAACGGGGCTTTGTAGCTTATTTTTGCGCCACACTTCTGCTAGCTTGCTGATTCAAGAAAATGCTGACCCGGATGTACTTCAGGATTTGGCTAACTTTTTGGCTAAACTGGTACCGGAGGGCGCGAACTACATTCACGATGCGGAAGGCCCAGATGATATGCCGGCACACATTCGCACTGCGCTGACTCATACTTCTGAACAAATCCCGATCGACCGCAGCAGGTTATTATTAGGAACTTGGCAGGGAATTTATCTGTGGGAACACCGCCAGCGGGGCAATATTCGCGAATTAGTTGTTCATGTCAGCGGTGTTTGATCGGAATTTGTACCTCGCTGATTTTAGTTGCTTCCGCTGTCATCGGGGAATTGTAAAAAAAGCGACGCGGCGGCCCAACTATTTCGTATTCGGGATGTTCTTGAAGCCAATCTTTGAGTTTGGAGAGGTTAATTTCGTAGCTTTCCCAAGTGTAGGCCCCGCCCACGCCGATGCTGACAACCGTCATCGGCGAAGTATCCGTGACTTCCACAGCGGAGTTAACGCTGCTGGGGGCGATATTTGGTGCGGGATAGAGGAAGGAAACTTCTGCGACAGGAACTGCATCGATTTGCCCGGAAGCGGCCGTGTAGCGCGCCTCTACTGGCGTTGTCATCGCAATTTGGTTGTTGCTAATGTGTTGAAATAAGGGATTAAAGGCGATTCCTGTCGCTTGTCGCAAATCGCCCTCGTGGGTGTATGTGACAGCGCGATACTGAGGATATTGCTTAACTTCTATGACGCCAATCTGTGCGGGCTGAGGGAATCCACTGGGTAATACCATTTGAGATTTAAGATTTGAGATTTTACAATAAAGAATGAGGAAAGACTGACTCCGCAAGGGTTTGAAACTTGCTAGCAGTTGCATTGTTTTTGGCAACTGTTATAAATAGATTGAGATTGCGTGTAGACGATCGATCGATCGGCACAACCAGTTTAGCAGTTATTCAGGGAACTGCTAACAGTCGATCGCCTAGAATTAGTTAGAGATTTATTAATTAACCTCGTAATAATACGGACGACACTGAGTAAGCAGAGAAACATTAATCTAGTTGTCCTTTAAAAATTAGCGTTTTTCAGGGGCGTCTGCTATTTGTGTCGGAAAATATGCGGCTGCTTTTGTCGATCGAGCTGTGCGTTTTCAGTGATTACCACACTTATCGGGTGCAACAACGCGGGTCAATTATATTGCTTTCAGGGAATGACATATGAAAAAGATTCTAGTAATTGAAGACGAGCAAGTAATTCGGGAGAATATTCTCAAACTCCTAAAAGCTGAAGGTTTTGACGTGATAGGTGCAGAAAATGGAGCGCAAGGTTTATCTGCGGCGGTGTCAAATCTTCCCGACGTGATTATTTGCGACGTGATGATGCCGGAACTTGACGGATATGGGGTATTGGCGGCCTTGCGATCGCATCCTGTTACTGCTACGGTACCTTTTGTTTTTCTCACTGGTAAAGCCGAGCGTTCTGAAGTGCGCCAAGGTATGGAATTGGGAGCCGATGATTACCTGACTAAACCTTTTAGTAAAGCTGAACTTGTGGGTGCCATATCGAGCCGCTTGAAAAAACAAGCAGCTTTGGCCCAACAGCAGCATAATTTGCGATCGCCAAGCAGCGAATTCCTTCAAGATGCCGCCGACAAATTAGAGCACATAAAAACAAGTTTGTACGACGCATTGGAACGAGAAGAATTCCAAGTTTACTATCAGCCGCAAATCAATGTCCTGAGCGGTAGAATTATGAGCGCAGAAGCTTTAGTGCGCTGGTTGCATCCAGAAAAAGGGCTGATATCGCCCGCAGATTTTATTCCGGCTGCCGAAGAAACTGGCTTCATTGTACAGTTAGGGGAGTGGGTTTTGCAGACAGCTTGTAGGCAAATGCAAGTTTGGAAAAATGCTGGTTTTTCTCTACAGCAGGTAGCGGTGAATCTGTCGCCACGCCAATTTCATCAGCCGGATCTCAGCAGCAAAGTTGCCGAAATCTTAGCAGAAATTGGTTTGTCACCGGGCAGTTTGGAATTAGAGCTGACAGAGAGTTTGATGGTGGAGGATGCGGAAAGTGCGATCGCGACTTTGCAACAATTGAAAGATTTAGGAGTTTCTATATCTATTGACGATTTCGGCACTGGCTATTCTTCTTTAAGCTATCTGACGCAATACCCCTTCGATACTTTGAAAATCGACCGCTGTTTTATCAGCAACATCACCGACGGTTGCACAAATGCAGCGATTGTGAAAGCTATTATTGAAATGGCTCACAGTCTCTGTCTTGAGGTAATTGCCGAAGGAGTGGAGACGGAAGCCGAAAAAGATTTTCTCTGGCGCTACGAGTGCGATACAATGCAAGGATATTTGTTCAGTCCTCCTTTACCCGCAGCCGATTTTGAACAGTTGCTGGTGGAAGGTAAATAGAATATCGCTGAAGTCAATATTTGTTCGATAATCAAGTGCGATCGGGGTGGACTATGGTTTTAGAATCCAGCAGTAACGTTGACTCACTCAAATCAAGTAATAAAAAAAATAAGGATGTTTACATAGCTGTTCAACTAACTCTATTGATAGTATTTTTAGCTATTATGTCCAAGTTTTTTGTCATCGTCAACGCTGGAGAAAGGGGCGTGATGATGCAGTTTGGTAAAGTGCAAGAACAGTTACTCGGAGAAGGACTTCACGTAATTATCCCCATAGTTCATACCGTACAAAAGTTAAGCATTAGGGTGCAAAAACAGGAAATCTCCGCCGAAGCTTCCTCAAAGGATCTTCAAGAGGTTTTTACAGATGTCGCGCTCAACTGGCATATTATTCCAGAAGAAGCAAATACTATTTTTCAACAAATAGGTGACGAGAAAGCAGCGGTCGATCGCATTATCGCTCCGGCAGTTGAAGAAGTATTAAAAGCAGTTATGGCTAAGTACACTGCTGAAGAAATTATTACTAAAAGAGGAGAGGTAAAAGCCGGAGTTGATGATTTTTTAACCTCGCGGCTGGCTGCATATCACATTGCAGTTGACGATATTTCCCTCGTTCACGTTCACTTTTCCGAGCGATTTAGCGACGCAGTAGAGGCGAAACAAATTGCCGAACAAGAAGCAAAAAAAGGGGAGTTTTTAGCGCTAAAGGCAGTAAAAGAGGCGGAGGCGAAGGTGAATTTAGCTAAAGGCGAAGCTGAAGTGCAAAGATTGCTCAGGGACAATTTGACTGCGGAATTGTTGGAAAGACAAGCTATCGAAAAATGGAATGGGAAATTGCCGCTGATAGTTGGTGATGGCAGTAAAAATATATTGGATGTGAGAAAACTATTGAACAGCGGTAATTAAGTAGGGACACGGCAATGCCCATTGGTGTCAACTTAAGCCTGAAAGCCTTGATAAATGTCGCTTTTACCATAGTCTAGATCCCCCTCGCATCCCCCTTAAGAAGCTATGCTTTATAAACATCTTTCTTAACACAAAAGTTGACAAAAGTAACTATTTGTGTGGGAGCTATTGGGGCGATCGCTTCTGATAGAATACGAATTATCCTGCCTCATAGTGTTCATTGATATCTCCCTCTTTCAATGAGTTTACTCAAGAGCGATCGGGATTTTTCCCTCCTCGCACATTTTCGACAAACAGAATAAAATGTTTTTCTGCCATTGGCTCACGGCGGGAACCCAAAATTATCACTTATGCGAGCGACACAATTTGTCATCATAGCTATTTTACCTGTAAAAATACCAATTCAAGTTGTTTTCAGTTGATTAAATAGTAGCCAACCCATCATAATATCATCCAATCTTCTCAAACCACGCCACAAAGTCTTAACTCCTGGAACACCATCATGTTTTCTTCCCAAAAAACCTCCCAATTTAGCAATCCAACCAACCGCTTCCCCTAAAGTCGGCGGGTAAGAATGAGGATAGTTTTTGTGATGAATTGTTGCATAAAGAGCCTGCCATTCTGGAGGTTCTAGCATAATTTCACAACTGACATCAGGAGCGAGCCGAACGAGATGAGTAAAATAAAGCAAACGCCAAGCTACAATAGAATAAGTAGCTAGAGCCATTTCTAACCTTTCTGCTGTTTCTAATTGTAGCTTCTCAATTCCACAACCACTCTTTAACACATAATGATAGCGCTCAATCAGCCAACGATAACTATACCATCTCACATAAGTAGTCACATCCTCTATACAAGTAATAGGTAAGGTAGTCACTAGCTACCATTCAATTGCTTCAGACTCAGAAGGTAGCTCGGATTCTCATTCCTAAAATAACTTGCAGTTTAATCGGACTTAATTTCTCTTGTTTAGGACGATTTCTAGGAGGTTGAATAGTTAAGGTTTTATACCTAATAGTTAAAGTCGCTTTTCGTGATGGTCGAGTCGGGTTGCGTTTCAATTCCACAGTCATTGTGACTTGCGGTTCGACCAATCCCATCTCTTCTTTAAGATGGTTGGACGAGGACTCTAAACATCTGTTTTGAGTAGCTCGAATCAAAAAATCTGTTCCCTCACGGTTCGCATAGGCAAACAAGTCATAAAAATCTGCTTCTCGGTCGGCAATTGTGACTACTTGTTGTGAATCAGGTATAATAGATAACGTATTTTTTAAAGCATCAAGCCATCTTTGACTCTCTTTTTCTTCGGTTGATTTTTGAGAACGTTGAGCAGCTTTACCTAAATATTTTGGCTCTCTAGCCCAGA
>ENA-OFCE01000254-OFCE01000254.1-metagenomes-genome-assembly--contig:-NODE-254-length-37071-cov-28.295764_pt1 | contig 37071 bp, 34 predicted proteins | sample MGYA00153388_OFCE01 | MGnify analysis MGYA00153388 | reverse complement strand
GAATTAAGCGCCGCGGCTTCAGAGCTGAGCGGAGCATTATAGTAACAACATTGGTAGATACCAAACGGTACACTGTTGAAAACTTGACTTCTTTATATGGGTTTCGTTGGTCGGCAGCAGAAGTCAATTTACGCTATCTCAAAACAACGTTAAAAATGGAGATGTTAATAGCTAAAACTCCGGTGATGGTGAGCAAAGAAATCTGGACACACTTATTAGCTTACACTTTACTACGTACTATTATGTGGCAGGCTGTATCTTCGTCAGAAAATACAGTTTTTCAACTCTCATTCCAATCAACCAGGCAGCAGTTTAATCGGTTATTGACGCTGTTGGCAACTACAGGAAAATGCCAACAGCGACAATGGCGTCAATTACTTTTGGAACAGGTGGCAACTAATTTACTGACGATTCGACCTGAGCGTTCGCTTACCTAGAGTTTTGAAACGCAGGCCGAAACCGTATCCTCGAATGCAGGAACCTCGCTCTGTCTTGAAAGCTAAACTGCGGGTGTGATTAAGCCTTTTTCAGTGCCATTGGACTAAAGTCCTCACTACTAACCTATAATAGTGATTTTAGTGGAGACAATTTGATCGATCAAACTCGATATTTATGGGAATTACTTAACTCGAAAACATAAAAGTTTGTATTTTTAAAAGAATTGATTTTTTTCTACTGGGGCGCAGTCGGAGCAACTCCCAAAATATGCGATCTCAATGTCGATTACCTGATTGGTGGTAATATGCTAAGGTATCCAAAAACCACGCGGTAATTAAGTGGACAAACTTGAGACATACATAGAGGCAATTTGCTCTGAGATTGAGGCTTTGCGCCGGGAACGCCAGCAGCTTAGCATTGGTGCTGCTACTCCCGTAGGCGATTCGCCCCAGGCGATCGCCGATGCTTACCGCCGTCACGCGAGGGAAACGGCAGAAGTGTCGGCAGAAGTCAAAGGGATAGATGATGCGATCGCCGCTCTGTCGGCTCAACTCAATCAAAAACAGCAGCAGTCGATCAAGTTGCAAAGAATCAGTCCGATGGAGGAGCAAGTTGAAGAAGGAAGAACGCTCGCTCGCGGACACGCGGAACGGATTAACGAACTGGCGGGGGAACTGGCGGCGGAAGTGAAGGGACTCAAAGCCATTGCCGATCAAATTAGCCCCAGCTATTGGCAGGTTTATTACAAGCCTTTTATTACTGGTTTTAAGAGTATTTCTGTTCCCTACGTGCGATCGGACGGGGATGTTTGGACTATTGTCAATCGAGTAGTTTGAGAGGTTGCGGGAGCAGAAATTGGAAGTACCCAAGATAATTTTTTTCTGTCCCTATTCCTCTACCTCAACCCCGCAACAGTTGCTTAATAGTGCCGACCAATTCTTGAGGGTGAAATGGCTTGGCGATGTAAGCGTCGGCTCCTTGTTTCATTCCCCAGTAGCGATCGAACTCTTCGCTTTTGCTCGAACACATTACCACCGGCAAATTCTGAGTTTTGGGGTCGCTCTTGAGTCGGCGACAAACCTCGTAGCCGTTCATCCGGGGCATCACAATATCCAGAACGACTAAATCCGGGCGGTTGGCCTTGATTTGCTCTAGAGCTTCTACGCCATCACTAGCCACCGTGACGTTGAGTCCTCTACCTTTGAGCAAGTCGGCGATCATCTCCCGCAGAGTGACGCTATCATCAACAACCATAACTGTACTCATAGAATAATCCCTACCAAGCTTCTGGGTTGAAACGTTCACATCAACGTTTGCATTAACGTTCACCTTCAAAGGTGTCTTTGTCTGATTGAGATTACGCTCTGCTAGATGTAGTTTACCCACTTTTGCTCATTTCCCAATCATTTTTTGAATAACTATCTCGAAATAAAGATCCGCGTAATCTCGGTTGACACACGAGGCTCTGTCCGTTAGTCTATCATTTTCTTTCTCAAATGGTACTATTGTCTAAAAAATCAGAGTGCAGCTTGAGTTGCCCAATTTCCGATCAAGTTCCGGCGACGCGCCGCCTCCTGTATCAAAATTAGTCTATTTTTGATTGTTTGTGCCTAAAACTGGTAGTTTTTGGTCGTAGAGCGTTTCTAAGCCCACCGGGCGCGATCGATAGCTGTGACGGTCGTTTTTGCAACCGTTAGCCACGATTCCCAAGACGGAAGCTCCAGAAATTTTTAATTCTTCTAAAACTCTGCGAACTTGCGATCGGTCTGTTTTCCCAATTTGTACGACCATAATCGTAGCGTCTGTATGAGCCGCGATCAAATGCGCGTCTGCCAAACCTCCTAGCGGCGGTGTGTCATAAATCACTAAGTCAAAAAATGCTTGAAATTGCTCCATCAAATACTGCATTTTTTTGGAAGAAAGCAGCTTGATCGGATCGGGGGGAATTTGACCGGCGGTGAGTACGAACAAATTGTCTTGGTTGGGCGATCGCTGGATTGCATCGTTGAGACTGAGATCTGTGGAGATGGCATCGCCTAGGCCGCGCACGTTCGGCAGTCCTAGCTTAGCGTGCAGTTGCGGGCAGCGCAAATCTGCATCTACTAATAATACTCGCTGTCCGACTGCTGCTGCTGTGGCCGCCAAGTGTAAAGCTACTGTCGATTTGCCGTCTCCAGCTACCGCCGAACTCACTAAGAGCGATCGAATCGTCCTACCTGCACTCAGCAAGTGAATGTTCGTGTAGAGCGATCGAAATGCTTCTAAAAATTGATAGTCCAAGTCGCTAAAAAGACTTGGTTCGAGGATCGGAACAGTCGGTTGAGCTTCGCCCAGTTGCATAACTTCTACTTTCGAGTTCGATCGAGCTGATGTGAGTTTTCTCGATCGGACTGGCGGTCGGCGCTTGACTTTTTTGCTAAACGGAATCACCCCGATCACCGGCAATCTTGTGGCGATTCTCAGTGCTTCTGGAGTGTGGAAAACAGTATTTAGTACCTCCACTAGCAAGCCAACTGCAATGCCCAGCAGACTGCTTAAAATCACTGCCAGCGCTAACTGTTTTTTAGTTTGTTTGACAGTAGATGTTACATACTTGCCGAATTTATCTAGCGGAATTTCAGGAGGATTGATCAGCACCCAGGGTATTTGCTGCTGAGCGGCATCGATCCGCAAGGCTTCTCGTTTTGCCAAAAAGTCCGACAAACTCTTCGTAACTACTTGCTGTTCCCGCACTAAATTGTCGTATTCTCGCGTGGTAACAGAAAAATCTCTAATTTTTTTGTTGAGTTCTTTTTGCAATAAAGTCATTTCTCGATCGCGCGCCTCAACTTCTTTGATTTGGCTGCTTAAATTTGACATCACCACTTCTTTTGCTTGTTGAGATGATGTCAGAATAAGTTCTTCGCGACTTTTTCGCAATGCTAAAATCGGCAAACTGTCCTCTCTGTACTGAGCAGATTTTAGGGAGAGGTCTGAGTCTACTTTCTGGATTTGACTTAAGAGTCCACTGTAAGCTTGTCCTTGGGTCATCAACACGCCAACAGGATTATTTTCATTAACTAATTTTTGATAGCTTTGGTAAAGACTACGCATCCCTCTTAACTGTACTTGAAGTCCTACTTGCTGTCCTCGAATGCTTTGAACTTGTTCTGACAGAGATTTTCCCTCTAGCTGGGGATCGAACAAGTTACTCTGCTGTCGAAGCCTTTGGACTTGCAGTTGCAAAACTTCGACTCTTTCTCGGAGTTTTGGCATCTCCATATCTATAAATTTAATACCTTGATTAATGCCCGTCAGCCGCTGCTGTAAGCTGTATTCTAGATAAGCTTTAGAAACTTTATCCAATACACCGTAAATTTTCTTGGGATCTGAATCTTTGTAACGAACTTCTAATATTTTTGTACCTTGCTGTTTGCCATCTTTTGCATAACTCACGCGATTGATTGTCAGTTTCGACATCATTTCGGTGTAGGTCAGGTTAGGATTCCAAGCTTGCAATTCCTGAAGCACTGGCTGCATCATTTTAGGACTGCGCAAAATTCTAATTTGAGTTTCGTAGTCTACTAAGCTAATTCCTTCTATATTAATTTTTGCTAAGTCGGCGGCGACGGTGTTGTCTAATTGTTTGGACAGCAAACCTTCAGCGGTGGCTGGTTCTACTAACAGGGAAAATGAGCCTTCATAGTCGAGGGTAATCTTTTTAGAAGTAATAAATATAGCTGTTCCTGCGAGAGCGCTCAAAGCAATGGTGGCTGCTGCCATCACCAGAATGCGGCGGCGCAGGACGCCAAACAGCCAGGACAAGTCTAGCTTTTCTTCTTCTGTCTCCTCGACGAAGTTATCTCTGTAGTTCTGAGCCGAGAAGTTCGGCAGTTTGCCATTTGATTTGGGTGTGAAGGGTTGGTAATCTTGTCGGTTATCCATATTCAGCCTCGGTATTTTTGATGTTGATATTTTTGATGTGGATATTTTTGATGTTGATATTTGTGAAGCTGCCGCACCGCGACTGTCTAATCCTATTATTTAATTTATTCTAGCCTTTGCTAGGAATTATTCACCTGATCCGCAGCCTTGTTATCTGAATAAACCTCGGAAAACGTTTATAAAATTTAACACTCCGGTAGCTGGCCCGATCGGCCCGACTACAGCATTCATTCGGTCTATGAAGTTGACAAGACCACTGCGAGATACGACGATCATGTCGTTGTTGCGAAGTTGAGGATTGATTTCTTCGTTAATTCCTTGAGTTAAATCGACTTCGATCGTCCGTTTAGTAGCTGTACCGTCGTTATTGAGGCGGACTAGCTCAATTCTATTCCTTCTAGCTCTGGTATTCTCGTAGCCAAAAAATCCTCTGGAAATTAAAGCCTGATTCAGCGTGGCATTAGCTGGGAGCCTCAGTGGATCGAGGGATGTTCTGACTTCTCCTACTACATAAACATTGATGCCGGTGGGAGCAAAGTTAGTGTTAGCTAGCACGCCAGCTTCTGCGGGGTTGACGATCGAGGCTTTGGGAACGACGATCGTGTCTCCCTGCTGGAGGATGGTATCTTGGGCGCCGTCGCCGGACTCCAGGAACTGCCACAGGTTGACTGGGATAATTTGTTCGCCTCTTCTGGTGATGCGACGCACTTGGATTTGGCGGATGTCGGCGTCGGGGGTAATTCCGCCGGCTAGCTGAATGGCCCGGATGACGGTAGGGAAGCCTTCCCGACTGAGGTCGCTTGTGGTGTTGCCGCCGATGACGACGTAAGGCCCCGGGCGGGTGACTTGGCCGACGATGGAGATCGATCGAGGTTTTTCTGGGGGCGGCGAAAAGTTGGCAGTCGCAAATTGGCGAGATTCGGCTTGGTTAAAGTTGGCGACTGTGGGAATCACGATCGTGTCTCTGTCTTGCAAAATGATGTCTTGAGAGATGTCTCCTTCTTGCAAAAATTTCCACAGGTTGACGTTGAGGATTCGATCGGGGCCGTCTGGTTGGGGACGGCGGACTTGGATTTGGCGGATGTCGGCGACACCCGTGACGCCCTCTGCTAGTCTGATCGCTTGGGTGACAGTGGGATACTGCACGCTAGGGGCGACTCCCGGGCCAGGAGTTAGGGAGATGATGAAGTTTCCGGGCCTGGTGACTTCTCCGATGACGCCGACGTTGAGGGGGCGGGCTGCTATGAGGCTGACTGTGACTACGGGGTCTTTGAGGACGCGGCGGTAGGCGTTGCGGATGATGTTGGTGGCTTCTACTAAGGTGCGGCCGCGGATGGAGACCAGACCAATCAGTGGGAGGTTGACAGAACCGTCTGAGAGGACTTCGTAGCCGCGGGTGAGTTCGGGTACTTCGAGTATTTCTAGTTGGATACGATCGCCCCCGCCGAGTTTGTAGCTTTCAGCCGATCGTCCAATGCCCCCAGATGGTGCTGTGACTGCACCGGGACGTAATCGCACTTGCGCCATTGCACAAACCGGGAGTCCGACGGAAGTACCCACGCAGGCGATCGTCCATAAGGTCAAACTCAAGACTGGCGCGGTTATTTGTTTGGGAAAATCAGCGTTAACCACAGGCTACCTATTGTCTCACTAGGATCATTCACCAGTTTAATCGCTGATCGTTGAAATGCCATGTCGATCGTAGATATGAGGAAAAAAAATTATCAAACTTTGTTACCATCCCCGAAAGCACTTATGTATAAAGCCCAATTCAAACAACCCTCGGTATTCCCGAACCCCTGTCCTTCTACCCAACCAACAATTTAGATCCCCAGCAGCTTACATAGAATGCTCACAGGCGACAACTACCTCCGTTTATTGCTATTTTGGTGGAATTAGCCCACTATATTGATATTTTTCTCACAAAGGGTAGATATTTATGGCAAGACTGATTAAGGATATAATTTTATACAATAATTTCTTGCTGATTATACTGGGTGTCAGCGGATTAATTATCACTCTGTTCATATTTCAGATTGCCACTAAAAGAAATTTAGGTATTACTTTTGAAAAGTGGTTTGCTGTTTTATACATCTTCATATCTCCTCACGTTAATATACCTCCTTTTAATTACCTGCATTTTATCAACCTTAGTGAAGCTGATGGCAGTACGATCGGTAAGCTTCCCTTTGTATTTTATCCCTGGATAGTATTTATTTTATGCGGCAGATTTATTAATTTTTTCAAACATCAATTTGTCCAAGCATTATCATTTTTATTGCTGAGAAATCCTAGTTTTTCCCTGTATTGTTTGCTACCAGTAACATCGACACTGTGGTCGCTAGTTCCTGATATTACGCTGAAAGCTGGGATGGCATTTACAGGTTTTACTATTGTTTGTTTTTATATAGGTGCGCGATATGAGTGGCACGAACTATCGGGCTTAGTACGATGGGGCTATACCTCGATCGGTATAGTTAGTTTTTTGCGGTTCCCGACTGTAACGCGGGAATTTTCAGGAATTACCAGTCACAAAAATTCTCTGGGCAGTATCATGGTGGTGAGTACAGCACTTTGGTATTTGCACTATTCCCAAGGCGCTAAAACTCAGAAAGAACGCTGGATAGCTTTAATATTCATGCTATTTTCATTTTATTTGGTCAGGTCTACTAGCTCTGGCGGTTCTTTAGTCAATTGTTTAATGCTCATACTTATAGTATCATCTTTAAGTTTTTTGAGTAAATTAAAGTTTCAATGGGCATTTACTTGTATTGTCGGCTTTATGGTCTTCGGTATAATTTCCAGCGTTTATATAATAGACAACTTAGAGGAAATTGTGGTCGGAGGTTTGGGCAAGGACTTGACTTTGACGGGGCGCACAGAATTTTGGCCACAATTAATCGCGGCAGCTAATCAGCGTCCTTGGTTGGGCTATGGATTTGAGGGATTTTTTCAACAAGATTTAATAGGTGATAAAACCCCAGCTTATTTTATATACACTACGATTGGATTTCAACCGCGAACAGCTCATAATGGCGCTATATCAATACTGCTGTTTTTCGGTTATCTGGGACTGAGCCTAATTTTACTTTCTCTGTTGACTAATCTAATATTTGCCGTCCGGGAACTGAGCCGCCGCCCGCTATCTGAATCGGGAATACCGATTATTTACTTAGTTTTTATTATTTTGAATAACATAACAGAAGGTTCTCTAGGTGATATTGGGGATGTGTGGCTTGCTTACGTGTTAATAACAGTTAGACTCAGTATCGATAGTAGCAAATCTCCATCCAGCAATCGCCAAAGTTACCGACAGGATTTGCCACCGCGATCGGAATCCAGATTTAATCCCGATTAACTTGCAAAAGTTATAAATTGATATAACTATGATATACTCTGTCAATGAGCTTGGTTTTTGATTGATGTCCAAACGCTCGAAAAGTATATTTATTTCTGACAAGGACTGAGAACTTTCTGATGTTAGATAAGCTAAATGCGGTCAGTCAAAAGCTCGCCCCCGGCCTCCGCCAGGTACTCGGCAATCTGGCTTGGTTGTTGACAGATCAAATTTTGCAGATGGCTCTGGGTCTGCTTGTGGGAGTATGGGTAGCTCGATATCTGGGGCCTGCACAATTTGGCTTGATCAATTATGCGATCGCCTTTGTTTCCCTGTTTTCCTCAGTGGCGACAATGGGATTAGGTACTCTGGTAGTCCGCGATATTGCTCGCAATCCAGACTGCAAAGAAGAGACTCTGGGAACTACTTTTGCCATACAATTTGTAGGCGGAATTATCACTTTACTGCTAACAGTGGCAGTGATTTCGATACAGAATCCAAATGATGATTTAACTCGCTGGCTGGTGGGTATCATCGCCGCCGGAACTATTTTTCAGTCTTTTGAAACCATAAATTTTTGGTTTCAGTCGCAAGTTCAGTCTAAGTATACGGTTGTTGCGAAGAATTGCGTATCTTTACTGGTGGCAGCACTGAGAATTGGATTGATTCAAATCAAAGCACCGCTGATTGCTTTTGCTTGGTTGAGATTGGGAGAGGTGGCTTTGGCTGCATTGGCGATCGCCATTGTCTATCAAAGCAGAGGAAATGATTTTAAGCTGTGGCGAGTCAGTTGGGATCGAGGAAAAGAACTACTCAAAGAAAGTTGGCCGCTGGTGCTATCGAGTCTGGCGGTTTTTATCTATTCCAAAATCGATCAGATTATGCTCGGTTCTGTAGACAAAACTGAGTTGGGATATTATGCAGTTGCAGTCAAACTATCTGAAATATGTGATTTCTTGCCCGTGATTATCGCTTCTTCTATCTTCCCCAAACTGGCACAGCTAAGAGAAAAAAATTATGCCGAATACCTAAAAAAGTTTCAAATTTACTCCGATGCTATGCTAGTTTTGTGGCTAGCAGTGGCATTGCCAATCTCTCTGCTGGCTCCTTTTATAGTCCAGACGCTTTACGGCGAGCAATATACAGCTTCAGCTCAGGTGCTGTCTATCTACGTCTGGGCTCAATTTGGCAGTAACTTCGGCGTAGCTAGAAATACCTATTTTGCCTTAGAAGGTCAACTGCGATACGGTTTTTACTTGACATTTATCGGCTCACTTTTTAATATAGTATTGAACTCTCTACTGATTCCTAAATATGGAGCCGTTGGAGCAACGATAGCAACTTTAATTACTTATTTCTATGTAATTATCCTGGTCAACTTTTTGATTAAAGAATTGAGGCCTTTTGGCAATTTAATTCTGCGTTCGCTCAATTTATTCAAGGCTGCTTCCAGGCTGATAGGATTGATAAAATGATTGAAATTAAACCCAAGATCCAACATCGATCGCACTGTCCCCATTCTGGCAAAATACTCAAACCTGTCAAAGTATTGTGGCAAGGTGCTCGCGTCTGTGTGGTGTCTGAATCTCCTGCAGGCGGCGAAATCATTGACGAGTTGAGAATTGGCCACGCTGCTAAGACTGCTTACAACATTAACTTAGATCGAGGGGAAACTTTTAGCGATGACAGTTACGCCCAAGAGTTTTTAGCAAAACCATTGCTCCAATCTCTGCAAAACCCTCAAACTGAACAGCTAGAAATTGGTCAAGAAATCTTCAAGTCTTATCAGCGGGTAATCGTATTAAACTGCATTGATTATCTTTACGGACACAGCCTTTTAAAGCTGCTGAACGCACAGAGGCATTTAGACTCTCATCCAGATTTTGGTTTGATTGTCATCGTCCAAAAATTTATGAGGTGGATGGTTCCCGAAGGAGTTGCCGAAGTCTGGACAGTACCGATATCGCTAAAAAATGCCCAGTATTACTATCCCAGTTTTGGCGAGTTTGTTAACAAACAGTTAGAACGTTTTGATGAAGTTCATGTAAGTGAAGCCTATTCTCACCCCAGTCGATTTGATATTAGTAAATTTACGGGGGTTTCCAAACACGATTTTGACAAAGAAGAATACAAAATTACTTTTGTTTGGCGGGAAGATCGGCTGTGGTGCAATAATTTGGTTTTCAAAGTTTGCCGAAAACTTAAATTGCTGCAAATTCCTTTAAGTATTCAAAATTGGAACGTGCGGAGGTTATTTACAAAAATGCAAAAACTGCTTCCAACCGCTAAGTTTGCTGTTGCAGGTTTGGGTAAAAGCACTAATTTTCCTGAGTGGATTGAAGATTTCAGGGTGGATAAATTTGATGAAACAACTGAACGAAAAATGTGTCAAGTTTACTCGGAAAGTCGGTTGGTAATTGGGATTCACGGTTCCAATATGCTATTACCGTCTGGTCACGCTGGTATGACGATCGATATGATTGAAGAACGATGGGGTAATTTTGCTCAAGATATTTTATATCAAGAGTCAGATCCTAGACTTGCTTCGTTTCGCTATCGATATCTGCCACTTCAGACTAGCTTGAGTAATTTAGCACATATTGCTTCAGAAATGATTCTCAAGCGATCGGATTTCTATTTTCACATGATGGGCGATTCCCTTCACGGCTTTAATTGATTTCACACTTTAAATATAGCAGGAGATATAGTCCATGAAGAACAACCGTTCTGTTTATATAGTTACTGGAATGTGCTGTGATGAAGAAGGACAGGAAAGTAAATATCCCCAGGGATCGGATGCTAAATCCTCATCGGAAAAGTTTCAATTAGTTTACTGGCGATGTGCGGTGGTATATTTTGCTTCCAGTGTTAGAAACAACCCGGAAGCTCAGCATATCTTATTTACGAATACCGATCGCATTCCAAATATTGAAAGCTTTAACACCGTTGAATTTTTCAACAAAATCGGAGTTAAAGTCGTCCAGATTCCATTTACATACCAGCCACCCATTGAATACTACCCCGCCTTCCGAAGTACGTTTTTTAAGTTTGATATTATTCAATATTTGAAAAACAATTCAGAGTTAAACGATCTCTGTATCGCTTTAGACTCTGATTGCGTGTGGATTAATTCAGCCGATCGCATAATTGCCGATATCGAAAAATACGGTTTGACAACTTACGATCTGTATGAACCAGACGACAAAAAAATTAGCGGTTTAACTAGGCGAGAAATGCAGAAAATTTATGAGGAATTAGGCTATAAAGTAGATGAGCCTCCCAAGTATTTTGGTGCAGAATTTATCGTAGGAAATGGGAAACACATTAAAATCTTGTCCGACGAAGTAGACTCAATCTGGGAGACTTGCTTGCAAAGATTTGCCGCAGGGGAGACAAAATTTAATACAGAAGAGCAGATGCTCAGCTATATTTACAATAAGCTGGGATATGCTCGCAGCAGTGGCAATGCTTACTTTAATCGAGTGTGGACATCGCCGATAATTTATACTGCAACTGAAGCAGATTTAAAAATGGATGTGTGGCATTTACCAGCCGAGAAAGGATTCGGGATTAAGCGACTTTTTGCACAAGTGGCTAATCCCAACTCTGATTTTTGGAATCTGCCTATGGGAGAACAGTTTACTAAATATGTTGCGGGTTATGTAGGAATCCCAAAACGCAATATTTCTAAGACTGTTCTGGATGTGTTAGATAACAGGATTTCTGGCATAAAAAGGAGATTGGCGAAAGTCACAAGTGTTGTCAATAATTAGCATACTGGAGTTGTGTAAATGTTCGATCGCCAATTGAAAACCCCCGTCGCGTTTATTATTTTCAAACGCCCTGAAGAAACTCAAAGAGTATTCGCAGAAATTCGCAAAGTCAAGCCGTCTAAATTGTTAGTGGTTGCTGACGGGCCGCGGCCGGACAGACCGGGAGAAGACCTGCAATGTGCTGCGGCTCGGGCGATTATTGAGCAGGTGGATTGGGAATGCGAAGTTTTGAGAAATTATGCCGATCGCAATTTGGGATGTCGCGATCGCGTTTCTAGCGGGTTAAATTGGGTATTTGACACGGTGGAAGAGGCGATTATTATTGAGGATGATTGTTTGCCTGACAGTACATTTTTCTATTTTGCAGAAGAGTTGCTCGAACGCTACCGATACGATGAAAGAATTATGTCAATATCTGGACAAAATGTGCAATTTGGCAAGCAGCGAACCGATTATAGTTACTACTTTTCTCGCTATACTCACTGCTGGAGTTGGGCGACTTGGAGGCGAGCTTGGAAACACTACGATTTAGAGATGAAGCTGTGGCCGGAAATTCAAGATGGCAATTTTTTGATGGATGTGTTGGGAGATGCTCATGCTGCAAAAATTTGGACGAAAACTTGTCAGTTGTGTTACGAAGGCACTCTTGATACTTGGGATTTTCAGTGGACGTTTGCTAGTTTTATTCAAAATGGTTTGAATATTTTGTCTAATGTCAATTTAGCTGCAAATATCGGACACGGAACGGGGGGAACTCACACGGATGACCTCAGCAGTCCCTACAATAATATGCCTGTTGAGCCGATCGCCTTTCCGCTGAAACATCCTCCGTTTGTGATTCGGGACGCGCAAGCCGATGACTTTACTCAGAATAGTTTATATGATTACGATCCGAAGTTTGTGAAGAAAGTACAGCGAAAACTTAAACAACTTTTGAAAATGTAAGTAAGCATGAGTTTAGGATGTTCTGATGAAAGTTTTGTTGTTAAGTAATTACGATAATAAAGGTGGTGCTGCGAGGGCGACTTATCGCCTGCACCAAGGTTTGCAAAGTATTGGAGTAAATTCCGAAATTTTGGCTGGCTATAAGTCTAGTAATGATGAAACTGTGCGGTTGATGCCGACAAAATTAGGAGAGAATTTTAAGAGTCTCAGACCTAAATTAAATAGATTACCGTTAAAACTTTATCCCAAACTGGGTCAGGTAATTTTTTCGCCGCAGTGGGTTCCTGATTCCCTGGCGTCGGAAGTGGCCAAAATCAATCCAGATGCGATTAATTTGCACTGGGTTTGTGAAGGTTATATGCAGATTGAAACCTTGGCTAAGTTTAATAAGCCGATTGTTTGGACGCTGCACGATATGTGGGCGTTTACGGGTGGATGTCATTATAGTGAAAGTTGCGATCGCTATCTTGATGCTTGCGGTGCTTGTCCGCAACTTCACAGCACTAAAGATGCTGATATTTCTCGTTGGATTTGGCAGCGAAAAGCTGATGCTTGGCAAAATTTGGATCTGACTTTGGTGACTCCGAGTCATTGGTTGGCTGACTGCGCGAAATCTAGTTCTTTGTTGGCAAAATATCCAGTTAAAGTGATTGCTAATGGGCTAGATGCTGATGTTTACAAGCCGCTGAACCGATCGCAAGTGAGAGATAGTTTGAATTTGCCTCAAAATAAACAATTGGTGTTGTTTGGGGCGATGCAGGGAACGGAGGATCGCTGGAAGGGTTTTCCGTTGCTAGTTCCGGCTTTGCAAAGCCTGAGTCAGTCGGGATGGGAGGATAAAATTGAACTTTTGGTTTTTGGGTGTTCTGAGCCGGAAAGCCCGATCAATGTTGGCTTCAAAATTCATTATCTTGGCAGGTTGGAAGATGAAATGTTAGCAAAAGTTTATGCAGCGGCGGATGTGATGGTTGTACCGTCGCGGTATGAAGCTTTTGGGCAGACTGCATCGGAAGCGATGGCTTGTGGTACACCTGTTGTAGCTTTTAATGTGACGGGATTAAAAGATATTGTCGATCGCCATGAAAACGGTTATTTAGCTCAACCCTATGATAGCGAAGATTTGGCGCGAGGTATTGCCTGGGTTTTAGAAGATGCCCAGCGACACGAAAAGCTTTGTCGTAATGCTCGTATGAAAGTTGAGGCAAAGTTTACATTAGCAGTGCAAGCTCGCGAGTATCAAAGCCTCTTTGAAGAAGTTTGCCAAGCAACTAAGTAAACTCACTTAACAAACAGTATCTAGATACCAGACCTCTTGAAGAATTTGAGTATGTAGATACTGCTCAAATAATAAACTTTCTTTTCAATTTGTTGCTAGTGTGGTAAATTAAGTTAATAATTGTAGGTGATCGCGTGCGATCAGCATCGGCGATCGCACGCGAGACAGTGTATTGAAAACAGCCCGTTTTTTAACATAGATGGAGCAGATGAGTATAGCAGTCCTGATGACTTGCTACAACCGCAAGTCAAAGACTTTGGCCACTCTAAAGTCGCTGTTCCAGCAAAGATCGATCGATGAAATTGGATATAAGGTTTATCTGGTAGATGATGGGAGCACTGATGGCACTGGTCAAGCAGTACAGCAAACATATCCTGATGTCAAGATTTTTTCTGGGGATGGCAATTTATTTTGGAATGGAGGAATGCGTATCGCTTTCAGTGAAGCGATCAAAGACGATCCAGATTATTACCTGTGGTTGAATGACGATACGATACTTTATCCAGAAGCTTTAAATTCGCTGCTGACAACCAGCCGTCAGTTATTTGAACAAGGAGAAAAAAAGGCGATCGTTGCCGGTTCTACTTGTGACCCCGATACTGGTGATTTTACTTACGGTGGCATAGTTAAAATTACCCCGTTGCTTCCCTTTAAATTTCGGTTTCTCGATCCTACAGAAGCCGCTCAATCTTGTGACAGCATGAATGGTAACTGCGTACTAATTCCCCGCAGTGTTGTTGAACTTGTTGGCAATCTCGATCCAGCCTTTATTCATTATTTATCAGATTGGGAATACGGGCTGCGTGCTCGACAAAAAGGCTGCACAGTCTGGATAGCTCCCGGTTATCAAGGAACTTGTTCGCCCAATCCCCAAGCTACAAAAGTGGCCGCTGCTAGTATGAGTGAAGGCTTAGAAAAAATGAACCAACCCAAAGGTTTAACTTTTCAAGATGCTACCCTTCAACCATGGGAAGAATGGAAAGTATTTGCTCAGCGTCACGGTGGTTTATTCTGGCCAATTTATTGGTTGCTACCTTACAGAAGGTTAGTTTGGTTTTCAGTTTTGAGTAAGCTGGGATTAACTAAAAACAAAACTGAAGGTGAATAGGATGTTAGATAAACGTGATTTGCGTGTGGCTTGGCTGGTTCCAGAAGTAGAATTGGGTGCATATTGGCAGCCTGTATTGAGAGAGTTTACAAAAGTATTTAAGAATACTGTATTTTATACTGGTCGCGTTTGGTCTGGGTTCGATCCGACGCTACCGGGAGCATCAGCAATTCAGTTGGTAGGGGAGACTAAGTTTGTTGAGACGACGAAGATCGAAACAGGGTACGATCGCGGTTTCATCGCAGTGTCTCCCAGTATCATCGGTCATTTGCTAAAGTTTAGACCTCAGATCGTTTTTCCTCAAGCTTTTTCTCTATGGACTGTCTTGGTAGTGTTGCTGAAACCTATCTGCGGCTGGAAAATTGCAATTATTTATGATGGTAGTTCCCCGAATACAGATTTTCGAGATTCTAGTTTTCGGACGTTTGTCAGACGCATCTTAGCTAAGTTTGCTGATGCTTTTGTTTCTAACAGTCAAGCCGGAAAAAGATATTTGGTGGAAGCGCTGAATGTACCGGAAGCGGAAGTTTTTACTAGAACTTATTTGGTTCCTGATGCGAAAACGTTACTGAAACCTTTGTCAGAAGATCAGCAAAGTTTAGGACTGAAGCAGCCAATATTTTTATATGTGGGGCGGATTACAGCTCGAAAAGGAATTAAGACGCTGTTACAAGCTTGTGCAATCCTCAAAAAGCAAGGATACTCTGATTATACTTTACTGATTGTTGGTAAGGGCGACCAGCAAGATGAGTTGGAAGCTTTTATTAAGGAACAAGATTTTCCTGAGCAAGTAAACTGGGTGGGATGGGTTGATTATGGAAGTTTGGGAGCTTATTTTCAGCAAGCTGATATTTTTGTATTTCCGACTTTTGAGGATGTTTGGGGAATGGTTGTGCCGGAAGCTATGGTGTTTGGAAAACCGATATTGTGTTCTAATGGTGCTGCTTCCTGCGAGTTAGTTGTGGAAGGGGAAAATGGTTATATTTTCGATCCTAGCAATGCTCAGGAGTTATCAGAAAAAATGCGGATTTTTATAGATAATCCTGATTTGATTGAATCGATGGGGGAGAGTTCGCGACAGCTCATTTCTCAAAAGACTCCTGAAACAGCAGCTAAAGCTTATGTTGAAGTCACGTCTTTTTTGATGAAGTCAGTTGACGGTTGACGGTTGACGGGTGACGGTTGTTATTAGTTATTGGTTATTTGTTACCAGTAACTTCCCGATTCTACCTCCAATGCCCAATGCCCAATGCCCGATTACCAATTACCCAATAACTAATGAAAGTTTTATTATCTGCTTTTGCTTGTGAACCAAATCTCGGCTCCGAAGAGGGAGTGGGATGGAATACTGCGATCCAATCTGCTAAACATCACGAAAGTTGGGTGTTTACTCGGACGTTTTGTCGATCGTACATTGAAGCAGAACTAGAACGCAATCCAGTACCAAACCTGCACTTTGTTTATTTTGATCCGTTCGGGTGGAGCGAAGATTGGAAGGGAAAACAGGGATTGCTGCAATTTCACTATTATTTGTGGCAAATCTGGGCTTATTTTATGGCTCGAAAGCTCGATCGGACGATCGGTTTTGATATAGTACATCACGTTACTTATGTCAAACATTGGTCTCCAAGTTTCCTGGCGCTGTTACCCCATCCCTTTATTTGGGGGCCTGTGGGGGGCGCAGAAGCAGCACCAAAGCCTTTTTGGCAAGATTTTAGTCGCCGGGGCAAAATTTACGAAACGCTGCGAGCATTGGCTCAAAGCGTCGGAGAACGCGATCCGTTTGTGGGGCTGACGGCGCGCCGCAGTGCGGTGGCGCTGGCAACTACGGAAGAAACCGCAGCCCGACTGCGATTTCTTAAAGCAAAAAACGTGAAAATTTTCTCACAAGTTGGTTTATCGGAACAGGAAATTCAGGAACTAGAGAAATTTCCAACTCCGCCGGATCAACCAGTTAGATTTATCAGTGTCGGTCGTCTCTTACACTGGAAAGGGGTACACTTGGGACTCCGTGCATTTGCGGAGGCGAAACTGGAACAATCGGAATACTGGATTGTGGGAGACGGCCCGGAAAGAGAGCGTTTAGAAGCTTTGGCAACAGAATTAGGAATTGCAAATAAAGTATTGTTTTGGGGAGCTTTACCGCGCCCTGAAACCCTCTCTAAAATGGGCGAGTCTCACGTTCTCCTACATCCGAGTTTGCATGACTCTGGCGGTTTTGTGTGCACGGAAATGATGGGGGTTGGGCGTCCGACGATTTGTTTGGATTTGGGTGGGCCAGCGACTCAAGTGACGGCAGAAACCGGGATTAAAGTGGCTGCTACTGACCCCGATCGCGCTGTACAAGGTTTAGCAGAGGCTATAGTATGTTTAGCGAACGATCGTGAATTGCGATCGCGCTTGGGTCGATCGGGTCAAAAGCGCGTTAGGGAAATTTATGATTGGAATATCAAAGGTAAATTTTTTGCCGAATTGTGCGAAGATGTAGTCGAGCGAAAATCACGATAACTTCTGATTTGTTCGATCGCGCAAAACAAAGAAAACTATATTTTTCAGGCGGTGAAACGTGAGCGTTGCAATCATTACTGGATCGGCGGGTTTAATTGGTTCCGAGGCATCTAATTTCTTTGCTAACCAGGGATTTGACGTGGTAGGAATTGACAATGATATGCGCCGCGTATTTTTCGGGGAAGAAGCGTCTACCACTTGGAATCGGCACAAGCTGGAACAGTCCTTAAAAGGTAAATATCACCACCTGGAAGTAGATATCCGAGATTATGAAGCAATTGCCAAGATTTTTAAGCAGTATGGTTCCGATATTAAGTTAGTAATTCATACCGCAGCTCAGCCCTCTCATGATTGGGCGGCGCGGGAGCCTCTGACAGATTTTACTGTTAATGCCAACGGCACTCTAAATCTTTTAGAAGCAACCAGGCAATATGCAATAGAATCTCCATTTATTTTCACTTCAACTAACAAGGTTTACGGCGACACGCCTAACCGTTTGCCTCTGGTAGAATTGGAACATCGCTGGGAAATTGACCCTAGTCATACCTATGCAGGTGGCATCCGAGAGGATATGTCAATTGACCAGACGCTGCACAGTTTATTTGGTGCTTCTAAAGTAGCGGCTGACGTTTTGGTGCAGGAATATGGGCGCTATTTTAATATGAAGACTGCCTGTTTTCGGGGCGGCTGTCTGACTGGACCTAATCACTCTGGTACTCAATTACATGGGTTTTTAGCTTATTTAATGAAATGTGCGGCGATGGGTACTGCTTACACCGTGTTTGGCTACAAAGGAAAGCAAGTTCGCGATAACATTCATAGCGCTGATTTAATTGCGGCATTTTATGAATTTTATAAAGCTCCCAGAAGCGGCCAAGTTTATAATACAGGAGGAGGGAGGTACAGCAACTGTTCGATGGTAGAAGCTATCCAGATGTGCGAGGAAATTGCGGAACGCAAATTCAATTGGACTTATGCTGAAGGAAATCGCGTTGGCGATCACATTTGGTGGATTAGCGACAATTCAAAATTCGCCAGTCACTATCCTGACTGGAAAATGAAATATAACGTTAAACAAATTCTACAGGAGATTTATGAGTGTAACGCCGAGCGTTGGCTGAAGGAGGAATCGAAGGATTGAGCGAAAAAGCATCTGGAGAGAATTGCGGTAAACGTTTCAAGAGAATGTTAAACCAATCCTAAAGGAGATTTATGAATGTAATGCCGAGCGTAGGCTTAAAGAGGTGTTCCATGATTGATAAAGGGAAAAAAAATGTACTCGGCATATTAGTAAATGCCGTTAATTATGAAGCGGCTGTGGACAAAATTATTGCGGCAGCCAGCGCCAGGAAACCGCTGTCAGTTTCGGCTCTAGCGGTTCACGGAGTCATGACTGGGGTGCTTGACAGCACTCACCGCTATCGGCTCAATCACATTGACTTAGTATTGCCAGACGGACAGCCGGTCAGGTGGGCGTTAAATTTGCTCTACAATACGGAATTACCCGATCGCGTTTGTGGGCCAAATGCGATGCTACAAATCTGCGAACGTGCAGCCGAAGAAGGATTATCTATCTATTTGTACGGCTCAAAAGCTTCGGTACTGGAGGCTTTATCTCACAATCTCTGCCAGCGTTTTCCCAAGTTAATTATTGCGGGAATTCAGCCCTCTAAATTTAGGAACGTTTCGCCAGAAGAAAAACAGGAAATTGCACAGCAAATTCGCGATAGCGGTGCAGCAATTACTTTTGTCGGTTTGGGGTGTCCGCGACAAGAAGTCTGGGCTTACGAATACCGGGACGACTTATCAATGCCACTGATTGCTGTAGGTGCTGCTTACGATTTTCATGCAGGTAATTTGGCTAAATCTCCTGAGTTTTTATCTAAAATAGGTTTGGAATGGTTGTTTCGGTTGGTTAAAGAACCAAAGCGCCTCTGGCAGCGGTATGTTTTGTTGAATCCGCTTTATATCTGGCTGTTTTTGCTGCAATCTTTGAAACTCAAAGACTTTGATCCCAAAGACGCCACACCGCCTGTGGAAGAAGTATTGTATGGTTGAAATTTCTGTTCTCTGTCGGTTGTGAATTGTCAGTTTTCATAAATAAAAGGTCAAAAGCCAAAAGTAGAAATAATAATTAATTATTTTGACTTTAGACTTTGAACTGATGACGATTTTAATTGAGAATTGATGGGTTGTTTTCTGTAATTTCTGTTTGGCTTGTTTTGTAACTTACTGTCTAAATTACTGAGGAACTGGCAGTCGTCCTTGTTGGATCATTTGGAGGACTTGAGTTCGACAGCCGGCGCAGTCGCAGCCTAAAGTTATGACGGCGAAGTCTCCTATTTTGTCGGAGTTGATTTCTGCCAGCGAAGATTGGCTTTCGTCTTGATTTATGTCTGGATTGGCTGAGATTTCGCCATTGCGCTCAATGCTAGGATTTGGGGAGATTCCGGTGCTAGCATTAGCGGGATTTACCGCTAATAGCATTAAGGCTACAGAACCCGAGCAGCCCAGTAAAGTTAGTAGGTTTTTGTTCACGATAACTTTCCAGTAGAGGCGAGAAACATTAGTTTAACAGACTGATTCGAGGCATCGCATAAAATTTAATTTTTTATTTGAGATTGCTGGTTTGTATTGAAATAAGTTTGGGAATAAGTCTAGTCCAAATTCAGGCTTTTGTATGTTTGTGGAAAAATTAAAAAGATTCGAGCCGATCGACCGCGCGGCTGTATCATTGATGCTATTGCTGAGTTTTGCGATCGGGTTTTTGCTGATAGGGGGCGATCGATCTTTACCGAAAGTGCGCGATTTTAGCTGGCAAAACAAACAGGTAGGGGCGAGAGATACTGCTTTTATCCTGACTTTCAGCCGCCCGATGGATCATCAAAGCGTAGAAGGAAATTTGCACATCGAGCCGCCTTTGCGGGGAAAAATTAGTTGGTCGGGGCGACGGTTGGTATATACTCTGACAGCTCCTCCTCAGTACGATCGCACTTATAAAATTGAATTGCAAAAAGCGCGGGAAAAACTCGGTTTTGACAAACCAGGAAATGCGATCGCACCCTTTGCCAGTCAATTTAACACGCCCGATCGAGCTTTTGTGTATACGGGGACAGAAGCCGCAGAAAAAGGGCGGTTGATTTTGTACAATCTGACCCGAAAACAAAAAATTATCCTCACTCCTGAGAACTTAGTAGTTAAAAATTTTAGGATTTACCCGGCGGGCGATCGTATCTTATTTTCTGCTAGCGAATGGTCGAAATACAAGCCTGGTTTGTACGAACAATCTTTGTATGCCGTAACCACAGGCAGAAGTTCTGATCCGGCTCAAAAACGGCACTATTCAGCAGATTTTAGGCAATCAAGACTACGAAAATCTCAAATTTGATTTGTCTTCCCGACGGCAAGGCGATCGCCATTCAGCGAGCCAAGAGGGGCAATGCAGAGGACATCGGTTTGTGGGTGCTGCGGCCGGAAACTTCCCCGATTCCACAGCGGCTGTTGAGTCGCCCGGCGGGAGAATTTGCGATCGCCCCAGACAGTGCAACTTTAGCCAATCCCCAAGCAGACGGCATCGCTATTTTATCCCTGACACCAAACGTCAAACCTTTAGAATTCATACCATCTTTTCGGAGGGTTTTTAGCTTCAGTCCAGACGGTAGACAATCGGCAATGCTGAAGTACAACAGCGACTTTAGCCAATCAATATTTTTAGTGACAAACCAGGAATTTCAAAAAGAACTAATCCGCACCGCCGGAGAATTTATCAACTGTCAGTTTGACCCCAGAAATCCTCAGCTTTACTGCTTGTTAACCAGGCGGAAGCCCGGGAAAGATTTTTCCGAAAAACTTACCCTAGAAGTGATTAATTTGCAGACATTTGCCGTCAAATCGCTGTTAGTTTTGCCGGATCAGGTCGAGACAAAAATGAGTTTGTCCCCCGACGGGTTAGAATTACTATTAGACAGGGTTGTTGCTAAAAAATCGGAACCAGTCGCAGGAGATTTGAGAACAGATGGCGGAAGTGCGATCGGCTCTTCAAGTATGATCCTTTTAAACTTAAAAAACGAACCGCCATCTAAGAATCCTCCATTACCCGAAGAATTGCCTTTAAAAGAATTTCGCCCTCGCTGGCTACCCTAGGAACTTAAAAATATTATCAACTGCGGTTAATTAAGCTGTTACGCATTTAAAATAGTATTGTAGGGTGCCACGGGCCGCAGCGTTTCCCTTGCCTAGTAAGCGATCGAGCTGACGCACCCTACAGGCTAGGAACTTAAAAATATTATTGCGGTTAATTACTATTGCGATGTTCGGTAAAATAACCAATCTCGGTTTGTAGTAAAAACTTTCTACCAAATCAGGCTTAAATACCAGATTTATTTCTTAGTCTGCGGAGGCAGACTTCGTTTGACAAGGAGCGGTTTCAACCGCCGAGTTTTCATCAAAAACCCAAACTGTAAACCTGTTATTTTCCCGCGTAAGCCCCCATCCGTTCTTTGATAAACCGGATATAAAAATGCCTGAAAGTAGACTTAATCACCCGAGGCATACCAAAGTCGATCGGCATCATATTTTCCGGCAACTTCCAATCCAAAACCTTGAGAATTTCCGGCTGCAAAAGCGGAAAATCAATCGCCTCTAAATTCGAGCAAAGTCCCAATCTCATCGCCGCAGCTACAGTCGGAACCGCCACCGGATCGACATTAATAATTTCAACTACCGCTCTGTCCAAAGCAAACACATCATCAGACGCGCCCAAAATCCCCAAAAACTTAGGTTCGCCGCCACTTGGCCCGTTACCTTCGTGACCGATAATTCCATCCAAAATTGTCAAATTTGGGTTAATTGTACGGGCTGTTTCTACCAGCATTTGACCAAATCTGGCGCTATCTTTGCCAGCTTCCATATGCCACCAAGCCTTCATTTTTCCGGGGACACAGCCAAACAAATTTTTAACGCCCATTGTCACGGTTAATTGAACGTGAGATTTGAGTTTGGGCAAATTAATCACTACATCCGCTTCCATTGCTTCTTTGCAAATTCGCAGATGATTGAAATCTTCGCTGATAGTTTCGTAGCGTTTTCCCTGAAATTCAACTACTGGCAAATTCAGTTCTTCTAGCAGTGGCAAATAGCCGTTGGCTTTGGCTACACCCATCGCGCTACCAAAAGCCGGACTGTCGCCTAAAAACGGTTTTCCTCCCGCTTCGATCACCATTCTCGCTACACAGTAAACCAATTCTGGGCGGGTGACACATTCTTTGGTAGGGCGAGAACCTGTAAGGAGATTGGGTTTGAGAAGAACCCGATCGCCCTTTTTGACAAAAGCCGAGATTCCGCCTAAGGGTGCGAGCAAATTTTCTAAAGATGTTTGCAAGATTTGGCGATCGTATGAATTGGCTCGAATTAAACTAACTGAAGACATAGTGGTAATGGGGAATGGGGAATGGGGAATGGGGAATGGGGAATAGTTATTAGAAATTGGCAATAATTATATATTTCTAATGCCCAATGCCCGATTCCCAATGCCCAATTTGTTGTTACTGCGAACCTTACTTTTAAGACATCGGCAATCTACCAGCAGCAGCCCGCTGCATGGTACTAACTCGCAGCGAATTAGGAAATATTCCTTGACCTTGAAGTTCGGGAATGGGCGGTTTCACTTCCACTTTTACCAACCGCGCAGTACAGATCAAGACCGTTTGATCGACTAAATGGAAAGTTAACCAAGGTTGGCTTAACAAATGCAGCAGTTCCTCTTGGAATTCTTGTGCAGGCATCGGAATAGTAAAGGTTTCTGTGTGACCTTCGACATAATGAAATGTCACTTGAGTCGTGTTCTCTTTATCTTGAGTTAATTTGGAAAATGAACCTGCACGCATAAATTTTGCTCCTAAACTTCAGACTTTCAAACAATACTGCCATCTTGTGGCTAAGCATTAGCCGATGATATTGGCTCTTGTAGGGACACGGCAGTGCCGTGTCCCTACTGGGATATTGATAGTACCTATAAACCTGCAATCGGCTGTATTGGCATCGCACTCATTTTCTCTAAGTCTAGGACTTTTGCCAAGTCTTCTACACTCATTAAACCGCGTTCTAGCACAATTTGCCGCAAAGATTTGCCAGTTTCTAGGGATTCTTTGGCGACGGCGGCGGCGTTGAGATAGCCGATGTGGGTATTCAGGGCGGTAACTAGGGCGAGACTACCTTCAGCATATGCGAGACATCGATCGCCCTTAGCTTCAATTTTTTCGAGGCATTTGGTAGTCAGCGCGCTGATGGTATTGCCCAAAATTTCGATGCTGTGAATCAGGTTGTAGGCGATGAGGGGCATCATCACGTTCAACTCTAATTGTCCTGCTTGGGCACAAAGGGCGATCGAGCTATCGTAACCCATGACTTGAAAACACACCATCGAAGTCATTTCCGCCATCACAGGATTGTATTTCCCCGGCATAATTGACGAACCAGGTTGCACGGGAGGCAGTTGAATTTCTTTCAAACCCGTTTTCGGCCCGGAGTCCATCAAACGCAAGTCATGGGACATTTTAACGCAATCTTGAGCGAGATTTCGCAGTGAACCAGACACATTTAAAAACGGTGCCATACTCTGCATAGCTGCCATTAAATTCGGTGCTGGCTTCAGAGGCTTGTCGATTAATTTCGAGAGTATTTGAGCAACTTTTTGACAATATTCAGGATGAGTATTTAAACCAGTTCCCACCGCACTACCGCCCAATCCCAAGGATGTCAAATCTCCCGATGCAATTTGAATTCTCAAGGTATGTTCTCGAAGAATTTGGGCCCAAGCGCGGAAGGTTTCACCGAGTCGAACTGGCACTGCATCTTGCATATGAGTGCGGCCGGATTTGACGATATCTTGGAATTCTGTTGCTTTGTTTTCTAGGGCTGCTACGGCTCCCGACAAAGCCGGAAACAAAGTTTTTTCCAAAGCCAACAATCCGCCGATCCGAATCGCCGTCGGAATCACATCATTTGTCGATTGACCGTAGTTTACATGATCGTTCGGACTAACGCGTTTGTAGTTGCCTTTTTCATCGCCCATAATTTCCAAAGCGCGATTAGCAAGAACTTCATTAACATTCATATGGTGAGAAGTTCCAGCGCCTGCTTGGTAGACATCAACTACAAATTGATCGCGCAATTTGCCAGCTAGGATTTCGTCGGCTGCTTGGACAATTGCTTGACTGATATCTTGGGGAATGCAGTCGAGTTCACCATTAGCGATCGCCGTAGCTTTCTTAATTAAAACACAAGCATCAATATAAGTTGATAAAGGCTTAATTCCACTAATCGGGAAATTTTCGATAGCCCTGAGAGTTTGGATGCCGTAGTAGACATTAGATAGGATTTGTTTATCTCCCATCGAGTCGCTTTCGGTGCGGTAGGTTGCAGTTGGTTGTTCGGTCATATCGCCTTGTTGGTGATGATTAGGAATTGTGCAAACAGAACTTACACACAGTTGGTGATCGTCTTCGTTTCTTGTTGCAAAATCTGCTTAAAAGCGTAGGTTTTTGTCAAAAAACTAAGTTGATGAACGTTTCTGTGCGTCCAAGACTGGCAAATTTTTTGTGTAACACCGCTGATGGGCGATCTTACTTTACCGCGCCCGTCGCCGACTGTACAGTAATGCCTAAGTTCCGATCGTACAAAATTATCCCACATCTTAGGGTTCAATCTCAAATCTCTAATCGATTGACAGCGTGCAAAAGCTCAAATTGGTCGATCGCCCCTGTTGGCGATCGCAGACAGGACAGCTCAGCTATAATCATACAAGTAAATCCATTTAACTCATAGTGTTAAACTCCCATGAACAAACCAGAAAAAGCTTGCAAATATCTGCTAAATATATTGACGATCGGCTTAAGTGCCGCTGCGATTTTTCCAGCTTCAGTAAAAGCTGTATCTAGCATTGTTCGCACCGCAGCCATCCCAGAACAGCCGGCGATTTTAATAGCTCGACAACCGCAGCAGATTCAGTTTAAAAGAGGTGCTAATTCAGCAGAAAGAAAAGGAGGAGTAGCGCGCGGCGAAGTCATGGTTTATACGATTAACGCCAAAAAAGGTCAAACCATGAATATTGAGATCCAATCAGTTGAGGGGAATGCTGTTTTTAAGGTGATAGATCCCAATACAAAGGGCGTAGCTGAAGGGAAAAAAAGCTGGTCTGGAAAATTGCCCCAGACGGGAAAATATCAGATAGTTGTCGGTACGGAACGAGGAGGAGCAAGTTACACGTTGTCAGTTGCGATTAAGTAATATTTTGATAACTGTTTAACCAAATTTCTAGATTTTGTAACAAAACTTCAAGTTGGGTATCCGGTAAAGTTGTTATATTTGGGTTGCAAAAACAATTTTGAAGCGGGCGCATTGTCAAATATTATGTCGCGTAACAAAACCATAAATAACCTTTTTAGCCTCCAACAGGCACTAGAAGGAATGATTGTTGACGATTTAAAAAAGCTCAAAACATTATTACCCGATCCTCGTAAATTAACCCGTAAAGCGGATCTGGTTGATGGAATTAAATCGCAATTGCAGGGAGAGAATCTTCGGAAGGTGTGGGCGAAATTAGACGATCTTCAAAAAGCGGCTGTAGCTGAAGTTATACATAGGGAGGATGGTCTTTATTATCCTGAAATATTTAGCGCAAAATACGGAGAACCAGCCAATCTTGGAACAAGCGATCACTATGGAAGTAACAGAGAACCATCACTGCTATGCTTGTTTATTTATGGCAGGCAGATACCCTACGATTTAGAAGAAGAATTGCTTAAATTCGTTACAGAACCAAAAGAAGCCACGTTAGATGATGCTGGTGAAACAGTACAAAATCATGTTAAACTCCGCGTTCAAAGATATAACTATATTACAAAAGAAAAGGAGACAGAAGAATACGAGATTCCTTTGGCTTCTTGTGAAACACAGTTGGCAGCTACAAAGGATTTTGCAGCCGTTTTGCGTCTAATTCAGTCGGGTAAAGTTGCTGTTAGCGATAAAACTGCTTTACCTACTGCTGGAAGTGTAAAGGCGATCGCCTCTATATTGCAAGGTGGTGATTTTTATAATGAGGAAGAGCGTCAAATTACCCTAGCCAAGGATAGCGACTATGATGATGAAGTATTCGCTGAAATCGGTAGCATCAAGCCCTTTGCTTGGATAATGATAGCCCAAGGGAGCAAGTTCGCGGAACGATCGGGCAAAAAGCTAGTTTTGACGAAAGCGGGACAAAAAGCTTTACAAGAACCACCCGCCAAAGGTTTACAGACAGCATGGAAACGCTGGTTAAAGACAAAAATCTTTGATGAATTTCGGCGTATTGATGCGATCAAAGGACAAACCGGGAGGGGCGCAAGTGGCATGACGGATGTGACGTGGCGGAGAGATGCGATCGTCTCTGTGCTCGCACAATGTCCTGTGGGTAAGTGGATTCTATTTCATGACTTTAGCCAATATCTAGTTGCAACAGGCCATAGCTTTGATGTGAATGAGCAACCCTACTATCTGTATATTGGTGAAGCTGGATATGGGAATTTATCAGAATTGAGTGGTTACAGTTGGCCGATTCTGGAAGAACGATATATGCGCTGTTTTTTGTTTGAGTATGCTGCTACTTTGGGAATCATTGATGTTGCATATGTCGATCCGTCACTCATGCCATCCGATTATGACTATTTTTGGGGAACGGACGATCTGGAATTCCTGAGTCGTTATGATGGCTTAGTATATTTTCGCTTGACGGCTTTAGGGGCTTACTGTTTGGGCTTGACTGATAGGTATACTCCGCCAGCAATTGAGGTTCGTCAAACGCTGCGAGTATTGCCGAATCTAGAAATTATTGCGGCGGGAGATGGTGTCGAGACATCTGATGCGATCGTCCTGGATATCTATACTAAGAAAGTTTCGGATGTTGTGTGGCGACTCGATCGCCCAAAAATTTTTGCAGCCATTGAAAACGGATATCCATTAGCCGAGTTTACAGAGTTTTTGGACGCCCGGAGTATTGAACCGCTGCCGCAAACTGTGCAACAATTTCTGACGGATGTTACAGAGCGATCGAATAGCGTGCAAGATATAGGTAGTGTCAGGTTGATCGAATGTACTAGCGCCCATTTAGCATTGCTGATTGCCAATGATTCCCGTACCAAAAAATTCTGTCAGCTAGCGGGCGATCGCACTTTAGCAGTTCCATTGGGCCAGGAAACGAAATTTCGCACCGCCCTCCGGCAAATTGGTTATGTCTTACCCCAGCCGGATAAATAAGCTGTACTGCATCCAGATTAAACAAAGTTGCAAAAGTCACAAAGCATCTGAAAACTATCTGCGTTTATCTGCGTTTATTTGCCTTTTATCTGCGGTTCATCTATCAATCGAAACAACCTATGAATTATATTCCCGAAAATGCTTTGATCGTGCAAAGCGATCGATCGATCTTACTAGAAGTTCATGCGCCCACAGCACAACAGGCGCGAGAAGCAATCGCCCCCTTTGCCGAATTAATCAAAAGTCCCGAACACATCCACACCTATCGCATCACGCCCCTCAGCGTTTGGAATGCAAGGGCGGCGGGAATGCCAGTTGCAGAGGCGATCGCCGCTTTGCGAAAGTATGCTAAATATGATATCCCCGAATCGGTCGCGCAGGAAATTGAACTACTCGGTACGCGCTACGGATTGACAATAATTGAAAAGATTGATGCGGAAAATCCCGATTTACAACTGCGAATTGCCGATTTGCCCCTAGCGGAATTGCTGATACGGGACGATCGCGTTAAACCTATGTTAGGCAAACGTATCTCCGATCTTTGCTTTCAAGTTGATGCTGGAAATCGCGGCGTACTCAAGCAAGCTTTGCTAGTTGTAGGCTATCCAGCAGAAGATTTGGCTGGATATGTCGAGGGTGCGGAATTAGCGATTAATTTGCGCGATCGAACTTTAGGAGACTTGCCCTTTAAGTTGCGCGATTATCAACACAAAGCAGCAGAAGCATTCTATCAGGATGGGGACGTAAAAGGTGGCAGCGGGACGATCGTCCTACCGTGCGGGGCTGGTAAAACCATCGTCGGAATGTTAGCGATGAGTTTAGTCAAGCAAAAGACACTCATCCTCACCAGCAGTTTGACTTCAGTGCACCAGTGGCGCCGGGAAATATTAGACAAAACGAGTTTAACTGAGGATGCGATCGCCGAGTACAGCAGTGTCGCCAAAAAGACGGCTGCTGTCACCCTATCAACTTACCAAATGCTCAGTTATCGATCGAATAAAGATGATGAATTCCCGCATTTCGAGTTGTTTAACGCGCAATCCTGGGGACTAATTATTTATGATGAAGTCCATCTATTACCCGCACCAATATTTCGGATTACCGCTGAATTGCAAGCACGACGCAGGTTAGGTTTAACTGCGACATTGATTCGCGAAGACGGGAAAGAAGGCGATGTATTCACATTGATTGGGCCCAAGCGCTATGACGTACCTTGGCGCGAATTGGAAGGACAGGGATTTATTGCCACTGCTAATTGTACCGAAATCCGCGTCGCCCAAAATGAGGCGCAAAAAATGGAATATGCCCTCGCGCCCCGTCGCAGCCAGTTTCGGATTGCTGCTGAAAATCCGGGTAAGTTGGATATGGTACAAAGTTTATTGCAAAAAGAGGCGGGACATCGCATTTTAATCATCGGCGAATATCTGGAACAGTTAGATGCGATCGCCCGAGTTACCGATTTGCCACTGATTACGGGGAAGACAAAACAGGTTGAGCGCGATCGGTTATACGAAGCATTCCGCCACAAAGAGATTCCCGGATTAATTCTATCTCGCGTGGGCAATTTTGCCGTCGATTTACCCGATGCCGACGTGTTAATTCAAGTATCGGGAAAATATGGTTCTCGCCAAGAAGAAGCGCAGCGCCTCGGACGAATTCTCCGTCCCAAAACCGACGGACATACTGCGAGTTTTTATACATTAGTATCGCTACAAACTTGTGAGGAAGATTTTGCCCGACACCGCCAATTATTCCTCACCGAACAGGGCTACAACTATCGTATAGAAGTTCCAAAAAATGTTTAGTCAGCGTTACATAATAGACTAGGTGCATCTCATTTTTGCAAATATACTCGTAGGGGCGAAGCATTCCGGCATTATATCTCTGGTTCTCACTAATAAATTGTCTGCCGGAATGCTTCGCCCTTCCTTCCTCATCGATTAAATTCAGCTATAATAGACTGATTGTAACCTTAACCTAAACATGACTCAAACTGAAAAAATTTCAATTTTCCAAAAAGTAATAGATACGATAGAAGCTCTCTCGCCTGAAGAGCAGAATATGCCGATCGATCTTATTCAAAACCGCCTTAAACAACAGCATCGTGATGAAATATTGAAAGCAGTTACGGAGTCAGAAAAAGATTGTGAAACAGGCAATGTGCGTCGAGGTACAGTCAGTTGCCGACTTGATGGCGGAGTTAGACAAGTGAAGACTTTAATAACGCTTGAGACGCAATCATGTTGATTTATTCCCACCGATCGGCTTTTCTTTGTGAGACACTAGATTATATTATCCATTTACGTGAGAATTTTTCATGGCTCGTTTCAATCAAATCCTTGTTCTTAGCGCCCTCAGCCTTCTAACCTTGGCTGGTTGCGAGAGCGCTCAGGAAGCCTCCACTCCGCAAAACTCACCCTCAGCGGTTTCTGCTACTGTAAAAACTGATAAAGCAGCACCTGTCATAAACTATCCAGAGTTAAGTGGTTTGGTGTTCTATACCAAAAATGCAGTTCAAGCTGGCAACTTCGCCAAAGCCAAAACGGATTTTGGCAAATTCGAGAACGCCTGGAAAAAATTTGAAGACCGTATCAAAGCAAAAGCTCCCAAAAGCTATAATGAACTTGAAGATAGTGCGGACAAAGTGACTACTGAGTTAAAAAAATCTCAGCCAAGTAAAGACAAATTGCTTGTAGAATTGGAATTAATGGACAAGACTATTAAGAGCTTTCCTAAGCCTTAGTATTAGATACAGAATGCTTGTTTCTCGTTCTAAATTCACATTTGATCAGAAACAAGCATTCCATAATCTATCCTGAAATAACTTTAATATTTTGAAAATTTGAACCATTATGAAGAAAGTATTTCGCAAATATCACCGTATTCTAGCCATTATTATTGCTTTGCCACTAACGCTGACTGTGCTGACTGGAATGTTAACAACAGTTGTTAAAGAATGGCCGATAAATACAGAAATTTCAGCGAGATTATTGTTAAAAGTTCATACGGGTGAAATTTTCAATCTTCAAGCAATTTACCCGATTTTAAACGGTTTGGGAATAATTGGTTTGCTAGTGACTGGCTTAAGTATGTCGGGTTTGTTTGGCAGAAGAAAGCAGCCGACTTCCAATGATTAAAACCAAATAGGTGAGGAACTGCGATCGGTTATATTGTTGGAGGGTAAAAAATTACAGACTATCTCACCTTTGAAAGTCTTTTAAACGCTTAAGGAAAGTAATTAAAATGGCAGAAACAATTAATTTTGAGAAAGCACTGTTAGATAATCTGCGACAGTTGCCAACTGAAAAACAACAAGAATTGCTCGACTTTGTACAATTCCTTGTGCAAAAAGTGGAACAAAAAAAGCAGTTACCCAGCGAAAGTTGTGAGTCTAATAGTTTGTCAACAACTCAGCCTGCTCTCAATCTATCACTTAGAGAAATTTCTAGATTGCCGATCGCAGAACGCCATAAAATACTAGCACCGTATATGGCTGCTACAGCCGAAGATTTTTTGGCAAATCCAGAATTAACCGAGTTTTCTGTACTCGATGGCGCAGACTTTTTAATTGATTCAGCCATTACTCGCAGCCACGACGCTTTTTTGAAAGGCTACGCACCCGAAGACGAAGGACTTTATGATGACTATTGAACCTGGTGATTTTTGGGTGGCAAATATTCCCTTTACAAATGGCGCAGACTCTAAAAAACGCGCCATACTTTTGCTGTGGTTGGATGGAGAGGATGTTGTAGCAGCCGCCGTCACCTCTGCCAAACCCCGCAGCCAAACTGATGTATTTCTTAATGATTGGTCTATCAGCGGTTTGCGCGTTGCTTCAACAGTGCGTTTGTCTAGATTAGATTGTTTGGAAAAGTCTTTGTTGCTAGCGAAAATCGGGCAAATTTCTCAAGCAGATGCAGCAGCAGTTAAACAAGTCTGGGAGTTGTACGTTAAGCCTCAATTTTAATGATAATTCGATCGCCCTCAACTCCCCAACTCCCCTCAACTCCCCCCTCCCATCCCCCAACCCCGCACAATACTTAATAAAAACTTTATAAAACTTACCATGTTCGCATAGATTAGAGTTATCCTAGAAAATCCAGCAATCCTGCAAAGCGTCAATATTCCCGTCACTTATCCGTGGTTCGATGACTCACACCCAAAGCACCAAAACTGCCACCGCAACTTCGACATTATCCTTGACAATTGCCCCCGCGTGTGTGTTGCGCGGTCAAAATGCCCTGGGGCGATCGCGAGATGCGATCGCCCGTCTCGGAAAACGCCCCCTAATCGTCGGCGGTAGCAACTCCCTCGCCGCCGCCCAACCCTACCTGCAACCAATCCTCCAAGGCTCTGGGGCGGGCACGGGGACACCGCCCCTACAGTTTGCTGAAATAGCCTATGGCAACGATTGCAGCGAAGCCAGCCTCGAACACCTGCGCGACGCCGCCAGCAACCATCAAGCCGATTTCATCATCGGAGTTGGTGGCGGCAAAGCCCTAGACGCAGCCAAACTCCTCGCCCATCAGTGCCAAATCCCGATCGTCACAATTCCCACATCAGCAGCCACCTGCGCCGCTTGGACAGCCCTTTCTAACATCTATTCAGAACAAGGTGCATTCCAATACGATGTCACATTAGCCCGATGTCCAGACTTGTTAATACTCGACTACGGCTTAATTCAAACAGCACCACAGCGGACATTAGTAGCAGGAATTGGAGATGCGATCGCCAAATGGTACGAAGTATCAGTCAGCAGCGGACATTCCGAACAAACCATGATTATTTCCGCCGTCCAACAAGCTAGAATACTGCGAGATATCTTATTTCAAAAATCTGCGATCGCACTCATTGAACCCGGTAGCGAAACCTGGCAAGAAGTCACAGATGCCGTCGTATTGCTAGCAGGAGTAATCGGCGGAATTGGCGGGGCCCAATGTCGCACCGTCGCCGCCCACGCCGTCCACAACGGCCTAACTCATTTATTAGCAAGTCACGGAACATTGCACGGCGAAAAAGTCGCCTATGGCATTTTAGTGCAACTGCGGCTAGAAGAAATGCTGCAAAACAATCAACTCGCAGCCAGCGCCAGACAGCAACTATTAAAATTCTACGGCGAGATTGGATTACCCCAAACTTTAGACAGTTTAGGACTCGGAGACATTACTCTCACTGAATTGCAGCGTGCCACCGAAATAGCTTGCAATCCCAATTCTGACATCCACAGACTGCCATTCAAAGTAGTTCCCGAACAATTAATGGCCGCGATGGTTTCAACGACCGCACCTGTGGGAGAATTGAGAGTCAAGAATTAATACTGTTTGTAGTAAGGACTTTATTCCTCGACCAAGTAAACTTTTAAGGAGTAAAGTTTTTACTACTAACAACTAACAACTAACAACTGATAACAAGCTAATGACCCTGGATTGGATTACCACTGCTGACAGGTTGCAAACACTACCGCCCTATGTATTTGCCCGTCTCGATGAACTCAAAGCCCGTGCCCGCGAACAAGGATTAGACCTGATAGACTTGGGAATGGGAAACCCAGACGGTGCGACTCCACAACCAGTAGTAGAAGCCGCCATCGCAGCCATCCAAAATCCAGCAAATCATGGCTATCCACCATTTGAAGGAACAACGAGTTTTCGTCGCACCATTACTAAATGGTACAGCCGTCGCTACAACGTTGAATTAGATCCAGAAAGCGAAGCATTGCCTTTGTTGGGTTCAAAAGAAGGTTTAGCACATTTTGCCCTCGCCTATATCAATCCAGGCGACTTAGTATTAGTACCAAGTCCCGCTTATCCCGTATTATTTCGCGGCCCAATTATCGCCGGTGCCAAAGTTCATAACATCATCCTCAAACCGGAAAACGATTGGGTAATTGATTTAGGAGACATTCCCGATAGCGTAGCCGAACAAGCCAAAATACTTTATTTCAATTATCCCAGCAATCCGACTGGAGCAACTGCACCCCGCGAATTTTACAAAGATATTGTTGCTTTCGCACACAAACATCAAATCTTGCTGGTTCACGACTTGTGTTATGCCGAATTAGCTTTTGACGGCTATCAACCGACAAGTTTATTAGAAATTCCCGGCGGTAAAGAAATCGGCGTGGAATTTCACACTATGTCAAAAACCTATAATATGGCTGGTTGGCGAGTCGGTTTTGTAGTAGGAAATAGCAAGATTATTCAAGGTTTGCGGACATTAAAAACTAACCTAGATTATGGTATATTTTCCGCCTTGCAAGCAGCAGCAGAAACAGCGCTGCAATTACCCGATAGTTACTTGCACGAAGTTCAACAACGCTACCGCACTCGCCGGGATTTTATGGTGGAAGGATTGGCAGAATTAGGTTGGAATATTCCTAAACCTTTAGCTGCAATGTATCTTTGGGTTCCCTGCACTCGCGGTATGAGTTCGACTGATTTTGCCCTGAATGTTTTGCAGCAAACCGGTGTTGTGCTGACTCCTGGCAATGCTTTTGGGCCGGGCGGCGAAGGATATGTGAGAATTAGTTTGATTGCAGATTGCGATCGACTGGGAGAAGCATTGCGTCGCATGAAGCAAGCAAATATTCGATATTAATTATTAGTTATTGGGAATGGGGAATGGGGAATGGGGCATAGGGAATTGGGCATTGGGCATGGGTATTAGACATCTCCCAAAAAGCCTGTGAAGAACAGGCAGGATGCCTGTTCCACAATAATTATGGGAGAGGTCTAATATTAATTTCGCTTACACTCCTTATGATAGAAACGGAGGAGACGGCAGTGCCGTGTCCCTACGCCAGATTAATTGTAGGGAAACGGCACTGCCGTCTCCTGATTGTGATTAATTGTAGGGAAACATTAATTCCGATACTACCGGATGGATTTGATATTACCCAATTCCCAATTAGCAATTCCCAATTCCCAATTCCCAATTCCCAATTCCCAATTAGCAATAACTATAACGTTTTAATTTCTTCAACGACCCAATCAAAAGTTTCCATAACTTGCTTCATTGCCGATTCCTCTTGTAAAGTAAACAAAGCCAGACTCGGCGACCTTCTTTCCCCAGGTTCTGTCGGTAGCGACAGACCGATCGAACTCAGCTTGTTTCTTAATTCCAGCCAGTTTTGTTCTGAATTAAACGGTGGCTGCGAACCGTAATTATCAGCAGAAATCTCCATTCTGCCAGCAATATCTACAGTGAATAACAGATAGGGTTTTTTGCCCTTTTGAGGCAATTGAGCGGCGAAACCGCCGTAAGCATCCCCTGTACCCCACTGGATTTGAACTTCCGGTTCTTGACTTTTTGCCCAAAGGTAAATTTCTCTTGCCATTTGCGCCTCGTCCGCGCCCCGTCTAGCCTTGATTTCCGCAAAAAATGAAGATTCATCCCAGCGCCTTCTTTCGCGCGTTGCACTGGATTTTTTCTGCTGTGCTTCGGCTGTCTGACCGATCACTCGGGGAACCAAAGTTCTGAGCCCGTCTTCACTGACATACTGCTTAATTTCCAGGGCCAAAACTTCAACTGGGTCCATCTGTTCGTTGAGAAATTCCACCACCCGGCGCATTTCACCGGAAATCTCGTCAGCTACAAAAACCAAGCGGACTTTACCAGCTTGCAAATTAGTTTTTACCTTCTGCCAAAACTGGTCTTCATTGGCATCCGCACCGAGAAACTCTTCAAAAATCTGTTCTGGATCGCGACCTCGATCGCGACAATTAGCTTCAAACAGAGCAATAATCGAATCAATCGGCCAGTAAACCACCGCATTAGCAGCATAGTCGATCGACTGACCTAAAACTTTTTGCCGGATATCAGCATTAGGAGTGCGCCTGACATCCACCAAAGTAGGAATTGCATCCTGGTCGAGAAACAGATGATCCAGCGACCACTGTACCGCTGTTTCCTCATCACTGGGCATTCCAGCTTCCCGCGAAATTAACAACCACTTCCGCGCAGTCACCCGATCGATTTGGTCTCCTGCGATCAAATTGGGATAAGTTACTAGCAAGTCTTGTAACTGGTCTTCCGAGTCGTAGGGCTGTTCCATCATTTCTACCAGCCTGTCGTCGTCCTGAATCAGATAAATACCTCCAGCCATGCAAACCTACCTACTCAATTTGAGATTTTATTTTTTGAACAGTTAACTATTTGTTGACTGTTAACTGTTGACTGTTAACAGTTAACTGTTGACTAATGACTAATCACTAATCAAGCCAGTAAATACTCGTTGTGCCGGCCCTGTCATGTAAATCCGCCCAGAGACTTCTGACCATTCGATTTCCAAAACGCCACCGGGGAGTTCAACCGCAGTTGCCCGATCGCACTTTCCGGTCAACACCCCAGCCACTACAGCAGCACAAGCACCAGTCCCACAAGCTAGAGTAACACCTGCCCCTCTTTCCCACACTCGCATTTTTACATAGTCCCGTCGTATTACTTGAATAAATTCCGTATTTGTACGCTGCGGGAATGCTTGGTGGTGCTCAAATTGAGGCCCGACAGTTTCTAAAGCAATAGCCGAAACATCCTCTACAAAAGTAATGCAGTGAGGATTACCCATACTGACACAAGTAACAGACCAAGATTTGTCGGCTACTTCGATCCGCACATCGATAACTTTGGCATCCGGTGCGGCCAAAGTTGTCAGAATTTCCGCAGCCAGCAGTCGGGGAACTCCCATATCGACTTTCACTTGTCCGTCCGATCGCAATTCTGTGATAATAACACCCGCACCCGTATGAATCCGGTACTCAGTTTTCGCATCTGATCCTTCCAAATCGGCGATAAACTTAGCCAAACAGCGAATCCCATTGCCACACATTTCCGGTTCCGAACCGTCGGAGTTAAAAATCCGCATCGTGTAGTCAGTACCATTTTGCGCTGGAAGAGCGAAAATTACGCCGTCTGCGCCAATGCCAAAATGTCGATCGCACAATACCACAGCTTCTTCTGGTGTTAGCACAGGTTCCGACGAGTGTCGGTTGTCAACCAGAATAAAATCGTTACCCAGTCCATGATACTTTGTAAACTCGATCGGCATAAAAACAAACCTCTTTTGATTAAAACTAATTGCTTGATAAACTTCTAAAGTCTTTGATGTCTAAATGACCAATGACCAATGACCAATGACCAATGACCAATGACTAAATTACCCATTTCCCACTATGTCAGAATTTGAGACCGGATTGCCCAGCGTTCGCTTAATACAAAGCTACATCAAAGACAAAGAACAGGTAGAGATCAAACTCATGACCGGCGACTTGCTAACGGGCAGAATTTTTTGGCAGGATAATAGCTGTATTTGCCTCCTAGATCCCTCAGAAAGACAAATTCTGATCTCGCGATCGGCAATTGCTTATCTCAAACCCAACGCTTAAGGAGTGGAGGAGAGTGGGGGATGGGAAAAATGGTGTTGCTGAGAAAGGAGTATGAATTGCCCCTACTCTAAATTTCAGGGATTGCTATA
>ENA-OFCE01000253-OFCE01000253.1-metagenomes-genome-assembly--contig:-NODE-253-length-37167-cov-7.209932_pt1 | contig 37167 bp, 31 predicted proteins | sample MGYA00153388_OFCE01 | MGnify analysis MGYA00153388 | reverse complement strand
GTGGTGGCCGGCAACGTCGAGACCAGCACCTGCGTGACCAACGCGTTGTACGGCGCGTTGGGCGTGATGGCCGCCGGCCAGTGCACCATGAACAACTTCACCTTCGGCAACGAGACGCACCAGTACTACGAAACCATTAGCGGCGGCAGCGGCGCCGGGGTGGTGAAAGACGCGGCGGGGCACGTCGTCGGTGGATTCGACGGCACCAGCGTCGTGCAGACGCACATGACCAATTCACGCCTGACGGACCCCGAAGTGCTGGAGTTCAGGTTCCCCGTGCGCCTGGAAAGTTATGCCATCCACCCGGGCAGTGGCGGCGCCGGCCAGTGGCGCGGCGGCGACGGCGGCGTGCGGCGCGTGCGCTTCCTGGAACCGATGACCGCGTCCATCCTGTCCAACGGCCGCGTCGTGCCGGCCTTCGGCATGGCCGGGGGTGCGCCTGGTGCATTGGGCGTGAATCGCATCGAGCGACGCGGCGGCACGGTGGAAACGCTGGCCCACATCGGATCAGCGGCGATGGAGCCGGGGGATGTGTTCGTCATCGAAACGCCAGGGGGTGGGGGTTATGGCGCGGCCGTGTGAATCTGTTTGCGGCCCACATCGGCGGCTACGCCAGCTTTGAAGCCCACCCCGCCCAGGGCTTGGGTAGCGGTGGCGCGTACTCGCCGAGCTTTTCCGTTTTCAAGCCCAGCGCGACCAGCGCCTCGGCCAGCTTGACGGCGGCGCTCACGCCGTCCACCACGGGCACGCCCAGGCGCTGCTGCAAGGTGTGGCACAGCGCCGACATGCCGCCGCAGCCCAGCACGATGGCTCCACTGCGGTCGCGCACCAGTGCTGCGCGTGCGGCGGCTTCGATCTGGGCGATGGTGTCCTCGCCGCAGGCTTCCAGCGCCAGCACTGGGATGTCGGTGCCGTGGATGCCGCGGCAAGTGCGCTCGAAGCCGTAGCGCACCACCAGCCGTTCGGCGATGACGCAGGTGCGTGTCATCGTCGTCACCACCGAAAACCCGGTGGCGACGAAGGATGCGGCGTGGAACGCGGCCTCGGCGATGCCCAGCACCGGGGCCGTGGTCAGTTCGCGCGCGGCGTCCAGGCCCGGGTCGCCGAAGCAGGCGATTACAACCGCGTCGAAGCCCTCGCCCTGGGCCAGCCTGACCTGTTCGGCCACGCCGGCAGCGCCGAACACCTCGTCGTAGTGGCCTTCGATGGACGCCGGCCCGAAACTGGGTCGGCGGCCCACCACGACCGTGCCCGGGGCGGCCACCGCACGCGCCGAGTCGGTGAGCCCCGCGGTCATCGCAGCCGAGGTGTTGGGGTTTACGAGAAGCAATCTCATGGTGCCGGCCCTGTCTGTTTTGGTGCAGTTCTCGTACAACTGGGGCGTGGACGCGGTTAGTCGGCCCCCACACATTGTCGACATGCAAGGCGCGCGCCTTCGCGGTTCGTGGCACGCGCATTGCGTTAGTGAATTCAGGACTTGGGTCGCCCGGTTGCTATCGTGCGCCAGAGCATCCCCGACACGCCAGACACCACCGATACCCTGTGACCCCGAACAAGAGGAGCCTCGATGAACCGCCCCAACCCCCGTTTCCTCACCCTGCTGTCAGCCACCGCCGGCGCACTGCTGCTGTTCACTGCGGGCCAGGCCCTGGCGCAGGAGAAAGTGTTGCGCATCGCGATGACCGCGGCCGACATCCCGCGCACGCTGGGCCAGCCCGACCAGGGATTCGAGGGCAATCGGTTCACCGGCATTCCCCTGTACGACGCGCTGACGCAGTGGGACCTGTCCAAGGCCGATGTGCCCAGTGTGTTGATTCCTGGCGTGGCCTTGAGCTGGGCGGTGGACGCCAAGGACAAGACAAAATGGGTGTTCAAACTCAGGCCGGGCGTGAAGTTCCATGACGGGTCCGCCTTCAACGCCGATGCCGTGGTCTGGAACGTGCGCAAGGTGCTGGACAAGGACGCCGTGCACTTCGACGCCAGCCAGGTCGGCGTCACGGCCAGCCGCATGCCCACGCTGCGCACGGCGCGCAAGATCGACGACCTGACGGTGGAGCTGACCACCAGCGAGCCCGATGCCTTCCTGCCCATCAACCTGAGCAATCTCTTCATGGCCAGCCCGGCGCATTGGCAGAGAAAGTTCGACGCGTCCACCGCCGCCACGCCGGCCGACAAGGCCCGGGCGGCCTGGATCGCCTTCGCTGCCGACGCGTCGGGCACCGGTCCGTTCAAGATGGCGCGCTTCGTCTCGCGCGAGCGGCTCGAAATCACTGCCAACAAGAATTACTGGGACCCCAAGCGCACGCCGAAGATCGACCGTGTGGTGATGCTGCCCATGCCCGAGGCCAACGCGCGCACGGCAGCGTTGCTGTCGGGCCAGGTCGACTGGATCGAGGCGCCGTCGCCCGACGCCATGGGCGCCATCACCCAGCGCGGGCACAAGATCTACTTCAACCAGCAGCCGCACGTGTGGCCCTGGCAGCTGAGTTTTGCCGAGGGCTCGCCCTGGCTGGACAAGCGCGTGCGCCAGGCGGCCAACCTGTGCGTGGACCGCGTCGGCCTGCTCAAACTGCTGGGCGGCATGATGGGCGTGCCCAAGGGCACCGTGCCACCTACGCACCCGTGGTGGGGCAACCCCAAGTTCGACATCAAGTACGACGTGCCGGCGGCCACCAAGCTGATGGCGGAAGCCGGCCACACGCCGGCCAAGCCGCTGAAGGTGAAGGTGCAGATCTCCGCCAGCGGATCGGGCCAGATGCAGCCCCTGCCGATGAACGAATTCGTGCAACAAAGCCTGAAGCAATGCGGCTTCGACGTGCAGTTCGACGTCATTGAATGGAACACCTTGTTCACCAATTGGCGCAAGGGCGCCAAGGACCCGTCGGCCAACGGTGCCAACGCCATCAACGTGTCCTTCGCCGCCATGGACCCGTTTTTTGCCATGGTGCGCTTCACTAGCACCAAGACTTTCCCGCCGGTGTCCAACAACTGGGGCTACTTCGGCAACGACGAGTTCGACAAGCTGATTGCCGACGCGCGCAACACCTTCGAAGACAAGGGCCGTGACGCCGCGCTGGCCAAGCTGCACGCGCGCATCGTCGAAGAGGCTCCCTTCGTGTGGATCGCCCACGACGTGGGCCCGCGTGCCATGACGGCCAAGGTCAAGAACGTGGTGCAGCCGCGCAGCTGGTTCATCGACATCGCGACGATGACGATGGATTGATCCGGCGCCTGCGGCCGACATGATCAACCTGCTGCTGCGCCGACTCGTCTACACCCTGCCCATCATGCTGGGCGTGGCGCTGGTGTGCTTTGCGCTGGTGCACCTGGCGCCGGGCGATCCGCTGGTGTCCATCCTGCCGCCCGATGCGTCGGGTGAGCTTCAGGCCCAACTGCGCACGCTTTACGGCTTCGACCGCAGCTACCCCGAGCAGTTCGCGTCCTGGGTGTGGCGCGCGCTGCAGGGCGACCTGGGCACCAGCATCGCCACCGGGCGCGCGGTGGCCGACGAGGTGATCAAGGCCGTGGGCAACACTTTGCGGCTGGCGGTGTTTGCCACGCTCATCGGCTTTGTGCTGGGGGCGCTGTTCGGCTTCGTCGCCGGCTACTTCCAGAACAGCTGGGTCGACAAGGCCGCCTCCATGCTGGCCGTGCTGGGTGTGAGCGTGCCGCACTACTGGCTGGGCATGGTGATGGTCATCGTGTTCTCGGTGCTGCTGCCCTGGCTGCCCTCCAGCGGCGCCGGGCCCGGCGGCTCGGCCGACTGGCGCTGGAACTGGGCGCACATGCAGCACCTGGTGCTGCCGGCCATCACCATGAGCGTCATCCCCATGGGCATCGTGGCGCGCACGGTGCGCGCCCTGGTAGCAGACATCCTGGCGCAGGAATTCATCGTCGGCCTGCGCGCCAAGGGCCTTACCGACCTGGGCATTTTCCAGCACGTGGTGAAGAACGCCGCGCCCACCGCGCTGGCCGTGATGGGGCTTCAACTGGGCTACCTCTTAGGCGGCAGCATCCTCATCGAAACCGTGTTCTCGTGGCCTGGCGCGGGCCTCTTGCTCAACAGCGCGATCTTCCAGCGCGACCTGCCGCTGCTGCAGGGCACGATCCTCGTGCTGGCGATGTTCTTCGTGGTTCTGAACCTGATCGTGGACATCGTGCAGAGCCTGCTCGACCCGCGCATGTCGAGATGAACGCTCAGGCTGCCATCGTTCTCGCGGCCCCGGCCATCGAACGGTCGCCGGGCTATTGGCAGACCGTGGGTCGGCGCTTCCTGCGCGACCGGGTGGCCATCGTGGCCGCCCTGATGATCTTTTTCCTGCTGGTGCTGGCAACTTTTGGCCCGCTGCTGGCGCCGGCCGATCCGTATGGGGCGAGCATGCTCAGCCGCCTTAAGCCCATCGGCACGCCCGGCCATGTGCTGGGCACCGACGAGCTCGGCCGCGACATGCTCAGCAGGCTCATCGTGGGCACGCGGCTGAGCCTGTTCTTGGGGATCACGCCGGTGGTCTGCGCGTTCATGGTGGGCGCCACCATTGGCATCGCGGCCGGCTACGCGGGCGGTGCGCTCAACAGCGTCATCATGCGCACCGTCGACGTGTTCTATGCCTTCCCCTCAGTGCTGCTGGCCATAGCGCTCAGCGGTGCGCTCGGCGCCGGCATCACGAATTCGCTGATCTCGCTGACGGTGGTGTTCATCCCGCCGATTGCGCGCGTGGCCGAAAGCGTCACCACGCAGATCCGCACGCGCGACTTTGTCGAGGCCGCCCGTGCCAGTGGCGCCAGTGCGTTCACCATCGTGCGCGTGCACGTGCTGGGCAACGTGCTGGGCCCGATCTTCGTCTACAGCACCAGCCTCATCGCGGTGAGCATGATCCTGGCGTCGGGCCTGAGCTTCCTGGGCCTGGGCGTGAAGCCGCCCGAGCCCGAGTGGGGTCTGATGCTGAACACGCTGCGCACGGCGATCTACGTTCAGCCCTGGATCGCGGCTCTGCCGGGCGTGATGATCTTCTTCACCTCGATCGCATTCAACCTGCTCTCGGACGGCCTGCGTTCGGCGATGGAGATCAAGCAGTGAGCGCTCAGCCCCTGTTGACGGTGAACGGGCTGGTCAAGCACTTCCCGTTGAAGAAAGGCCTCTTCGGCGCAGGCGGCGGCGCGGGCGGCGGCGTGGTGCGCGCGGTCGACGGCGTGAACTTCAGCGTCATGGCCGGCGAGACCCTGGGCATCGTCGGCGAAAGCGGTTGCGGCAAGAGCACCACCGCGCGGCTGCTGATGCAGCTCGTCGACCCCAACGCCGGCGAGATCGTCTTCGACGGCGCGGCCGTGGGCACGCGCGACCTGAGCCTGAAGGACTTCCGCCGCCAGACGCAGATGGTGTTCCAGGACAGCTACGCCAGCCTGAACCCGCGGCTGACCATCGAGGACAGCATCGCATTCGGCCCGCAGGTGCATGGTCTGCCGCGCACGGCAGCCGTGGCGCGGGCGCGCGACCTGCTCGCCCGCGTGGGTCTGGAGCCGCGTCGCTATGCCGAGCGTTACCCGCATGAACTCTCGGGCGGCCAGCGCCAGCGCGTGAACATCGCGCGTGCGCTGGCGTTGCAGCCGCGGCTCATCATCCTGGACGAGGCCGTGTCGGCGCTGGACAAGTCGGTGGAAGCGCAGGTGCTGAACCTGCTGCTGGACCTGAAGGACGAGTTCGGCCTGACCTACCTCTTCATCAGCCACGACCTCAATGTCGTGCGTTTCATCAGCGACCGCGTCTTGGTGATGTATCTGGGGCAGGTGGTGGAGATCGGCGCCAGCGAAGACCTGTTCATAGACCCGCGCCACCCGTACACCAGGGCTTTGCTGTCCAGCATCCCCAGCATGGACCCCGACCACCGCACCGAGGTGCCGCCCCTGGCCGGCGACCCGCCCAACCCCATCGACCCGCCGGCCGGTTGTCGCTTCCACCCGCGCTGCGCCATGGCGCAAGGCGTGTGCGGCCAGCGCGTGCCCACGCTGATGGCCGGCACCGGCGCGCACCCGGTGGCCTGCCTGATGTATGAGCCCGGCAGCGGCCACAGCGCTGCACCGTTAGACGCGAGGGCTGCGGCATGACGGACGTGTCCCCCTTCGTCGACATCCGCAACCTCACCGTCACCTTCACCGGCGGGCGCAAGCCGGTGCAGGCCGTGGGCGGCGTTGACCTGCAGGTGCAGCGCGGCGAGGTCGTGGCGCTGATCGGCGAATCGGGCTCGGGCAAGAGCGTCACGCTGCGTTCGCTGCTGCGGCTGCATGCGCCGCGCCGCACGCAGATCGGCGGGCAGATGATGGTGGGTGGGCAGGACGTGCTGGCCCTGTCGCCGAGCGCGTTGGCGCAATACCGCGGCAAGACCGCCGCCATGATCTTTCAGGAGCCGCTGCTGGCGCTGGACCCGGTGTACACGCTGGGCGCGCAGATCGTCGAGAGCATCCGCCGGCACGAGTCCGTCAGCGCGCAACAGGCGCGCCAGCGTGCGCTGCAGCTGTTCGAGCGTGTGCGCATCCCCAGCCCCGAGCGGCGGCTGGATGCCTACCCGCACGAGATGAGTGGCGGCATGCGCCAGCGCGCCATGATCGCGCTGGCCCTGGCCTGCAGGCCGCAGTTGCTGCTGGCCGACGAGCCCACCACGGCGCTCGACGCCACGGTGCAGATCCAGATCCTGCTGCTGCTGCGCGAACTGCAGCGCGAGATGGGGCTGGCGGTCATCTTCGTCACCCACGACATCGGCGCGGCGCTGGAAGTGGCCGACCGCATCGCCGTGATGTACGCCGGCCGCATCGTCGAAGTCGGCAGCGCGCGCACGCTCATCCGCGCGCCGCGCCATCCTTACACCCTGGCCTTGCTGAAGAGCCGGGCCCACGGCGCGCTGGCCAAGGGCGCGCGGCTGCAGACCATCGCCGGCGCCCCGCCCGACCTGAGCGCCCTGCCGCCCGGCTGCGCCTTTGCCGAGCGCTGCAGCTTCGTGGCCGACGCCTGCCGCCAGACCCGACCCCCGCTGCTGCAACTGGCGCCTGACCACGGGGCGCGCTGCCTGCGCACCGATGCCATCGCCGCCGCCCACGCTGCCTTCGTTGACCCTTGAAGTGACCACCATGCCCCTCGTCCACGACACCGCCCGCGCCTTCATGCCCTACCCCGACGCACCGGCGCCGCACGCCGCCACCGGCCGGCTGGCGGGCTTGAGCTTCGCCGTCAAGGACCTGTTCGACGTCGCCGGCTACCCCACCAGCGGCGGCCAGCCCTTTCTGTTGGCGATGTCGGGCATCAAGCAGCGCACGGCGCCTGCGGTGCTGGCGCTGCTGGACGCCGGCGCGCGCTTCGTCGGCAAGACCATCACCGACGAACTGGCGTTCTCGATGAACGGGCAGAACGCGCACTTCGGTTCGCCCGTCAACGGCGGCGCGCCCGACCGCATCGCGGGCGGCTCGTCATCGGGCTCGGCCGCCGCGGTGTCGGGCGGGCTGTGCGACTTCGCCCTGGGCACCGACACCGGCGGCAGCGTGCGCGCCCCGGCCAGCCACTGCGGCCTCTACGGCCTGAGGCCCACGCACGGGCGCATCAGCCTGCACGGCGCGCTCGACCTGTCGCCCAGCTTCGACACCTGCGGCTGGTTCACGCGCGACGTCGCCACCTTCGCCCGCGTGGCCGACGTGCTGCTGGGCCACGACACCACGCCCAGGCCCGCCGCAACGCGATTGCTGGCCCCCACCGAGGTCTGGGGATTGCTCGCACCCGAGGTCACCGGGGCCCTGACGCCCGCACGCATTCGCATCGAGGCCTTGTTCGGCGCCGCCGCGCCGACCGCCGTGGTGCTGGACAGCTTCGAGGCCATGTACTGGCACTTCCGCCACCTGCAGGGCCGCGAGGCCTGGCAGGTCGACGGCCCGCTCATAGAGCGCTACCAGCCCCCGCTGGGCCCTGGCGTAGCGCAACGCTTTGCCTGGGCGCGCGAGGTGACTGATGACAAGGTGGCCGCAGCCTCCACCTTCCGCGGCCAGTTCCGCGCGAGGTTGGCTGCGCTGCTGGGCGACGACGGCGTGCTGCTGATGCCCACCATGCCCGACATCGCGCCACTCATCGGCGACGACGAAGCCGGCCTGGAGCACTACCGCAACAGTGCCATCCGTATGCTGTGCATCTCGGGCCTGTCGGGCTTCCCGCAACTTAGCCTGCCGCTGACGACGAGGCTGGGTGCGCCGTTGGGCATCAGTCTGCTCGGCCCCCCGGGCAGCGACCGCAGCCTGGTTCGCATGGGCGAGCGCACCGCGGGTTGAGGGCGGGGCACGCAAAGGTGTCAGGGGCTCCCATGAAGAAATCATGCGGCACCCCACCTGATGCTGCGATGGCAGCGGCGTGTTGACCATTGGCATGATCTGCCAATCGGAATCCGCTCAGCTCCTGCCACGCCCTTCCTGGAGCCTGTTGCATGCCCACCCGCAACGTGGTTCTGAGCGAACACCAACAGCAGTTTGTGGAGACCTTGGTTCAGTCTGGGCTCTACCAAAACGCCAGCGAAGTTCTGCGCGAAGGGCTGCGACTCATCGAGGACCGGGATCGACTCGAAGACACCAAGCTGAAGGCTCTGAGGCAGGCAGCCCGACAGGGCTGGGCGGATGTTTAGGCGGGGCAGTACTCAGACGTGGCCGACGACCAGCTCGAAGACTTCGTCGGGCAACTGGGTCGTCGCGCTGCGCAGCGTGCAACTCCCACGAATTGATGTTTCGCTACCCGGCTACCGGCTACCGGCTACCGGCTGTCGGCTGTCGGCTGTCGGCAGCCGCGCAGGACGACATCGTCGACGTCCTTGCCTGGACGCATCAGCGGTTCGGTGAGCCTGCGCGTCCGCCGACCTCGGCACTTCGTCATCTACCGCTTTGAATCCGGTCTCGTCGAGGTCGGTCGGTTGCTGCACGACGCCATGGAGCTGGCCCGGCACCTGGGCCCCGATTCGTCCTGAAAATAGTCACCGCAGGGCACTGATCGACAGTTCAAGGGGCGGAGCGCGTCGTTGCGCAACTTGCTCTGGAGGCGTCTTGCGCTTTGGCATCAGCCCGCCGTCCGACCTCTTCCCGGTGCGGCCGCCGTCGATTCACGCACCACCAGTTCCACCTCGACCTCGGTGGCTGCCTGCACTGGTGTTTGCTCCAGCGCCGCAATGACGCGGTCGGCCACCGTGTGCCACAGCAGTTGGGTCGGCACATGCAGGGTGGTCAACGCCGGTTGGATGTGGCGCGCCATTTCCAAATCGTCGAAGCCGACGATGGACAGCGCCTGCGGCACGGCGATGCCCAGCCTTTGCGCTTCCAGCAGCGCGCCCAGGGCCAGCACGTCGTTGCCGCAGACGATGGCCGTGGGCGCCGGCTGCGTGCCGATCAGCACGCGCAGGCCTTCGCGGGCCTCGGCCAGGCCGTAGGGGCGTTCCACCAAGTGTTGCGGCAGCAGCGACAGGCGCGCCTTCTTCAGCGCCGCGCGCACGCCGTCGATGCGCGCCGCCGCGCGGTCGTTGCAGGCGGACAGTCCGGCCAGCATGGCGATGCGGCGGTGGCCCAGGTCCAGCAGGTAGCGCACCGCCTGGCCCATGGCGCGGGCGTTGTCGAAGCCCACGCACACCAGGCCGGGTGGGGGTGGGTGGACCATGGTGTGCACGGTGGGCAGTTTGCGCTGGCGCAGGCGGTGCAGCAGCTCGGGGCTCTGGCCCACGCCTACCAGCACCAGCGCGTCGGCGCCGCGCGTCACCAGGTTCAGCGCCTGCCGTGCTTCGGTGCCGGGGTCGTAGCCGCTGGTGGCGATGAGCAGCTGCAGTCCGGCGTCGGCCAGGCGCTGCTGCAGCGCGTCGGTGGCCTTGGCGAAGATGGCGTTGTCGATGGTGGGGAAGACGGCGCCCACCGTGCCGCTGCGTTGCAGCTTCAGCGCCCGGGCGCCGGCGTGGGGCACGTAGCCCAACGTTGTGATCGCCTGCATCACGCGCGAGCGCAACGGTTCGCGCACCGACTCGGGCTTGTTCAGCGCGCGGGACACCGTGGCCGTGGACACCCCGGCCGCGCGCGCCACGTCTTCGATGTTGGGCAGGGCGTTGTCGCGCGACAGCATGGGCGGCAATGTAAGCGTTTTCTGCAGCTCAGACCGGTTTGTCGGACGCAATCAGCTCGATCGCTTGCAGGGTAAGTACCAAACCTCAGCGGCTTGACGGGCCCGAGCCTTCGCCACAAGATCAAGCAATGCTGCAATCGATTACAAGCTGCGCGAGCGCACTTTGCGTGCGGGCCGGGCGCTGACGCCAAAGTTGCGAATGGCTGCCCACGCGTCGCCCCGACACCCCCTGCAGACGCTGGGCACGGTCGCGGGCGCCTTGCTGGCGGTGGTGCTGTTGTGGCAGCTGCTGACCGCGGTGTGGGGCGTGATCCCGCCGATGCGTTTTCCCATGCCGCTGGAAGTGGCGGGCGCGCTGAAGCAGATCGCCGTCGAGGGCTACAGCAACGGCCGCCTGCACCAGCATGTGCTGACCAGCGTGTTGCTGGTGACGATGGGCTTCGTGGTGGCGTCGGGTGTGGGCGTCACGTTGGGCCTGGCCATGGGCGCCAGCCGCACGGTCGAGGCGCTGATGAACCCGGTCTTCCTGCTGCTGCGGCCGATCCCGCCGCTGGCCTGGATTCCGCTGGCCATCGTCTGGCTGGGCCTGGGCAATTCCGCCAAGATGATGGTGATTTTCTTCGCTGCCTTCGTGCCTTCGGTCATCAACAGCTACGCCGGGGTGCGCCAGATCGACAAGCCGGTGTTCGAGGCCGCGGCCATGCTCGGCGTGAAGGGCTGGCGCTACTGGCGCGAGGTGCTGATCCCCGGCGCGCTGCCCAGCATCTTCACCGGCCTGCGGCTGTCGCTGCAGGCCTCCTGGACCACGCTGGTGGCGGCTGAACTGGTGGGCGCCGTGTTCGGCCTGGGGCAGATCCTCAACCAGGCCAGCCAGGACATCTACCCGGCCATGATCGTGGTGGGCATGATCAGCGTCGCCCTTTGTGGCTGGTTGATGACGCAGGGGCTGGGTTGGATCGAGGGGCGCGTGATGCCCTGGAAACACCACTGATGCTGCAACCCCGCCTGCCCGCGTCGCGCACCGCCGCACTCACGCTAGTCGGCACAGGCGCGTTCCTGCTGGTGTGGACAGTCGCAGCGTTGTCGGGCATCACGTCCCGCAACTTCCTGCCCACGCCGTGGGACGTGGTGATCCGCTTCGCGCAGCTGGTGGTCGAGCCCTTTGCCGGCTTCACGCTGTTCCAGCATCTGCTGTCCAGCTTCCAGCGCTTTGCCTCGGGCTTCGTGCTGGCCGTGCTGGTGGGCATCCCGCTGGGCTTGTTGATGGCTTGGTTCGTGTGGGTGGACCGCATCGTCTCGCCGGCCTTCGACGCCATCCGTTTCGTGGCACCCATTGCCTGGGTGCCGTTCGCCGCGCTGTGGTTCGGCACCGGCATCGGCGGGCCGGTGCTGATCATCTTCATGGGCGCGTTTCCGCCGGTGCTGATCAACACCTACCGGGGTGCGAAGAACGTCGACCGCAAGTACATCGAGGCCGCGCAGATGCTGGGCGCCAGCCACTTCCGCGCCATGACGCAGGTGCTGCTGCCCGCCGCGGTGCCGTCCATCGTGGCGGGCCTGCGCATCTCGGCGGGCCTGGGCTGGCAGTCGCTGGTGGGGGCTGAGTTGATCGTCGCTTCCAGTGGCGTGGGCTACCTCATGGTCAAGGGGCAGGCGTCGGTGTCCACCGCCACGGTGATGAGCGGCATGGTGGCCATCGGCGTGGTGGGCGTGCTCATCGACGTGGCGCTGCGCCGTCTGCAGCAGTTCATCGAAAACCGTCGCGGCTTGTAGACGGCAGCGCAGGAGACCGCACTTTGGCCATCATCGACTTCAAGGGCGTGGAACGTGTGTTCCACCAGAACGGCAAGGCCTTCGTCGCGCTGAAGGACGTGAACCTCGTCGTGCAGGACCGCGAGTTTGTCGCCATCGTCGGCCCCTCGGGCTGCGGCAAGACCACCTGCATGCGCATGGCCGCCGGGCTGGAACACCCCACCGGCGGCACCGTCAGCGTGGACAGCGAAGTCGTCACCGGGCCGGGACCCGACCGCGCCGTGGTCTTCCAGGCCTTCGCGCTCTTTCCCTGGAAGACGGTGTGGGACAACGTCGAGTTCGGGCTCATCTCGCTGGGCGTGGATGCGGCCGAGCGCAAGCGCCGCATCGAGCACTACATCGGCCTGATGGGCCTGCACGGTTACGAACAGGCCTATCCGCACCAGCTCTCGGGCGGCATGCAGCAGCGCGTGGCCATTGCCCGCGCCTACGTGCTGGACCCCAAGGTGCTGCTGATGGACGAGCCCTTCGGCGCGCTCGATGCCCAGACCCGCGTCGTGATGCAGGAAGAACTCGTGCGCCTGGCGCGACAGCACCCGCGCACGGTGCTCTTCATCACCCACGCCGTGGAAGAGGCCGTGTACCTGGCCGACCGCATCGTGGTCATGACGGGCCGGCCCGGCACCATACGCGAGATCATCGACGTCAAGAGCATCCGCATGCAGGAAAACTGGGACCAGCACGCGCGCATCGAAGACGTGATGGACCAGCCCAGCTTCGTACACCTGCGCTCGCATGTGTGGAAGCTGCTGCGCAGCTCGGGCGCGGCAGACGTGCACTGAACCAATTCGAAGCCCACCACCCGACCTCGTTTTCCATTCCTTCCGCCCCGCCCACAAGACCCTTTCAGGAGACCGCCCATGAAGATCAAACTCACCCTGGCTGCCATCGCCGCCACCTGGTTGATAGCCCCAACCGTGCAGGCCCAGCCGCTGCAGGAAATCAAGGTCAGCTACCAGCCTGCGCTGTACTGGGCGCTGCCCTTTTTCGTGGCCACCGAGAAGAACTGGTGGGCCGAGGTGGGTCTGAAGCCCGTCTTCAGCACCTTCCCGGCCGGCGTGCCGCAGATCGCGGCATCGGCCAGCAAGAGCTGGGACGTGGGTGGCACGGGCTCGGTGCCCGCCGTGCTGGGCCACGTGCGTTTCGGCATCAAGACCATCGGCTTGACCAACGACGAGTCTGCCGGTAACGCCCTGCTGGTGCGCAAGGAAGTGGCCGACAAGATCGCCAAGAACCCGGCCAGCATCAAGGGCCAGACCATTCTGCTCACAGCCAACAGCACCGGCGACTACGCGGTGCAGTCGTGCCTGAAGAAGTACGGCATCAACAAGGCCGATGTCGTCATCAAGAACATGGGGCAGGCCGAAATCATCTCCGCCGTGTCCAGCAACAACGCCGACTTGGCCGGACTGTGGGCGCCCAACATCTACACGCTCGAAGAAAAGGCCGGCGCCAAGGTGCTGTGCTCGGGCAAGGAAGGCGGCGTGGTGGTGCCCGGTGCGCTCATCGCGCGCGGCGAATACGCCGAGCAGAACCCAGACAACGTCGCCAAGTTCCTGGCCGTGTACCTGCGTGCCTGGAAGTGGATGGGCGCCCACAAGCCCGAAGCCATCCAGATGATGCAGAAGTTCTATGCCCAGGGCGGCGTGAGCATCAGCGAAGCGTCGATGAAGAAGGAATTCGACACCCGCCCCACCTTCGACCTGGCGCAGCAGCTGGCACGCATGGACCGCACGCGCGGCAATTCCGACGTGGACAGCTGGTTCACGCAGATCGGCATCTTCATGCGCGGCACCGGCGCCATCCAGGTCATGCCCCAGGCCAACGACTACATCACCGACGCCTTCATGAAGCGCGTGCAGGCCGATGCCAAGCTGCGCGACTTCGCCAACAGCACCAAGTAAGCAGGCGTCCCCCACCGATCGAGATTCGACATGCCCATCACCTACCTGAAGAAGGCGAGCAAGACGCCCGAGACCGAAACCGCCACGGCCCAGGCGGTGGTGACGGACATGCTGGCCGAGATAGGACGCAACGGCGAAGCCGCCGTGCGCGCCTATGCGAAGAAGCTGGACCAATGGGACGGCGACATCGTGCTCACGCCGGCTGAGATCCAGGCGCGCGCCGCCGAGGTGCCGGCACAGGTGCGCAAGGACATCGACTTCGCCATCGAGCAGGTGAGTGCGTTCGCTCATGCCCAGCGCGAATCGGTGCACGAGTTCTCGGTGGGCCTGCACCCGGGCGTCACCGCGGGCCAGCGCGTGCTGCCGGTCAATGTCGCCGGCTGCTATGCGCCGGCGGGGCGTTATGCGCACATTGCATCGGCCTATATGGGCGTGGCCACGGCCAAGGCAGCGGGCGTGAAAACCATCATTGCCTGCTCGGGCCCGTTCCGCGGCGGGCCCATGCACCCGTATCTGCTGTACGCCTTCAACCGCGCGGGTGCCGACGTGATCATGACGCTGGGCGGCGTGCAGGCCATTGCGACCATGGCCGAGGGCCTGTTCACCGGCAAGCCCGCCGACGTGATCGTCGGCCCGGGCAACAAGTTCGTGGCCGAAGCGAAGCGCGCGCTGTTCGGCAAGGTGGGTATCGATGTTTTTGCCGGCCCGTCGGAGGTGGCGGTGATTGCCGACGACAACGCCGATGCCGAGATCGTCGCCAGCGACTTGGTCGGCCAGGCCGAGCACGGCCACGAGTCGCCGGCTTGGCTGTTCACCACTTGGCGCCCGCTGGCCGAGGCGGTGATGAAGCGCGTGCCTGAACTCATCGCCACGCTGCCCCCCATCGCGCGCGACGCCGCCGCCTGCGCCTGGCGCGACTACGGCGAGGTGATGCTGTGCGACACGCGCGAGGAGATGGCCGCCGTGTCCGACCGCTACGCCAGCGAGCACCTGGAAGTCCACACGCGCGACCTCGACTGGTGGCTGCAAAACCTGACCTGCTACGGATCGCTCTTCCTCGGCGAAGAGACCACCGTGGCCTATGGCGACAAGGCCAGCGGCCCCAACCACGTGCTGCCCACCAAGGGTGCAGCGCGCTACTCGGGCGGCCTGTCGGTGCACAAGTTCATGAAGACGCTGACCTGGCAGCGCATGACGCGCGAAGCGGCGCGCGACATCGGTGAAGTCACGGCGCGCATTTCGCGGCTGGAGGGCATGGAAGCGCATGCGCGAACAGCCGACGACCGGTTGGCCAAGTACTACCCGGGGCAGCAGTTCGTGCTGGGCGACCCGGTGACGGTGTAACCCGCGCCCACGCGCGCAACGGTGACACGTCGCCCATGAGCCTGGCCGCCCTCTTCGACCTGCAAGGCCGGCGCGCGCTGGTCACCGGCGGCAACTCGGGCATCGGCGAAGCCATGGCGCGCGCGTTGGGTCTGGCCGGCGCTCAGGTGCTGCTGGTGGCCCGGCGCGACGCCGAACTGCAAGCCGCAGTGCGGCGACTGCAGGCCGATGGCATCGCGGCGCAAAGCCTGGTGGCGGACCTGGTCGATGCTCCCAGCCTGGGCCGCATGGCGCAGGCCGCCGAGGCCAGCCTCGGCGGCATCGACATCCTCGTCAACGCCGCTGGCGTCAACTTGCGCCAGCCTTTCGGCGAGGTGACGCCCGAATCCTGGCAGACGCAGATCGCCTTGCACCTGGGCGCACCCTTCTTCCTGACGCAGGCCCTGGCCCCCGGCATGGCCGCACGCGGCTGGGGCCGCATCATCAACATCGCGTCGCTGCAGAGCTGGCGTGCGTTCCCGAACAGCGCGCCCTACGGCGCCGGCAAGGGCGGCGTGGTGCAACTCACGCGCGCCATCGCGCAGGAATGGTCGGCCCAGGGCATCACCTGCAACGCCATCGGCCCCGGTTTCTTCCCCACGCCACTGACGGCGGCCGTCTTCGACAACCCCGAACTCGCCGCGCGTAACGCCGCGCAGACCTGCATCGGCCGCAATGGACGGCTAGAGGATCTGTACGGCGCCACGGTGTTCCTGGGCAGCGACGCTTCCGGCTACATTACCGGCCAGACCTTGATGGTGGATGGCGGATTCACCGCAAAGTGACTGTGCAGCCTTCGCCATGAACAGCCCCGCGCTCGACGCCTTCTGGATGCCCTTCACGCCGAACCGGCAGTTCAAGGCCGGGCCGCGGCTGGTGGTGTCGGCACAAGGCCTGCACTACCGCACTGCCGACGGGCGCGAGGTGATCGACGGCACTTCGGGCCTGTGGTGCGTGGGCGCCGGACACCGCCACCCGAAGATCGCCGAGGCGATGAAGCGGCAGATCGACACGCTCGATTTCGCGTCCAACTTCCAGGTCGGCCACCCTGGCGCCTTCGAGCTGGCCGAGCGCATCGCGGCGCTGGCGCCCCCGGGCCTGGACCGCGTGTTCCTGGTCAATAGCGGCTCCGAAGCCTGCGACACCGCGATGAAGATCGCACTGGCCTATGCACGCGCCCGCGGCGAAGGGCAGCGCCAGTTGTTCGTGGGCCGCGAACGGGCCTTCCACGGCGTGGGCTTCGGCGGCATCAGCGTCGGCGGCATGGTCAACAACCGCCGCGCCTTCGGCAGCGCCCTGCTGCGCGTTGACCACTTGCGCGCCACCTGGAACCCGACCTGGAACGGCACGCCGCAGGCCTTCGTGCGCGGCCAGCCGCCCACCGGCGCCGAGATGGCCGACGAGCTGGAGTCGCGCATCGTCGCGCTGCACGACGCCAGCAACATCGCCGCCGTCATCGTCGAGCCCTTTGCCGGCAGCACCGGCGTGCTGGTGCCGCCGGTGGGCTACCTGCAGCGGCTGCGCGAGATCTGCACGAGCCACGGCCTGCTGCTGATCTTCGACGAGGTCATCACCGGCTTCGGCCGTCTGGGCTCGATGTTCGCGGCGCAGGCGCTGGGTGTGGTGCCCGACATGATCCTGTTCGCCAAGACCGTGAGCAACGGCGCCGCGCCGCTGGGCGGGGTGATCGTCAGCCGCGCCATCCACGACACGCTGATGCACGGCCCGGCGCATCTGTCCGAGCTGATGCACGGCTACACCTGCTCGGGCCACCCCTTGTCGTGTGCTGCCGCGCTGGCCATGCTCGGCGTGCTGGAAGAAGAAGCCCTGCCGCAGCGCGTGCGCGAACTCAGCCCGCACTTCGAGCGCGCCGTGCATTCATTGGCCGACGCGCCGGGCGTGGTCAGCATCCGCAACATCGGCCTGGCCGCTGGCATCGAACTGGCCCCCGATCCCGGCGCCGCCGGCCAGCGCGGCAACGCCACCCAGGTGGCCGCCTTCGAGAGAGGGCTGCTGACCCGCGCGCCGGGCGACACGCTGGTGCTGGCCCCGCCCTTCACCAGCACCGCCGCCGACATCGACCGCATGGTGGACCTGCTGCGCAGCGCCATCGTAGATACACAAGGAAATTCCGCATGAAAGCCCTCGTCTACACCCAGCCCGGCGAACTGCAGTTGCAGGAGCGCCCCATGCCGGTGTTGGTCCCTGGCGACGTGGTGCTGAAGATCGAAGCCGTCGGCATCTGCGGGTCCGACATGCACGCCTGGCATGGTCACGACCCGCGCCGCAAGCCGGGCCTGGTGCTGGGCCACGAGTTCGTCGGCAGCATCACGCAGACCGCAGCGCACGGTTTCGCAGTCGGCACGCGCTGGACCGGCAACCCGCTCATCACCTGCGCCGAATCAGCAAAAATGTGCGATTACTGCGTGCAGGGCCGCAACAACCTGTGCAGCCACCGCACCATGGTCGGCATGACGCGGCCCGGTGCGTATGCGGAGTACATGAGCATCCCCGCCGCCAGCCTGGTGGCCATGCCGCAGGACATGCCGGCCGCCGCCGCCGCGCTGACCGAGCCCGCGGCCACGGCTTGGCACGCCATCAACCTGTCGATGCGCGCGCTGGTGCGGCCGCTGCACGAGTGCCGCGTGCTGGTCATCGGCGGCGGTGCTATCGGCATGCTGGCGGCGCTGCTGCTCAAACACCTGGGTGTGCAACGCCTGACGGTGACCGAGCTGAACCCGCTGCGTCGCCAGACCTTGCAGACGGCAGTCGGCTGCACCGCCATCGACCCGCGCGAGCATCCCCTGGCCGAGTCCGCCTTCGACTACGTGATGGACGCCGTGGGCAGCAAAGTCACGCGCCAGCAGGCCTTTGCCAGCATCGCGCCCGGCGGCGTCATCATGCACATCGGCCTGCAGGACTGGGCCAGCGAGATCGACATGCGCAAGCTCACGCTGGCCGAGATCACGCTGCTGGGCACCTACACCTACACCACCGCCGACCTGCGCGCCACCGTGGACGCGCTGCACCGCGGCGTGTTCGGCGACCTGGCCTGGGTGGAAGTACGAACGCTGGCACAAGGGCCGCAAGCCTTCGTCGACCTGGACCAGGGCCAGAGCGCATCGGCCAAGATCGTGCTCAGGCCCTGAGTCTGCACTGGGCACCTGATCCTGAGGCCGCCGACGTCGAGGTGGCGGTCGACCGCTCAGCGCTTGGCCAGCAGCACCTCCCGGTGCTGCCGCTCGAGCAATGCGGTCACGATCTGCCGCATGCACACCTCGCGCGTGGCGCGGTCAGGTGCGGTGTCACACAGAGAAACCATTTCCATGACCTCGGGTGTCGGCGTCAGCCATCGGCTCGGTGACGCCTTGTCGAAGCCGGCCAGGACCAGCGCGAAAGAGCCGAGGCTGAAGAGTACCGTGGCCGCCGCCACCACGATGCGTGACGGTGTTCCACTGGGGCGGAAGCTTGCAGTTTGCATGACGAATCTCCGATTGATGAGCCCGGGAAGGGCCGGCGAAAGATTGGCGCCTGGCTGCAAGGCGCCATCGTCATACGTGGTGAGACATGCGCCGGCCGTCATCGGCGGGGATGACGCCCGGCCTCCGGCGTTGAAAGGCCGGGTACATCAGCGCTTTTCGTTCGTCAGCGCCATGCGGTCTGACCGCGAGTACTCGCCCTAGGTGTCGGGGCCGACAAAGCGCAACGCCGGCTCGGCAGCGGCGTGGCGCCGCGGCGGCAGAAAAGTCGGTGCTCTCCCGGTGCAGTTCGGCGAGTTCCCCGCTTGCGCTGGCCGGCTTCACCCCGGCGATGACCACGGTGCGGGTGCGTGTGGCGACCCAAGACTGCTGGGACAGGTAGAACGAGCCGCTGTCCTCGCCCGTCATGGCGGTGATCCACCCGCTGGCCTGCGCTGCGTCACGTTCGGCCATCACCTCGGCGCGAGTCCTTGGTGTGCCCTCGCCGGCGGCAAGGGATGCCGTGCAGGTGGTGATGCCGAGAGATGACGATGGACTTCAATGTATGTGTGTTCACTGCGGTCTTCTTGGATGCGGCACCTATGGCTTGGGGCGGCTCGCGCCCGGTGCCGGAAGGCGCGGACCGTCGGGGGCCAAGGTAAGTGGGTGGAGCACAAGGGGCATCGTGCAGGTGGATGACGGCAGGCTGTGCACTGGCGGAATCTGTTGGCTTACTCGATGGCCACCGCATGTGGGAGACAAGGCTCGTGCGGGCAGTTCAACGGGGGGCACATCGCCTCGGGACAGGGGTGGCAATGGCATTTCCGACCCTTGCCCAAAAAAAGCCTGTCCTGCTCGAGTTCCGCCCAGCGCATGGTCGTGGGACCCATGCTGTCCTCGCACCGGCCGTCCTCGGTCTGGAGGAACGCTCTGCCCACTCTTACGGTCGCAATTGTGTGAAATTGCTTCATCATTCGGGCTCATGCACGACCGGGGAGCATCTGCCTTGAGGAGTTGGCCAGGCGAGGAGGATCACCCTCCGTTGCTCCTGACTGTATTGCCCACGCAAGAGCTCTGGGTGTGGACGCTGACTGACGGGGCAGGGTTGGCCCGCGTCGCCAGCAGCATTCCGGCCCTTGCCCAGGCGGAGGCCATCGCGGTGCAATTCGAGCGCGGTGGAGGCGGGCCCGCAGCGGCCGCCCGTCTCGGGCATCTGCTGTTTCCGGGCGACATCGGCGAGTGCCTCGCGCAGGCCGCGCCGGGTGCGCTCACCCTGCAAATTCACCCGTCGATGGACCGGCTGGATTGGGAGCTTGCATGGGCGGGCAATGCGCCACTTGGTCAGCGTTTCAAGGTGTCCCGACAGCCGGTTCTCGACGAGGACCTGCCGATCACCTCGAGTGCCGCCGTCGCCAGGTCGTCTTCGTTGCGCGTCCTGCGGGTGCTTCCCGCAGGGTCCGCGGCGGACGCTGACGTCTTCGAGGGCGTCACTCGTCTGGGCCCGGACGACGGTGCGTCGTGGTCCACCTACAACCTCGTCTTGTTACCGCGCGCCGACAGCGACGGCTGGGCGCGCCTTCCCGTGCCCAAGCAGTTCGTCACTTGGAACGCGACCCTGATGGTCGCGACCGTGGCGGATCCCGCGTCAGCTCTCACGGCTGCGCGGATTGCGGTTCGCTATGGGGCTGCGCTACTGCTGACGCTCCACGACGGCCGCGAACCGCTGCCCTCTTGGTGGCCGTCGCTGGTGCGGCAACTCAGTGACGGCCTTGCTCCAGCAGCCGCCGTGCGGCAGATTCGCCGCGACCACGCTGCCGCGCGTCCGTCGCCAGTGCTGCGTCTTTACGGGCAAGCGGGAGGCCCGCTTTGCCATCCAAGCGACGGGCGCAATTTCGCACAGCGGCGCCAAGTTACCGCCTTGTCAGTTGACGTGGTGGGCTCGACCCACATGCTTCACGAGCTCGGCGCGGAGAGGTACAGCAGTCTGCTGCACGCTTTTCACGACCTGTGCGCCGATGTCATGCACCGCCATGGCGGCGTCGCCGACGACCCCCAGGGTGACGATGGCCTGATGAGCTACTTCGGCTACCCCGTGGCCGGTGAAGATGCCGCGCCGCGCGCCGTGTTGGCCGGCCTCAAGCTTGTGCAAGCTGTGGTGGGACTCGGGCTCGAGGTGCGCGTGGGTGTGGCGACCGGCCCGGTGGCCATACAGAACGACACCCCGGTGGGCGTCGCGATCCACCTGGCGGCTCGACTACAGCAACTGGCCCGGCCCGGCAGCGTTCTCCTGGCCGACAGTACGCGGGCCCTGCTGGGTCCGGAGTTTGAACTGGCCCCCCTCGCTGCACCACTGGAACTGAAGGGAATCGAGGGCGCACAAGCCGCCTGGCTCGCCATGGGGTGGCGAAACGAGGCCCCCACGGGCATGCTCGCCGGCAGCCCTCTGACAGTGCCTTTGATAGGCCGCGAGGCCGAGATCGAGGCGCTCTGGTCGCGTTGGCAGAAGGCACGGCAGGGTTGCCTGCAGGTGGTGGTGGTGCAGGGCGAGGCCGGCATCGGCAAGACCCGTCTTCTGCGTGAACTGCGGGCGAGGCTCGCAGCAGAAGGCGTGGAGTCGGCTCTTTGCCGGTGCCTGCCCGACGCCCGCAGCAGCGCGTTCTTCGCGCTAGGCATGACCTTTCGCCGCATGCTGGACATCAAGGACAGCGACCCGCTGGACGTGCAGCTCGCGCAGATGGAAGAACGCATGCCACCCACAATCTCGCGCGTCGATGCGGTGCCGCTGGCTGCTGGGCTGCTCTCGATCCCCTTGCAGGGACCCGCCGCCACGTCCCCGCCGGAACGCTGGCGCGAGAAGACGCTGGAAATGCTGCTGCGCTGGTTCGAGTCGGCAGCGCAAAAGTCGCCCATCTGCCTGATGGTCGAGGACACGCATTGGGTGGACCCCTCGACCCGGGAGTTCCTGCACCGTCTGTTGCCGCGCGTGAAGTCGCTGCCGGTTCTGGTGGTGGCGAGCCAGCGAACCGACGACATGACCGGCTGGGAGCCGAGCATCGCTCACGAGCGAATCTGGTTGCGCGGCCTGTCTCCCTCTGCCGCGCGATGGCTGGTGCGGCAGACCTGCGGCAACGAACCGCTGCCTGCCGACGTGGTGCGCCTGCTCGCCGCGCGCGCCGACGGCGTACCGCTGTTCCTCGAAGAGTCCGTGCGCATGGCCATGGACGTGTACCAGGACGAACCGGCGGCGCGGGGGCAACTCGCTGCGTTGGTGCCCACTCGGCTTCAAGACCTGTTGATGGCCCGAGTGGACCGCTTGGCCGAAGCCAGGCCCGTGGCGCAACTGGCCGCCACAATCGGACGCGCGTTTCCATGGGCGCTGCTGCAGGCCGTTGTCGCACAGGAATTCGGCGTGGCCGGAGCCGGGAACCTGGAGGCGCGTGTGCAGGCCCTCGAGCGCGCTGGGCTTGTCGTGCGCAGCGGCGAGGGCGAACAGTTGCGTCTGAGCTTCCGCCACGCCCTGTTGCGCGATACCGCGTACCAGTCGCTGTGGCAGCGCGATCGTCGGCGTCTGCACCAAGTGGTTGCCGGGGTGCTGACGGCAAGCTTTGCCGCCCTGGTGCAGCGGCAGCCGGAAATGCTGGCTTATCACCTGGCTGAGGCCGGGCAGCACGACGCCGCTCTGGCGCAATGGGAAGCCGCTGCCCGGCTGGCCATTGCCCGGTCGGCCAATGACGAGGCCATCGCCCACCTCGACGCGGCACTGGACTCGCTCGGGCGCCTGCCCGCGGGCACGGCTCGCGACCGCATCGAACTGCGGCTTCAGACCCTGCTCGCTGCTCGCTGCATTGCTGCGGAGGGTTACGGTGCCAAGCGTGTCGAGCGCGTGTACGCGCGTGCGTCGGCGCTGTGCGAGCAACTCGCCGACCGGCGTGCCCTGATGAAGGTCGAGCTTGGCCTGCACGCCTGGAGTTTCATGCACGCTGACTTCCAGCGTGCCAACGAGATCGCTCGACGCGCGCTTGCGGCTGCAGTCGAGACGTCTGCGGAACCCATGGCTCGCATCCAGGCGCGCTGGTCCGTGGGTATCACGTTGTGGCACCAGGGTGAGTTGACACCGGCCGTGCGCCTGATGGACGAGTGCTTCTTCGAATACCAGCCGAAGTGGCACCGCGCCGGCGCCGTGCAGGACCCCGGGGTCATGTGCGGCTGCTACAGCGCGTGGGGTCTGTGGGAGCTTGGCCATGTCGACGAGGCCTTGGTGCGCATGCAGCGCGTGCTGGCCCTGGCCCACGAGCTGGAGCACCCTTTCAGCCTTGGCATTGTGCTGGGCTTTGCCAGCAGCGTGCATCACTTCCGCGGCGACACCGGCCCGGCGCTCGAAGCGGCTCAGCGCGCCGTGGAAGTCTGCGACGAGGGCGGATACACGACCTGGTTGGCCCATGCTCGAATGATGCGGGGCCGCCTGTACTGCGAGTCTGGCCGCATCGACGAGGGCCTGGCCGAGATGAACGACGCCTACGCCTCGTGGGTGGCCAGCGGCGCGCAGGTCACGCGCCCCCTCTACCTGACCATGCAGGCCGAAGGGCTGGCATTGGCGGGTCGCTCGGCCGAGGGCCTGCGGCTTCTCCATGAGGCTCGGGTCATGGCCGAGCGCACGGGTGAGCGGTACCACGAGGCGGAGATCCGGCGCATGCTGGGCGATCTGACGGTCGTTGCCGAGGGCGCCTCCGGCGTGTCGGAGGCGCGCGATTGGCTGGCCAGCGCCACCAGCCTGGCGCAGTCGCAAGGCAAGCTCAGCTTCGTCCTGCGCAGCGGGCTTTCGCAGGCCCGATTGTCGGCAGACCCGAAGTGCGCGGCGGACACGCTTCGCGCAGCGCTGGCTGCCGTGCATGGAGGGCAAGGTACGCGCGATGTCGATGCGGCGCGCGCGTGGCTTGAGGAACACGGTGTCGAAGCGTCGGCGTGATCGCGGGGGAAACCATGAAGCGCAAAAAGGATCCGCCTAACGTGAACCTGGTGGATTGGAAAGCCAAGGACGACCAGAAGAAGAACCAGCTCGTTTTCGAGTGGCTGGGGCACGACACGTGGCGTAAGGATCTCTATGCGGCCATCCGGAGTCAGCCCGATGGCGTACTGCGGGTTCCCAGCCGTGCGCGCCATGAGGACGCCGACCAGGGCAAGCATGCCGGTGCAGCACTAACGCACGAGGTCATCCTGGTAGCAAATCCCGTGCTCGTGACGCAAGCCCTGACCGACGGCAAGAGCTTCAGCAACGCGCCTTACAACCGCCTCGGCAGCGGTGACTTCCTCCTCGGCCTCGACCCCAACGGCAGCGACGCCCTGGACGCGTCACGGCACGACGAGCAGTCGAAGGCGCTGCGCGCAGCCTTCGACGGTGTCACCGAGCCCGACCTGAGCAGCCTGGCGCGATGGTGCAGCCGCGCTGCAGTCACCACGATGCTGGGGGTGCCACGGTTCGATGCCGCGCTCTTGGCCGAACAGGCAGCGTTGCGCTTTTGCCAGGTCCTGTTTGGATTCGCGCGCTCCGACCTCCCGACCCTGACCGACACCTTGCGCACGGCGTACAGGGCGATGACGATGCAGATGCTGGGGCGGCACTTCGTGACGGAGCCGCTGGCGTTGGTGAATGGCCGCCTGGCGATGGGTCAGCTGGCCACACGCGCCGGGCAGCTGATGCAGGATTACGCGCTAGGTGATCCCGCTTGGCCCGAGGGCCGCGAGGAGCCCGGTGACGGGCTGCCGGGCTTGACTCCGGTGCTGCAGGCCCTGGCGACCTTTCAGGGAGCGCTCGATGGCCACGAGCGCGCGGTGCTCGTGGTGGGCGCGCTGGCCGGCACGGTGGGAAACATTCAGGCCGCGACCTGTATCGTTCTGGAGCATCTTCTGGCCGACCCAGCGCGCCTGAGCGCCGCACGTATTGCCGCCTTTCGCTGTGCAGGCGGGGATGCGATCGATTTGCTCTGGCCGGACCACATTGCGCCGGCACTGGCCCTGAACCCGCCCGCTCCCTACCTGCCACGGCGCATGATCAGCGCCGTCGGGCCACTGCCCGAAGGCGCAGACATCGTGCTGTGCGTGGGCAGCGCGACAGTCGAAGGTTTGCCTCTGGCCGTGGCCGATGCATTGGTCTTCGGCATCGACGCCGGCAGGCAACCCGGGCTGCACTACTGTCTGGGCGCGCACCTCGCACGGACGATGGTCTCCACGGTCGTAGGCGAGGTCCTGCGGCTGGACGGTTTGGAAGAGGTCCTGGACGACACCGACGCGCGCCCCCTCGGGCTGCAGAAGCGCTGGGGCTTTGCCTGCGAGAGCTACCCGCTGCAATACCGCCGCGACCGCCGTGTGTACCAGCAACCGTTGAATGTCATGATGCGCGTTCGCAGTCCGGTGGATGCCCACGGCAAGGCCCTGCGCGCCATCATTCGGAGCGGCGCGCCGCGCATCGAGCGGCTGCTTCATGAGTCGAGGCATGTGCACTTCGCGTGGTTCGAGTTCCTCGAAGACGGTCACGTCCTGGCCTTGCATACGGTTTTCGATGGTGACTTCGAGGCCTACCTGCAGCATTTCGCGCGGCAGGCCGGCAAGCTGTTCGACGACTTGTTCGAGCACCTTGAACAGCCGCCGCCGCGGCCGGTCAGCGATCACCCAGAGGCCTTTGTGCGGGCCATCCTTTCATTCCACCGCGGTGCCGCCGAAGGGTTCTTCTTCAGCGCCTATCCCAAGGGTGACACGCCCAGGGTGAAGCTGGCGCTGGGGAGGCTGCCGTGACGGCAGCCGAGCTTGCCGCAAGTCAGCGCGCATTGATGGACGACCCGCCTCAGGCATTGGTGCTGTCGCACCGTCAGCGTGCGTTTGTGGTCCATGTGCTTTGCCACTCGTTCAACAACGGAAAGTCTGGTTGGCGGCGGTTCCTGAAGGAGCTGATAAAGATTTGCCCCGTGGCCTGGCACGGAACGGGCGCCGAGAAGAGCACCCACGTCTGCCTCGGCATCACCTACCGGGGACTGTTGATGCAAGGCGACCTGCCGGGTCACGTGCGGCGCATCCTTCGGCAGTTTGCACCAGCCTTCTGCGAAGGGCCGCACTTGCGCGCCGCGGCGCGACTCGGCGACACCGGCGCCAGCGCTTCCAAGCATTGGACCGGGGACTTTGATCGCGATTCGCTGCTGGGCGTCGTCACCTTGATGCATCACACGCAGGCCGAACAGGCGGCCGATATCGAGGAGATCGAGAGACTGGCCAACAAGTGCACGATCGGTATCCGATTCCTACATGGTGCTCTCATCGGCCGGCCGGCCGGGGAGGAAGGGCAGTGGATGCATTTCGGCCTCCGCGACGGCCTCACCCGGGTGCGCTTCAAGTGCATAGAAGGCAGCGGTTCCGCAGCCGATGCCGACCCACCGGTGGCTCTCGGGGAGGTACTGCTCGGCGCGCCGCGCGAGCATGGCGACAACCCCTGGCAGCTGGCGGCGCAACCCGAGCACACACGGGCGCTTTTCCACCATGGCAGCTTCGGCGCGCTGAGGCAGGTGCAGCAGTTCGTGCCGGAGTTCGAACGCTTTGTCCGCGCTCAGGCCGATCGCTTGCGGTCGGCATGGCCCAGGGGCCAGGCGGCCCCGACTGATTGGCCAGCCTACGTCAAGGCCAAGCTCACGGGTCGATGGCCTGACGGCCGCTTCTTCGCCGGCCCGCCGTGGACGGCTCCGGGGGGGCAGCCTCATCAGGCCGCCCCGCCTTCCGACCCGGTGGGTCATGGGTGCCCCTTCGGCGCCCACATGAGGAGAATGAACCCGGGCCGCATGCCTGACGGGGCTCGGTCGGTTCATGTTCGCACCCGGGTGCTGGTGCGGCGCGGCCTGCCCTACGGCCCGGCAAACTGGGACGGCAAGGACGATGGCGAAAAGCGTGGTCTGCTCGGCCACTTCTTTTGCTCCAGTCTGGAGGATCAATTCGAGCACTTGCTCGGGTTGTGGGCCGAGCGAGTGCCGCTGGGCCTGCCGGACCTGGGCGACAGCAAGGACCCGCTGGTCGGTGCGCACGAGGATCCGGCGGCCTATTTCGAAGTGCCGCACGATGGGCGGCGCTCAGACTGGATGAGCGGTTTCGAGCCGTTCGTTCGCACCTTGGGCACTGCCTATGCGTTTTACCCTGGTCGCGGCGGCCTCGAACGGCTGCTCCATAGCCGAGACCTTCTCGACGCTGACGACGAGGAGCGGCGCCCGTGAAGATCGGCAGCCGACCGCCCCCAGGCGATGACGTCACCACCGTGCCGCCGCCATTGGACGAGGCACCTCCCGCCGGACGCTTCTGCGACCTGGTATTGACCGGCGGTGTGGCCAGCGGGGTGGTTTATCCCTGGGCGGTAGTGGAACTGGCGCGCGCCTTCCACTTTCGCAGCATTGGCGGCTCTTCGGTGGGGGCGCTCGCCGCGTCATTGGCGGCGGCGGCAGAGTACGGCCGCCGCAACGGCTATCAGAACGCCTTCGAGCCCCTGCGTCGCACGCCTGAGCAGCTGGCGGAAGTGCTGCCCGACGGTCGTACCCGAATGCTCTCGCTCTTTCAGCCTTTGCCGCAGGGACAGAGGCTCCTGGACCTCGTCGTCACGGCGCTCGGGGCATCAAAGGGTGGCGCCGAAGTCAATGGCGGGACCCTGCGTGCCGTGCTGGGCCGGCTGAGGTCGGCCTACCGTCTCGAATGGCACCGCGGTGCGATCCGCGGCGGCGTCTTCGCGGTGCTGCTGAGTCTGACGGTCGCTTTGATAGGGTGGCTGCCCGGGTTCTTGCTGGCCCCGCGGGTCGCGATCTGGACGTGGTTGGACGAGGGCGCGCTTCAGCTTGGGAACCTCGTCGGCGGGCTGTTCACGGCGCTGTTTGCAGGCCTCGTCGTCGTCCTGGCCGGTGCTTTGGTCGGTGCCTTCGCGGGCCTGGTGCGAGGCGTGCGCGCCGACCTGCGGGCAGGGCTTCTCGAGCACAACTTCGGCCTCTGTGCTGGCGCCTCGGCAGACCAGGACCCCGAGCGCGTCCGCGAGCGGCCGGGCCTGACCGACTGGCTGCACGAGGGCATACAGCGCAGTGCCGGGCTGACGCTGGAGGACCCACCGCTTACTTTCCGCGATCTCTGGCTGGCGCCTATGGAGCCCGGCAGCATGCAGCGCGGCACTGCCGAGCCTACGAAGCGCGCGATCGACCTGCAGATGATCACGAGCAACGTCACGCACATGCGCCCCTATTGCCTGCCCTTGACGGACCGCTCGAGCAAGCTCTACTTTCGTCCCGACGAACTTCGTCCTTACTTTCCGCCGTCGGTGATCGCCGCGCTGATGAAGCACTGCATTGCCTACTCTCAAGCGCGCAGTGGTGAGCCGCCGACCAGCCGCGGCGAGGGTCTCTACGAACTGCCAGAGGCCGACTTGCCCATCGTCGTGGCCGCGCGCCTGAGCCTGAGCTTCCCGCTGCTGTTTTGCGCGGTGCCCCTTCACGCCGTGGATTTCGAGCGGCCCCAGAAAGCGCGGGATTTCTGCCGCTGTTGGTTCTCAGATGGTGGCCTGTGCTCCAACTTTCCGATCCACCTCTTCGACGCCGCGGTGCCGCGGCACCCCACCTTCGGCATGTGGCTGGACCAGCGTGGTCCGTACTTCGAGCGCGAAGCGGTCTGGCTACCCGAGGACTATATCCAGGGGTGCGGCGATGCTTGGCAGCGCTTCGACAAGGACGATCCAGCCAGCACCACCGTCGACGGCAGCAAGCCGGGACCTTGGCGCCGCATGGCGCGCTTCCTCATTGCTGCCGGTGTCACGGCCAAGGACTGGGGCGACCGGACCGCCTTGCGCATGCCGCAAACGCGGCACCGGGTGGCGCGGCTTTTTCTTGTGGCGGGTGAAGGCGAGCTCAACATCGCGATGGGTCGCGAGGTCATCCTGAAAATGGCCCGCGAGTACGGCACGCGCACAGGGCGGCTTTTCGTTCGGCGCTACGCCGCCGCGCCGGGGGCGGGTCCCACCCCCGACTGGGACCGTCAGCGCTGGGTGCGCTTGCGCGTGCTGGTGCCAGCGTTGCAACGTCTGCTGCAGGGCTTCAAGGCCGCTGCCCTGGGCACGGCGCGTGCCACACCGCTGGCCATGCTGATACAGCGTGGGACCCAGGAAGAGCTGCTCGAGATCGACGGCAATCTCAAGAATCCGGTGCTTTCCCCAGGCGACGCCAAGGCCTGGCAGCGGCTGCTCAGCGCGGTCGAAGACTTCGAGGCCGCCCTGAAGGATCCCGGGCTTGCCACGCCGATATCCCGTGCCGCAGAGCCCAGGCCCGAGTTGCGCATCAGACCCCCGCTTTGAGGGGCGAGGTGGCAGCGGTCAGAAGCGCGACGGCAGCGGCTTGATCAGGTGGACACGATGCCCCCCGCACTCCACATACCCCCCCACCTCCAACTCCTTCATCACCCGGCTCACCATCGGCCGCGTGCAGCCCAGCAGGCTCGCCATCTCCTGGTGCGTCATCGGCCCTGCGACCCTTGAGCCGTCCGCCTGCAGCACCGCGCGGTCGTTGAGCAGCCAGGCCACGCGGCCATAGACGTCGTTCAGCGCCACCGCCCGCAGGCTGAGCGTGGCCGCACGCACGCGGCGGATGACCTTGGACAGCAGTTCGAAGGCGAACTCGGGCCGCTCGGCGATATGCAGTTGCAGCGTGGCGTGGGTTATCGTCACCACCCAGCTCGGTGTCAGTGCCTCGACGTTGGCAGCGCGCGCACCGCCGTCCAGGCTGAGCTCGCCCAGGTACTCGCCGGGCAGGTATTCGCCGTAGGTGACTTCTCGCTCGCCGCCGGGGCTGGCCGAGAAGGCGCGCAGCCGCCCGCTCAGGATGACGTACAGCGTGCTGCCGACATCGCCTTCCTGGATCAGCAGCCGCCCCTTGGCCAGCAGCCGCGGCTCGCCGCGCGCGGCCAGAACGCGCAGGGCGTCGCTCATCGGCACCGTGTCCAGTGCGGGGGGCATCGCGGGCGTCGATCGTCTGGGTTTGACCATGGTGGGGGCCTGAACCGCAAACCCTTGCGATTCAGGCAAACCGATACTAACGAAGCCTGTCCAGCCCCTCATGCTGCGCGACGCGTCAGGCAAGGCAGGGGCGGCAGGCGCGCCACGCGCTGCACGACGCCGCCAATGTCGCGGCTGCCGGTCTTGCCGCGCAGGCTGCTGATCTGCGTGCGCACCGTGCTCAGCTTGACGTCGAAGGCGCGCGCGATGTCGACGGGCCGGTAGCCCGCGCACAGCATCTTGAGCACGCGCGACTCGGCCAGCGTCAGTCCGTGCAGGCGGGCGAAGGCATCGGTGCTCAGGTCCTCGCAGACGCGGCGCTTGCCGAAGACGATGAGTGCTGCCGGCGCCTCGCCCGGCTCGATCACCGGGACGACGGCCACGCTGACGCCGTCGTTTGCTGCGCCGCCCAAAGACACCATGGCCTGCACGCCGCGGCGCATGGCATTGCTCAACGCCAGGTGCAGCGGTGCCACGTCGCGCGGGCTGCGCGCGCGCAGGTCGCGACCCAGCAGCTGCAGCGGGTGTTCATGGTCGAGCTCGGCGCGTGCGATCTGGTTGATGAAGACGACATAAGTCGCGTCCACCAGCAGCAGCATGCCGTAGTCCACCACGTCGAGCATGCGCGCCAAGGCGCGTGTGCTTATCGGGCCGTCGGTACCGGCCGCCGGCAGCGCAGCGGCGATCATCGGTTGCCGCTGCGGCACCGGGATGTTCATCAAGTCGTGCATGGTCTCTTCCCCCCTTTTTGAGCCGGGGGTGCCAACCACCCTCAGCGTGAGAGAGAGCGTAGGAGCCGGACGTCACCGCAGGCGGTGAATCCCGACTGCAAACCTTGTATGAAATTTACCGACGGCAGGGGTCCCGTGGCGCCGCTCCTGAGCGGCTGCACTCAGAACGTCGGCTGGTCTTTGGCATGCCGCCAGATCGCGCCCGGGGAGGTCATCCACACCCCGCCCGCGTCGCGCGCAGCAGCCACGTGCTCTAGCGCACGCCGCAGGTGTCGCAGCCGGTAAGGCTGGCCGACGATGTACGGGTGCAGCGCGATGCCCATCACCAGCGCCGGGGATGTCACCGCGCGCGTCTGTTCCAGCATTTCGTCGAGCTGGTCGACGATCATCTGCGCGAAGTCCTTCGCGTCCATCTGGCGCGCCACGATCATCGGGATGTCGTTCAGCTCCTGCGGGTAGGGCACCGACCACAAGGCCCGGCCACTGCGCGTGCGCATCGGGTAGGGCTGGTCGTCGTGGCACCAGTTCAGCGTGTAGCCGTAGCCGGTTTCCGCCAGCAGGTCCGGCGTGGTGCGGCTTTCCGAAATCCACGGCGACAGCCAGCCCGCGGGCGCCTGCCCATTCTCGCGAGCCATGCGTTCGGCGCAGGCGACCAGCAGTTCGCGCTCACCGGCTTCGTCGAGCACGCCTTGCCGCTCGGCATTGCTGTGGCCGTGGCCGACGAGCTCGTCGCCGCGCGCCACGCAGGCCTGCACCAGCTCGGGGCAATGGTCGTACAGCGCGGTGTTGATCAGCGCCGCCGCCGGCAATCCGAGGCGGTCGAACATGTCCAGGCAGCGCCATGCGCCCACGCGGTTGCAGTACTCCCGCCAGCTGTAGTTCAGCACGTCAGGCTGCGGGCCGGCAGGCCCAATGCAGGCTCCCAGCCCCTCGCCGAAGGCAAAGTGTTCGAGGTTGAAACCGAGGTACACCGCCAGCCCCGCACCCCCAGGCCAGCGATAGGTCGGCCGGCGGGTGATCGGGCTGTAGCCGAAGCGGCCGTGGTCGGGCAGCAAGCCCGGATACTGCGGTGGCATGGGACGCGAAATCGGTCGAAAGATCGAACGCGATGCCGGTGTCAGGGCATGGCCAGACCGGCGCGGATCAGCAGCCACTCGGCGCTGTCGTTCCAGACGTCCATCTGCGTAATCAGACCGTCTTTCACGACATAGCGATCGACATAGCGATTGCCCTCGAAGGGGGTGCCGTCGGGCCATTCGCCATGCAGCGTGCCGAGGCTGTAAACCACGTCGCCTTCGTCGGCGGCCGTGCCGGGCGCGCGCATCACCGTCTCGGTGCGATCAATGCGCTTCTTCACCCACCGGTAGCGCGCCTTGTTGAAGGCGGTGGTGTCGGCGGGGTCGTTCATCGGGCGGTTGCCGGTGAAGTGGATGCGCAGGCCGGGCGCCGTGTAGCGGCGTGCGGCATCCGGGTCGGGGATCATCACGAGACGCAGGAACTCGTCGACGATTTCCCCCGCGGTCTGGGGCGGGTGGGGCGGGTAGGACGGATCGGTGCTCATCACCCGGATGGTACGAGAGGCGGCCGGGGGCGTGCCCCCCAGGTCAGCCAATGACCTCTACATTGGCCGAGCGCGCCACCGTGCGCCACTCGTCGATCTGGCTGCGAACCAGGCGCACGAAGTCGTCGCCCAGCAGCGTGGGGTTACGTGGCAGCGTCTGCATATCCTCCAGCCGCGCGGCCACGTCGGGCTTGGCCAGCAGCTCGGGGATCAGCGCAGTGAGCCGCTGCGCGATGGGCGCGGGCAAGCCCTTGGGCGCGGACAGCCCCAACCACTGCGAGCCCGTCAGCTTCGGGAAGCCCTGCTCGGCGAAGGTCGGAATGTTCGGCATGGCCGTCAAGCGGCGCGGCGTCGAGACCGCCAGCGCGCGCAGCGAGCCGGCCTTGAGCGTGCCGACGTTGGTGGTGATCGGATCGAGCACGCTCTCGATGTTGCCGCCCAGCAGGTCCTGCATCGCCGGCGCGCTGCCCTGGTAGGGCACATGGTCGTGGTTGGGCGCCTTGCCTTCGATCTTCAGCAGTTCGCCGAAAAGATGGTTGGCCGAGCCGATGCCCGAGGTGCCGTAGCGCACCGGGCGGGTGCGTGCCGCGGCCACGTACTGATCCAGCGTCTTGAAAGGCGAGTCGCCCTTGACGACCAGCACCATGGGCGCTTCGCACAGCATGCCCATGTGCGTGAAGTCGGCCAGCGGATCGAAGGGCAAGGTACGCCGAGTCGCCGCGGCGTAGATGTGCACGGCGGCATGGCTGACGAGCAGCGTGTAGCCATCGGCCGCTTGTTTAGCCACCATATCGGTGCCGATGAGCCCGCCAGCGCCCGGGCGGTTCTCGACGACCACGCTCTGGCCCAGCGCCAGGCTCAGGTGCGGCGCTATCAGGCGCGAGACCACGTCGACAAGACCCCCCGGCGGGAACTGCGCGACCAGCCTGATCGGCCCGCGGCTGGGCCAGGCGCCTTGGGCGCTGACGATGCCAGGGGCGGCGACAAACGACGACGCGGCGGCGGCAAGGAGGTGGCGGCGCTTCATGGTGAACTCCTGTGGGCGCAAGCCCAGTCCCGAGCGAACGGAATGGGCTGGCGCGGGGCTGTGGCTGGGGCGGGGCGGGTTGCGGCTTCAGCGACAAGCCTTGCAAGGCCCGTGCCATGGCCAGGTGTCAGCCGAGGCACCAGCCAAGTGCACGCCGTGGACGCCGTGAACGCGCCGCCCGTTGGGTGCGCGCTCGTGGCCCACAGTGGTTATTGCGGGCTGATCGCCAGCCCGCCATCGGCCACGATGACCTGCCCGGTGATGTACCGGGCCGACGCCGAGGCGAGAAACAGGATCACGTCGGCGATGTCCTCCGGCTCGGCAATCCGCCCCAGCGGCACGCGCGCGCCCGCCTGTTCCGCACCCGCAGCGCCCAGCGAGTGCTCCTCGGACAACAGCTGCGCCGTCCTCACATAGCCTGGCGCGACCGCGTTCACGCGCACGCCGTCCGCGGCGACCTCGGCGGCCAGGCCGCGCACCAGTCCGATGACACCCGCCTTGGCAGCCGAGTAGTGGACGTGTTCGCCCCAGCCCCAAGCCAGGCCCATCAACGAGGTCAGGCACACGATGGCTCCCGACCGCCGCTGCCGCATGGCCGGCAGTGCTGCACGGGCGACGCGGAACATGCCTTTGAGGTCGATGTCGAGCGTCTCGTCCCAGCGCGCGTCGTCGAGCGCGTCCAGCGGCACCTTGTGCGCGATGCCCGCATTCAGCACCAGCGCGTCGATCGCGCCGCATTCAGCGTTGATCGCGGCGATCACCTCGTCCACGCGCTCGGTCGACCGCACATCCATGGCGGCGAACGACGCCGTGCCACCCGCTGACCGGATCGCGGACACCACGTCGTTCCCCTCGGCTTCGAGGACGTCCGTGACCACCACGTGAAACCCCGCCCGCGCGAAGACAAGCGCGGCCGCGCGCCCGATGCCGATGCCGCCGCCGGTCACGAGCATGGTTCTTCCTTCGGTCATGGTGTCAGCTTCCAGGTTGTGATGCGGCCAGCAAAAAAGTCAGAGGCGATTCGCGAGCTTGTCTCGGAAGACCGGCGCCAGCTCCAGCGTCACCGCCAGCGTCACCGCCAGCGTCACCGCCTCGGGCAGCGTGGCCAGGTCGCAGTCGGGTTCGGTGGCCAGGCGCTCCACGACGATGAAGTCGCCGTCCTGCAATGCAATCAAGCCGTGGTGCCAGGTGCCGGCGCGCAGCGTCACGGCCTGGTGGCCGGCCACGACGAAGGCGGCCAGGGTGAGCACATCGGGCGCGGCGTCGCCGGTGGCCGCCAGCACTACAAACGACACGCCGCCCAGCGGCACGAAGGTCTGCGTGCCCAGGCGGTGCCGCTCCAGCACCTGCCAGGGGCCGCGCGGATCGCGGGCTCGGGCGCGGAAGACGGCCAGGCAGGGCGCGCCGCCGGCGGCATTGAGGTCCAGCTGTCCGACGTCGTCCACACGCAGGCTGCTGCCCTCGTTGATGGGCCGGCCGGTGCGGCTCTGGGCGCTGGCCAGCCAGCCATAGGCGGCAAAGTTGTCGGCCGTGACGGGCCGCGCCTGCAGCGTCTTCATCCGCGCCCCGCGCACGCCAGCATCGCGTGCAGCAGCACGTTGGCGCCGGCGGTCAGGTCGGCGGGCTGGGCGTCTTCGATCTCGTTGTGCGAGAGGCCGTCCTTGCAGGGCACGAAGATCATGGCCGCTGGTGCCGTGCGCGCCACGTAGACGGCGTCGTGGCCGGCGCCGCTTACGACATCCATCACCGACAGCCCGGCACGCTGCGCGCCTTGCCGCACGGCATCGACCAGCGCCGGGTCGAAGGGCTGCGGCGGGAAGTACACCACCTGCTCGATGGTGATTTCCAGGCCCGGCCGCGCCAGCGCATTAGCGGCTTCGCGCAGCGCGGCGTCCATGCGCGCCAGGCCCACGTGGCTGGCGTGGCGGAAGTCCACGGTGAAGCGCACGCGGCCGGGGATGGTGTTGCGCGACCCCGGGAACACGTTCATCTGGCCCACCGTGCCGCGGCCGTGGGGTTGTTCGGCCAGGGCCAGTTGATTGACACGCTGCACGAGGGCGGCCGCAGGCAGCAACGCGTCGCGGCGCAGTGCCATCGGTGTGGGGCCGGCATGGGCTTCCATGCCCGTCACGGTGACGTCGTACCAGCGCTGCCCGAGCGCGCCGGTGACCGCGCCGATGGTCACGCCGGCGTCTTCCAGCACCGGGCCCTGCTCGATGTGGGCCTCGAAGTAGGCCGCGAAGCGCGGCGCGCCGTCGGCCACGGCGGCCGGTGCGCCGCCGCCCTGCCCGGTGGCGTGCAGCGCTTGCTGCACGCTGGTGCCGTGGGCGTCGGTCGCGGCCAGGGCGTGGGCCAGGGTGAAGGCGCCGGCGTACACGCCCGAGCCCATCATCACCGGCACGAAGCGCGAGCCTTCTTCGTTGGTCCACACGCAGACTTCGATCGGCGCGCGGGTGGTGATGCCCGCCTCGTTCAGCGTGTGCAGCACCTCCAGCCCGGCCAGCACGCCGTAGTTGCCGTCGAACTTGCCGCCCGTGGGCTGGGTGTCGATGTGGCTGCCGGTGGCCACTGCGGGCAGCGTGTCGTCGGTGCCGGCGCGGCGGGCAAAGAGGTTGCCGATGGCGTCGGTGCGCACGCTGCAGCCCAGTTCGTGCGCCCAATGCTTAAACAGGTCGCGGGCCTGGCGGTCCAGATCGCTCAAGGCCAGGCGGCACACGCCGCCCTTGTCCGTGGCGCCGATGCGGGCCAGCGTCATCAGCCGGTCCCACAGGCGGTCGCCGTTGACTTGCAGGCTGTCGGGCGTGCCCATGCGTGGGGTCGTGATCATGGTGCTTGGGTGTGTGGGTTGGAGTGTGAGGTGGCGATCATCGCCGCGCCGGCGTGCCTGGTCCATTGGGGCAGACAAGCAAGCAGCGGGGACTGGACACGAAGCGGCCCCGGCCCCCGTGGCGGGCTCGCCAGGGTTAGTCCTGTAAGGTCGCGGCGTCGATTTCGACCGATGGAGCCTTCTGGAATGGCGTTTTGAACAAGAACAAGCTGTTGTTGCTGCTGGGCCTGGTTGCCGTGGTGGTGGCCTTCTTTGTGTTCGACCTGGGCCGCTTCTTCAGCCTGGACTACATCAAGGGCGCGCAAGCCGACTTCGCTGCGCTGTACGCGCAACGGCCGGCGCAGGTGATCGCGGGGTTCTTCGCGGCGTATGTGGCCGTGACCGCGTTGTCGCTGCCCGGTGCGGCCATCATGACGCTGCTGGCCGGGGCCATCTTCGGGTTGCTGGCGGGCACGGTGATCGTGTCCTTCGCGTCCAGCGTGGGCGCTACGCTGGCCATGCTGTTTGCGCGTTATGTGCTGCGCGACGGCGCCAAGGCCCGCTTCGGGGCGCGCCTGGCCGACATCGACAAGGGCGTCGAGCGTGAAGGCGCCTTTTACCTCTTCACCCTGCGCCTGGTGCCGGTGTTCCCGTTCTTCGTCATCAACCTGCTGATGGGCCTGACGAAGATGAAGGTCGCCACGTTCTATGGTGTCAGCCAACTGGGGATGCTGGCCGGCACGGTGGTCTTTGTTTACGCCGGCACGCAGCTGGCGCAGATCAGTTCGCTGGCGGGCATCGTCAGCCCGGGCCTGGCCACGGCGCTGGTGCTGCTGGGCGTGTTTCCGCTGCTGGCCAAGAAGGTCATCGACACCATCAAGGCGCGTCGGGTGTACGCCCGCTGGGCAGACAAGAAGCCGCGCCGCTTCGACCGCAACATGGTCGTCATCGGCGCAGGCGCGGCCGGGCTGGTGACGAGCTACATCGCCGCCGCGGTGAAAGCCAAGGTGACGCTGGTCGAAGGCCACAAGATGGGCGGCGACTGCCTGAACTACGGTTGCGTGCCGAGCAAGGCGCTGATCAGGACGGCGACGCTGGCGCGGCAGATGCGCCACAGCCCGGATTACGGCATCCAGCGCGCCGACTTCACGCTGGACTTCGCCCAGGCGATGGAGCGCGTGGCGCGCGTGGTGCGTGACATCGAGCCGAACGACTCGGTCGAGCGCTACAAGGGCCTGGGCGTGGACGTGCAGATCGGCCAGGCACGCATCCTCGACCCCTGGCACGTGCAGATCACGGCCGAGGACGGCAGCGTGCAGGTGCTGTCCACGCGCAGCATCGT
>ENA-OFCE01000250-OFCE01000250.1-metagenomes-genome-assembly--contig:-NODE-250-length-37214-cov-5.168681_pt1 | contig 37214 bp, 30 predicted proteins | sample MGYA00153388_OFCE01 | MGnify analysis MGYA00153388 | reverse complement strand
GGGAAGCGGCCATCCTGAACGCGGTGGCGGTGCTGGTGATCGCCTGCCCCTGCGCGCTGGGCCTGGCCACGCCGACGGCCATCATGGTGGGCACCGGTGCCGCCGCCAAGCGGGGCATCCTGATCAAGGACGCCGAGGCTCTGGAAGTGGCGCATGGCGTGGCGGTGGTGGCCTTCGACAAGACCGGCACCTTGACCGTCGGCAAGCCGGAACTGATGGCAGCCGTGCCCGCGGCTTTCACGGACCGGGCGGCACTGCTGTCGGCCAGCGCGGCAGTGCAGGCCGGCAGCGAGCATCCGCTGGCTTCGGCCGTGATGAACACGGCGCGAAACGAAGGGCTCGTCATCGCGCCAGCCACTGCCGTGCGCGCCGTGTCGGGCCGGGGTGTCGCGGCACGTGTCGAGGGCTGCGAACTGCGCTTGGGCAGCAGCCGGTACATGCAGGAGCTGAAGGTGGACATGACGGCGCTCGCCGACGCGGCCGCTGAATGGCAGGCCCGCGGCTGCACGGTGTCCTGGCTGGCCGAGGTGCCCTCTGATCCGCCGACAACTGCCTCGGCATTCGCGTCGGCAACAGCGTCGGCAATCGCGCTGCCCCTGCCCCTGCCCCTTCCACGGCTGCTGGGCCTGCTGGCGTTTGGCGACGCCCCGAAGGCCAGTGCGGCAGCGGCCGTCATTGCGTTGCAGAAGATGGGCATCCGCTCGGTGCTGATCACCGGCGACAACGCAGGCAGTGCCCATGGTGTCGCGCGGGTGCTGGGCATCACCGATGTGCATGCCGACGTGTTGCCCGAGCACAAGGCAGACATCGTGGCCAAGCTTAAAGCCGGTGGCGAACGCGTCGCCATGGTCGGCGACGGCATCAACGACGCGCCGGCGTTGGCAATTGCCGACGTCGGCATCGCCATGTCGACCGGCACCGATGTGGCCATGCACACGGCCGGCATCACGCTGATGCGCGGCGACCCGGCGCTGGTGGCCGACGCCATCGACATCTCGCGCCGCACCTACGCCAAGATTCGGCAGAACCTGTTCTGGGCTTTCGTCTACAACGTGGTGGGCATTCCCCTGGCCGCGTTCGGCTTGCTGAACCCGGTCATCGCTGGCGCAGCGATGGCTTTGAGCAGCGTCAGTGTGGTCAGCAACGCGCTGTTGCTGCGGCGCTGGAAGGGTGCCCCGCGCTGACGATGCACGCCCCGCGCTTCCCGCACGGGTCACGAAATTGTCATGCGCACGCCCTACGCTTCGTCTATGCTAGAAATATCACAGCGTTGGCGCGCAGCGGCCAAACATCATCAGGCATCAGCAGGAAGGATAAGAAGTCATCTATGAGAGTCGGTATCAACGGAATGGGTCGCATCGGCCGCCTGGCGCTTCGTGCCGCGATGGGTGCGGCAGAACGGCCGTCGGACGATCCGCGCGCCGGCAACCGCTTGCAGGTCGTCCACGTCAACGAGCTGAAGGGCGGAGCCGCTGCCAGCGCCCACCTGCTGGCCTTCGACAGCGTGCAGGGCCGCTGGCGCGCGGACATCGCCGCAGTCGGCGATGACAACATCCGCATCGACGACCACACGCTCTCTTTTTCGTCGCACCCGACTGCAGCCGAGATCGCCTGGGGCGACCTCGGCGTCGATCTCGTGCTGGAGTGCACCGGCAAATTCCTGACGCCGGAAACTTTGCAGGGCCACCTCGACCGCGGTGCCAAGCGCGTCATCGTGGCCGCACCGGTGAAGGTCGCGCCTGATCCGGATTCGCCGAATTCGGTGCTCAACATCGTGGTCGGCATCAACCACCACCTCTACGACCCGGCCCGGCACCGCATCGTGACGGCCGCATCGTGCACCACCAACTGTCTGGCGCCGGTGGTGAAGGTGGTGCATGAAGGCATCGGCATCCGCCATGGCCAGATCACCACCATCCACGACCCGACCAACACCAACCTGATGGTCGATGCGCCGCACAAGGACCTGCGGCGTGCACGCAGCGCCATGCTCAGCCTGGCGCCCACCACCACCGGCAGCGCCACGGCCATCGCGCTGATCTACCCGGAGCTGAAGGGCAAGCTCGACGGTCACGCGGTGCGGGCACCGGTGCTCAACGCGTCGCTCACCGACTGCGTGTTCGAACTCAAGCGTGAGACCACGGCCGAAGAAGTGAACCGCCTGTTCGCATCGGCAGCCCGCGGCCCGCTCGCCGGCATCCTGGGTTACGAAGAACGCCCGCTTGTCAGCGCCGACTACGCACGCGACACACGCAGCGCAGTCATCGACGCCTTGTCCACCCTGGTCACCGACGGCACGATGCTGAAGGTCTACGCCTGGTACGACAACGAGATGGGGTATGCCTGCCGGATGGTCGACTTGGCGTGCCACATGCATCAGCATGGCCTCTGACGGGGAACCGACACCCGGTGCAGGCCCCGCAAGGGCTTCATCCACCCGAAACTACGCCATCGTCACTGCCGCCTACTGGGGCTTCACGCTCAGCGATGGCGCACTGCGCATGCTGGTGCTGCTGCACTTCTACCGGCTGGGGTATTCGCCCTTCACGCTGGCGTTCCTGTTCCTGCTGTACGAGGCGATGGGCGTGCTGGCCAACCTGGTTGGCGGCTGGCTGGCCACGCGTTACGGCATCAAACGCATGCTGGCCGTGGGGCTGGCGACGCAGATCACCGGCTTTCTGTTGCTGTCTGCGCTGTCACCTGACTGGACGGTGGTGATGTCGGTGGCCTGGGTCGTCTGCGCACAAGGCATCTGCGGCGTGGCCAAGGACCTGACCAAGACTGCAAGCAAGTCGGCCATCAAACTCACGGCCGGGTCCGCCTCGGGCCAGCTCTTCAAATGGGTCGCCTTCTTCACCGGCAGCAAGAACGCGATGAAGGGCGTGGGCTTCTTCCTGGGTGGCCTGCTGCTGCAGGCAGTGGGATTTCAGACCGCGCTGTGGCTCATGGCCGGGCTGCTGGCGCTGGTGTTCGTCGGCGTCGTGAGCTTCGTGCCGCCGCTGATGGGCAAGAGCACCGCGTCGAAGTCGGCCAGGGAACTGTTCGCGAAGAACCGCGGCATCAACCTGCTGGCTGCGGCGCGCGTGGTTTTGTTCGGTGCGCGCGATGTGTGGTTCGTGGTCGGCGTGCCGGTGTTCTTGTATGCCTCGGGCTGGAACTTCACGATGGTCGGCGCGTTTCTGGCGTTGTGGACCATCGGCTATGGAGCCGTGCAAGCCTTTGCCCCCGCGCTGGTGCGCCGCAGTGACGACGGCCTGAGCACCGAGGTGCCCGCAGCGCGCATCTGGTCCGCGCTGCTGGCCGTCGTGCCCGTCGGCCTGGCCGTGCTGGTGGCCATGCAGGTGCCCCACCTGGAATGGGTCGTCGTCGTCGGCCTGGGCGTTTTCGGCTTTGCCTTCGCGATCAACTCGTCGGTGCACTCTTACCTGATCTTGGCCTATGCGGGGTCGGAGAAGGCGGCCGAGGACGTGGGCTTCTACTACGCCGCCAACGCGCTCGGCCGTTTCATCGGCACCTTGCTTTCCGGTCTGCTGTACCAGTGGGGCGGCCTGACGTATACGCTGACCGGCTCGGCGGTGATGCTGACGGTGTGCTGGCTCATCACCCTGGGCCTGCCCGACCGAGTGGCCGCAAAGGCTGCCACGCTGCCCGATGCTGGGAGGGCTTGAACCGTGAATGAAAAAATCGCCGTCGCCTCGCTCGCCGCACTGGCCCAGGGCATGCGCCTGCGCGTCTTCCGCGCCCTGGTCGGCGCAGGCCCGAACGGGCTGACGCCGGGCGCGCTGTGCGCCACGCTCGACGTGCCCGCCTCGACGCTGTCCTTCCACCTGAAGGAGTTGACGCACGCCGGCCTGGTGACGCAGGAGCGTGATGGCAGGCACCTGATCTACCGACCGGCGCTGGAACAAATGAACGAGTTGCTGGCCTATCTCACCGCGCACTGCTGCCAGGGTTCGCAGGCCATGGCTTGCGCGGTCGCTGCCACCCCGGGGGCCGCCAGCTGTTGAGGGACATCGCATGCCCATCATGAACAAGACCGAAGTCCGTCTGGGCTTGCCGGCTTTGCGCGGCGGCCTGCTCGCCCTGCTGGCCGCCGCGCTTTTTGGCATCAGCACGCCGCTGGTGCAGCGATTTGGCGTCGGGTTAGGGGCGTTCAGCACGGCGGCACTGCTGTACGCCGGGGCGGCCGCAGTCGGCTTGCTGTCGCGCCGACCAGTCGACCGCGAGGCCGGCCTGCAGCGGGCGGACCTGCCCAGGCTGCTGGCGATGGCGGTCTTCGGCGCCGTCGTTGGCCCGGTGGCGCTGGCCTGGGGGTTGCAGAACACCAGCGGCACCAGTGCCTCGTTGATGCTGACGCTGGAGGCACTCTTCACCGCGGTCCTAGCCTTGCGCCTGTACCGCGAGACCATGGACGGCCGCGTCTGGGCCGCGATGGCCCTGCTGCTGGCCGGGGGCGTGGTGCTGGTGCTGGACCAGGGCCGCACTGGCGGCGCGCAACTGTGGGGCCTGCTGGCCGTGCTGCTGGCCACCGCGGCTTGGGGTGTGGACAACACCTTGTCCCGCGCGCTGGCCGAGCGCGACCCGGGGCAGGTGGTGATGTTCAAGGCGCTGCTGGGCGCCACGGCGACATCGATGCTGGCGGTGCTGTTCGGCGAGCCCCTGCCCTCGGCCACCGCCGCGCTGGCCTTGTGGGTCATCGGGGCCACGGGCTACGGCCTGAGCCTGCGCCTGTACCTGCTGGCGCAGCGCGCGTTCGGTGCGGCCCGCACGGGTTCGGTATTCGCCTTCGCGCCCTTCATCGGCGCCGCCGTCGCGGTGGCGCTCGGCGACCGTTCATTCAGCGGCCTGATGGCTCTGGGCAGCGGACTGATGCTGGCCGGCGTGGTGCTGCACCTCGTGGAGTCACACCGCCACGAACACGCGCACGAAGAAGGGGCGCACGAACATGCGCACCGTCACGACGACGGACACCACACGCACAGCCACGACCCCCTGCCCGTCGGCGAACACAGCCACCCGCACCGGCATGAACCCCGGCGCCATGCGCATGCCCACGTGCCGGATGCGCACCATGCGCATCGGCACCCGTGAACGGCCACGGCCCGTCGGTCAGGCTGCGCTGCTCGGCGACGCAGTGCCCAAGAGCGCATGGAAAAGTCGCGAAGCATTCGCGCCAAGGTCAGGCAGCGACGGGTGGCGACGGCATCGCCAAGGACCTTGCGCCGGGCGGTGATGGGCATGCCGTGCTTGCACGCGCAGGTCCGTCAGCGATAGTCGTGCTCATGCTGATCCCTGGCCGCCAGCAACAAGACATCAAGTTCACGGATCGCGAACAGCGCAACGCACCCTCCCTGGCCGAATGGGATGATGAGCTCTCGAAACTCCCGCTGCTCCTCGCATCGACGGCATGTGTGCGGCGCAAATGAAAGAACTGCCATGGCGCTTTCTACAGCGTCGCGGAATCGAAACAGGCAAGTTTCGTCAGGTGTGTTGCTTGCCAGTTCCCGTTGGATGATGTGTTCCTCGAGACGCACGATGTCCGCCTGAAACGCGACGGTGGGAACAACGCGATACCCAGCACTCACCCAGCATCCAGCTTGTTCTGGCTCGCCACCACGGCATCTCGGATGCGATGCCGGGCTGCCTGGGCACGCATTTGCATGCCAGCCAGGAAGACATCGGCCGTCATCAGGCCATCCCCCTCGTCTGCCGCACGCAATGCCGTCTTGGCTCGCGCGACAGCCGCACTCTGCTCTGCGCGGAACTCTGCCTCCCGGCAAACAGCGTTCTCGATGAACTGGGTCAGCGATTCGCCTTCGCGCAGCGCAGCCTCAATGCTGGCCTTCGTCTTGGGTGTGACGCGGATGGGGGGCAAAGTTGCGGATCGGGTCATACACCCACTGTATAGCAAATGACATACAAGCCCTAGCCAAAACCTCGAACACAGACTGCGCTAGAACCTCGACCCAACTTGGCCGTTTAGAAAATTAGCGGAGGATTAACCGTGGGCTGCCCCCCAAAAGTACCCCACGCAAAGAACAACAGCCTGGAGACCGAAATCTCCAAGCTGTTGTTCTAGAACGAAATGTTCTGGTGCGGCTGGCAGGAATTGAACCCACTACCCCTTGGTTCGTAGTCAACACAAAGTTTGTCTTTTGGTGTTTCAATGGCGCTTACTCGTAGCGCCGCTTTCATATAAATGAACACCTTACGCGATTTAAGTGTCTTAGCAGTTCCAGCAACAGCCACTTGAATCCTGCGCCGAATTGCCAGAAAATTGCCAGAAGGCCGGCAAGCTGGCAATTCAGGGGCATCCATGGGCATCGAAGCAGGCACGCGCCACGACATCGGCATCACCCACCGTGAGGTGCAGGCATGGTCCCGCAAGGCCCAGCCCGGCGAAGAACTGCGGGCTGGCAAGGGCCTATATCTGCGGCGCATCGACAGCGGCGCCTTCTGGGTCTTCCGGTTCAAGAGCCCGATGTCTGGCAAGCAGGTTCGGACGCAACTGTGGGCCGACGACGACCAGGGTGTGATTGGGTTCCCGGACGCATCGCTGGAAGAAGCCAAGCGCCGCGCCGGCCAACTGCGGGCGCTGGTCGCCGACGGCATCGACCCTGTGGAGCAGGCAGAACAGAAGCGCCAGCATGAATTGCACGCCGCCGAAGTCGAACGGCAACGCATCGCACACGAACAACGCCAGCTCGAAGCCGCGGCCGCTGCGGCCGAAGCCGAAAGCCTGCGGCGCAAGACTGTCCGGCAGGTGTTCGACCAGTGGCGTGCGACTGAATTGCAGCCGCTGGTGCGAGCTGACGGCAAGCGCATCGGGCGTAAGGATGGCGGGCAGTACGTGCTGGAACAGTTCACCCGGCACGTCTTCCCGTCTATCGGCGACCGGGTGCTGGAAGACATCCGCAAGGCGGACCTGCTGGCGCTGCTGGACGCGCAGATTGCCGGCGGCAAGGCCCGCACCGCGAATGTGCTGCTGGCCGACTTGAAGCAGATGCTGGACTTTGCGCTGGAACGGGAACTGACCACCATCAACCCGCTGGCCACCACCAAGAAGTCCAAGGTCGGCGGCAAGGACGTTGAACGCGAACGGGTGCTGACCGAGGAAGAAATCAAGCAATTGCCGGCCGCCCTGCCCCTTGCGAACCTGGGGCCGCGCAGCGTGTGCGCGATCTGGCTGATCCTGGCCACGGGCGTGCGCGTGGGTGAGTTGATGGGTGCGGCTTGGGCCGAAAGCCTGCCGACCGAACCGATGGCGCGCAAGGCCAACGTGGACGCCCTTCTGGCCCAGGCTGAAGCCGAGGGCGTGAAGCTGGGGCTCGTCGATCTGGACGCATGCACCTGGCATCTACCGACCACCAAGAACCAGCGCGACCACACGGTTCACCTTTCGGCTTTCGCGGTCGAGCAGTTCAAGAAGTTGCGCGAACTGCGCCAAGTACTGACCGACACCGGACGTGCCGAAATCGACGGCAAGATGTCGCCCTGGGTATTTCCCGCCACCGACGCCACCCGCCCGGTGTGCATCAAGAGCTTTGGCAAACAACTGGCCGACCGCCAGCGCCTGCCCGAGCAGCGCATGGCGAACCGCAGCAAGGCCACCACCGCCCTGATGCTGGCCGGCGGCAAGTGGACTGCACACGACCTGCGGCGCACAACCGGCACGCTGATGGCCCGGCTAGGTTTCAGCACCGACACCATCAACGAGTGCTTGAACCACATCAGCGCGGACCGCATGGCCCGGGTGTACATCCGCGACCGGCGGCAGGCCGACCAGGCCCGGGCCTTCGATGCGCTGGGTATCAAGCTAAAAGAACTCATCAACGGCGCGGCGCAGGCTTCAAACGTGCGAGTGCTTCGTGCAGGCTAGCGGGGTGCGCCGCTCTGTTCGGTACTTGTCTGGCGACACTCGGCCGTTCACCTTGATGCTGAGAGCCCACTCCGGGGTCGCCAGATCAACAACAGGGCACCTTGACCCCCGCCCCTGCGTCACCGGGCGTCGGCTATAGGGGTGAAGGTCGAAGGGCTCGTTACGACCCAGAAGAGACATACGGTGGCTCGATCTCGCCGCTCCGAAGCCGCCGGTCGGACCCGCACATAAGCACCCGTTTGAGGCCCCGCGCGTCAGGGCACACATCGGCCTCACCCTTACGATGAAGATGCTCATCCGTCGGGGGGTGTTGGTAGAAAAGTAGGGCCCGACGGCGAGCGGCCGATGGTGCTCAACAGCATGTCCGGCGCCACGTCGTGCCGCTCCAGCAGGTGGCGAAGCGCAGGATCGTGGTCTCGTCGGGCAGTCGGCTCACGCCCTCGCCAATCTTGGCGAACTCGCGGAACACCGGCGTGTCGTGCAGCGCCTCTTCCATCGCCGGATCCGGCAGGCAGAACCACTTCTGCAGGTAGTGGATGCGCAGCACGGTCTCTACCGCGAACGGCAGACGCCATGTCTTCGCACGCGGGCAATGCGGCTCGACGATCGCCACCAGTGCCGACCACGGCACCACGCGCTCCATCTCTTCAAGGAACTTCGCCTTGCGCGTCTTCTTCGTGGACAGGTTCAGGCCCATGCCGAGTTGCTCCATGGTGGTGCTGTGGGTGGCTGACATGGCATCAGGGGATGCAGGTCATGGGCCTGTTTTGCAGAGTTGCCCTGATGCGTTGCCATCGGCGCTCGTGCTAGATTCGAGCACTAATGTCGCGCCCGTTTCAACTAAACAAAGGTTGATGTAATGACCGACTCCTTACCAATTACCTTGCAGTGGGCAGCAAGTGTGACAGCTCTTACAACGCGCTGGCCTAGACGATCAACGGCCTTTGCAAGGCTCGCCGCCGCTCTCACGATCAGCCTCATCTCTGCTTGTGGTGGAGGAGGTGGAGGTGGAGGTGGTGTGACGATCCCTGCCAGTGCCGTGAAGATCTCGGGGAAGGCCGCCACGACTGCTGCACTGGCCGGGGCCGCCGTCAGTCTCAAGGACACCGCCGGCCGCCAGCTCACCACAACAACGAAATCCGACGGCACGTTCGACCTGACAGGAGAGGCCATTAGTTACCCGGCACTGGTTCGGGTCGACGTCCCATCTCCCGGTGTTGCAGGCCTTAAGTCGGTCTACGTCGTTATTGACAAGCCTCAGGAGGGAGCAGTCTACGTAAGCCCCTTGACCACAGCCCAGGTTGCAGCGTTGTCGCGCGGGGAATCCGACGTCCTCTATGCAGCGATGGGCGTCGGGACCTCCGCATCAGCCGCCCTGAGCTCAGACCGTATCGCCACTACGGAAACAGCGCTGCGGAACGCGATAAGCCGGATCGTGGGTGCATCGACGGCCCAGACTTTTCTGGGCACCGCCACCAGCGTGAAGCTTGCCCCGATTACGTTAGAGGTCCCAGCCATTGCCGCCCTCCTCGATAGCGTGTCCAACACCTTCGGACTCGGAGGACTATCGGCCCAGCTGAGCACGGTCGTCGCTAGCACGGGCGTCGGTTGCGACTCGATGTCGCTGAGGACGTTGACTGACGGAAGTGAACGTCCAGCTTGCAAAACAGGTTCCAACTTCGCTTTGGGGTGGACTGTCGGGCTCAGCGGGGGGTTCAGGCCTGTCAAGCAAACCCCTCCGGCCTCTGCCCTGGCATGGGCGGAGCTGCTCGCCGGCGGAACTGGTAGCGGCTCCTGGAAGCATTACGCACCCAACACAACTGACGCAGCGACTCAAACTGCGTTGGTTGCACATTTGAAAAGCAAGATTTCGGATTTGTGGTCAAACAACGGGGGCATTTCATTTCCGGAAACTTATGGCCTAGACAGTGGGCCCGTTACGAATTTGATCAGCAGCGTCCTAGGTATACAGTGGGATAGACTCGGCAAGCTAACGAAGGCAACTCAGGCCTCGAACCTTACCTATGAGTTCCAGGAGCTGCGTACGCGGCTCGCCGGAGAGATGACTCGTGACGCGATTTTTTCGTTTGTGCCTGTGGAGTCGGTGACGTTAGCCTCGCCGTTTAGCATTGATCGCGAGCGCACGCTTGAGGCGATGGGCCCGAAGATCAATTCATTTGCCAGGGAATGGCTTCAGTCACCAGCGAATCTTCAGGCCCTACCCGCGCCTGCGCCTGAGATCGTAGCCGTAGACCGAGCTTTCACGAGCCTGCTTGAATTCATCTCAACGACCGGCCTGCCGAGTCCATCGCAGGTGCAAACCTACGCGACCGCATGGATCAATGCGGCGAACGCCTTGCCGTCCGCGTATGCGCAACTACGGCAGACGAGCATTGTCTATGCCAACAGTTTTGTCCAGGTTTACACCGCTTGCGGCTCAGCGGGAACTGTCGCCGACTGTCAGAGAGCGAGCAGCGAAAACATCAGCGCTGGGTCAGCGTATTCCTCCGCGTATCTTGAGGCAGTTCGACTATCCACTTCAGGACAGACTGAAACCGCAGGGCAGTTCTATAACCGCTTCCTCCGTGCGCTGGCCGCCTTCATTCAAGATCAATGGAAGAACCAGCATGGCGCGCTCTATCCGGTGGCCACGACGGCGCCGCTGGTGTCCTACACACCCGTTGTAGTTCTTGCTCAGCTCTATGACGGCCTGAACAGTCCGGAGTGTTGCCTGACCGCGGCGGAACGTGCAGCACCCCGGCGTGGGAGCCTTTACGTGGTCGCAGGCGAGACAGTTGGTTTTGAATTGAACCTGGATGGGACTGCGAATGTGTCTGCCCTCGCCGCTGGATCTATTGTTCGCCGAGATTTCGACATTCCCCCCTTGAATGGCCCGCGACTGCAAAAGGTGCTTGATCCGATGCTGGTGGTCACCGGATTAGGTGGATCGGTCGACGCTATCGTCCTTGCATGCTCGACTGCTGATACAGCCTGCATGAATCGCCTGTCGCGAAGTCTGGTCTCGACCCCTCGCACAACTGGCACGGGGCCTCTCTTTCGATATTCCACTGGCTTCTGGAACATCTCTAATCTGATTGCCGCCACTGGAGGCCTGACCGAGGCGGACTCATCTGTGCGCTTAGGGACCTATATCGGTCCCTGAGGCCATGTTGTCGGTCGCGCCCGCGGCAAACTCAAATGGCAGGTCGTGGACTTACCCTAATCTCACGGACGCCGGCGGCCTCGGTTTTCGGTTCGCCGGCGGAGGGCGGCCCGGTAACGGTTGGTATGGTGTCCGCGGCTTTGTCGTGCAGTTCCTTCTCGAAGTTGATGTGTGATTTTCGGCCAAGGCTCTTGCGCCTGCGGCGCGGGTAGTACCAACCCTTGATCCAGGTGACGGACGGCCCCTCGTCGGAACGGTGGATGATGTTCTGCGGCTTGCGCGTGATAGGCGCCATGTTCAACGTCTGGATCACGAGGTCTGCCATTTGCTGTTGGCCGAGAGTCCAGCCCATGACCCAATCTGACCAACCGGCTTCAGTTTTGGTCGGCGTCAACACTCCGTTGGCAAGATGGCCTTGGACTAACCATGCACCACTTCAAATCAGATCTCCCTGAAGCGGCCACTGCCGAGTGCCCGCTGATGGCCGTCAGTGCGAGTTCGACACAAAGTGAAGCAGACATTCCCCTGCGTCGGTAGGTGCCAGGGCTTCCAATGCGCCACACCCGTGCCCGGGTCCGTGTCAAACGGCGGTTGTACTTCCGCCTTCCCGTCTTAATCCAGAATTCCGCATCGCTCACGCAGCGCGAGCAACCAGCGCATCCAGCACCTTCATCAAGTCCGGCGGCTGCCGCACCATGCGGTAGCTCCAGCGCCCAAACCGTCCGTCGTTGTTGACTGCCTGGCACCAGCGGTGCGCGGCCGCGGCCTTAATTTCCGCGTCGCCGATCTGCCCCTTGATTTCGACCAGCAGGCGGTCCCCGCTGACCAGCTCGGCAACGAAGTCCGGCAGGTAGTGCCGCCGCGTGCCGTCCTTGCGATAGGGCACCACGAAGCCCAGGTGATCGTTCTTCACCCAGCGCGCCACTGCCGGGTGTGCATCCAGCGCGGTGGCCGCGGCTTGTTCCCAGGTATGGGTGTCGGCCACCATTGCGTTCAGGTGGCACTTCTGAACCGGCCACGGTTGCCGCCCCGTGTAGAACTCGACGTGCTTGCTGGACCGCATACCTGCCGGGCCGGGCGTGATGATTGGCCGCTCCAGCGTTTTGCCGGTTTCGTCCACCGCCTGCAGCGCATCGAACAGGATGCCCACTGCCTGCTGGAAGTACGGGTTCAGCGCTACATCCTGTGGTGCGCGGTTGCCGCGGCAGTCCAGCTTCGACTGCAGGTACTGCTGCGCATAGGCCAGCATCTGCGGAAACAGCCGGTGCATCGGGATGGCGTCGCCCCGTTCCTGCTTCCAATGCTGCACCAGCACCTTGGCGACGGTGAAGGCCACCTGCTGCACACGCACCCGCGCGCGCCACTGATCCAGGTTCACCACCGAAGCGGCGCCCGGCCCGTAGGCCGCCAGCGCGCCGTCCGTGGTGGCCAGGCCCTTCACCAGTGTGATGTCGGGCACCGACATCGGGTCCAGCACCAGCGTCGGCACCTTCTGCCAGGCGATGGCCAGGCGCGTGATGCCGGGGTCGGTGTAGCCCTCCACCACCGGGAAGGTGATTTCGTACTGCGACTTGGCCGGCACCGCATAAATCTGGTTGGCCGGCGGCGTGGGCGGCTGCTGGGCGCCGCCTTCCACCTTGAACGGAATCAGCTCGAAGGGCACCCCGAAGACCTTAGCCGTTTCTTCGCGGAAGAAGCCCGTGGTCTCATCCACCGCATACGAGGTGCGGCGCAGTGCGCGGCCCACCACCTGCTCGCAAAGCAATTGCGAACCGAAGGGCCGCAAGCCCACCACATGCGTCACCGTGGTGGCGTCCCAGCCCTCGGACAGCATGGCCACGCTGATGATGCAGCGCACGTCACGCCCAGGCGGCACGCTGGCGTCCAGCGTCAGCAGCGTGCCGTCTTCGTCGTCCAGGGCCTTGTGGTTGTACTTGTCCACCAGTACCGTGTACTCCTCGGGCACCTTGTTCCCGGGCCACGCTGTCTTGCCCACGGTTTCCAGCAGGAACCGCAGGCGCCGAGCCTCGTCGTTCTTGCCGCCGCCTTCGGCAATGTCTTCGGCCACCTTGCTGTCCACCCGCACCGTCCACTCCCGGCCCGGTGCGTTGCGGAACTGTTCGGGCGACGCGCCGTAAGTGCTGCTGCCATTGGCCAGCCAGTCGTACAACTCCTTGGCCAGGGCGGTGTCGCGGCACACGATGATGAACACCGGCGGCACGTCACTCTTGCGGTGCCCGGCGCTGAACTGCGCCGACCACTCGGCCGCGGTCCGTCGCCATTCGTCGGCAAGCTGGGTGATGGGCTGGGTGGCGTAGCGCATCAACACATCGGGTGTCAGCTTGCCAGTGATGCCGGCCTTCTCTGACAATTCCTGCACCCAGCGCCACACGTTGAAATAGGCCGGCGTTTCCGTGCCGCCGATGTCTTGCGTGGGCAGTTGCGGAATCTTTACCAGCCCCGATTCGATGGCCTCCAGCAGGCTGAAGTCCGACACCACCCACGGGAAGGGCTTGCCCACCTCGTTGCCGCTGCCCTGGATGAAGAAGGGCGTGGCCGACAAGTCCACGCAGAAACGGATGCCGTTGCCCTTGCCACCCAGGGCCTTGTTGATGCGGTCCAGGCCTTCCACCCACACGGTGGCCTCACGCGCATCCAGGTCGGCCGTTTCTTCGTCGATCGCATAGGTGTCGTCGGCGTCCAGCTTGCCGCGCCGGTAGGCGTGGTGCGCCTCGTCGTTCATCACCAGGATGGCCGACCCGCGGCCCTTGCGGTTGCCCAGCACGCGGCGCAAGAAGGCGGCGTCGCTCTCGAAATAGCGGGTTTCCTTGACCTCGAAGCCGGTCAACACGTCCTTGGCGTCGCGCAGTTCGCGCAGGATGTCGAAGGCGCCCGTGGTGGCGCGGTGCCGAATATCAGCCTCACTCAGCTCGTCGCGGCCACCCAGCTTCACGGTGCGCTGCTTTTCAATCGGCACACCGCGCTTCACCACGCGGGCCGACGTGCCGTTCACATCGCCCAGTTCGCGCCGTTCCAGGTTGTGCCAGTTGGTGATGAACACCTCGCCGCGCCGCAAGTCGGGCATGCGGTGCAGTGGCACAAGCTGCCGCGTGCGGTATAGGCTCAACTCGTCCAGGTTCGGGTCCAGCTCGCGCAGCCGGTCGCGGATGGTGACGTTGGGGCACACGATCAACACCGTGTCCGAGTAAGCCGCCGCCTGCTGCTGTGCCACCTTGTTCAAGATAGACCACGCGCACAGCATGCCCATCACTGTGGTTTTGCCACTGCCCGTGGCCATCTTCAGCGCATAGCGCACGAAGGCCTTGTAACCGTCCGCCTTGGCGTCTTCGCCAGGCTCATTGGACGGCACCACGACGCCCTGCTTCAGGTCTTCGGGGCCTTCCACCAGAAACAACACCGCCTCCACCGCTTCAAGCTGGGCGAAGAAAAGCCGTTGCGCGCGGTCGGGCGACCGCCACAGGTCCAGCAGTTCGCGCGTGACCTTGGTGGCGCCGCTGTAGTCGCGGGCGCGCCAGTCCTTCACCCGCAGCCGAATGAGGTTGGCCAGGTCCAGCAGATATTCCTGGCCCTTGGACGCATCGTCGAACAGCGCCGCCTGACCCTTCGTCTTGCGCCCGCGCGCTGCCCGTTCGGGCACGCGGAAGAAGTACGACGCCAGCCGCCGGTCGGGGCGCTTCTCGGGCGGCTTCGCGACCTCGATGTGCCAATGGTGCTGCGGCTCGTTATAGGGCGAGTTGATGATCGGCGCTTCAACGGCGTTGATCTGGCTCATTCCTCAGCCTTTGCGGCTGCGACCAACGCGGTCAGCCCGAGTACGTTGCCCAGCAGGTAGTTCAGTTTAAGCAGCGCTGCGCGCTCGTTGCGCTCAGGACCGGGAGCGTCAAAGTCAGCAACTCGGTTCTGGCGGATGAAGCCAAGGGCGTCGCTGATGCGGGCCACCCTTGACTGTGAAATTTCGTCGTACCTTCTAGCGCTTGCCAAAGCTCGGGTGACGGCAGCCATGACCTTGTCCAGCAGTGCATTCGGACCGCAGTCGGTCATTCGCTGGCCAACGGCGCGCCCGTTCTCGCCAAGCACGGGTCGCGCCGTCGCTGGCGACGGCTCCGAGAAGCGCCAAGCCTGAATGGCGCCGCCGGCCGTGTAGATCATGCGGTGCTTGCCCTTGGACATATAGCCGCAGCTTTGAACATTGATAGCCACCGTGTGGTCCATGACCCTAGACTTCATGAATCGATCATGTAAATCCGCATAGCTCCAGAACCTGGGGCTGGTGTAGTCGATGGAAATCGAGAAGGGGTTGATGCGGGACGGTGTGCCAAGCCGGCGAATCAGGTTGTACTGATCGCGGTCGACGCGAAAGTGAAAATAGGGGCCCGTGGTCTTTGCCCAAATGTGTTTGTTACTGCCCGACCGTACATCGACATGGGATGCCACCTTGTGCTGGTAGTAGTAGACCTCGTAGTCCCCACCCATCAAAACCTCGAAGGCCGCGTCGAAGCCGCACGAGCCTTCGGCAGTCTGGCTGGGGATGTTGGGTACAGCCAGCAGCACCGCCTTAAACCGCTTGGCGAAATGCGCGTTGAAGGCGAACTCGAATGTGCGCTCGGAAAACTGTGCGGGGTGGGTCATTCCGCCTCCAAGACGCGCATCAGTTCATTGCCGCGCTCATCGATAACCTTCACCGCCACGCGCCGCTTGTCACCCAGCGCGAAAGGCTCGCTCACGGTTCCGGCCAGGTGTTCCCACACCGATGGGTCGAACTCGGCCTTCAGGCTTTTCTGCAGGTTGTCCCATGCGGCGGTCTTGGGAAAGAACACTTGCGTGGCGTAGAAACACATGCCGTCGTAGTCGGTGTCCAGCATCCAGGCCGGCACGCTCTGGCCTTCGATGGCGTCCTGCTCCATCGTCTCGGGGTGGAAGATGTCCAGCCCGCGCAGTTCCACTTCCCACAGCGCTGCGGTGCTGCTGGCCTTGCCATCGGACTTGTCCGGATTCTTGGCCGGGCGCAGCACCGCGTCGGGCAGGCCGGTGACGCTGAAGATTTCACTGGCGCGGCTGGTCTTCAGCAGGTCGCTCATGGCCACGTCGGGCGTTACGGTGACGTAGGTGCAGTGCACGCGCAGCTTGGCGCGGTCGTCCAGCAGTTCGCGGGCCTTGGCCTGGATGGCGAAGCCGAAGAAGTACAGGTGCGTGTACTTCAGGAAGTAGGCTTCGCGCGCGGCCTCGAACACCACGTTGGACGATATGGCGCCGTCTTCCGGGCCAAAGGTGATGGCGATGCGCGCGCCTTCGGCGTCCACGCCCTCGGCGTGCAGCACATCGCTGTCGGCACTGCGGCGGATGTCGCCCAGCACCAGTTCACGGTTTCCCGGCAGGCGCAGGGTCTTGGACTGGCGAAGCACCTGCGTCATGCGGTTGATGTGCGTGGCCGGGTCGCCGTAGCCCGCGGTGGGTTCGGCCACCTGCAGCGGCAGCCCACCATTGGCCGCGTCGGCGTCGCCAATGGCGTCATCCAGCGACTGAGCCGGCGGTGGCGGTGTGGCCGAAGGTGCTGCGACATCGTCCAACACCTGCGGCGGGGCGATGGTGGCCTCCACCACGAAGGGCCCGGCCACGCGCACTACACCCGTGTTCACCTCAGGCCGGTCCACCAGCACTTCGGTGGCGGGCGGTTCGTTGTTGGCGATGGACTTCAGCGTGATGTGCGGCACCAGTCCGCCCACCTCTTCGCCCTTGCGGTTCTGGCGGCGCTTGTAGACGAAGCCGCCCTGCGGCCCGGACTGCGGGTCCTTGAGTTCGTAGTACGGGAAGGTGGCTGTCAGCAGGCGCTGGCGCGCCAGGGCCAGCGGCACGCGGCTGGTGTCACAAGTGATCCAGCGGCGGCCCCACTGCTCGGCGACGGTGGCGGTGGTACCAGAGCCACAGGTAGGGTCGAGCGCGAGGTCGCCAGGGTCGGTAGTCATCAAAAGGCAGCGTTCAATAACTTTCGTTCCTGTCTGAACCACATACACTTTGTCTTCAGTAAATGAGCCCGTCCCCGTATCCGTCCACATGTTCGAGAACGGAATCACCGGGAAGTCTTCCAGATAGCGCACGTATTGGACTGTGGCTTGCGATGTGACGAGAAAACGGTCTGCGAGTCCCAAACGGACGAGGCCTGGCAGAACGGTTTTGAACGTGCCCTTTCCCGGCGTGAACTGCTGTCCTTGGAAAGCGAAGCGTCTCACGTCATTTTCAGCCGCTGGCCTTGAACTCGTCAGACTCGACGAGCGGAACACACGAGCGTCGGCAGGGATCAATGATGAGTCTGCTTTCTGCGCTTGGCTCAAACGTGCCGTTTTACCCGCTGAGTCTCGGATTAGCGCGTAAACCTGATCAGTTGAGGAGCCTGCTGACTTATCTTGGAAACAAGGCCGGTATTTGCACTTGGACTTATCGCGCGCAGCCCAGATGAGATAGTTCGATGCAGCTGCAAGGTTCTCGTTTGCCCGGCCAGCAGTAGTTCTGAAAGCGATTTGGGACACGACATTTTCATCCCCGAAGACCTCATCCATCACCGCCCGCACACGATGCACATTTTCATCCCCAATCTGCACAAAGATCGAGCCTGAATCCGTGAGCAAATCGCGCGCAACCGTGAGCCGATCCCGCAGATAAGTCAGGTAGCTGTGAATGCCATCACGCCACGTATCGCGAAACGCCTTGACCTGCTCCGGCTCGCGCGTGATGTGGCCGGCGTTGCCGTCCTTCACGTCGCGGCTGGTGGTGCTCCACTGAAAATTGCTATTGAATTTGATGCCGTACGGTGGGTCGAAGTAGATGCACTGCACCTTGCCGCGCAGGCCCTCGCGCTCGGCGAGGCTCGCCATCACCTGCAGTGAGTCGCCCAGAATCATTCGGTTCGACCAGTTTTGATCGTGCTGGTAGAACTCGGTTTTGTCTGCGCCCTTGGGGATGCCGTTGAAGTCCGCGAAGAGATCGGCGGTGATGCTGCCCTGCTCGTGTTCGCGCTCCTTCGATGCCTTGAGCAGGTCGTCGATCAACGCCTTGGGGTGCACCTTCTCCTGAATGTAGAGCGGCGGCGCGTGAACGACGAGGTCGCTCCAATCTTGCTCATCCTTGCCGCGCCACACGAGCTGTGGGTCAAGGTCGGTGTTGCGTGGGTAGCGCACTTGCTTCGGATTCTGCTGCTCTTTGTCGAGCACGGACTGGTATTCCGCCGTCGGAATGTTCTTTCGCGTCGCGTCCTCGTGCTTGAGGGTTTCGACCGTTTTGGCGCTTTTGCTGGTGGAGGAGGTCTTTGCCATAGATTCGATCAGGGTTCCAGCGAGTCAGGTGTCTTGAGCGCTTTTTTGTCGGCGCTTTGCAGGCGACGCTCTACTTTTTTCACGTCCTCTGCGGGTGGCAGCGATTCAGGGCGAATGCCGCGTTGCAGCAACGTGTCGCGAACCGCTTTGTTGTTGGTAACGTGTTCGTGCGAAATGGCCGACTCGGTATGCATGCGGTGCTCGCGCGCATTAAAGATGGTGATTTCCGCCGCAAAGTCTTTCGCCTTGAGAATGATGGTGGGCGCGAAGTCCGCCAACGGTCGGCCATCGGGCACGTTCCACTGCGACTTCATCGCTTGAGTAGATTTGCCGAACAGTGCGCCATCACCCTTGCTGCGGATGAGCGCAAAATCCTGCTCGCCGCCGGTTTGTTCGTAGATAACTGATGACAGCTCTTTCTCGGTGGTGGTGAGCTTCTTTCGCGCGGCAACGCGCTCGGCTTCGAGCAGACGCTGTTCGATCAATTCAGCGCGGCGAGTCTGCACGGCGAAATAGGTTTGCGCGAAGGCGATAGGCTGTTTTTTCGAGTCACCGTTTTGCGCGATGAGGTAGCAGGCGTAGCGCGTGAGCATCAGGTCATCCACCTCACGCTGGCTGCCAGAGCCGAGGTCGACCATTTTGTTGACGTCAACAAAATGGTCTGCAACCTGATGGCCCGAAACTTCACACGCCGTCTTGGCCCGACTTAAAACGACGGTGAAATTACGCCATTCCGCGTAACCCAACAGTTGCTGCAAATCACGGGCAAGCCAGAATTCCACGCCATTTTCTGCGCGCTGCGCATGCCCTTCAAAGGTTTCAGTGAGCGATTGGATGAGTTCAGTTTTCATATCAAATCTTTTGGCGCGATCCGCAACCGCGCTGCGCAACAAAACTCGCACAGGTTGTGCGAGAAATAGCCGCTGCGTAGCCTAGATAGGAATAGCAAGAGACCATTTTGTTGGAGTCAACAAAATGGTCTGAACGGTTGACGCTAGTCGAGAGGAAGAAATGCATCAAGCGTGCTTCGTTACACGAGCGATCAGTGGGAGGAGCATCTTGTCGAACTCGGTTTCAACCTTGGTTTTGAAATCCGCCTCGATTGTGTAAATCTGCGTGAATTCAGCGAACGCCCAGCGACCATAACTGCCAAGATGATTCACGCCGGGCACCCAATAGGTGTCCATCGTTGATTTCTTCTCGACCGCGTCTTCGGCCCGATAGCCTTTGATCTCGACCACGAGATGCAGCGGGTCAGCGCGACCCTGCTCACTTCCATCGTCAATCAATACGATAAAGTCGGGTCGATATTTGCGCATCGTTGATCCGAATCGGTAGGGCACCTCAAAACCTAAATTGTGATTTTTGACATAGGCAAACACCTTGGGGTGTGACTCGGCGACCCGGCAAAACTCGGCCTCCCAATCACTGTCGAGAATGACCCAATTGATGTGGCAGTGCAGCGCGCTCGCCTCCCAGCGATCCGTCTTCGACGTGTTGAAGCGAACGTGCCGGGTAGAGCCAGTGGGGTTGTAGGCATCGAGCAGCGCTTTGATCGGCCGCTCGCCCTGAAACTGCCGGGTGATGGCTGCGGTGATTTTGTTGCACGCCATGTCCGCCAGCTCTTGATACATGAGCTGCGCGGGATAGGTGCCGCCCTTGCAGGTGAGGCACGTGTCCAGCCACTCCTGAGTGATGCGCTTGAGTTGGCCAAACAAATGAAGCTTGGGTGCCTCCCCAGCGTCGCGCCACTGCGTGTTGAGCAGTCGATAGGTCAAGTGGTACACAATCGTCGCCGCGCGCATGCCCTCAAGATGGGTGAGGCTCATATCAACCGCTTCGCCGATGATTCCGGCGCTGCGCGTGATGGACGGCCCCACCAGACCGGGGTTAATTTCGAGTTTGGATTCGTCGTTGAACGCTGCGATCAAGCGCTCTTCCGGCAACTCAACACGATAGCCCTCAACACGGGGAAAGGTGATTTCCATTGCATCGCGCTCAGGGCGCACGGCGCGAACCTGCACCGTTTCGCGCGGTGGCTGCGGTGGGCCAATCACGGGCTTGGCCGTGAAGTCGAACGGAATGCCGAACACATCGGCGTATTCCACGTTGAACAAACCTTCTTCGTTCAAATCGTAGGACTGACGGCGCAGCGCGCGGCCGATGACTTGCTCACACAAAAGCTGCGTGCCAAATGCACGAATGCCGAGCACGTGAGTGACCGTGTTGGCGTCCCAGCCCTCCGTCAGCATCGATACCGATACCACGCAGCGAATGCCCCCGCCAAGCTGACCGGCTTTGCCGACCGTGTTCATCACTTCACGGAGTAGCTCCTGGTCGGTGATGCTTTCGGCCGAGCGTGTTTCATTGGTTCGCTCGATGATTTCGCGGCGGAAGCGCTCGATTTCATCGGCGGCCATGGCACGGAAATTATCATCGAGCGCGTCGCCCGCTTCGAGCTGCTCACTGTCGATCAACAGCGTGTTCGGGCGCGGCAGCGGATTGCCCGTCGCGTCGTCGTAGTTGCGAAACAGCGCGAGGCGACCATTGACGAGTGACGCGGTGCCGTCGTCGTTCTGGCGATGAAAGCCGGAAATAAAGTCGTACACGAGTTTCGAGATGGCGGTGTTTTGGCAAACGACGATGAAGCAGGGCGGCACCTTGATGCCGCTTTGCTGCCACAGCTCGAATGTTTTCGCGTAGTGCCCGTAGAGCGCGAGAAGGGCAGTTTGCAAACGCGTTGGCAGCTTGAGCGGATCAAGCGCTTCGCCCTGGCCGCGCCCTTTTTTGGGCATGTCCTTGCGAATGTGCTCCCACAAATTGCGAAACACCGGCAACTCGTTGCCCGGAATGTTCTCCGCGACCGGCACACGGGGCAGTTTGACGATGCCGCATTCAATGGCGTCCATCAGCGAAAAATCGCTCATCGTCCACGGGAATAACGTGCCCTCGGCATAGCCGGAGCCGCTCAAGAAAAACGGCGTTGCGGAGAGGTCAAGCACGCGCGAAACACCGAGCTTTCGGTTGACGGCTTCGAGCCCGGAAATCCATAGGCGCGCAGCTTCGCTGTTCTTCTCAGCTTCCTTACGTTCGTCTCCGACCAGCACCTCGTCATCGGGAGCGGAAGGCTTTTCCCGGTAGCAGTGGTGCGCCTCATCGTTGATGACGAGTATGTTTTTCATGCCCATGAGATCGGGCATTACACGCTGGAGCATTTGGCCTTCGGTTTCAAGCGTTTCCGGTGCGTCACCGGTGCGGCCCTGCAGGAGCAGACGGCCGCCCCTGGAAATCTCGATGCGTTCGCGCAGCTTGAACGCGTGATAGTTGGTGATAACGATTTTGGCGCGATTGATGTCGTCGAGCATGTCGTTCGGCACCAGCTCGCGATCCTTGTAGTAACTATTGGGATCGTTGGGTTGCAACACCCGCAGTCGGTCTTTGATCGTTAGCCCCGGCGCGCAAACCAGAAAGCCGCGTGTGAATTGCCTGCTAGCCGGACGGCGCACCGCATTGACCGTTTGCCACGCGATGAGCATCGCCATCACGGTGGTCTTGCCCGCACCGGTAGCGAGCTTCAGGGCGAGACGCATCAAATCAGGATTGGCGTCACGATTGGCGGCGGCAAGTTGCTCCAGCAGTCGCTTGCCGCTCTTGGAGTGCGGCGCGACCTCGGTCAGCCAGATCGCGGTTTCTGCGGCCTCCACCTGACAGAAAAATGGGCGCACACCGCTGAAGGGGTGGTTTCGCCAATGATGAAGTAACCGCGCCGTCTCCGGCGTGACTTGCCACTGTTGCTGATTTGGCAAGTTGCGCCATGTTTCGACGTAACCCCGCACCTCGTTGATGATGGAGGTCGGGTCGTACTGCTGTTCTTTTGTTGAAAGCCCTCCGGTGTCGGCGAAGACAAATCCTTCCTGAACGGCAGCCTTCTTGCGTTTCTTCGGCTTCGGGATCGGGGTTACGAACTCGGCGCGACGCCGGTGCTCAGTGATGACCTGCGTCGGCTGTCCTTCCAAATCGAGTTCCCAATGCCGCTTTGGGGGCTCGTACGGTGAATTCAGAATTGGATGGTCGAAGAACGGATTGGACATGGGTCAATGCCTCCTGTCGAGGCAGAGTGCAGGTGATCGGGCAGGCAAGGAGGGGCTCTCAGGGACGAGAATTAAAGGCACGGTGCGGTGCGGCGAGCGTTATCCCATACTTTCTTAGCGGTAAACCCGCCCGTCTGCTGCTGATCGATGTGCTGCATGTGTCCGAACCGGTGAGATTAATCAAGACCGCTAATCTACCTGCTTAGTGAACTTTAGCCAAAGGGAGAATGGAGAATCACGGCGTTGGGTTCTAGCTTCTGCCTCGATGCCAGAGCGGCCAGTCTTCTGCTCGCAAGGAAAGAAAACGCGTGCCCAGGCGGCAGAAGCTTTTCTCTGTATCCCCCATTGCATTGGGGCTAGGCTCCTATTTTTCTAAAAGTCGGATTTTGCCTAAAACGCCAGTCAGACCATATGCAATAAGGGCGATACGAAAAAGCTGCTACGCGCGCAATCGTTGCCGTGCCGGTTTTGTGAGGCCACTGTGCCGCGTGAGGGACAGTGCTTCAAGTAGCGCCGCAGGTCAGACGCGCCGCCCCTCCTTCGCATGCGACCAAAGCTGCGCCGAAGGTGCTCGGTTCTTTATCATCAGTTGCAGAACCTAAATTTGATCAAAAGCAGATTGTCATGACGCAACTACCCATCATCGATTTACGGGCACCGGAGCGCGCGATTGCGCAGCAGATCGCGGAAGCCTGCCGGGCGCATGGCTTTTTCTATGTTGTTGGCCACAACGTTGATGAGGCGCTGGCACTTCGGCTGGAGCAACTGAGTCATCAGTTCTTTGCGCTGCCCGAGGCAATCAAGGCGCAGTATGCGATGTCGCTGGGTGGGCCGGCGTGGCGCGGCTGGTTTCCGCTGGGTGGGGAGTTGACGTCAGGGCGGCCTGACTGGAAGGAAGGTCTCTACCTCGGCACCGAGCTGCCGGACGACCATCCGCGCGTGAAGGCGGGCGTGCCGCTGCATGGCGCGAACCTTATTCCCACGGACGCCGTGCTGCCTGACTTTCGTCGCACCGTGCTTGAGTACATTAATCAGGTGACGCGACTTGGGCATCGCGTGCTCGAAGCGATTGCCGGGTCATTGGGCCTTGCGCCGGATTATTTTGCAGCTCGCTACACGGCCAATCCGCTGATTTTGTTTCGCATTTTTTTGTACCCGAGTCGCCCCGTGCCTGATGATGTGGGCGCGTTGTATGGCGTGGGTGAGCACACCGACTATGGCTTGTTGACGCTGCTGCGGCAGGATACCGTGGGCGGCCTTCAGGTGAAAACGGCGAGCGGCTGGATTGAGGCGCCGCCCGTGCCCGCGTCGTTCGTGTGCAACATTGGCGACATGCTGGATCGCATGACCGGCGGGCTGTACAGGAGCACGCCGCATCGCGTGCGCATCAACACGAGTGGTCGCGACCGTCTGTCGTTCCCGTTGTTCTTCGACCCGGATTTCGACGCGCGTATCGAGCCGATCCGCACGGCGGAAACCGATGATGCGGCTTCACGTTGGGACGGTGCGAGCGTGCACAACTTCGACGGCACCTACGGCGACTATGTGCTGGCGAAGGTGGGCAAGGTGTTTCCTGATCTCAAGCGGGACGTGCTTTAGGCAAGGGGTAAGCAGGTCCGGTTCGCGCGGGTCGCGTTGATTATTGCGAACGTAATTTGGAGCAACGTCTTCGAGCGTTACTACGGCACTCACGCCAAACACACGCTCACCGCGCAGCTTGCCTGTGAAGTTCAAAGACTATTGCGCCATCCTTGGCATTGGCCGCGCTGCGAGCGAGGACGAGATCAAGAAGGCTTATCGAAACCTTGCGTGAAAGTGCCTCCCGGACGCGTCGAAAGAGCCGGAGGGTGAGGTCAACGACGCGGCTAAGGCTTATGAGCCTTAAGGATACTGAAAAGCGGGCCGCCTATGACCGATTGGGCAGTCATTCGGCGGGCGAAGAATTTCAGCCGTCGCGTTAGTGGGGGGCGAACAGTTCAATACGCAATTGGATGATGGTGGGGCGGCGGGCGCGGCTTGGGTTGATGGCATTGATCTGTACATTGATTTGCCGCCTGCGCCGTGGGAAGCCTCGCTGGGCACGAAGGTGGTGGTTCCGATGTTGGCAGGTCACGTTGCACCTTTCGCGGTGGAACCGCTCCCACAGAAATACCCACGAACAAAGGTTCATTGGATCCGTTCGGTGGAACGACATGCGCATGGCGTTCGCCCTCACCTCAACCCTCTGCCCGGGGGGGAGAGAGAGAGTAGAACTGGTAACCGTGAGCCACCTTTAGTTGACTTATTAAAAAGACGGCTTTCGAGCTGCTACGTGCGGCAGCGAACAGACGCGTGGCGCAGACCGCAACTAAAAGTGAAGATGAATCGCATCACACGCCCGCGCGACCGCGCTATCAGCGACGGCTGCAGGGCGAGCGGCTATCCACTGAGTCAGCGTTTCCACACGGGACGATGCTGCAACCTATGACCTGCCGGGACAAACGGCAACTACATCCGCAGGGACGGGGAATGGCACCGGTATGAACACCACAAAAAATAGCATCTTGATTCTCAACGGTGGATCATCGAGCATCAAGTTCGCGATTTTTTGTACCGACGCTCCGATGCGTATGACACACACCGGCCAGATTGAACGTATCGGCATGCCCGACGCGGTATTTTCAACGCAGCAAGGCGAGCAAAAAACGCGCGTTACAGCGAATGGAGCGGCTGCGGATTACGCTGGTGCGATCAAGCGGCTACTCGACTGGATCGATGAAAAAGACTTCGACAGCACGCTGATTGCGGTAGGACACCGCATCGTTCACGGTGGGCAAAACTTTCACGAGCCGCAGCGGCTGACACCGACACTGATGACCGAACTGAAGCGGCTCATACCGCTGGACAGGCAGCACATGCCGGGAGAAATTTCGCTCGCTGAAGCCGTCTGGCAGAGGTTCCCGAAGGTGCCGCAAATAGTGTGCTTCGACACTGCGTTTCATCGCGATTTGCCGCGCGTCGCGCAGTTGCTGCCGATTCCGCGCAAGTACGAAGCCGAAGGCGTTCGTCGCTACGGATTTCACGGACTGTCGTATGAATTTTTGATGAGTGAACTGGTGCGAACGGACGGTGCTGCGGCGGCGCGCGGGCGGATCATCCTTGCTCATCTGGGCAACGGTGCGAGCCTCGCCGCCGTCGCTGATGGCAAGTCGATTGACACCAGCATGGGCTTTACGCCCGCCGCAGGCGTGCCGATGGGTACGCGCTCTGGCGATTTGGATCCCGGTCTGGTCGACTACATGGCGCGTACTGCGAACATGGACGCGAAAAAGTTTGATGAGATGGCGAATTTCAAGTCGGGCCTGCTCGGCGTGTCAGAAACCAGCGCCGATATGCGCGACCTGCTCAAGGCCGAGGCCAACGACCCGCGCGCCGCCGACGCAGTCGCCTTATTTTGCTATCACGTAAAAAAATATGTCGGTGCGTACGCCGCTGTATTGGGTGGATTAGACACGCTTGTTTTTTCCGGTGGTATCGGAGAAAAGGCGCCTGTCGTCCGCGCGCGCATTTGCAGTGACCTTCAATTCCTTGGCATCGAAATAGACGCGTCGCGCAACGAGCAAAACGCCGACCTGATCTCAACGGACGGTGGCCACGTGAAGGTGCGCGTCATTCGCACCGACGAAGAACGGGTGATTGCCCGATCCGTTTGCCGCTTGCTCGGGATCGACGCTACGTCGTAACGACTTGCTGATCCCTCCCTCACTCATGACACTGAAATTCGAAAGAAAACCATGAAGACACTCACGCCAGAAACGCTACACCGCATCGACGCTTACTGGCGTGCGGCCAATTATTTGTCGGTCGGTCAGATGTATTTGCGCGACAACCCATTGTTGCGCGAACCACTCAAACTGGAACACGTAAAGCGCATGCTGCTCGGGCACTGGGGCACCTCACCGGGCCAGAATTTCATCTACGTTCACCTGAACCGGGCCATCAAAAAATATGATCTCGACATGATCTTCATCTCCGGCCCCGGACACGGCGGCCCGACAGTGGTTGCCAACACGTATCTTGAAGGCACGTATAGCGAGGTTTACCCGAAAATCACACAGGACGAAGCGGGGCTCAAAGCGCTGTTTAAGCAGTTCTCATTTCCCGGCGGGATACCGAGCCATGCCTCGCCCGAGTGCCCAGGCTCGATTCACGAGGGCGGTGAGCTCGGCTATTCGCTGAGTCATGCCTTCGGTGCGGTGTTCGACAATCCCGAGCTCATTGTCGCTTGTGTGATCGGTGACGGCGAGGCGGAAACCGGGCCACTGGCCACGGCGTGGCATTCCAACAAATTCCTCGACCCAGCGACCGACGGCGCGGTGCTGCCGATTCTGCATCTCAATGGCTACAAGATCGCCAATCCAACCATCCTCGCCCGCATCAGTCGCGAGGAGCTCGATCAGCTGCTGCGCGGCTACGGCTGGACGCCCTACTTCGTTGCGGGTTTCGAGCCGGAATTGATGCACGAGGCGATGGCCACAGCGCTCGACGCCGTCGTGGAAGACATCAAGCAAATCCAGCACCACGCTCGCAGCGACGGCGCGACCGCGCGTCCTCGCTGGCCGCTGATTGTGCTTGATTCACCGAAGGGCTGGACAGGCCCGAAGGTGGTCAACGGCAAACAAATTGAGGGCACCTTCCGCGCGCATCAGGTGCCAATCTCCGACCCGCGTGCTCATCCTGAGCATCTGGCTTTGATCGAAGCGTGGCTAAAGAGTTATCGACCCGATGAACTCTTTGATGTGCAAGGTCGACTCATAGCGGAACTGGCCGAATTGGCACCTGAAAAAAATCGTCGGATGGGCGCGAATCCGCATGCCAACGGCGGCTTGCTGTTGCGTGATCTGCAGATGCCAGATTTCCGTGACTATGCGGTCGCTGTTGCTGCACCCGGTGTGCGCGGCATCGGCGACACTCGTGTGCTAGGGCGCTTTCTGCGCGACGTGGTAAAGCTCAACGATGACCAACGCAACTTCCGCGTTTTCGGCCCAGACGAGACGCTATCAAACGGGCTCGAAGCGCTGTTTGAAGTGACTGATAGGCAGTGGGTCGCGACCACCGCTGCCAACGACGTGTCTCTCGCCCCAACCGGGCGGGTAGTGGAAATGCTCAGCGAGCACCAATGCCAAGGCTGGTTGGAGGGCTATCTGCTGACCGGGCGACATGGCCTGTTCAACTGCTACGAGGCATTCGTCCACATTGTTGATTCGATGTTCAACCAGCATGCCAAGTGGTTGAAGGTGACGCGAGGCTTGCCATGGCGCAAAGAAATTGCATCACTCAACTACTTGCTCGCTTCGCATGTGTGGCGACAGGATCACAACGGCTTCACGCATCAGGACCCCGGATTCATTGATGTGGTCGTAAACAAAAAAGCGGAGATCGTGCGCGTGTATCTGCCGCCGGACGCCAACTGCTTGTTGTCGGTCATGGATCATTGTCTGTGCAGCCGACATCACGTCAACGTGGTGATCGCGGGCAAGCATCCATCGCCGCAATGGCTCGCGATGGACGCGGCAGTTGTTCACTGCAAGGCAGGCGTCGGTATTTGGCATTGGGCGAGCAATGATTTTGATGGCGAACCGGACGTGGTGATGGCAAGCGCGGGTGACGTACCAACGCTCGAAACACTGGCCGCAATTTCGATCCTGCGCGAGCATTTACCGACGCTAAAAATTCGCATGGTGAACGTGGTCGATCTGATGAAGTTGCAGCCAAGCACCGCGCACCCACACGGATTGAGCGACCCAGATTTCGATGCGCTATTCACCACCAACAAGCCGATCATCTTCGCGTTTCACGGCTACGCGGGGCTCATCCATCGCCTCACCTATCGGCGCACCAATCATCACAACTTGCATGTTCGTGGGTACAAGGAAGAAGGCACCATCACCACCGCTTTTGACATGACGGTGCTCAATGAAATTGATCGTTTTGATCTGGTGATCGCAGCGATTGATCGTTTGCCACAAACCGGTGAAACTGGCGCGCAGATTCAACAACAATTACGCCAAAAACTTATGACGCACAAGGCGTACATCAATGAAAATGGTGAAGACATGCCGGAGATTCGCAACTGGAAATGGCAGTAGGGCCGACCATGAATGCGGCCATCAGAGCGCCTCTAAAAATCTACCTGATTCGGCATGGTGAGACCGCATGGTCGCTGTCGGGCCAGCACACCGGCCGCACCGACATTGCCTTGACGGAAAACGGTGAACGCCAAGCACGCGGGATGGTCGAGCGTCTCGTCGGCGTCGATTTCACCCGCATTTTCACCAGCCCACGACAACGCGCGCAACAGACCTATGCGTTGAGCGGATTAAAACCCGTTGGCGAAATTGAAGCGGATTTGGCGGAGTGGGATTATGGTGATTACGAAGGGCAGCGCTCGGTCGACATTCGCACGACGAAACCGGGTTGGAATATTTTTCGCGACGGTTGCCCAAACGGCGAATCACCCAGCCAAGTCACCGCGCGGGCGGATCGGCTCATCGCTCGTCTTCGCGCGATGCACAGCAGCGTCGCGGTTTTTACCCACGGGCATTTTGGCAGCGTATTGATCGCGCGCTGGATCGACGTGCCGCTGACTCATGCCGCGAATTTCCCGCTGAGCACGGCCTCGGTCAGCGTGTTGAGCGTCGCTACCAACCACCCCGAGGTACCTATCATTGCGCTTCTGAATTCGAGCTGAGGCGCAGCCATGAAGAACCCTCTGTGTGGGCACGGTGCGCGGCATCTATGGCACATCCGCCTGCAGCGCCATGACTAGAAAAAAACTGCCCATCGAAATGGAACTGGAAAAGCTTCAGCAACAATCTTTCGACTACTTTTTGCACGAGGCCAATCCCGCCAACGGGCTGGTCGTCGACCAAACGGCAAAAGTGGATTTCGGAAGAGCGCCCTAGTGACACTGCTCAGTCAGCTTAGGGCGGCAGTGCTCGCTCTGGCGCTGGGCGCGCCCCTCATTGCGGTCGCCCTGAATCCGGTGCCAGCCTTGACTGGTCATGTTGTCGATCAAACCGGTACGCTCACGACAGAGCAGATGGCAACGCTGGAGCAAACGTTGGCCGCATTTGAGGCGCGCAAGGGCAGCCAACTGGCGGTGCTCATAATTGCAACATCGGCACCGGAAGCTATTGAACCTTACGCCCTGCGTGTGGCCGAACTGTGGAAGCTGGGTCGCAAAAAGGTTGACGATGGCGCCATCCTGGTTATCGCCAAGGATGATCGCGCGACGCGCATTGAGGTGGGGTACGGGCTTGAAGGTTCGCTCAATGATGCCACCAGCAAACGCATCATCAGCGATGCCATCCTGCCGCGGTTCAAGCAGCAAGATTACTATGGTGGCATCAGTGCCGGGGTTGGCCAGATTATTGGCGTCATCGACGGCGAATCATTGCTAGCACAGCGCAGCAAACCCTCCGCCGGCATCGGAAATATTCAGCAATACGCCCCCGTCCTTTTCATCCTCACCATGGTGTTCGGCGGCGTACTGCGCACCAGCATCGGAAAAGTTCCAGGGGCGTTGGTCACCGGCGGCGTGGTTGCGGTCGCAGCCTGGTTTTTCGTTGGCGCGCTGTCGGTAGCGCTGATTGCGGGTGTCATTGGACTCCTCGTCACGCTGCTAGGCGGTGGCATGCGCGGACATGGCTTTGGCGGCTACTACGGCGGAGGCGCAGATGGACGGGGACACGGCAGCGGAGGTGGCTTTGGCGGTCGCGGAGGCGGCTTCAGTGGTGGTGGCGGTGGCTTCGGCGGCGGCGGCGCGCCGGGGAGACGGGGAGACGGTGGCCATGAATATCAAACGCATCGTGAAGCATTTATTCGCGACCGAAGGGCAGGTCAAACGGGCCTTTCCGCACGGCGCTTTGAAAGCAATTGAGAAGGCTATTAGCGCGAGCGAGTCCGAACATCACGGAGAAATCCGTTTCGCAATCGAAGGCGCGCTGGACGGCGAGCCGCTGTTCAAAGGCCAATCCTCGCGTGAGCGGGCAGTTGATGTGTTCTCGCAACTGCGCGTGTGGGACACCCGGCACAACGCCGGCTTACTCATTTATCTGCTGCTCGCGGACCGCACGGTGGAGATCGTGGCGGATCGAGGCATTCACGATAGGGTGGGTACCAAGAAATGGGAAAAGATTTGCAAGTCGATGGAAACCGCATTCAAGCAATCAAACTTTGAAGGCGGCGTGATCGCTGGCGTGCAGGCGGTGACGCAGCATTTGAAAGCGCATTTTCCGGTTCATGGAGCCGACCGCAATGAACTGCCGGATAAGCCTGCGATCCTCAGTCGCACCGTTCAGCAATATCGCGAAGCCCACGACCAGCGACCGGCCAACCCGGATTTACATTTCAACTAATCATTCAACAAAACAGAACGAAGTGGCGTTGTGTGCGTTGTCGCACAGACGAGCGCTAAGTTACAGCTCACGCTTCTCACATGAATGCTGTCACAGCCCCTGCCGCAGCTAAGCGCCAGACGCGCAAGCTACCCTCCCGAAGATTGATGCACATCAATACTTCGCAGTGGCGATTTCATAGCATTAAGCATACTTAGTCTGCACTGTATGAAACCTTTCCTTAACAGCCGCACCAAGCACACTACGACTGCACTAGTGCTGATGGTGTGGCTGTTCGCGCTGGCTTCAGGAATCGCCAACGCCTGCCTGCTTGAAGGGGCACGCGGGACGCACGCGCACGCTGCGGGTGTCGAGCAATCGCCGCACTCGCATGCGGCTACTGAGCGGCCCGAGCAGGCTTTCGACATTGTGGGCAATACCGAGCAATCGCCTGGTACCAGAGCGCTATGCCTTGACGCGTGCGATGACCGCACGCACGCCCAGGTGAAGCAAGACGGCTCTCCAGATCAGCCTCATCTTGCGCCGCTGGCCGTCATTGCGATCATTTGGCTCGCCACTCAGCCCATGGCGTGGACGGTGCGCGTGCAGCGCGACAACCATGCCGAGCCTTTTGACGTTCCCATACGAATTCGATACTCGCGACTGACGCTATAGCCGTCATTTCAAGCCGCAGCCGGAGCCATGCGCTCTTTGAGTGGCATTCAGCTCGCTGCGAGTTGAGTCTGCACTCAGATACTTGGGGCGGCTTCACATCCCACGTCTGCTTCGGCGCTTGCGCCGAAACCCGTGCATTTGAGCGGCGCCACGACCGTCAGGAGTTACCAATGAAACTCGTTCAATCGCGCGCGCTAGCAATATCCGTGGTTCGCGATCTGGCAATGGCTTGGCTGTCGCCACACCGACATCGGCATGATGCCAATGTCAATCAATTTAAACGTTTCTCAGGAGAAAACTTATGAAGATGTTCCTTGCAATACTTTTCGGTATGGGGTTGCTGTCGATCAGTGCCGTTTCACTGGCACAAAACAGCAACATGATGAACCAGGGCATGTGGAATGCCGGATGGATGGGCGGGTATGGCGGGATGTGGGTGCCAATTTTGCTCGTTATTGTGGTTGTCGCTGTTGTGGCCTGGATGCTCGGTCGAAAGGGCAAATGATGAAGACCCATGCCCCGCCTTTTTCCGGCCACTACCGCAAATCCGAATTGCGATTTGCGGGACGCCACTGCGCGCAAGTTGGGTGTGCAATATGCTGACCAGAAGACAGTGGTTTCAGTATGCCGGTGCAGCGGCGGTAGTCGGCGTGGGTGGAGCCGCATGGACGTACTACAGTTGGCGCGGCGCTCATGGCCTGACCGCCGAGCCCTTCCGTCCGTATCCCTTGAATCCCGTCGCGGTTGAGAACTTCCAGCAGAAGCTGTTCATCCCGGTTGCCAGTGGGCCGTTCGGTGTGCTTGACGTCACCGGGCCACTGAAAATTCGCGCGACCGCAGCGAGCGTCGCAATGCTACCCGGTCGCGAATCGCCGTTTCTGTTGTACCAGACAGAGCACGCTGGAAAGGCGTATCAAAACCCGATCTTTCGCATCGAGAGCGGCGCGCGTTTTACAGCCACGCTGGACAACGCGCTGACCGAGCCGACCATCATTCACTGGCACGGCCTGCACACGCCGGCGACGATGGACGGTCATCCCAGGGACACCGTCGCCCCCGGTGGTCGCTACGCGTATGACTTCACGGTGCGTAATCGTGGTGGCACCTACTGGTATCACACTCATGCCCACGAGTTGACGGCAAAACAAGCCTACAACGGTCTGGCCAGCTTCTTTCTGGTGGAGGACGATGACCAGAGGAAGCTCAGCAAAGCACTTGATCTGCAACTCGGTGTCACTGACCTGCCGTTAGTGATTCAGGACAAGCGATTCGACGCACAGGGAAAGCTTACGTACCAGCCGAACGCCCATGAATCGATGATGGGCTGGCTGGGCGACATCGTGCTTGCCAATTTGACGCCGAATGCGGTTCAGAGCGTCACGCCGCGCACCTATCGTTTGCGGCTGCTTAACGGGTCGAACTCGCGCATCTATCGCCTTGCCTTCGTCAACGGAACAACGCTGCTGAATTTCAGCGTCATCGGCACCGACGGCGGCCTGATTGAGCGACCGGAAACGGTCACCGAGGCGTTTCTTGCTCCGGGCGAGCGCCTTGATGTGTTGTTCGACGCGGGGCAAGCGCAGATAGGGGCCGACATCTTTCTCAAAAGCCTCGCGTTCGATGCCATGGAAAACGAAGGCATGGGGGGTGGCATGTCGGGCATGTCAGGCATGTCAGGCAAAGGCATGGGATCCATGATGGGCGGCATGAGCTCATCGCGCCTGCCGATGGGCATGGCCTTCAACATCCTGAAGCTTTCGGTCACTGCGGGAGATCGCGTCGCCCCGGCAATGCCCACAACGCTGTCTCAGGTTAAAGCGATCAGCACCGATGGCGCGACGGAGCGCAAGATCGAGCTGTCGATGGGGCACATGCGCTTCCTCATCAATGGACGCAGCTTTCGCATGGACGAGATCGCGTTCGAAGTGAAACGCGGCGCAACCGAAATCTGGAGCATTAGCAACCCGGCGGTTGGCATGCCGCACCCAATGCACCTACATGGCTTTTCGTTTCAGGTGCTGCAACGGCTGAACAGCCCACCACAGGTGGCGGGCACGGCTGGTTTCGGGAAGGGTCGCACCGTGAGCGACCTCGGCTGGAAGGACACGGTGCTGGTCTGGCCTGGCGAAACGGTGCGCATTGCGATTGACTTTACGCACGATTTCCCCGGCAGCCAGATCTATCTGTTTCATTGCCACAACCTTGAACACGAGGACGGCGGAATGATGATTAATTTTCGGGTGCAGGCGTGACAAACAGTCGTTGACCCAACTTTCGTACATTCAATTTCTGGAGCTTCAAATGGATCACACTCATAGCTCATTTAGAGCAGATTGCTGCACCGCCGTTTTGGCGCACCTGATACGCGCTTGGCTTACTCGTGTTCGGTGCCGTCGCTACGTATTGTCTGCTGAGTGAACTGAACCTGTACGATTTCCGTTGAGTACATAGAGAACGGTAAATTGAGATGGAATTAGAGAGAAACAAGGCGGGGAAATTGAAGCGGGCGCGCCGTGTGTTCACGGTTGAATACAAGGCCGAAGTGGTTCGCCACAAGAAGGCCGAGTACCTCCGTTTTGGGGAAACAGGCAAGAAGTTTGACGTGCTGCCGAAGCTGGTGCAGCAGTGGGAGAAGCTCTACGAGAGTGGCCGTATCACGGCTGCGGCGGGACGGCGCAGGGTGTCGCCCGAGCAGGCTGAAATCGCGCGCCTGAAGGCAGAACTGTCCAGAGCGAAGATGGAGCTTTCGATTGTAGACAACGCAGCTGCGTACTTTGCCAGAGAAAGTCTGTGAGGTACGCCTTTATTGAGAGCGACTTGATGGGCGAGTTCCCGTTGGTTGTGATCTGCCGGGTGCTCTCGGTGACGCAGGCGGGCTACCACGCCTGGTTGAGGCGTCCCGCCTCGAATATGGCCGTTGCCCGCGACGCTCTTGCCGAATTAATCAAGCGCGTATTTGCTGCCTTCAAGAGCAAATACGGCGCACCGCGCCTGTACCGAGAACTCTGCCGTCAGCACGGCTACGTGGGTCGTTTTGAGCGGGTGCGGATACTGATGCAGCGCATGGGGTGAAGGGCCAAGGCAGGTCGCAAATACAAGCTGACCACCGACTCGGCGCACGCGCTACCAATTGCGCCCAATTTGCTGGGGCGGGACGTCACACAAACCCACGCAAGTGCACCCAATCAGGTGTGGCTTTCCGACATCACGTATCTGTGGACAAAAGAGGGCTGAGTGTGTGTGACGTGCATGCTCGATCTGTTCACCCGAGAGATCGTGGGCTGGGCCATCGACTCGCACATGCGAAAGAGCTCGGCACACGACGCGCTCAAGATGGCCGAATTCACAAACGGATTCACCCAAAAGAGCAGCGTGGGTGGACTCATTTTTTATTCGGACAAAGGCAGTCAATTCGCTGCGCACGAAACCCGAAATTACCTGCAACGGATGCGCTACCGGCAATCGATGAGTGGCAAGGGCAACTGCAAAGATTGCGCGCCGATGGAGAGCTTCTGGCATAGCCTGAAGGTGGAGGAGACGCACGGACGCGGCTTCTAGACGCGGAAGGAAGCCAAACGCTGCGCGTTTGGCTTCATCGAAGGCTTCTACAACACCACGCGGATGCACTCATCAATCAACTGGCAATCACCGCGAGCGTTTCGACGCGCGTTTGAGGCGCAACGACTCGACGCGACTTCCGCTGGAATTTCGACACTCGAAACAGACTTTATTTTTAATCGGGAGCCGAGCCCTCCAAGCGAGGACATGGCTGAATCAATGTCCGCAAACCAACAAAACATCTTACGCTCGATGAGCGCGGAAATGTCTGCAACGCAGGCCCAACGAATCAGCCTTTAATGATTCGCTAATCACTCAACGAGATGTTGACAGGATCAGTCGCACAGCGGGTACTGACTGATCTTGCAGCGTTTTGCGCTGAAGCTGCGCCTCGCTAAGTCCACACAGCGCTGAAAGCGTGGCGACGACGGCACCTTGCTTTGGAGGTGCCGATGGTCAGACTGACATTCAGAAGCGCTTACGCAACGAGAAAACGCCGACCAGCGAAGCAAGCATCGCAAGTAAGAGAAGCGCGCTTGAGTCCAACGCCGGAATCATCGTTGCGGCACGAGCAACAATCGGGTCCGCGAGTGCAAAGTTATACCTGGTCGTCGGGCCCGCGGCGCCGGTCGTGCCAATCACGAAGCTGTCCACCGAAACAACAGCGGCGCTGTTGCTGTTGCCAACTTTGAAACCAAAGGCACCGGGAGAAAGGACTGTCGAGTTGGGAAACGCCGCGAGCATCTCAGCGAATGTACATGGTGCCGCCTGCGTGCAGACGGTGGACAGCAGGCGGACATTGTTGCTGCTTGTGCCCCACCACGCCCGTTGTGTCATCGGGTTCCAGGTCTGCCATGAGCCGACCGTCACCGCGCCTGGGATTAGCGACGGCGCAAAGACCGCACGACCCTGATAGCCCGTCGACGGCACACCCGGTTGAAAATCAAACTGCAGGCTCGCCGTTTCTGGCAAGGCGCTTGAAACCACGTAGGTGTTGTAGCTCAGACCCTTGATCTGATCCAGGCGTACACCGCCATATTGCGCGGTGAGAAATGCCTGACCGCCGGGTTGGCCGACCGTGAGCTGGATGCTGCCCGGGCTTCCCGATGGTGGCACGCCGGGCCCGTTAACGAAGGCTCCCGATCCAGTCGGGGTTTCAGTGACGAAGGACCAGCCCGGAGTGGACGGCGTTATGTACGTTTGGGCGAACACAACGGTTGGGCCGAGCGTCAATACACTCGCGATGGCGTATCCGGCGAATTTCTTAAGTGAAAACATTGGTTTTTATTACCTTTCTTTGGTTGGATGGGAGCATCGCTGCGCCGCTATTTTTTACGGTGCGACTGGTATCAACAACCTCAGCCCTTTGCAGTAGGCTCAGGTATGTTCTATGGCTTCACAGGGAGGTGGTGAACGCGACTTCCCGGAGACGGTTATTAAACGACACATGCATATGTTCGCACGATTGCGTCGTTTTGTTTGTGCGTTAGCGCACATTACGAGTTGCTGCTTACGAATACTGACCAGGCGCTTTCGTGCTGAAATTTTTGAAATCAATGATTTTTTATGAGTCGCTCTGGCACTGTACTGCGGGCTCGGGATGTTCACGCGCAGACTTAAGCTGGACTTTTAGTTCGGCGGCAAAGTCATCTGCCTCGTGATGCCGTTCTTCAGCTTCGGCGAAATCTCAGGAGTTGCTGTCGGTCTCTGTTGCGGCGACTTCTGCTTCGGCAATCGCGCTGATCTCGCTCAAAATCACTGCTGCAACTTCCGTTGTCGCGCCAGGTTGGCTTGGCGTTGCGCAAGTTTGCGCTGGTACAGCGGCAGTGTTGGAGGGGGTGAGCGGTTCGAACGTGGCGACGCTTCACGTAAGTGCGTTAAGGTGCAAAGTACCAACCAGTTTTCTGTCCACGAGTGTTGACGCCAAACAAAAATAGAAGTGGCTCAGCGAATTCAGACAGCGGTTTAACCGAAACTTCAGAGCATAAAGCGAGGCTTTGAGAGTACTCGCGAACTGGAGTTTTTATGTTGAAGAAGAAGTCATCTGTTGCCAACAAACAGCGCCGGAAATTGAGCGCAGAATTCAAAGCCAAGGTCGCTCTGGCCGCCCTTCGGGACGACAAGACGTTGGCACAGCTTTGT
>ENA-OFCE01000249-OFCE01000249.1-metagenomes-genome-assembly--contig:-NODE-249-length-37316-cov-4.438179_pt1 | contig 37316 bp, 38 predicted proteins | sample MGYA00153388_OFCE01 | MGnify analysis MGYA00153388 | reverse complement strand
AATTGCCGCGGGTGCTGCGCACGCGCTACGTGATCGACGATTTCCAGCGCAGCTATTTCGTCATCCGCGACCTGGCCGAGTTGCTGGAGCTGGCGCAGATCGACTTCCTGCCGCTGTACGAACAGACCGCCGGCCTGCCCGAGTTCGAGGCCGGTGACCTGGCCGACGGCGACCGCGTCATCAGCCAAGGCGACGGCAGCTACCACCGCGCACGCCAGACAGCGCCCTAGCCGGCCCGGGCCGCCTCCAGCACGGCCTGCGCCATGCGCGCCGCGCCGCCTCGGTGCTGCGCCGCGAAGGCCAAAGCGCGCTCGCTCCAGGCGGCGCGCGCGGGGTCGGCACACACCACCACCGCACGTGCCACGGCCGCCTGAATGTCGACAACGCGCTCGGCTGCACCGTTGGTTTCGGCCCACTGCGCGGCCTGCAAAAAGTTGAAGGTGTGCGGCCCCATCAACAGCGGGCAGCCGCAGGCCGCCGCTTCGATCAGGTTCTGCCCGCCCAGGGGTGCAAAGCTGCCGCCCAGCAAGGCCACATCGGCGGCGCCGTAGTAAAGCGCCATCTCGCCCAGCGAGTCCCCCAACCAGACATCCCGCCCGATGGCAGAAGGCGCCGGCTGCCCGCTCCATTGGCTGCGCCGGGCCAGGCTCAAGCCACTGTCGCCCACCAGGCCGGCCACCTCGTCGAAACGCTGCGGGTGGCGCGGCACCAGCAGCAGCAGCGGGCGCGGCTCGGGCAGCGCGCGCCAGGCCTGCAAGAGCGGCGCTTCTTCGCCTTCGCGCATGCTGGCGGCCAGCACCACGGCGCGCCGGGCAGCGGCGCGCCACTGACGACCCTGGGCGATCTGCGCGGCATCGGGTGTCATGTCGAACTTCAGGTTGCCCAGCACGTCCACCGGCGCCGCGCCGATCTGGCGCAGTCGCTGCGCGTCGTCCTCGGTCTGCGCCAGCGTGCGCGTGAAGACGGCCGCAGCCGGCCGCATCAACGCGGCCAGGCGCAGGCCCTTGTCCAGGCTGCGCTGCGACAAGCGCGCATTGGCCAACACCATGGGTACACCCTCGGTGCGCGCGGAAGCCAGCAGGTTGGGCCAGACCTCGGTCTCCATCAACACGCCCACCGCTGGCCGGTGCGCGCGCAGGAAGCGCCGCGTGGCACCGGGGGTGTCGTAAGGCAGCCAGGCCTGGGCGTCGCCTGCACGCAGCAGCGCGCGCCCGGCCTCGCAACCCGTGGCGGTGCCGTGCGTCAACAGCAGGCGAAGGCCGGGACGCTGCTGGCGCAGCGCATCGACGAGTGCCGCCGCCGCGCGCGTTTCGCCCAGCGACACCGCGTGCAGCCAAACCTTCCCAGGTTGTTGCGGGCCGTCCGCGAAGCCCAGTCGCTCGGCCCAGCGGGCACCGTACAGCGGCTCGCGTCTCGCACGCCAGGCATAGCGCAAGAACACCAGCGGCAGCGCCGCGCGCATCAGCAGCGTGTACGCGGCGCGCGCCAGGCGGGCGCCCATGCGCTGTGCCGGGCGCCCGCCTAGTGCGCCGAGGCGCCGACCTGCGCGTCGGGCTTGACGCTGCGCAGCGCGGCCATGAACTGCGCTTCGATGCGGTGCAGTGCTTCTTCAGTGTGGCCCTCGAAACGCAGCACCAGCACCGGCGTGGTGTTGCTGGCACGGATGAGGCCGAAGCCATCTGCAAAGTCCACGCGCAGGCCGTCGATGGTGCCCACTTCACCGCCCTCGAACTTCAGCCGGCCGTCGGCCACGCGGGTCAGCAACTCGGCGGTGACGGCGTGGTGTTCGCCTTCTGCACAAGGCACGTTGAGTTCGGGCGTGCTGAAGCTGGTGGGCAGCGCATCGAGGAGGGCGCTGGGGTTCTTCTCGCGGCTGAGAATCTCGAGCAAGCGCGCGGCCGTGTACATCGCGTCGTCGAAGCCATACCAGCGTTCGCCGAAGAACAGGTGGCCGCTCATCTCGCCGGCAAAGGGCGCGCCGATTTCCTTCAGCTTGGCTTTGATCAGCGAGTGCCCCGTCTTCCACAACAGCGGCTTGCCGCCGGCCTTTCGTATGGCCACCGGCACGCGCTGGCTGCACTTGACGTCGAAGATGATGGTCGCACCCTTGTTGCGCTTGAGGATGTCTCGCGCGAACAGCATGATCTGCCGGTCGGGGTAGATGATGTTGCCGCCGGCCGTCACCACGCCCAGGCGGTCGCCGTCGCCGTCGAAAGCAAGGCCGACTTCGGCGCCGGTGGCGTGCACGACCTTGATCAGGTCGGCCAGGTTCTCGGGCTTGCTGGGGTCGGGGTGGTGGTTGGGGAAGTCGCCGTCGACCTTGGAGTACAGGTCGATGACCACGCAGCCCAGGGCGCGAAGAATGGCAGGCGCGGTCGCGCCGGGAATCCCATTTCCGCTGTCGACGACGATCTTCATCGGCCGCGCCAGCTTGCAGTCGCCGGTGATGCGCGCGGCGTATTCGGCCACGATGTCCATCTTCGCGCTGCGGCCGCGCTTGGCGCTGTAGTCCTCGGCCTCGATGCGTCTTTTCAGCTTCTGGATGTCCTCGCCATAAATGGCGCGGCCGCTCATCACCATCTTGAAGCCGTTGTAGTCCTTGGGGTTGTGGCTGCCAGTAACCTGGATGCCGCTGCGGCAGCCGTGCTGCGCGCGCGTGGCGGCCACGTAGTACAGCATCGGCGTGGTCACCATGCCGATGTCCACCACATCCAGCCCGGTGCTCTTCAAGCCGCGGATGAGTGCTGCCGCCAGCCCAGGGCCCGACAAACGCCCGTCGCGGCCCACCGCCACGGCGCGCTCGCCGGCCGCCACCGCTTCAGAGCCGAAGGCCCGGCCCAGGTGCTCGGCGAACGTCTCGTCGACGTTCTTGCCCACGATGCCGCGAATGTCGTAGGCCTTGAAGATGGTGGGGTCGATCTGCATGCGTGCCTTGTGGAGTCTTGGGGTGGCGCGGATTGTAGGCAGCGGGTGCTGCTTGGCCACTGCTCGGCCACTCGGTGCTGGGCCACAAGCCCGGGCCAGCAGCCGGGCCGGGCGGTTCCCGCCCCCCTTTCGTCGATTGGCGCGATCCTGGATCTCCAGCGATCTCACCCGCGTCGGCCCCTGGTGGCTGCAATGGGTGTGGACGTTGCTGTTCAGCATGGCGCTGGCCGCCGTCTTCACCGTGCTCGGATTCTTCGTTTTCAACCCAGACAAGTCCGACCTGGGCAGCCCGGCCGGGTGGCTGTTCTGGTTCGGCAAGAACCTCGTCGTGTGCTTCACCATCGGCGCGTTCATCCACCTGCTGTTCGACGGACTGGGCCGGCTGCTGGGCGGCCCGGCTGCCGTGCGCCGTTGGGGCGATGGGCAACGCAGCCTGTTTTTCGGTGGTGTGCCGCTGCTGGGCCTGGCGCGCTGCGCCGCGACGACGGCCCGCTGGCGCAGGACCTGGAACTGGCGCAGAACTATCTGCTGCTGATGCAGGCGCGCATGGAGGACCGCCTGCGCTTTCGCATCGATGCCGACGACGCGGCCCGGCGCGCGACGCTGCCGCCGCTGCTGCTGCAGCCGCTGGTGGAAAACGCCGTGCAGCACGGCCTGGAGCCCAGCGTCGAGGGCGGCGAGGTGGTGATCCGCGCCCATGTGCAGGGCAGGCAACTGGTGCTGGAAGTGCGCGACAACGGCCAGGGCCTGGATGCGCTGCCACCCCGCGCCCGGAGCCCGGGCGGGCCGAACAACGGCGTGGCCCTGGACAACCTGCGCAGCCGGCTGCGCGCTCGCTGGGGCGACACCGCGCAGCTGGAGCTCTGCGCCGCACATCCAGGCGCAAGGGCTGTGATCACCGTGCCGTTGCAAGCGACGAGAGCAGACACGACGACATGACCACCGCACTGATCGCCGACGACGAACCGCCGCTCGTGCGTGCATTGCAGACCCAGCTGCTGCAGCGGCTGCTGCCCGCAGCACTTGGGCCCGGCCCCTTACCAGGCGCAATGCCGCCCGAGCGCCTGCGCTGGGCGCGCGCGGGCAGCGCAGAGCACCTGATCCGCACGCCCGTCGCCGAGCTGGCCGCGCAACTGGACCCTCTGCTGTTCGTGCAGATCCACCGCTCCACCCTCATCAACCTGGCCCACCTGGCCGGCACCCGCCGCGACGACACCAGCCGCCTGTTCGTGCGCTTGCGCGGCCATGCCGGTGAACTGCCGGTGAGTCGGGCCTACGTGCACCTGTTCAAGGCGATGTAAGGGCGCGCGCCGCGTCGGCCAGGCAGTAGTGACGCCGAGCCGCAGCCAGGGTTTGAACGGGCAGCAATTGCAAAAGGGCTTGATCGACCGCGCCGGCGCAGGCCAGCGCAGCCTGGATCTCGGCATCCCAGCCGGCCTGGCGCGTCAGGCGGTCGGCCGGGCCGATGACACCACGGCAGCAGGCCGACCCGCACTGGCAGACCAGCCGTTCGTCGGGTTCGAGATTAAGCATCGCGTAGTCGTTGCTGAGCTGTTCGCCGGGCAGGATGTCGACGATGGCGATCTCGAAGCCGAAGGGTGTCAGAGCGCAGTTGTGCTGGCAGCTGTGGTTCATGAACCGCGTGTCGTCCCAGGGCAGCACGTAGTCGCCGCGCAGGTCTCGGTAAGCGAAGCGCACGGTCAGGTGGGCGTACAACGGCGACAGTCGGGCCACAAAGTCGGCGGGCAGCACCTGGTCGAGCGGGTCGTGCACCCAGGTCAGCGTGCCACGCGCGATGCGCTTCCGTGCCACCAGCCCCAGGCCGATGTCGGGGCTGACCATGGCCAGCTCGGCGTGCGGATGGATCATGTCGGGTCGAACAGGTAGCTGCGCGACGACGGCGGCTGCGCCACGCCGGCCAGCCAGTCGGACAGCAGACCGGCATCCCGCACGAAGGGCATCAGCGGCTGCGGCACCTGACCGATCCTGGGCAGCACCTGCCCGGCTGCGGCGTCCAGCGCGCCTGCGATGCGCAGCAGGTCGCTGCCGCCGATCTGGCCACGACAGTTCACGGCACCGCACCGGCAAGCCAGGGGCTCCAGCAGGTTCAGGCTGCCGTAGTCGCAGCTCAGCTCGTCGCCCGGCGCAAGGTCGCGCACGGCCACCTCGATCTCCGGGCCCAAGCCCACCATGGCCGGCTGGCATGAGTGGTTAACGAAGCGGCCGTGGTCCCAGCACAGGATGAAGTCACCTGCGGCATCGACGTAGGCATAGAGGTCCACCAGGTCGCGACTCGGCTGTGCCAAGGCCGCGCGTTCGGATGCGCCGAAGCGCCGGTCCAGCGGACACAGAGTCCACACGATGGTGCCGGCCGGAATGGCTCGGGTGGCGTAGACGCCATAATCCACGTCGGCGTTCTTGTAGCGCAATTCGGTGTCGGGATGGATCAAGGCGGTCAGTCCTGTAGATAACGCTGCAGCAGGCGGGATTGCAGTTCGGGCACCTGGGCCAGCAGGTGGTTGAAGTGGCCCCGCGTCAAGGTGAGCATCAGGCAATGGGTGAGTGTGCGCACCGACGCATTGCGCGGCGCCTTCCTGATCAAGGCCAGTTCGCCGAAGTAGTCGCCGTCCTGCATCACGGCAATGCGGGCATGGCGCTCGGTCACGTCGCCTTTGTAGGCTTCCACCGAGCCGTGGGCGATGAGGTAGAAGCGGTCGCCGGTGTCGCCCTTCTCGAAGATCAGGCGGCCCGGTGGGTATTCCTCCAGCGAGAACTGCGTCGCCAGTTGCTCCAGCTGTGCCTGCGGCAGGTCGCTGAGAACGGGGATGCTGCGCAGCCGCTCGGCACTGACGCTGGCCTCGCCGCCATCGTTGCTGATGGAAAAGCCGTGCTGCTTGGATGCAAGCCGAGCGTACAGGCCTTGCCGCGCCAGCAGCTCGTCGTGCCGGCCGCTCTCTGCCAGCCGCCCGTCCTTCAGCACGAAGATGCGGTCGCAGCCCGTGACGCTGGCCAGCCGGTGCGTCACGCTGATCACCGTGCGCTGGCGCGCCACGCGCTCCAGCGTGGCGTTGATGGAGGCTTCGGTGGCCGGGTCGAGCGCCGAGGTGGCTTCGTCCAGGATCAGGATCGGCGCGTCCTTGTAGATGGCGCGCGCGATGGCCAGCCGCTGGCGCTGGCCGCCCGACAACTGCCCGCCGTTGTGGCCGATCAGGCTGTCGATGCCTTGCGGCAACGTGGCCACGAAATCCAGCAGGTTCGCGTCCTTCAGCGCCTGCTGAACGCGGTCGCGGTCGGCCTCGGCGCCCAACGCCACGTTGGCCGCCACGCTGTCGTTGAGAAGCACCACGTCCTGGCTGACCAGCGCGTATTGGCGGCGCAGCGCAACGATGTCCCAGGCCGGCAACGGCTGGTCGTCGAGCAGCACCTGGCCGCTGCTCGGGTCGATGAAGCGCAGCAGCAGGTTGATCAGCGTCGACTTGCCCGCGCCGGACGGACCGACCAGCGCCACCGCCTCGCCGGCGCCGATGTTCAGGTCGACGCCGTCCAGCGCCGGCGCCTGGTCGGCCCGGTAGCGCACGTCGACGCCGCGCAGGACGAGGCGCCCCGATGAGCGCGGCAGGCTGAAGCTGCCGCCATGCTCGACCGGTCCGGCATCGATCAGCGCGACGCAACGGTCGAGCGCCACCAGACCGCGTGTCATCGGCGCCGCCACGTCCGACAGGTGCTTGATCGGCGCCACGAGCATCAGCATGGCCGTGATGAAGGCGACGAAGCTGCCGACCGAGGCGCCCGAATTGCTGCTTTGCCACAGCGCGGCGGTGATCACCGCCGACAGCGCGAACGCTGCGAGGATTTGCGTCAACGGCGTCAGCGTCGCCGACGCCGCCACCGACTTGAGCGTCAAGCGGCGCAACTGCTCGGCCGCTGCGCCGAAGCGCCTGCTTTGCGTGCCGGCGGCGCCGTGCAGCCGCACGATGCGCCAGGCCAGCACGTTTTCCTCGGCCACGTAGGCGAGCGAATCGACCGCGCCCTGGCTCGCCACCGAGATCCGGTGCAGGCGCCGGCTGACCACGCGGGTCACCAGTGCCACCGCCGGAAACAGCACCACCACGAACAGGGTGAGTTGCCAGTTCAGCCACAACAGGTAAGCCATCAGCGCCATCAACGTGAGCGAGTCTTTGACCAGCGTGAGCAGCGAGTTGACCAGGTTGACCGCGCCGGTCTGCGCCTCGTGGACCAGCGTGTTGGTCAGGCCGCTGGCGCTTTGCCTGGTGAACAGGCCCGACTCGGCGCGCAGCAGCGTGTCGAACATCGCCATGCGCAAGGCTGCGACGCCGCGCTGCGCCGTCCACGACAGCGCGTACTGCGCGATGAAGCCGGCCACGCCACGCACCGCGAACAGCCCGATGATGGCCACCGGCACCAACCACAAACGCACCGGGCTGCCCTTGAAGCCCTGGTCGAGCAGTGGCTGCATCAGGGCCGGAATCATCGGCTCGGTCGCCGCGCCGATGATCGAGGCCAGCGCTGCCATCGCGAGGCCCCAGCGACTGCCGGCGAAGTAGGGCGCGATGCGGCGGATGCGCGACCGCAACGTGTGAGTGGCATCCACGGCCGCCGGCAATGGCAGCCCCTCTTTCGACTGGTTGGGCTGGTTGGGCGGGTTCGGCGCGGTGGGCGCGGTGGGCTTCATGGCGCGGCGATTATCCTTCGCGGTCTGTCTGCAATCCGGCCGGTTCTGGCACCGTGTGGCCGGGACCGCGGTGATCGGCTGGACTTGCTTTGAACGCGTCGCTCGATTGACGGCGGCTCGGGTCGCCCAGCTCGGCAGCGCCATAAGATCATGGTGGTGCGGCTGGTGCGGAGCTCGTCGCAGATCGCGCCGCACCGGCCAGACACGGAACTTGCCAGGCTGTCCGCAATCCACCTATTCCTCATGCTCAAACGACGCTCACTCATCGCCTCGGCCGGTCTGGTCGGATGCCTGCCCGCCATGGCGCAGTTCAGGGTCGAGATCTCGGGCATCGGCGCGACGCAGATCCCCATCTCGATCGTCAAGTTTCGCGACGAGGACAAGGCGGGACAGGCGATATCGGCGATCGTGCGTGCCGACCTGCAGCGCAGCGGCTTGTTCCGGCCGGTCGACGCTGCCGTGACGCTCGACGAACTGAGCCGGCCCGACATGGCGGACTTTCGCAGTCGCGGCGCCGATGCGCTGGTGGCAGGCTCGGCCACGCGTCTGGCCGATGGGCGCTTCGATTTGCGATTCAAGTTGTGGGACGCCGTCAAGAACGTGGACCTCGGCGGCTTGAGCAGCGCGGTCGACCCGGCCGACATGCGCGTGGGCGCGCACCGCGCGGCCGATTACGTGTTTGAGAAGTTGACCGGCGAGAAGGGCGTGTTCTCGACCCGCATCGCCTACGTCACGAAGGGCGCCGGCCGCTACACGCTGCGCGTCACAGACGCCGACGGCGAAGGCGGCCAGGTGGCGCTCAACAGCATCGAGCCGATCATCTCGCCGGCCTGGTCGCCCGATGGCAAGGAACTGGCGTACGTATCGTTCGAGAGCCGCAAGGCCGTGGTCTACGCGCAGAACATCAGCACCGGCCAGCGCCGCGTCATCGCCAATTTTCGAGGCAGCAATTCGGCACCGGCGTGGTCGCCGGACGGACAGTCGCTGGCGGTCACGTTGTCGCGCGACACGGGTTCGCAGATCTACCTCGTCAGCCGTTCGGGCGACAGCCCACGGCGGCTGGCCAGCAGCTCGGCGATCGATACCGAGTCGGTGTTCGCGCCCGACGGTCAGAGCCTGTACTTCGTCAGCGACCGCGGCGGCAGCCCACAGATCTACCGCATGGCCACGGGCGGCGGCGCGGTCGACCGCGTGACCTACGCCGGCGCCTACAACATCAGTCCGACGGTCAGCCCGGATGGCCGCACGCTGGCTTACATTTCGAGGGTGGGCGGTGCGTTTCGCCTGCACACGATGGACCTCTCGAACCGCGCCGCGGCCCCGCTGGCACTGACCGAGACCAGCCAGGACGAAAGCCCGAGTTTTGCCCCCAACGGCCGCCTCATCATCTACGCCACGCGCGCCGAAGGGCGCGATGTGCTGATGACCACCACGCTGGACGGCAAGATCAAAAGCCGGCTCGGTGCCAGCTCTGCCGATGTGCTCGAACCGGTCTGGGGACCTTACGGTCGGTGAGCGGGCCATCCGAACGCCCGGCGCCGACATCATTTCATTGACACTCCGCCTCAATCACCACAACCAGGAAATATCGATGACTCCGACGCCCAAGTCCTGCGCACTCTCCATCTTGCTGGCCGCCTCCGTGCTGGCGGGCTGCTCCAGCGTCAAGCTGGACGACAAGGCAGCCGTCGAGGACCGCATGCCGACACCGATCGCCGCCACGCCGGTACCCATCACGGGCGCGACCACGGCGCCGGTACAAAGCCAGGTGACGATGGTCGATGCCAACGGCGCCGCGCTGACCGCCGCGAACAACCTGCCGCGCGTGGTCTATTTCGACTTCGACAGCTATGTCGTCAAGGACGAGTTCAGGCCCGTGATCGACGCCCATGCCAAGGCGCTGGTGGGTGCGCGCACGCTGCGCATGGCGATCGAAGGACACACCGACGATCGTGGTGGCCGTGAATACAACCTGGCGCTCGGCCAGAAACGCGCCGAGGCCGTCGTCAAGGCGCTGACCCTGCTGGGCGCCAGCGAATCACAAATCGAGCCGGTCAGCTTCGGCAAGGAGCGGGCCGCGGTGCAGGGCAGCGACGAAGCGGCGTGGGCCAAGAACCGCCGTGCCGAACTGACCTATCGCCGATGAGCCAGCGCCACCCTTCCCGCTGGACGTGGCCGGTGGCCGCGCTGGCGCTGGCCGCCTCGCTGGCAAGCCCGATTGCGCGCGCCGGCCTGTTCGATGACGACGAGGCGCGTCGCGCCATCCTCGACCTGCGTCAAAAGCTCGAACAGACCAACGAGATGCATCGTGCGCGCCAGGCCGAGCAGATGAGCCAGCTCAGCACGAAACTCGGCACGCAGATCGATCAGCTCCAGCGTGGCCTGCTCGACCTGAACAATCAGCTCGAGGCGATGCGGGCCGAAAACGCCAAACTGCGTGGGCAGATCGAGCCGCTGGCGCGCGATTTGTCCGAGGCGCAGCGCGGCCAGCGAGACCTGCAGCAGCTGGTCGAGGAGCGACTGGCCAAGCTCGAGCCCGCCAAGGTCACCGTCGACGAAAAGGACTTTCAGGTGGCTCCTGACGAGAAGCGCCTGTACGACGAGGCGATGATGTCGCTGCGCAAGGGTGACTTCGACAAGGCGACGCTGGGGTTGACCGCGTTCATGAGCCGCTACCCCGGCAGCGGTTATGGCGAGTCTGCCCAGTTCTGGCTGGGCAACGCGCAGTACGGCAGGCGCGACTACGCTGCAGCGATCACTTCCTTCCGCGCCCTGGTAACGGCAGCTCCTTCCAGCCCGCGTGCGCCGGAAGCGCTGTTGTCGCTGGCGAACTGCCAGGTCGAATTGAAGGACCCGAAGGGCGCACGCAAGACCCTTGAAGAACTGATCCGCACCTACCCGAGATCGGAAGCCGCGGCGGCCGGGAAGGATCGGCTGGCGTCGATCAAGTGACGCTGCCGGCTCGTGATGCGCCGGCAGTCGTTGCGCGATTCGCAGAACCCGATCTCGAGCGCCGCTTCGGCGCGCTGCGTCGCTTGTACGGCGATGCCGGTTACGCCGCGGTACGAGGCGCATGTGTGGCCGTCGTCGGCCTCGGGGGCGTCGGTTCATGGGCGGCGGAAGCGCTGGCGCGCAGTGGAGTCGCCGCCATGGTGTTGATCGACCTCGACCATGTTGCCGAGTCGAACATCAACCGGCAGGTGCAGGCGCTCGGTGTCACGCTTGGCCAAGCCAAGGTCGAGGCACTGCGCGCCCGCACCGCCGACATACACCCCGGCTGCGTCGTGCATGCGGTGGAGGCCTTTGTCGACACCGACAACTGGCCCGCGCTGTTGCCGAGGCCGGTCGACGCGGTGATCGACGCGTGCGACCAGGTGCGGGCGAAAGCCGCGATTGCGGCGTGGGCGCTGAGTTCCGGCGCCGTGCTCTTGACGGTTGGTGCAGCGGGTGGCAAGCGTTGTCCGCAGGCTGTCGAAGTGGACGATCTGGCGCTCGTCACGCACGATCCATTGCTGGCGTCGCTGCGGCAGCGCCTGCGGCAACATCACGGCGCGGCGCGGCAAGGTCGCATCGGAGTGCAATGCGTTTACTCGCGCGAGCCGGTCGCTGTGCCGCCTGTTGCAGCCGGGTGCGAAGTCGACGGCAGCCTGAACTGTCACGGCTACGGCTCCAGCGTTGGCGTCACCGCCACGTTCGGCATGGTGGCGGCCAGCGCCGTGCTCAATCGCCTCGTCGAGATGGGGTCGGCAGGTCGATAGCTGATAGAATCAAAAGCTTCGCGGGTTGTTAGCTCAGTTGGTAGAGCAGCGGACTTTTAATCCGTAGGTCGTGGGTTCGAGCCCCGCACAACCCACCAGTTGTCGTCTCGAGGCCCGACGAAAGAAAGTTTGGGGCTCTTAGCTCAGTTGGTAGAGCAGCGGACTCTTAATCCGTAGGTCGAGTGTTCGAGCCACTCAGGGCCCACCAAAAGCAAGATGAGGGGCCTGGCAGTCACGTCAGGTCCCTTTTTTTCGACTTGCAAGGCGCCAGTGGCGCAGAGGTATTCATGAAACGCTCGTTCGCCGATTGGCTTTGGCGCATTGCAATGCTTGGTGTGGCGGTCTGGATCGCCATCGAGCTCAAACACATCCATCTCGACCTGATCGCGCCGGCCGAAGACCCAGGCTCAACGGCTGCGAGCGAACCAGATGACCTGCAGGGCAGCGTCGACGGATTGCGCGACGACGTGGTCGTGCTGACGCAAAAAGTCGACGCGATGATGCAGGCGATGATTCAGCTCAAGCCTTAGCGGGCGGTGAGGGCAGTGCGAGCTGTGAGGGCTGTGAGGGCGCGGGCACCGCAATGCCAGCGTCGGGCAGACTGAGCGAAATTCGCTCTAATTCAAGGTGCACATCGGCTGGAAACCCACGGCGCTTGCCGCGACGGTCGGTCAACAGGCTGGTCAGCATGCGCTGTTCCTGCGCCGAATCGGTGGACGCCAGCGCGATAGCGTTGGCCACCCGGGGGAACCGTTCGCACAACTGAACCGGCCGAAGCTCGGAGGGAAGCCGCATCACCCACTCCATCGTGTGCCCGGTCAGAGCCCGGTCCGAGGGCAGCGACGACCGGCGTCGCTCGACCCAATAGTCGGGTGCCATACGCTGCGCTTCGATCAGCCCCTCGGGTGGCTGATTCAAGCTGTGACGGGCATCGGTAAAATCTGTCAGCTCGAAGTCAATGGAGCCGGGAGGGCGAGGGCTGTCAGGCATGGTCGGCCTTCGTGATGGCACACAACCCAGTGTATTACTCCGACGTGCCGGGCGGCAGTGAAGTGGCTGGTGCAGGAAGCGCTGGCTGCGAAAGGCTGCCGGTGCGGTGGTCAAATCTGCGAAGCAGCACCCACCACTTCAGCCGTTCCTGCGATGTACGTCCCGATCGACGCTGGGCACCTTGGCGAGCCCGCCAAGCCCGCCGTGATCACCACGGCACGGATTAATGCTGCCATGGCGATCAAAGTGCTGCCGGCGGCGATGAACGCAATGCGCACGGCCATGCGCACGCGGCTGATCGAAGGTGTGTCCGTGCCGCAGTTCCGATGGGTCACCGACACCGACCTGCAGTTGGGCGCGTCGCTCGGCAGCGTTCTGACTGCAGCGCTGGCGACCGCTTAGGCAATGGTTGAGCGGAGCGGCTGGTGCATGCGGGACGTCACGGTACGGGCGTCCCGCAGCGGTCGCCGTCGTTCGGAACTTCATGGCCTGCCAGCAGGTCTGCTGATGCTGGCCACCGTGCGCAGGGCCACGCAGGCCGAATGTGCCGAGTTGCTCGAGCAAAATCCAGCGCGCGAAGTCAATGCGTTGCGGCTCGGCCTGCGGGTGCCGATGAAGACGACAACTCCGACTGACCGGCTCACCCTAGACGGGTCGATTCCTGACTGCATGAACTGGATCTCGCACCGATGAACAAGACCGTGGTGACCGGCATCGCAGCCGCTGCCCTCGCCGCGCTCACCACGTACTACGTGGTGGCGCCGCAACGCGTCAGTCGCTCGGCCGACGCAGCGCCGACGGCAAGTCAATCGGCGTCGGTGGCATCCGGCCCTGCATCGGCAAAGGCCGCCGAGCCTGCGAGCAGCGGGCCGCCTGTCAGCGTCACCTCGGTGAAGGCGTCGAAGCGCGATTTCGAGGTGCAGCTCGAGGCCACCGGCATCGTCACCGCTGCCAGCAGCGTCGAGGTCAGGCCGCTGGTGAGCAGTGCCGTCGTCAAGGTTCACGTGAGCGAGGGCCACAACGTCAAGGCGGGTCAACTGCTGTTCACGCTGGACAGTCGCACCGACGCCGCCAACGTGGCGCGCGCGCAGGCCCAACTCGCCAAAGACCAGGCGGCACTTGCAGAAGCGCAGCGCCAGCTGTCACGCAGCCGCGAACTGTTTGCGCAGCAGTTCGTGTCGCAGTCGGCGGTCGACACCAACCTGTCGCTGTCCGAGTCGCAGGCGGCCGTGGTGGCCGCGTCGAAGGCCGCTGTCGATGCGGCCCGTGTCGGCCTGAGTCATGCCCGCATCACGGCGCCCAGCGCGGGGCGGGCCGGTGCGGTGAATGTCTATCCGGGCAGCTCGGTGCAGGCCAACACCACGTCGCTGGTGACGATCACGCAGTTGGACCCGATCTACGTCAGCTTCAACCTGCCACAGCGCCACGTCGGCGCGGCGCTGCGGAGCCTGCGTGACGGCGGCGTCCGCGTCATGGCGTCGCTGCCCGAATCGAAGACCGTGATGCAGGGCCAGTTGCAGTTCGTCGACAGCACGGTCGATCCGGCGTCGGGCACGGTGAAGGTCAAGGCCCGCTTCGACAACCAGAGTCAGGCCTTGTGGCCCGGTGCGTTTTTGAATGTGCGCATGACGGTGCAGACCCTGAGCGACGCGGTGGTGGTGCCGCTGGCATCGGTGGTGCAAGGCACGCGCGGCCGCAACGTGTTCGTCATCGAGGCCGGCAACCAGGTCGCAATCCGACCGGTCGAACTGCTGCAGACGGCCGGGCTCGAGGCGGTGGTGAGCGGCGTGCGCGACGGCGAGCGCGTGATCGTGGACGGCCGCCAGAACGTGCGTCCCGGCGGCAAAGTGGTCGAGCGGCCGGCCGATGCCGCGCGCGGCGCGGGTGCTGCGTCCGGGCCGGCCGCAGGCGCCGCTTCGGCCGGCGATGCCATCGCGCGCAGTTCTGTGGCGATCGGCCGGGTCGCCGCCAGCTCGACGCCGCAGCCATGAACCTGTCCGAACTGTTCATCCGAAGGCCCGTCATGACGGTGCTGCTGAATCTGGCCGTGCTGGTGGCCGGAGCGATTGCCTACACGCGCATTCCGGTCGCGGCGCTGCCCAGCTACAACACGCCGGTCATCAACGTCAGCGCGAATCTGCCGGGCGCCAGCCCGGAGACGATGGCGACCTCGGTGGCGCTGCCGCTGGAAAAGCAGTTCCAGACCATTCCCGGCCTGACTTTGATCAGTTCGACCAGCACGCTCGGCTCGACCTCGCTGACGCTGGAATTCGACCAGAACCGGCCCGTCGATGCCGCCGCGGTCGACGTGCAGGCTGCTCTGTTGCGGGCTCAGCGCAGCCTGCCGCAGGAAATGACATCGCTGCCGTCGTACCGCAAGGTCAACCCGGCCGACGCGCCGGTGCTGTTCATCGCACTGACATCGCCGTCGCTGAACCCGACCGACCTGAACGATTACGCCGAGCACCTGATCCTGCCGACGCTGTCGACCCTGCAGGGCGTGGCGCAGGTCAACATCAACGGCGCCAAGCGTTTCGCGGTGCGCGTGCAGGTGATGCCGGACGCATTGGCGGCCCGCAACATCAGCCTGGATGAACTCAGCGCCGCACTGCGATCGGCCAACGCCAACACCCCGGTCGGCACGCTCGAAGGGACCAAGCAGACGCTCACACTGCAGGCCAACCAGCAGTTGCGCAACGCGGCCGACTTCGCCGACCTGATCGTCAGCACGCGCGGCGGCAACCCGGTGCGGCTGCGCGATGTGGCACGCGTCGAAGACAGCTTCGAGACGCTGCGGTCGGCGGCCAGCTACAACGGCGAGCGCGCCATCTTCCTGGTGGTGCAGCGCCAGCCCGACGCCAACACGGTCCAGGTGGTCGACGCGGTCAAGGCGCAGATCCCCGCCTTCCGTGCGCAGTTGCCGCAGTCCGTCACCATCAGCCTGGTCAACGACCGTTCGGTGTCGGTGCGCGAGGCACTGCACGACGTCACGTTGACGATGCTCGGCACGATCGTGCTGGTGGTGCTGGTGATCTTTCTGTTCCTGCGCCGCTTCGTCGCCACCGTGATCCCGACGCTGTCGCTGCCGGTGTCGCTGGTGGGCGCGGTGGCGCTGTTGTACGCGTTCGGCTACAGCCTGGACAACATCTCGCTGCTCGGGCTGACGCTGGCGGTCGGGCTGGTGGTCGACGACGCGATCGTGATGCTCGAAAACATCATGCGTCACGTCGAAGAAGGCGTGGCGCCGTTCGAGGCGGCGCTGCTCGGCTCGCGCGAGGTCGGCTTCACCATCCTGTCGATCTCGTCGTCGCTGATCGCGGTGTTCATCCCGATCTTCTTCATGCCTGGCGTGATCGGGCTGCTGTTCCACGAATTCGCAGTGATCGTGTCGCTGGCCATCGTCGTGTCGGCCTTCGTCTCGCTGACGCTGGTGCCGATGCTGGCCAGCCGCTTCCTGACCGACGACGCGCACAAGAAGCGCCCGGGCGCACTGGTGCGCTCGTTCGAACGGGGCTTCGACGCGCTGCTGGCGGGCTACACGCGGGCGCTGGATGCGGCGCTGCGCCGTCGTGGCTGGGTGATGGCGGTGGCGGCGCTGACCGTGGTGGCCACCTGGGCGCTGTTCGTGACGATTCCCAAGGGCTTTTTTCCCGAGGAGGACATCGGGCAGATCAGCGCATCGACCGAGGCTTCGGAAGACACCTCGTTCGAAGACATGCTGCGGCTGCAGGAGCGCGTCGCCGAATTGGTGCGTGCCGACCCCAACGTGGCCACTGTCAATTCGTTCCACGGCGGGAACAGTGCGCAAAACACCGGCCGCCTGTTCATCAACCTGAAGCCGCGTGCCGATCGTGCGCAGATGAAGCAGGTCATGGAGGGACTGCGCCGCAAACTGCGCGAGGTGCCGGGCATCGCTGTCTACATGCGGCCGGTGCAGAACCTGCAGCTCGGTGCGCGCCAGAGCAAGGCGCAGTACCAGTACATCCTGCAAAGCGTGCAGGCCGGCGAGATCAACACCTGGGCGCAACGGTTGCAGGAACGCATGCGCGCCGACCCGATGTTTCGCGACGTCACCAGCGACTCGCAACTGCGCGGCTTGCAGGCCTCACTGCAGATCGACCGCGACCGCGCCAACACGCTCGGCGTGGCGATCGACAACGTGCGCACTGCGCTTTACAGCGCGTTCGGCGAACGCCAGGTGTCGACCATCTACACCAGCGTCGACAGCTACCAGGTCATCATGGAACTGATTCCCGAGGCCAAGCAGGACGCAGGCGCGTTCAACAACATCTACGTGCGCTCCAGCACCGGGGCGCTGGTGCCGTTGTCGGCCTTCACCACGGTCGAGCGCAGCGTCGGTCCGACCGCGATCAACCACGTCGGGCAGTTGCAGGCGGTGACGGTGGCGTTCAACCTCGCGCCGGGCACCGCACTCGGAGACGCCACCGGCAGGATCGACCGCTTGCGCGACGAGATCCGCATTCCCGCATCGATCATCGCCAGCTACGGCGGCGACGCGGCGGTGTTCAAAAGCTCGCAGGGCAGCCAAGCCATCCTGATCATCGCGGCGCTGCTGGTGATCTACGTGCTGCTGGGCGTGCTCTACGAGAGTTTCCTGCACCCGCTGACGATCCTCGCCGGGCTGCCGTCGGCGGCTGTTGGCGCGCTGCTGATGCTCAAGCTGTTCGACCAGGACCTGACGCTGATCGCCACCATCGGCATCCTGCTGCTGATCGGCATCGTGAAGAAGAACGCCATCATGATGATCGACTTCGCGCTCGATGCGCAGCGCCACCGCGGCATGGCGCCGCAGGCCGCCATCCGCGAGGCCTGCGTGCTGCGCTTCCGGCCGATCATGATGACGACCCTGGCTGCGCTGATGGGCGCCTTGCCGATCGCGCTGGGGCTGGGCGCCGGCGCAGAGTTGCGCCAGCCGCTCGGCCTCGCGGTGGTGGGTGGGCTGCTGTTCTCGCAGGCGATCACGCTGTTCATCACGCCGGTGATCTACCTGGCGCTCGATCGCTACAGCGGCACGGGCCCGGTCACGACAGCCGAACAAGAAGTCGTGGCGGCTCGTCCCAGGCGGTGACGCCACCAGCGCAGTGGCGGGTCGATCCGCAGGTCAGCGCGGCACTGTCAACCGGGCGGGTTTACCCGGCGTTGTCTGCACAAGTCCGGCATTGTTCGGGCCTGCTCAAGAGAGTCGGAGCACCACGAAACTCGTTTGAAAAGAACCATCATGATCACCGTCAAGTCCATCATCGCCACCACGCTGCTGTCCGCAGTTGCCTTGTCTTCGTTCGCAGCCACCCCGGTTGCCTCGAAGGATGTGCAGCCGGTTGCCGACAAGGCTGTCGCCGCCACCCCGGCTGCCCCGGCCGCCTCGAAGCCGACCGCCAAGAAGCACATGAAGTCGGCACACACCAAGAAGGCTGCCGCTCCGGTTGCCGCCGCGGTCAAGTAAGTCGCGCGCCTTCGGGCAAAGGGGTCGCAAGCGTGCGCTTGCGACCCTTGTTTTTGTCCGGTTGGTGTTTGCATGGCCGCGCTCGCGCGGTTGCACGTCCCACAAAGCCCTTCCAGCAGACCGTGCGGGACGCAAGTTTCCGGCTCGAGGCGTTGCGCGTCGCGACCCGTTCGCTGGCAGCGAAATCGCAGTTTCCTGCGCCATCGCTGGCTTTGTTTTGACGCCGCGATCGATCCCGTCGCAGCGTACCGCGGCGGTTGCTGAGCGGCACTGTCGCATTCAATGTTTGCACTTGCCTCGCCGTTCGCCGTTCGCAGATCGGCCGCGCGCAGCGGCCGGCTGTCGTCACCGTGGCTTTTCGACGTAGGGCTCGACCAGGTCGGCCTCCATGCGGTAACCGCTCGCGCCCATGCTGGTGTCGGAGCGCAAGGCCTTCAGCGTGCCGCTGATCCACACCGTGTCCATCGAGCGAAAGCCGCGCGCCGGCTGTTTCGGCATCACGTGCACGATCTGGTTGGCCGGCGGTGGCGGGGTGTGGATGCAGGCGCCGAAATACGGCACCAGCAGAAATTCCTTCATCCCGGACTGCCCCTCTTCCAGCGGCACGATGTAGCCGGGCAGGCGCACGCGCTGGCCGTCGATCTCGTTGTTGGTGGGCGCTTTGTCCCAGGCTTCGCGCAGCGTCTTGAGCATCGCGACCGCGCGCGGGTCGCCGTCGGACAGCATGCCGAGATTGGCGCCCTTCATCTGGCTGGTCGGGTTCCAGTCGGGCGGCACCAGCGCGTCCCAGTTGATCTGCCGGGCTGCGCCTTCGGCCGTCTTGGCCGGTGTCGTCTTGGGGGTGATCGGGGCTGGGGCAGTGGACGGCTGCGCCGTGGTTTGCGCCATCAGGGCAGACGAGCCGGCGATGCCGGCGGCCGCCCCGAGGCAGGCAAGCATGCGCGAAAGTGGGTTCATGTCAATTTCTCGGTGAAAGTCCATCGGACAGCGACAGGCGGTAAGCGCGAAGGGCGGGCACCATGCTCGCCGTCAGCCCCGCCAGCAACACGCTGCCCAGCCATGCCCATTGGGTGACGGTCGGCGCTGAAAGTTGCATCGCGATGCCGAACCGGCTCTGGATCCACGGACCCGCGACGGCGATCAGCAGGGCCGTGAGTGCCACGCCCAGCGCAGCCCCCAGCAGCGTGACGATGGCGCCTTCGATGGCCAGCAGCGCCAGCACGTGGCGCGGCCCGGCGCCGACGGCGCGCAGCACGGCCAGTTCGCGGCGGCGCTCGTTCAGCCCCGCCAGCACCACCGCCACCAGCCCAGCCAGGCTGACCACCGCCACCATCACGGACACCGCCAGCAAGGCCTTCTCGCCGGCGCCCACCACGTCCCACAACTCGTCGAGCGCGACCCCCGGCAGCACCGCCATCAGTGCCTCGCCGGGATAGTCGGCCACGTGGCGCTGCACGGCGAACACCGCCACGCGGCTTTTCAGGCCGATCAGCGCGGCGGTCACCTGCTTCGGCGCGAGGTCGAACTTGCGGGCCTGATCGGCCGGGATGGTCACGCCCGGCAGCGGCGCACCACCGGCCCAGTCGATGTGGATCGCCTCGATCGCCTCCAGGCTGATGTGCACCGTGCGGTCGACCGGTGTGCCGGTGCGGGCCAAGATGCCGGTCACCGTGAAAGGCTTGTCGGCATGCTCGCTGCCGGGCAGGCCCCCGGCGCCATGGCTGAGGGTGAGTTTCTGGTTGAGTCGGTAGCCCAGCGCATCCGCCACCTCGGCGCCCAGCACGACCCCGTACAGCCCGTTCAGATCGCCGGTGAACGACTGCCCCTGCGCAAAGACCAGCGGCTGCCGCTCGCCATACAGAAAGCGCGTGAAGTACGCCGCCGTCGTGCCCAGCACCGGGTAGCCCCGGTGCGAGTCACCCAGCGACAACGGCACGATCCAGGCCACTGCACGGTGCTGCGCGATGTCGTTCAGGCTGCTGACCCGGATGTTGTTGGTGGCACCGCCGACCCGGAACACGGCATACAGCATCAACTGCACCGAGCCCGTGCGTGCCCCGACGATCAGGTCGGTGCCGCTGACCGACTGCGCAAAGCTGGCGCGCACGTCGTTGCGCATGCGCTCGACGGACAGCAGCAGCCAGGTCGACAGCGCGATCGACAGCGCCACGAGCGACAACGTCAGCCGCCGGTTCCATGCGCTGCGCGCGGCCAGGCCCAGCAGCGCCCTCACGAGATCGTCTCCGGCGTCGCGGCGAGATTGACCGAAGCGAGCGACAGGTGCTCGTCGAAACGCGCCGCCAGCCGCTCGTCGTGACTGACGAACACCAGTGTGCTGCCGGCGGCGCGGCATTCGCCCAGCAGCAGGTCCATGAAGCTGTCGCGCAACGCCGCATCGAGCGCCGAGGTGGGCTCGTCGGCGATCACCAGTTCAGGCCGACCAATCAGTGCGCGCGCCGCGGCGACGCGTTGCTGCTGGCCGACCGACAGCTCCGCGGCCCTGCGCTGCCACAGCGCGGCCGGCAGCCCGACGCGCGCCAGCAGCGAATGCGCCGCCTGTGCGGGCGTGCCACCCTGCTCGGCGGCACGCCGGCGGCGCCGGCTCGAAAACCGGCACGGCAGCAACACGTTGTCCACGACGCTCAGGTAGGGCAACAGGTTGAACTGCTGGAAGATGTAGCCCACGTGGTCGGCGCGGAAGGCGTCGCGCTGCGCTCCGGACAGGCGCGACCAGTCGCTGCCCATCATGCGCACCCGTCCTGTGCGCGGCACCAGCACGCCGGCCAACAGGCCCAGCAAGGTGCTCTTGCCGCAGCCGCTCGGACCCTGCAGGAACAGGGTGCGGCCGGCTCCGACCGTCAGCCGGTCCACCACCAGGCAATCGTCACCGGCGCGCGGCCAGGCATAGCGCAATTGTTCGACGTCGACCATCGGCTCGTGCGGGAGAGGCGCAGGCCGCGCTGACGAACACGCTGTCGACGGCAGCGAGGCAGCGCCCTTCACGGCCGCAGGCTCAGGCGCGTGCTCGGCGGGGTGCTCGTTGGGGTGCTCGTTGGCGTGCTCGGACTCGTGCTTTGGCGTTTCAGCGTGCGCCTGAACTGGCCACGCGGTGTCGCCAGTTGCACGTCGATCGTCTGCATGCGCGGGTAAGCCGCGAACAGCTCGACATCGATGTAAGCCGGGTCGCCACTGCATTTGAACTCGAATGACGCGTCGATGTCGGCATGGCCGGCACCGGCCTTGGCGTCGGCCTGTCCGAGGCCCAGCGCGGCCGACTCGAGCGTCACCTGCGCAAGCTTGCAGCCGGCCGCCGGGTCGATCTTGAACAGCGTGTCGGCCGCTTTCAGACGCGCCAGCGCCGCCTCGGTCATCCGGCGCTCGGCGTCGGTGCGCGGCGCCCGCTCGAAGCCGAGCAGGTTGTCGAGCGGTGATTGCAACAGCAAACTGAGGCTGCCGGCTTCTGCGGCCACATCGAGTCTGAGTCCACCATGCTGGTGGGCATGTCCCTGCGCGCCGGCGGCGTGCGACAAGGCGCACAGCGCCAGGCCAAGCGCATGGCCGGGCAGGTTCAGTTTCATGCAGGTGCCTTCAGCGCGTCGATCACGGTGCGCATGTTGTGCGCATAGAGTTTCAGGAACGTGTCGGCCTCGGCGCCCGGCGCCGACAACGCGTCCGAGTAGAGCCGGCCGCCGACGCGCGCGCCGGCCTCGCGCGCAATGCGCTCGATCAGCCGCGGATCGCTGATGTTCTCGACCAGCAGCGCGCTGGCGCGCTGCTCGCGCAGTTGCCGCACGATGCGCGCTACGGCCTCGGCCGACGGTTCGCTGTCGGTCGACCAGCCGCGCGGCGACAGGAATTCGATGCCGTAGGCGGCGGCAAAGTAGCCGAAGGCGTCGTGCCCGGTGATGACGCGACGGCGGTTCGCCGGCAGCGCAGCGACGAGCGTCTTGGTCTGTGCATCGAGCGCGTCGACCTGCGCCGTGTAGCGCGCCGCGCGGGCTTCGATGGCGGTTCGTTGCTCAGGCGCCGCCGACACGAGCGCCGCGCGGATGTGGTCCACATAGCGTCGCGCGTTGGCCAGGTCGTGCCAGGCGTGCGGGTCGGCGCCGCCGGGTGTGTTGCGCACCGGGATGCCGCGGCTGGCCACCAGCATCGGCCCCCGGTAGCCCGACGCCTGCACCAGCCGGTCGATCCAGCCCTCGAAGCGCAACCCGTTGACCACCACCAACTGCGCGCGAGCCACCCGCAGGGCATCGGCGGGCGTGGGCGAAAACACGTGCGCATCGGCATCGTGCCCGACCAGGCTGGTGACCACGACGGCGCTGCCGCCGACCTCGCGCACCATGTCGGCCAGGATCGAAAAGCTCGCGACGACGCGCAGCGGTACAGACTCGTCCGTGGCTGCATGCAGCGGCATGGCGGCAGCCAGCGGCGCGCCAGCCAGGGCCAGCAGCAGCCGTCGGCCAATGATCGATCTGGTCATCAGGCCTCCTTGTGTGAATGCAACGCCAGCAGCCGGCTGAGCAGGCTGTCGCGCCGGCCCACCAGCAACGACAGCGCGTAGAACGCGCCGGCCAGCATCACGATGGCCGGACCCGACGGCAGGTTCGCGTGGTACGACAGCAGCAAGCCGCCGAAGCCGCTGAGCGACGCGACCAGCGCCGCCACCGCCGACAGGCTCCAGACCTCGGTGGCCCAGAAGCGCGCTGCCGTGGCCGGCAGCATCATCAGGCCGACCGCCATCAGGGTGCCCAGCGCCTGGAAACCGGCCACCAGGTTCAACACCAGCAGCATCAGGAACAGGCCGTGCACCCAGGCGCCCGAGCCGCCGACGCTGCGCAGGAAGCCGGGATCGAAACACTCGACCAGCAACGGGCGGTAGATCAGCGCCAGCACCAGCAGGCTCACGGTGGTGGTGCCGGCCACCAGCAGCAGCGAGGCGTCGTCGACCGCCAGCACGCTGCCGAACAACACGTGCATCAGGTCGACGCTGCTGCCACGCATCGAGATGATCATCACGCCGGCGGCCAGCGCGATCAGGCAGAACGCCGCGAAGCTGGCGTCCTCGCGCTGCGGCGTGAGCCGCGCCACCAGACCGGCCAACGCGGCCACCGCCATCGCCGCGATGAAGCCGCCGATGCTCATCAATGTCAGCGAGAAGCCGAACAGCACGAACGCCAGCGCCGCACCCGGCAACAGCGCGTGCGCGATCGCATCGCCCACCAGGCTCATGCGCCGCAACACCAGCAGCGTGCCCACCGGCCCGCAGCTCAAGCCCAGCGCCAGGCAAGCCACCAACGCGCGCCGCATGAAGCCGAACTCGACGAACGGCGTGATCAGCAGGCTTTGCAGGCTCATGCGAACGATTCCGCAGGACGGTGCGCCGGCACGCGCTGCCGGTCATTGGCGCGGCGGTTCATGCCGTCACCTTGCAACTGGCCGCGTCTTCGTCCCAGTGTTCCGCCATGTGGCGAGCGCGTTGCAGGTTGGCCGCGCTGAGCACGGTGCGCGTGTCGCCAAAGGCAACGGCTTCGCGCGCCAAAAGCAATGTCTGCGGGAAGCTTCGGCGCACCAATTCCATGTCGTGCAACACGGCCAGCACGGTGCGCTGCTCCTGGTGCCAGCGTTGCACCAGCGCCATCAGGTCGGCGGTGGTGCGTTCGTCGATCGCGTTGAACGGCTCATCCAGCAGGATCACCGGCGCGTCCTGCAGCATCACGCGCGCGAACAACACGCGCTGAAACTGCCCGACCGACAGCTCCCCGACCAGGCGCCGCTCGAAGCCGCCCAGCCCGACCGCCGCCAGTGCCTCGTGGCCGCGCTGCTGCAGAGCCGCGTCAGCGCCGCCGAACAGTCCCAGGCTGCGCCACGCGCCCAGCAGCACCGCGTCGAGCACGCGCAGCGGAAAGCTGCGGTCGATCTCGGACTGCTGCGGCAAATAGGCCAGCCGGCCGCGCTGCGGTTGCGCCAGTTGCACGCTGCCGGTGCTGGGCACCAGCCGGCCGCCGAGCGCGTGCATCAGGGAACTCTTGCCGGCGCCGTTCGGCCCGACGATGGCGGTGAGGGAGCCGACCTTGAACGCGCAGCTGAGGTGGTGCACCGCGGGGTGGCGGTGGTAGCTCACCGTCAGGTTGTCGACGCGGATCGCAGCCGCCAGCGCCTCGGGGTCGCTGCGGTGTGCGTGACGATGGGCCGGCAAGGTCGGCACGTCGGTATCGCCATGGCCGTGATGCTTCGGATGGCGGTGCTGGTGTTCATGAGGGTGGGCGGGCCGCAGCGCCATCGCAGTGGTCCGGCCGATCAGGCCGTGCCGCTTCATGTGTCGCCCCCCAGCGCCCAAGCGACCGCGGCCCACAGCGCGCTGACCAGCACCATTGCGCCGGCCAGCCGCACGAGTGCCGAACTCAGCAACAGGCTCGGCGCGCGCCGCGACGCTTTCACGGCGGTGCGCCGACGCAGGCCGCGCAGCGGCCGTGCAGCGTCAGGTCGTGACGCTCGAGCTGGAATCCCGCCGGTGCCAGCGTCGCGATCGCCGGCGTGCAGTCATGCAGCGTGTAGACGCGCTCGCACACCGTGCAGTGAAAATGATGGTGGTGGTGGTCGGCGTGTCGGGCGTCGTGGCCGCCTGTGCTCGATGAAGCGTGTTCGTGGTTCGGCGTGCCGTGGCGGCAGCTGGCCTCGAAGCGCGCCGGTTGGCCCGGCAGGTCCACCCGCACCACCTCGGCCTGGTCTTGCAATGCCTTGATCTGCCGATAGACGGTCGACAGGTTCAGGCCGGGCACCCGGGCCTGCGAGCGACTGAGAATCTCGGTGGGACTCAAGGCAAGCCCACTGTCGGCCAGGGCGTCGAGCACGGCCTGCCGCTGACGGGTTTGACGTTCCATGGTTCGATGCTAATGCAAATTGGTTCGCAATAACAGGGTCAGCCGCGCCGGCGCGATGCAGGCATCATGTTCGGTCGACATTCACAACCCTTCATGACGAGCCTTTTCATTGCCTGCCCGTCCTTGGCTGAACTGGCCACCGCCGCATGAGCGACGGCCACGCCCACAGCCACGCGCCGGCCAGCTTCGACCGCGCGTTCGCGATCGGCATCGCGCTGAACATCGCTTTCGTTGCGGTCGAGGCGTATTTCGGCTGGCGGGTCGATTCGCTGGCGCTGCTGGCCGATGCCGGCCACAACCTGGGCGATGTGGCGGGATTGGTGCTGGCCTGGGGCGGCGCGCTCGCAGGTCGCCTCCAACCGGACCTGCGCCACACCTACGGCTGGAAGCGCGCCGGCATCCTGGCTGCCTTTTTGAATGCGTTGTTGCTGCTGGTGGCGATGGGCGCGTTGGGCTGGGAAGCATTGCACCGGCTGCAGGCGCCGGCACCGGTAGCCAGCCCGACGATCATGGCGGTGGCCGCGATCGGCATCGTCGTCAACGGTGCCACTGCGTTGATGTTTCTGCGCGGCAGCGCGCACGACATCAACATCCGCGGCGCGTTCCTGCACATGGCAGCCGACGCGCTGGTGTCGGCCGCGGTGGTGCTGGCCGCGGCGCTGGCGATGTGGTTCGGCTGGCAATGGCTCGACCCGCTGGCCAGTCTGCTGATCGCGGCGGTCATCGTGGTCGGCACGTGGCGCTTGTTCCGGCAGTCGCTGCATCTGTTGTTCGACGGCGTGCCCGACCAGTTGGACCTGCGCGAGGTGCAGGCCCTGCTCGAATCGTTGCCCGGCGTGAAGCGCGTGCACGATCTTCACGTGTGGGCGATGGGAACCTCGCAGGTCGCCCTGACCGCGCACCTGGCGATGCCCGACGGGCCGGCCGACGATGCCTTCCTGGCACACGCGACCGGCGAGCTGCATCGGCGCTTCGGAATCGAACACGTCACGCTGCAGGCGATGCGAGTGCCGTTCACGGCATCTTGCGGACCGGCAGCTCCCGAAGCAATCAATCGTTCATCAGAGACATCGGAGCGAGGGCCGGCGATCGGCGGGCAGGGCCACGAAGAAGGCCATCACGGGCACCACGGCCACCATGGCCACGGCATTCACCATGGTGGACACGGCTGAACGGTCCGCCCGCGACCGGCGACTCCGACTCCGACTCCGACTCCGACTCCGACTCTCCCGCCGGTCTCGGGCCAACGTCTTTATCAGGCGCCGAGCGCGCGGCCGATCAGCTCATGCAGCGTGTAGACGACGCGGCTGTAGCCGCCGACGGTCGGCAGCCAGTCCACCGCCTGAAGCGCGCCCTGCTTGCCCATGCCCATCGGCGCCGGTTCGATTCTGATCTGGCCGTGCGCGGCTTGATTGAAGGCACGCAATGCGCGCGGCATGTGGAAGCCGTGCGTGACCAGCACGATGTGCTGGATGCCGGCCGACTTGAGCAGCGCCACCGTGCGGCTGGCGTTTTCGCGCGTGTCGCGTGAGGCGTCTTCGAGCCACGTCAGCGGTCGGCCGAAATCCTGCGCCGCGACGCGCGCAGCCGCTGCCGCCTCCGATTGCACGTCGCCCACTGAGCCCGACTGCGCCCAACCGCGACCACCGCTGAACGCCACGCGCAAATTGGTCTCGCGGCTCAACCACAGCCCGTAACGCAGCCGTTCGAGCGACAGATGGTTCGGATTGCTGACGCCGTACTCCGGCGCCAGCGTCTCCTGGCCTCCGCCCAGCACCACGATCGCGGTGGTCGCCTTGTTTGGCAATTGCGACTTGAGCTGCGCCAGGCGCGCAAACGCCAGCGCGGCCGGTGGGCGCAACACGTGACGCGTCAGCAATTCGGCGGTGCCCCGGCAACTGCTCAGCCAGAGGCCAATGACGGCCAGCAGGATCAGCAGCCAACCCAGTCCGCGGCGCGCCAGCATCAGTCGGGCGCCGACCAGCACCAGCAGCAGCAGCGGCACCGGCGGCAGCAGCAGCGTGCCGATCACCGGTTTCCACGATTCGATGCCGAGCATCACCAACAAGCTGTTCAAGGGGACACCGGTCATCGCGCGGATCGCGCTGTCGGTACGAATTGTGTGGCACGTGATTGCGGTCACGGGTGCGGTCGCGCGCGAAGCCAAGATCGGTGCGTTGCGACTGGCCCGACAACCCCACCGAGGACCGCCACGAACGAACGTTCGCAACAACTGCGATCTCGACCCGCGACCGCCCCGAGCTGGCCGACACCCTGTCTTGGGCAAGTACCTTGCGTCGTCCAGTCGGGGCGCGAGCGATGTCCTTTGCCTGCACCGCAGGGTTGATGCACGCGACGACTGGGACGGCGAGGCATGGGCCCCGACCTTTTTGCGCAGACTGCACGCCAGTGCTGCCCGGCGCGGCGCGGTTACAGCCGCAACGGGCGCGCGCTGGCCAAGCCGGTTGGGCTTCGAGTCGACCGGCCGCATTGCCGGCGCGTTGCGATTCAGCGCCTTCGCCTCGCGGTCTGGCCCCGGCTGCTGCGGAGGCAAGCCCAGGTTCGGCTGTCGGATTGGCGAGGCCGACCGCCTGGTAATGGCCCGACGAGGAAGCATGCCGATCAAAACCGCCAACTTCACGGCTGCTGCGACGGTCGTTGACCGACAGACAGCTCGACCTGCCAGGCCGCGCCGTGGTGCTGAGCCGGCTGCCAGTCGACAGGCGGCCGCTCGCGATGACGTGCAGTCGTCACCATGGCTAAGAAAAACGGCGAACCTGCAGGTCGACCGCATAGGATCCTGCTTGACGGCACGAACATCGCACATTCGCCGCCCCAACAGCCGCGCGGCGACGAAAGCGCGGCTGCTGCGAAATTCACGAGTCGCTCTTTGGCGCAACGCGCTGTCGAGTACGGGAAACACCTGATTTATCGACAGATAAATACCGACAGAATTTAGGATGCATCTGGTGGTTGCCTTTAACAAAGGCAGCTTCACTGAAGTCGGACAACAAGTCTGGTTCGGTCGGGGAACTTAGGGCAGCCAGGTGTTGCAACAAGTTTTCTTGGTTGTTTGTCTCAGGTTGGGCAATGGAGCTTTGTGCTGCGACATCCTTGCTCTGAGCGCTGAACTGGTCAACGTTGTGATCTGGCAGCGGCGACCCAAGCTAATCCTCGAAACATTCAACTACTGGCGTCGGAAGACGCTCTAAGGAACCTTGTGAAATCTATCAAATTGACATCACTTGCCCTGGCAATTGCCACATTGGCGGCAACAGCGGTTCACGCTCAGGACCGGTCGCAAGACCCCAACCTGTCGACGCTGCAGCGCATGGGCAATACCGCGACGAGCATGACGTTGACTGCCATTCCCCAGGAAGGCAAGAACGCCGACGCCATTCGCGCCAACCTGAAGAAGGTCAAGCTGCCTGAAGGCTTCAAAATCGATCTGTACGCTGTGGTGCCTGACGCCCGCTACATGGCTGTTGCGCCCTCGACCAACATGCTGTTTGTCGGCACGCGCAAGACCAATGTCTACGCAGTGACCAACCGCAACAACGGCGATGCGGCGACTGAGGTCAAGGTTTTTGCGCCTTCGATCAAATTCAGCAACCCGAACGGCGTTTGCTTCACGAAGGACGGCTTCCTGGTCGTTGCGGAGTCGAACCGCTTGCTGCATTTCCCGGCTGCCGAATACTTTTATGAAGGTCCGGACGTGGCGGTTGGCGTCGTCGTTCCTGAAGGCAAACTGATCCCGGTCGAAGAGCAATCTTTCAACCACACCGGTCGCGTTTGCAAGATCGACAAGGACGGCAAGATCTACGTCACGCTGGGACAGCCGTACAACGTTCAGCCGGTAGACAAAGTCGCGCTGTATGAAGAAACAGGCATTGGCGGCGTGGTGCGCTACAACGGTCTGGACGGTACCGGCCGCATGGTGTACGCCAAGGGCCATCGCAACCCGGCTGGAATCTCAATCGGGCCGAAGGGCGACATCTGGACGACCGACAACCAGGTCGACGGCATGGGCGACGACATTCCCCCGGGCGAGTTGAACAAGCACACCAAGGCGGGCGAGCACTTCGGCTTCCCGTACTACAACGGACGCTTCAAGGTGGCAGGTTCTTCTGCGGCCGCCGACCTGAAGGACATGAAGGAGCCAGCCGGAGCGATTTATCCGCAAGTCGAGTTCCCTGCGCACCAGGCCCAACTGGGCTTGACCCACTACACCGGCAAATCCTTCCCCGCGAAGTATCAAGGCGGCTTGTTCGTGGCATCCCACGGTTCGTGGAATCGCAGCACTCCCAGCGGCTACCTGATCAACTTCGTTCCGATCAAGGCCGACGGCAACGCAGGTGCATCAGAGGTGTTTGCCGACGGCTTCCTGGACAAGGTCACGGGGCGTGCTCTGGCCCGTCCGGTGGACGTGGCGAATTTGCCAGACGGTTCGATCCTGGTGTCTGACGACTACGCTGGCGCGATCTACCGCATCAGCTACGTCGGTAACTGATCCTGAATGTGTCACGGGCGCTGAGCCCGTGACCGTGTTCGGTGCGGGGCCCCTGATGGGGCCCCTACTTATTTTTGGGATTCACCATGAAAAGCATATTTTTCGTACTCCTGATGAGCGCTTCGTTTCACAGTTTTGCCGACGACGTCGCGCAAGGTCGTGCCAAAGCGGAAGCGGCTTGTTCCCTTTGTCACGGCGCCAACGGCATCTCCACACTCCCGAACGCCCCGAACCTGGCCGGCCAGCAAGCCATCTATTTGAACGAGCAATTGAAGAGTTACCGCAGTGGCAAGCGGCAGAACGAAGTGATGAATTTGATCGCGAAGCCACTGACCGACCCTGAAATTGCGCAGCTTTCCGCGTGGTTCAGCGCAATCAAAGTGACTGTTGAAACTCCCTGAACTCAGCCGTCTGCTTTGATCTGGCCACCCGGCGAGCCACCGACGCGGTCGTGCCCGGCGCAGGTGCAATTCGCGGAAAGGCGATCCATTCAGACCTCAGTTGTGCGCTCGCAGTGGTTTTGCTTGTCGACCCGACCCCTCATTCGTTATTCCCACCACGCACCGGTCGCTTTCGCCATGAAGTCTTCACCCGCACTGACCATGTTGGCCGCTGCCGCCAGCGCCGCGATGTCCTGTCACGCGCAAAGCGCCCCGCCGGTGCAACTCGATCCGGTGGTGATCACCGGCGAACGCACGCGGCAAGGCAGCTTCGATGTGCCGGCGGCGATCTCCGCCATCACGCGAGACGTGATCGAGAACGCCGGGCCGCAGATCAACTTGTCCGAGTCACTCAACCGCGTGCCGGGCATTTCGGTGCTGAACCGGCAGAACTACTCGCAGGACCTGCAGTTGTCGATACGCGGCTTCGGTGCGCGGTCGACTTTCGGCATCCGCGGCGTCAAGCTCATCGTCGACGGCATTCCGGCGTCGATGCCCGACGGCCAGGGGCAGGCGTCAAACATCTCGTTGACGTCGGCCGGTCGCATTGAAGTGCTGCGCGGCCCGCTGGCGCAGCTGTACGGCAACGCGGCTGGCGGCGTCGTGCAGGTGTTCACCGAACCGGATGCCCTGGTGCCCACCGCCACGCTGACTGCCACCGCAGCTGCCCACGACCTGTGGAAGGTCGGTGCCAAGTTCAGCACCAGCACGCCGGACTACGGCCTGACGGTCGACGCGTCACAGTTCCGCACCGACGGCTCGCGACCGCGCAGCGAGGCCGAACGCGGGCAGCTCAATGCGCGCTGGCAGACCGACCTGACGCGTGACACGCAGATGAGCGTGATCGTCAACGCACTCGACCAGCCCGTTGCGCTCGACCCGCTGGGCTTGAACGCCGCTCAGTTTCGTGACCAGACGCCGGGTAACCAGTTTTACGTCAATGCGCTGGCCCAGGATCCGCGCAAAACCGTTCGACAGCAGCAGGCGGGCACGGTGCTGGAGCATCGGTTGAGCGAATCGACGGATTTGAGCGCGCGCTTCTATGTTGGCAGCCGCGATTTGCAAAACGCCTTGTCGGTGCCGATCGGCGCGCAGAACTCCCCCACGTCGAGCGGTGGCATCGTCGAGTTCGCGCGCGTCTACGCCGGTGCGGCAGCGCAGGTCTCGCACCGCTTCCAGCTCGATCAGGGCCGGTCGCTGAACCTGACGGCTGGCGTCGAAGCCGACCGGCTGCGCGAGGACCGGCAGGGCTACGCGAACAAGTTGGGCGTGCGCGGCGACCTCAAGCGCAACGAGCTGAACCATGTGCAGAGCACCGATGCCTATGCGCAGGCGTCGTTCAAGTTCGCGCCTCAGTGGACCGTCACGGGCGGCGCCCGCAGCAGCCGCGTGAAGTTCGACTCACAAGACCGTTTCATCACGTTGGGCACTGCGCCCCCCAATCCCGACGACAGCGGCCAACGCAGCTACAGCGCCGTCAACCCCGTGCTGGGTTTGGCTTGGCGGGCGACGCCGGACCTGAACCTGTACGCCAATGCGGGCCGCGGTTTCGAAACTCCGACGTTCAACGAACTGTCCTACCGGCCGGACGGCCAGACCGGCCTGAACACGGCGCTCGATGCCTCGCGCAGCCGTCATACCGAGATTGGCGCGAAGTGGAAATACGCCGGCTCGCAAAGGCTGGACGTGGCGCTGTTCGACATCGCCACGCGCGACGAGATCGTGGTCGACACCAACAGCGGCGGTCGATCCACCTTCAAGAACGTCGGCAAAACCTCGCGCAGCGGGCTGGAGTTTTCGCATGTGGGCCAGTTGGGCGAAAGCCTCAGCACAACGATCAGCCTGACTTTGTTGAAGGCCCGGTTCGATTCCGAATTCACCAGCGTCGCAGGCACCACTCCCGTGGTGGTTCTTGCAGGCAACCGGCTGCCGGGCACGCCCGAGCGCAACATCTATGCCGAGCTGGCGTGGACGCCGTCGGGCGCGTGGGGCGGCTTCAACGGCGCCGCGGAAGTGGTGCACACCGGCAAGATGTACGTCAACGACGCCAACACCGACGCCGCCGCGGCCAGCACCGTGCTGAACCTTCGCGCCGGCTTTCGGCAGGTGATCGGCAAATGGCAATTCAGCCAGTTGCTCCGGTTGGACAACGCCACCGATCGCTATTACGCAGGGTCGGTGATCGTCAACGAAGGCAACAGCCGTTTTTTCGAGCCTGCGATGCAGCGCAATGCGATGCTGTCGCTGACCGGGCGCTACGAGTTCAAATAAGAAACAGGTGGAGTCGGGCCGGATTCAAGAAAACGTGGTTTAAGCAATTTCCTCGATCCCCGCGAAGTCTCGCGGGGGACGGCCGGCAGCCGCGGACCTCGGGGTGTTCAGTAAAACGCCTGCAGCCCTGTTTGCGCCCGCCCCAGGATCAGCGCATGCACATCGTGCGTGCCCTCGTAGGTGTTGACCGCCTCGAGGTTGTTGAGGTGGCGCATCACGTGATATTCGTCGTGGATGCCGTTGCCACCGTGCATGTCGCGCGCCATGCGAGCGATGTCGAGCGCCTTGCCGCAACTGTTGCGCTTGACCAGACTGATCATCTCCGGCGCGGCACGGCCCTCATCGAGCAGCCGACCGACACGCAAGCAGCCTTGCAGTCCGAGCGTGATGTCGGTCTGCATGTCGGCGAGCTTTTTCTGGATCAGCTGATTGGCGGCCAGCGGCCGGCCGAATTGCTGGCGGTCGAGCGTGTACTGGCGCGCGGCATGCCAGCAAAACTCAGCCGCCCCCAGCGCCCCCCACGCGATGCCGTAACGGGCCTTGTTCAAGCAACCGAACGGGCCCTTCAGGCCGTTGACCCCGGGCAGCAGGTGGTCGGCAGGCACAAACACACCGTCCATCACGATCTCGCCCGTGATGCTGGCGCGCAGGCTCAGCTTGCCCTCGATCTTCGGCGCACTCAGCCCCGCCATGCCCTTTTCGAGAATGAAGCCGTGGATCGATTCCTGGCCGCCAACCGATCCGTTCGCGTCTTCGAGCCTGGCCCAGACGATGAAGACGTCGGCGATCGGTGAATTGGTGATCCACATCTTGCTGCCGGTGACGAGGTAGCCGCTCACGCCATCGCGTGTGGCGGGTTTGGCACGCGTCAGCATCCCGGCCGGGTCGCTGCCGTGGTTCGGCTCGGTCAGGCCGAAGCAGCCGACCCATTCGCCAGTGGCCAGCCGTGGCAGGTATTTCTCACGCTGCGCTTCGCTGCCGTAGGCATGGATCGGGTGCATCACCAGCGAGCTCTGCACGCTCATGGCGCTGCGGTAACCGCTGTCGACGCGTTCGACCTCGCGTGCCACCAAGCCGTAGCTGACGTGGTTGACACCGGGGCAGCCGTAGCCGTCGATCGTCGAGCCCAGCATGCCGAGTTCGCCCAGCTCCGTCATGATCGCGCGGTCAAAATTTTCGTGCCGCGCGGCCATCAACACGCGCGGCTGCAGGCGCTCTTGACAATAGTGGTGGGCGGCATCGCGCACGGCCCGCTCCTCGTCGTCGAGCTGGTCGTCGAGCCGCAAGGCGTCGTCCCACTGGAAGGCGGTTTTCATCGGGTCTGCGCTGCGATGTTGATAAAACCGATGATAAGCGTCGCATTCGAATCCCCTGACCGCACGCGTCGGCTGCGGCAGTCCGACAATAAATGTGTTGAACGTGAAGAGCAGAGACAGGAGCAGAGACAACCATGGACGATTCCAGTGACACCATCACGCTCGGAGGCGGCTGCTTCTGGTGCATCGAGGCGGTCTACGAGCGCGTGCAGGGCGTGACGGCGGTCGAGTCGGGCTACTGCAACGGCCACGTGGAAAACCCGAGCTACGAGCAGGTGTGCAGCGGCACGACCGGCCACGTCGAGGCCGTGCGCGTCACGTTCGACACGGCTCAGATCTCGCTGCGCGACGTGCTGGAAATCTTCTTTGTCGTGCACGACCCGACCACGTTGAACCGCCAGGGCAACGACGCCGGCACGCAGTACCGGTCTGGCATCTATTTTCACCGCGCCGAGCAAGAGTCGGTGGCGCGCGACGTGCTGGCCGAACTGAACGAGAAGCACCGTGGCCGCGTTGTCACAGAGTTGCTGCCCGAGCTGAACTACACGCGCGCCGAGACCTACCACCAGCATTACTTCGCGAATCATCCAGAGCAGGGTTATTGCGCGTTCGTGGTCGCACCGAAGGTCGAGAAGTTCGTACAAACCTTCGCGGCACGCGTTCGTCCGGGTTGATCTGCGGCGCCACGGGCCGGGCATGGCATTGGTTTTATGCACTGCCGACCACGACCATGACGCCTGCATCGCCTCATCTCTTGCAGGAAAGCGTGCTGCGCGAGATTGCCGCCACGGCCGCCGTCAGACGTTACCCAGCGCACGCGGTGATCATTCACGAGGGCGACGCGGCGGACACGTTGTTCATCATTTTGTCGGGCCGGGTCAAGGTGTACGCGTCCAATGAGGCCGGCAAGGAAGTCGTCCTGAATCAGCACGGCCCCGGCGAATATGTGGGCGAGGTCGCGCTCGATGGCGATGTGCGCAGTGCCTCGGTGGTCACGCTGGAGCCAACCACCTGCGCGGCCGTGCCCGGCGTCGATCTGCGCCAGTTCATTGCTGACCATCCCGACTTCGCGATGGTGTTGATCCGCAACCTCAGCCATCGTTTGCGCGAACTCACCGGCAGCCTCAAGAGCCTGGCGCTCGAGGACGTCTACAGCCGAGTCGTCGGTCTGTTGAACCGGCTGTCGACGGTGGAAGGCCCGCATCGGGTGGTGGCGCAGCGCCTGACTCAGCAGGACATTGCCGAACGCGTCGGTGCATCGCGCGAGATGGTCAGCCGCATCTTCAAAGACCTGACCACCGGCGGCTACCTGCGGGTCGAGAGCGGGCGTGTCACATTGCTGAAAAAGCTTCCCGCCGCCTGGTAGCTGGATCGTCTCGAGCCGGCAGCGGGTGGTGCCCCCTCCAACACGCCTGCCCGGGCCGTGTGAACAGTTCGAAGCCTTCATGAGAACTGCCACGACGTCGATCTTTCGCGCCGGTCGCCTTCGCGCCAGATCCCGATCAGGCCGGCTTGTCGAGCCAGACCCCGACGCCCTGCGCGTTCAGCTCCAGGTCCATCGCCATCAACTCGAGCACCCGGTCGGGCGGCATCGTGCAGCCCATGCTGGCCAAACGCTGCAGCATTCGCTGGGACAACGCCTGCTTGAGCGCCTGGTGTCGATCGGTCGCGTTGCGGAGTTCGCGGGCCGATGCCACCATCTCGTCGAGCTGCTCCAGGAACATCACGCCGAGCGCCTGCACTTGCGCGACGCGGCCGTAGTGGGTCAGGTACATGCAGTCCGGCTCAAATTCGAGCAGCCGCTGCACCGTGCTGCGCAGTGCGTCGGGGTCGAACTGAACCGGCGTGGTGGTCGGCAGCAGCCAGGCACCCCACGGGCCGTCGAACTCGCGGTAACTCAGGCCGAAGGTGTCGCCCGTGAAGAAGCCGCGGCTGCGTTCGTCCCAGACCGCGTGGTGATGGCGCGCGTGGCCCGGCGTGTCGAGAAACCGCAGCGGCCGGCCGGCCAGATGGATCGTCATGCCGTCTTCGGTGGTCATGACGCGCCCGGCCGGCACGCCGATCACCTCGCCATAGTCGCGCGCCACCACGTCGTCGCCGTAAACCGCGCGAGCGCCGGCCATCAACACGCTCGGATCGATCAGATGACGCGCACCGCGCGGGTGCACCACCAGCTTCGCCTGTGGCAGCTGCTGCATCAGCAAACCCGCGCCACCGGCGTGGTCCAGGTGCACGTGGGTCGCGATGACGTAATCGAGGTCTCGCGCGGCCAGCCCGCTGGCCTGCACGGCGGCCATCAGGCGAGGCACCGCGAAGTTGGTGCCGGTGTCGACAAAGGCCGCGCGGCCGTCTTCCACGATCAGGTAGCTGGCATCGAAGCGCGGCCGTTGGAACCCGGTATCGATCAGGTGGATGCCGTGGCCAAGGCTCTCGACAAAAGGCAGCGTGTCAATCATGGTGTGGGGTCCTGCAGCGCAATGTTCGTCTCGGCCGGTTTTAAAGGATTCTAGGCAGCCAAACCGCGGCGCCGCCGCACCATCCGGGGTGGCACCGCTACGATCATCTGCCGCGCGACAGTGGCAAACCGGGTTGCGCAATGAGCTGCATGCTGTTTGGAATCCAGAACTGCGACACGGTCAAGAAGGCGCGTGCGTACTTGCTCGAGAACGGCATTGAACACAGCTTCCACGACTTCAAAAAAGACGGCGTGCCGGCCGCCGAACTGCAGCAATGGGCTCTCACGCCCGGCTGGCAGAGCCTGCTCAACCGCCAGGGCACGACCTGGCGCAAGCTCGATCCGCTGCGTCAGGCGCAGGTCAACGATGCGGCCAGCGCCTGCGCGCTGATGCTCGATCAGCCCAGCGTGATCAGACGGCCCGTCGTCGTGTGGTCTGACGGGCGGGTGACGGTCGGCTTCGAGGCCCTGAGGCTTTTGGTCGAGTCGTTCAGACCGTGAGATCGAATGCGCTGCGGGCCATCACGACGATGTTCACGCGCAAGTCCACCACGTGGCGCCCGGCGCGGAATTTGCGGGTCGTGGTCGGCCTGAGTTGAACGGTGCTTGACCAACGCGCGTTCCGCGACGGGCGCCAGTTCCAGCGACCAGCCCTTGAACACCGTGGCCACGCCGGTTCCGTTGGCCTTGACGTGTTCACCGCGCAGTCGATCACGAGCTTCTGGGACTGCGACCCGTCTGAGCGAATCGACACCTGCAACTGCACGCCGTCGCCGGTTGCCGATTGCCGATCACCGTCGCCGTCGCCGTCGCCATGCGGCTGGGCGACACGGTCAACGTCGCGCTGCCGCGCAGCGGTCGGCCCATCCCCGGGCGGTCAGGACGCGCGCATCTCCGGCCTTGATCAGCGTGCGGCTGGCATGGCGCAACAAGGCCCGGGGCGGGCTCGGCGCGTCGGGCAGATGTTCCTCGACCCAGCGTGCCACCAGGGCCAAGTGATCCTTCGCGATGTCGTTCAGGTGGTTCGCCACGCTGCGCCGCACGCAGGCGCTCGGGTCGTCCTGCAGCACGCGCAGCAGCCCCGGCACAGGTGTCGGGTCGTCCACCGGCGCGCGCAGCCGCAGCCCCACGCCGTGCGTGGCCGGATGCCCTTGCTGACCAGCCGGCGCATGTGCGCGCTGGGGTCGCTGCTCCAGCGCTGCAGGGTCGCCAGGGTCAGTTCGGGATCGCGGTCGAAGAATGGGAAAATCGCGAACTCGGCCGAGAAGTGCTGGGTCAGCGCGTGCAGGGTCTGCAGCGCCCACGCTGGATACGATGGCCCGCGTCGCGCGACATTTACCGAGCGGCCAGACCACCCAGCCGGCATGGCCCGCAGCCGGGTCGCGCACGCCGGTCCGGTCATCGCCGTCAGCCGGACGGCTCCAGACTGGCTTCGATGACGGCGGCCGCCGGATCGAACGATGCCGACAACGTGGCTTCAAGCGCGGCGCACAGGTGCAGCACGCGCGCCTTCAGCCCGGGCGCATCGAAGCCCGCGGTGGCGAGTGCCTCAAAACGTTCGCGCTCGAATGCAGCCCAGGCGCTGCAGATGCCGACTGGCGTCTGCCACC